>SAMEA3663241__coassemble_48_pt1 | contig 40335 bp, 29 predicted proteins | sample SAMEA3663241__metabat2_high_PE_014 | metagenome-assembled genome bin SAMEA3663241 (sample SAMEA3663241) | pig gut metagenome | biome: pig gut; feature: pig-associated habitat; material: faeces | place: China | collected 2013
TTCCTGGTTCCAGAATGCATTCCATTTCTTTGCAAGTTCAGGATTTTCTGCTGCCCATGCATCGAATGTCTTCTGCCAGTCAGATTGAGCCTGTGCCCATTCCTTGCGCTTTTCTTCAAAGTACTTGTATGCTTCAGGTGCAACATAGAACTGCTCGTTTTCTGGAATTCCGAGAGCCTTCTTAGCTTCCTTACAGCCTTCTTCACCGAGAGGAGCACCATGAACGTCAGCTGTTCCGGCTTTAGGAGCACCCTTACCGATTGTTGACTTGAGGATGATGAGGGATGGCTTTGTTCCGTCACGCTTTGCAGCTTCTACAAGGTCAGCGATTTCACCGACATTGTACATTGATCCGCGGAATACATTCCATCCGTATGAAAGATAACGCTGCTCGACGTTGTCTGTGAATGTGATGTCTGTGTTGCCATCAATGGAAATCTTGTTCTGATCATAGAACACGATAAGCTTTCCAAGCTTCATGTTACCTGCGAGAGAACATGCTTCAGAAGAAACGCCTTCTTCAAGACAGCCTTCACCGACAAGAGCATATGTGTAGTGGTCTACGATTGTGTGCTTTGGAGTATTGAACTTTGCGGCAAGCATGCTTTCTGCAACTGCCATACCTACAGCTGCGGCAACACCCTGTCCGAGAGGACCTGATGTACATTCAACACCGTCTGTGTCTCCGTACTCAGGATGTCCAGGACACTTTGAACCTACCTGGCGGAAGCTCTTGATGTCGTCCATTGAAACCTTGTAGCCTGCGATGTGGAGAATTGAATAAGCAAGCATTGAACCGTGACCTGCTGAAAGGATGAAACGATCGCGGTCAACCCACTTTGAGTCAGCAGGATTGTGCTTCATTACTTCTCCGTAAAGAACTGCAGCGAGTTCTGCAGCACCAAGTGGAAGTCCAGGATGTCCTGAATTTGCCTTCTGAATTGCATCCATAGAAAGACTTCTGATGGAAAGAGCTGTTGCTTCGATAGCCTTTGTGTCCATGATTTACTCCTAAAAAAAATGAAAAAAATCTATAAATATTAATATATAGCGAAAACAATACTTTGGCAACCGGTTGCCGTTCAATACAACAATTTTAACTTACTTTGAACACTTTTTTATGAGTTCCGCCAACTGAGCTTTACCTGGCTTAAGCTGAAGTCCTTTTTTGAACTCTTCATTCTTGAAAAGCTTTGCAAGGGAAGAAAGAGCCTTTATATGGAACTGAGACGATGCAGAAAGAAGAATGAACATCACATTGACTTTACGGAAGTCTGGAGCCTGCATGTCGATTGGAGTCTTGAGATATGCAACGATTACACGGCTTGCATTTTCATCTGAAAAAAGAGGACGGCGGGGATGAGGAATTGCAATCCCGTTACCTACAGCAGTACTGAGAACTTTTTCACGGTCAAGAAGTTCAGGTACCAGAACGGAAGAATCAAGACCAGACGGGAGTTCCGCCTTGTCGCAGACAGAAGAAAAAATTTCCTCAACCGTTGCTCCGTCTGCAACTACGACATCTCCATTTTCCACAAGTGAAACAGCTTCGAAATTGTCTTCCATAAATTGACATCGCCTTTTATGCGGGAATTCAGCTCCTGACTATCTTGAACTGATTCCTCTGTTCCTTGACAAGGGCACGCTCCAAAGTTCCGGAAATTTCCTCAAAGCTCCATTCCATTCCGTCGAGGGAAAGCAGCATGTTGTCCGCAACCTCTTCCGCCTGAGACTCAAAAGAAAGCCCGTCAAGCATCTTCAGAATGTGTTCGTGCAACTGCAGGAGAATTACAAGCTCTGTCGAAGGGAAATCAAGGAAAGACCTGCCGTTATAGTCAATGCGCCTTATCAAGCCGGAAATATTTTTGTAAAGTTCAAGGCAACGGCTTCTTACCGGTCCAAGAATCTGATCGGCAAACCAATTGTAATTCTGAGAAATTATAGTGCTTCTTTCTTTCATGTTCAAGCCAAGTTCAGCAAAGCCGGAATCTGAAAAATTAAAATCATCATTGAAAAGAAATTTTACGAAAGACGGAACTATGTCTTTTTCCTTTTTAAAACAGCAGTCGCATATGAACTGGTCCATGACCACAGGCGGAACAATCGCAAGGGTGTATTCCTCGTAGGAAAGTCCTTTTTTCTGGTTACCGGTGCACAAGGCAGATTCCATGTTCCATTCTCCAAAAGCCGGAACATTCTGGTCCTTGTGCCACAGTCTTGACTCAACGCCATAATGACCGAAGGCAACTTTCTTTGAATACCTGTTCATGAATTCTTCCATTGAACCGCAATAAGGCACACAAAGCTTTGAACGGTTGTTGTAGAAGACATCGATGATCTGGCTTTCAATTGAATCAAGCGGCCCGCTTTTGTTGAAACTTTCAATGAGTTTCTTTTCAAGAAGAGCATACCACTCAAGACGCTTTTCACCAACGGCACCATGATCAAAAGGGGAATCAGATGAATGAAGAACCATGACGTTCAGCTTTCCCTTGTCCCAGTCGCTTACACAGCAAAGGATTCTGTCGCCCTTATGATAGTTGTATTTCTGTGCAAGAAAGTTCAGGTCGATGCCGGTAAGCTGAACTGTGTTTGGCAGCTCAAAGTCGCGCTCGGCCATATTGAGGCTGCTGTTGGCCGGATCCGCCGCGATGTACTGTGTCGCATATTCCTCGCCGAAAAGCATGAACATATCGATTGCATCATCGCTGTCGAAAGTTCCGACTTTGGATGGAATCTTTTTCCCGTTGATGTAGAACTTAAGGCTTGCGGAAATTCTGTCGGATTCGACAAAAGGCATGCACCTGTCACCAGGCACAAGAACACCCTGGGAAATTTCTGCGGCTGTAGGCATTATGCTGAATATTTCACTTGTAAAAGCTCCAGCGTGTGTAAGAAATTTATTGTTTGAAAGCTGGAGAACATTTGGACTTGAAGCAAGGTAAATCTGAATATCTTCGGCCTCTGCATCGATACCGCAAGCCTCGAAGACCTTCTTCATTTCGGAAAGAGAAAATGGATGTGTATACGTACGAAGAAACTTGACTACAAGATCTTCTCTTCTTTGTTCCATACTTTTAAATATAATACTTTTTTTATTGAATTCAAAAATTAAATTATTTTTTTTTACGGAACCCAAAAAGTATGACTTTTTAAGTTCCGTTTAAGCGGAGACATTCAATCCCCGCCGGATTCAGTTGCGTATCGCATCGATGTTTGCACGTCCTCCCGGTACAAATGGGAGAACATTCTCGTCGCGTTCGATGTTCAGCCTTACAAAGTGAGGACCTTTAGCAAAAGCCTTCTTGGCCCAGTCCTTGTCTTCGTTGGCGTTGACTGAATCTATTCCAAATCCTTCCGCAATCTTGAGAAGGTCAGGACTCTTGATGAATTCACTGGCGCTGTAATTCTTGTCAAAAAGATATTCCTGCTGCTGGTGAACCATTCCAAGGACGCCGTTTTCAAGAACTATTACAGTCACATTGAGCTCATGCTCAGCAAGGGTCGCAAGTTCCTGAATATTCATGAGGATGCTTCCGTCGCCGGAAATGCAGACAACGCGCTTCTTTGGATTTGCAAGGGCAGCTCCGATTGCAGCAGGCAGACCGAATCCCATTGTTCCAAGAGAACCTGAAGTAAGGAAAGTGCGTGGAGCTTCAACAGGATAATACTGTGCAGACCACATCTGGTGCTGTCCAACATCTGTCGTAACGATTATGTCAGAAGACTTGAGACCCGCCTTCTTTGCTTCCTCTGGAATCTGGTTGATGAAAAGTCTTGGGTTTGGAGAAGAAGATTTCTTTCCGCGGCCAAGTTCAAAGCTTTCAGTCTCGGCATAGATTTTCTGGAGTTCTGAAATCCAGTTCTTTCTTGCCTTCCTTTCTTCTACGCTTCCCTTCTCGAGGATCTGAACAAGTTTTTCAGTAAGCATCGGAAGAGCTTCTTCCACGTCATATGTCAGCGATGAGTATGATGGGAGAATCTTGTTGATTTCAGCTGCATCGATATCAATGTGGAGTATCTTTGCTTCAGGACAGAACTTTGCTATGGCACCAGTGGCTCTGTCATCAAAACGTACACCGAGGGCTAGTACCGTATCGGCATCATGCATTGCTTTGTTTGCCGCATATGCACCGTGCATTCCGACCATCGCAAAGTTGTTTTTATTTGAACGCGGAACAGCACCGATTCCCATAAGGCTTGTGACAACGGCAACGTCATATGCATCCATGAATTTCTTGATGCTTTCAGAAGCGGCTTTTGAATTGCATCCGCCACCTATGTAGAGGACAGGCTTTTTTGATGAGGCAAGAGTTTCAGCCATGGTCTTTACTACGGAACCGACTGAAATTTTGTCAGTAAAGAATTTTCTTGCAAGTGAGGAATTCTTTGCCTGCTTGATTGTATGGATCTGTGGCCATGCCTTGAATTCAACTTCCTTAAGCTGAACGTCACGAGGAACATCGATGAGGACAGGACCCGGACGACCAGAGACAGCAATGTCAAATGCAAGCGGAATAACATCGAGGAGTTCAAGAGGATCCTTTACCATCATGCTGTGCTTTGTGATCGGCATTGAAAGACCGAATGTATCAGCTTCCTGAAATCCGTCCGTTCCGATCATGGAAGTATTTACCTGGCCTGTGAAAGCAACGATAGGAATTGAGTCACAGCGCGCATCAGCGATTGCCGTGAGAAGGTTCATTGCGCCTGGACCTGAAGTTGCCATGCAGACGGCAGGAAGACCCGTTGAACGTGTCATCCCCTGGGCAATGAATCCTGCAGCCTGTTCCTGACGCACAAGAATATGCTTGATGGAGCTTTTGTTGAGCTCATCATATAAAGGAAGAATCTGTCCTCCAGGAATACCTGCGACCGTCTTGATTCCTTCCAACTCAAGTAATTTCAAAATAATCTGTGAACCTGTAGCCTTAATCATTCCGCAAGTTTATATGTTATATGGAGAATTTTCAACAGAAATCATCACGTGATTTTTTATTTTTTTTTATTATGATAGACTGTCCCCATGTCTTTAAATTGCAATGAAATCAATGAAATACTTTCGGAACTGGATCTTGACGGGTCATTCATCCAGGAAATAATACAGCCGGGCTATGACACACTCTGCTTCCGAGCAATAAACAAGGGGAATCTCGAAAACCTTCTTGTCTGCACTTCCCCTCAGGCAACCAGAATCAACCTTACGAAATACAAGCCTCCAAAGAATGAAAAGCCTTTGCGCTTCAACCAGTTTTTAAAATCACGTGTCCAGGGCATGAGGATAAATTCCATCGTGCAGCTGGGACTGGATAGAATAGTGCGGATGGATGTCTCCACGTGGAAAGAAAAACTTTTCATCTATATTCGTCTGTGGTCCAATGCAGCAAATGTAATCGTCACTGATGAAGACGGAACAATCCTTGACTGCATGTTCCGCCGGCCAAACAAGGGAGAGGTTACAGGCGGAACTTTTACACCCGAGATAAAAGACATTTCTGACGAAGATAGAATTTCATCACTTGAACGATTCCCCGTCCGCGATTTTTCAGATGTGGAACTTACCGACGAGCAGAAGGAGTTCAGCTTCAATCAGAAAATCGACCTTTACTACTCGGAGCATGCAAAAGTCCTCTCACGTGAAAGCCTTCTTGAGCAGGCGGAAAAATGGTACAACGTGCGCCACAGCAAGATGGAAGCAGCCCTTGAAAAACTTGAGCAGAAGAAAAAGGACTTTGAGAATTCCGGCAGCCTGAAACACACCGGCGATTTGATTTTGTCTTTCGGCAGCCAGGCACAGGGCAGCACACTCACCTGCACCGACTACGACACGGGCAAGGAAGTCCACATACGCATCGATCCAAAAAAATCGATTCAGGAAAATGCCGCAGTCTATTATGAACAGTACAAAAAGGCATCAAGCGGTCTTGAAGCACTTGAGCACGACATTGAGCTTTCAAAAAAGGCAATCGCGGAACTGGACAAAGAATACAACGACATGGTGTCGCAGAAAAACGTTCTCAAAATCGAGCAGATGCTCCGCCATGACACAAAGCCAAAACAGCAGACAGTGAAAGCACATCCAGGGCTGCACTATGAAATCGAAGGCTGGACCGTCATCGTCGGAAGGACTGCAACTGAAAACGACGAACTGCTGCGTCACTTTGTAAAAGGTCAGGACATGTGGCTTCACACACGTGACTATGCAGGCGGTTATGTCTTCATCAAGGGAAAGAAAGACAAGACTATTCCTCTTGAAATTCTTTTATATGCTGGAAACCTTGCCGTCTACCATTCAAAGGCACGCAAGAACGGACAGGCTGACCTTTATTATACACAGGTAAAGCATCTTCGCCGCGCAAAGAACGGGCCAAAGGGACTTGTTCTTCCGACTCAGGAAAAAAATCTCCTTGTAAAAATCGATGACGCAAAGATGAGAAAGCTGGATGAATACCTGATGAACTAAAGCCCTTGCGATATAGCCACTATCTATAACTAAATATAACATCAAAATATTTGGCTATATCCTGTTTTTTCTATATCATATAAACGAGGACAGACATGACTATTAAGAATATTCTTGAAAACAAAAAAGTGCTTTTTTCATTTGAAATTTTTCCACCAAAAAAGCAGGCAAATTTTGGCAATGTAATCAATTGCGCAAAAGAACTCAGCAACCTAAAACCTGACTTCATGAGCATCACCTATGGCGCAGGCGGAACTACGAAAGTAAACACAGTTGAGATCGCACAGCAGATAATCGGAATGGGCACTCCTGCCCTTGCCCACCTTACCTGCGTTGGAAATACAAAAGATTCCATAAAGGAAACCATCACGCAGATGAAGAATGCAGGTATTGAGAATGTCCTTGCCCTACGCGGCGACTATCCTCAGGATTTTGAAGGTGACAAGGCAACCACAGATGGCCTTGACCACGCATCGAACCTCGTTCCATTTTTGAAAGATGCAGGTCTATGCGTAGGCGGAGCCTGTTATCCGGAATGTCACCCGGAAAGCGCCAACAGAATCGATGACATCGAAAACCTCAGATATAAGGTCGATGCTGGCGTAGATTTTCTTACGACACAGATGTTCTTTGACAACAACATGCTATACAGCTATCTCTACCGTCTGCAGTCAAAGGGAATCCATCTTCCAGTTTTTGCCGGCATCATGCCTATTACAAATTCCAATCAGGTTGCAAGGATGGTGAAACTGAGTTCCGCCTATATTCCTGAAAAACTACTTGCAATCTGCGACCGCTTTGAGAACAATCCTGAAGCAATGAGGCAGGCTGGAATTGCCTATGCTACAGACCAGATCATCGATCTTATTTCCAACGGCATCCGAGGAATCCACATCTACAGCATGAACAAACCTGATGTTACAAAGGACATCATCGCAAACGTAAATGAAATCATCAAGGCGGTAAACGAGTAAACCATGGCAGACTTCAGAATTTTTTTGGCAGCTTCCATCGCAGAACGCATCCCTGTTTTTTTTGACGGCGGAATGGGAACAATGATCCAGAAGACAGGTGTTGTCGGATATTCAATTCCCGAGGATTTGAATTTCTATCATCCTGAAATCATAAAGGACATCCATCACCAGTATCTTGAAGCCGGAGCAAATGTACTTACGGCAAACAGCTTTGGTGCAAATCCTATAAAGCTGGAAGAAGGAAGATTCACTACAGAAGAATACATAACTGAAGCCATCAAGCTGCAGAAAGAATCGATAGAAGAATATGAAAACTCCCATCCGGAGACAAAGGGAAAACATTTCTGTTCATGGGACAGCGGCCAGATCGGAAAACTCCTCGAACCCATGGGCACACTCACCTTTGACGAAGCCTACGAAGCATTCAAGGAATGTGCACTCATCGCAGAGAAAGCCGGAGCAGACCTTGCGATCATCGAGACCATGAGCGACCTCTACGAAGTAAAGGCCGCCGTCCTTGCAATCCAGGAAAACACAAAGCTTCCAGTCGTGACTACAATGACATTCCAGTCAAATCTCCGTACCCTTACAGGTGCAGATGTCCTCACATGCGTCACATACCTTGAGTCTCTCCACGTTGATGTACTTGGGTTCAACTGTGGCGGAAGCCTTGATGAAGATGAAAAACTTGCTGATGAATTCTGCCGTTACGCACATCTTCCTGTTCTTTCCCAGCCTAATGCAGGTCTGCCGGTTGTTGTCAACGGAAAAGATGTTTTCAAGGTTGAACCGGAAGAATTTTCCGAAAGCCAGCTCAAAAATTTTGCAAAGGGTGTCTCTCTTTTAGGTGGATGCTGCGGAACTACGCCAGGCCATATAAAAGCCGTTGCCGACAAGATAAAAAGCAAAGGACTTAAAATTTCGGATGCCGACAGAAGTCTTGAAAACAATACCTACATCTGCTCTTACAACAAGGCCATCCAGATTGGAGGAAGTGCCGGCCCACGGATCATAGGCGAGCGCATAAACCCGACAGGAAAGAAAAAATGCAAGGAAGCCCTGCAGAACAAGGACATGAACTTCATCCTGAGTGAAGCAGAAAGCCAGATCAATGGCGGCGCCCATATCCTCGACGTGAACACAGGACTTCCTGGAATCGATGAAAGCGAGATGATGACTCTTGCGGTCAAGACAATTCAGGCTGCGTTCAACACACCGCTACAGCTTGACTCAAGCGAAGACAAGGTTCTTGAGCATGCATTGCGCTACTACAACGGAAAGGCTCTGGTCAACAGCGTGAACGGAAAGCAGGAAGTGATGGACAAGGTTCTTCCATTGATAAAACACTATGGAGGATCCCTGGTTGCCCTTTGTATCGATGAGGACGGAATCGCACCTACAGCAGAAGGCCGCGTCAGGGTTGCTGAAAAAATAATCGCAGAAGCTGCCAGATACGGAATTCCAGTGCACGACATTTTCATCGACACTCTTACACTTACCGTAAGCAGCGAACAGAAGTCTGCATTGGAGACAGTGCGCGCCATAAGGATTCTCAAAGAAAAGTATGGATCACAGGGCATTCAGTTTGTACTCGGTGTCTCAAACATCTCCTTTGGTCTTCCACGGCGCGACATAATCAACAGCAGATTTTTTGAACTTGCCCTCGATGCAGGTCTCACCGCCGCCATCATCAATCCTGCAAGCCAGCCGATGATGGACAGTTACCGCGCCTACAGAAGCCTTGCCGGTTTTGACGAAAACTGTCTTGAATATATCGAGACCTACACAGGAACCGTTGATCCGACTACAGCCAAGGCAAAGGAAAAGATCCTTCTTGATGCTGTCGCCGACGGAACAATTTCCATCAGCGTGAACACTCCGGAAAGCTCAAGTCAGACTGTCACCCCCAGGCGGGCCCCTGTAAAATCAGGGGATGCAGCGGAAAAGAAAAATGAGAGTTCTGAAAGCAGACTCTTTGCAGACAAGGATGAAGACATTCTCATAAAGATCATTGAAAAAGGTTTCAAGGATCAGGCCGCAGGAGCCACAGAAAAACTTCTTGCAACCAGGCAGCCGGTTGAAATCATCGATAACTGCATAGTTCCGGCATTGGACAACGTCGGAAAGGATTTTGAAAAAGGGAAAAAATTCCTTCCACAACTTCTGCTCAGTGCAGAAACCGTAAGCAATTCATTCTCAAAAATAAAGGAAACGATGGAGAATTCCGGTCAGGCACAGGAAAGCAAAGGGACTGTTGTAATCGCCACCGTCTTTGGAGACATCCACGACATCGGCAAAAACATCGTGAAAGCAATGCTTGAAAACTACGGATATGAAGTGATTGACCTTGGAAAAAATGTTCCGGCGGAAGAAATTGTGGAAACAGTAATCTCCAGGGACATCAAACTGGTTGGTCTGAGCGCTCTCATGACAACTACAGTCGCCAACATGGAAGAGACCATAAAACAGCTTCACAAGGCCCTTGAAGAAAACAGCAAAGAATGCAAGATTGTTGTTGGCGGCGCAGTCCTTACTGAAGATTACGCGGAACGGATTGGCGCAGACTATTATTCAAAAGATGCGATGCAGACAGTTGCAATCGCAAAGGAAATATTTGGGAAATGATCAGAGATTTCAAGAACCGCAGACTAGACACCTTTAATCCTATAAGAGCTTACATCCATATTCTGTTCAGCTTTAAGGGAGTCGTCGTGCTATTCAGATTTATTGGAATCGTTCTGCTCAAATTTTTCCTCCTGCAGTATTTTGAAAAAATCCATATCTATAGAATTCCGGTGAAAAGTGTTGACCATGAGCTGGATACAAAAGTTCCATTCAGGGAAGAACTTACGATGCTTTACCTTGACTTCATCAACTACTGGATTCGTCCTCTTTCAATGATGATAAAAAAATTCGGTCACAGAAAAGGTGTAGGACTTTCAGTAGAATACCTGAACCGAATCGTCACAACATACAACGAAGCTTACAAAGTCTACAGCCGGAACCTGACCACCACTGTCAGACCAAAGCCACAGACGAAAGCCGTAAAAAACATCCAGAGGGTTGATCCCCACTACTGCTGCGTACCAAGCCTCCACATCGCCATAATCGTTCTTACGATTTCCTTTTATAAAATGCTGTTGAACCGCGAGGACTTCAGCGAAGACGAGAGAAAGAACTGGTACGATGAGATCTACAGTCATGGAATCAAAATCTCAGAGTCCGTGCTTTACATGAAGCAGCACAGCGTCAACTGCATTCCAGCCGCAATTTTCATGATGACTGTCACATTCCCTGACATCATGAACAGGGAGCTGGCGGAAAAAATGATATGTGACCTTTTCAAAAACGAAGATGATGTTGCTGAAGAAAACAAAAATGAAATCCGCAGGTACATACAGAATTTCTACAACCGCATGATGGATGAATGTACAATTCCTGAACAATGGTCCCAAGTCGTTCTTGACTGGCTCAGGACCTATGTTCCCTATGATCCGAAATATTAACGGGAAGTCAGTTCCTTGACTTTTTCGACCAGCTTTGTCTTCATTGTCTCGACATCATTTTTGTATTCAGCGATGATGCGGACAAAGACAGAGCCTGCGACGATGGCATCTACAGTATCTGCAAGGGCATGAGACTGCTCTCCATTTGAAATACCGAATCCACCGTAGACCTTTGAACCACCGGCGCCAACCTTTTTGAGGAAGCTGATTGTAGCTTCGTCGATTGTAGTTTTTGTTCCAGTAATTCCGGCACGCAATGCGGCATAGATATGTTTGAATCCGGCATTTGCAAGTTTTGCAAGGCGTTCGTCACTCATGCTTGGTGCGGCAACCGGAATATTTTCCATTCCGTATTTTTCACATGCCGCAGTAAGACCTTCATCATTATCAAAAGGAAGATCGGGAATGATCATTCCCTTGACACCACATTCACTTGCCCTTTTACAGAACGCATCAACACCAGGCGTATAGATCAAAGAACCATAGCTCATGATGTAGATTGTCGTATCAGGAAATTCCTCATGGACTTTCTTGATGAAAGCAAGACCGTCGGCAGTTTTGTAGCTGCGGGAAAGCACTTCAGTACATGCAGTCTGGATTGCAGGACCGTCAGCACTTGGATCACTGAAAGGAAGCTGGATTTCAAGGATGTCTGCTCCACCTTTCACAAGAGAACGTGCAACCTCAAGGGAAATTTCATCTGTAGCATATCCGGCCACAAGGTGGCTCATCAATTTTATTTTTTCCATTTTTACCTACCCTCTTAATCTTTAAACATGGACTGTGCTTCATGAATGTCTGTGGAATTCTCAACGCGGTCCAGTTCCGCCTTGAGAAATTCAATCCATTCATCTTTTCTGAACACTGGGTTCGTGATGAACAGATCCTTGTCTCCACGTCCACTCATATTTATGATGATTGCCTTGTCTTTTGGCAATGTAGGAGCGATTTTCATTGCAGCGGCACCTGCGTGGGCACTTTCCATGGCAAAAAGAATACCTTCATTTTTTGCAAAGAAGTTAACTGCCTCAAGGGCTTCCTTATCAAGAACAGAAGTAAACTCTACACGACCGCTCATGCCAAGTTCAGCAAGCTGAGGACCGATTCCCATGTAGTCAAGGCCAGCAGAAATGGAACGTGTGGGAAGGCTCTGTCCGTCTTCATCAAGAAGGAAACGGCTCTTGTATCCTTGAACGATACCTTCGCGGCTGGCATTCCCGGTCATGCGGCTTGCATTTTCTCCGACGTTTGGACCGATTCCGCCTGCCTCAGCACCTATAAGACGTGGTGATTTTTCATTGATGAAAGGTTCAAAGAATCCGATTGAATTGCTTCCACCTCCGACGCAGGCAACCATTGCGGCAACATCGATGTTCCGTTCAGCACACTGGCGTTTTACTTCGCGCCCAATGACACTCTGGAATTCCCTAACGATATCAGGGAAAGGTGCAGGACCAAGGGCACTACCAAGAACATAATGTGTAGTGTCAAAATTCGCAGCCCAGTCTCTCATTGCTTCATTGACGGCATCCTTGAGAGTACGGCTTCCGCTTGTAACCGGAACAACTTTTGCTCCATAAAGCTCCATTGTGGCAACATTTGGCTGCTGACGTCTGACATCGACTTCGCCCATGTATACAATACATTCAAGACCAAGTTTTGCACATGCGGCAGCTGTAGCTACACCGTGCTGACCGGCACCTGTTTCTGCTATGATTCTTTTCTTTCCCATGCGTTTTGCAAGAAGGCACTGACCGATGGCATTGTTGATCTTATGTGCACCGGTATTTGCAAGACCTTCAAGCTTTATGTAGACCTGTGCTCCACCAAGAAGCTTTGTCGCAGTCGGGGCATAATATAAAGGAGTCTCACGACCAATGTAATCACGACGAATGGTATCAAGTTCATCAAGGAATTCCCTGTCATTCATGTAATGGTCGAAGGCCTGTTTCAATTCATCAAGAGGACGGCGAAGAACTTCCGCAACATACATTCCGCCGTATTTACCAAAAAATCCGTTATCTGACATAAGTACCTCTAAAGCTTTATGTTTCTATTGATAGTAACAATGTTACTATCAATAGAAACATATGTCAAGAGGCTTCTGCAATATTTTATGGACTGATTCAGTGATTCCTTGACGAGATGACTTCCCTGAAAACTATGCAGCCAAGAATCATGATTCCACCGATTATGCAAAGGAAACCTGGAACCTCACCTGCAAAAATCATGACCCACACAGGATTCATCAGGGGTTCTATCATGGTGATGATGCTGGCACTCAATGCTGTAACGCTGCCGATTCCACGGGCAAAAAGAATGTTCGCAAAGGCCATCTGGAAAATTCCAAGGGCAAAGATGAAGATGATGCTTGTCCAGTCGCCGGCAGCGATTCCGCCTGTAAAATAAAATGGAATGCAGACCAGACCTGTTATGAAATGGGCAAGCATGAATGAAGATGCGGATCCTTTGCTTTTCTGACGTCTCATGAAAATCGTAGTGAAAGCAAAAAATACTCCGGACAAAGCAGCGAGAATATTTCCAAGCAGTTTTCCGGCATCAATGTCGCTGTAGAAAAACAGCACGACTCCAATGAGAACACCGGCAACTGTGATAAAATCAGATTTTCTGTTTTTCTCACCAAGAATGACAGGTCCAAAAAGAATTACGTAAACAGGATACGAATACTGAAGAAGGACTGCATTGGCAGATGTTGTCATTTTGTTTGCCGCGCAGAACAGAATCATGGTCAGGCTATAGCATATTCCGCCAAGCCACAGAAACAAAGTCGAATTGCGGTCAACATCTCCATTTTCATTCCTTACAAAGAATGCGGGCAAGGATCTGCAGGCGATCATGAAAGTTGCCAGTGCGATGGTACTTCTGAGTCCGGCAATAGTAAAGGAAGACGCATTGACATTTTTAATGAAGATTCCAGCCGAGCTCCAGCAAAGACCGCAGAGGGCAAGTGCTATTACGCCACCAAATTTATTCATAGTGAAAGAATAATAGCACTTTGCATTAAAAAATCAATCGCAGGTTTTATGAAGCTGCGTGAAAAATTTTTCAATGAGAACAGAAGATTTCTTTCCCTTGCTTTCCTCAAGTCCACTTGAAGCGTCAACAAGTTCCGGAGCGAATTCACTGCATACGGAAGAAATATTCTCACAGTTCAAACCGCCGGCAAGCCATAGTTTTGTTCTTGAAATGCATTCTTCAACCAGACCAGACGGAATCGTCGTTCCTGTTCCACCTATGCAATCACCAGATCTGGCATCCACAAGAATTCTAGGTTCACCATAAAGCTGGAGAAGTTCAATGACCGCAAAATCATCATGGGACGAAAGGTTTTCAGCAAAATAGTGCGGAACTTTTTTCAGCTTTTCATCAGCAAAAAATTCCTTTATCTGTTTTTCTGAGAATCCATGGAGCTGAAGGGCATCAAGAACTCCCCTTTCAACAAGATCAAGGGCATGCTTTCCCTCATCGGAATCAAGTTCAGTTATGACACCGATTTTCACAACACGGTCGATATCCTCAATGAATCCAGCATCGATCACGTTGCGCGGGGATCTTTTGCAGAAAACAAATCCAAGCAGATCCGCGCCGCATTCGACCGCCTTGGCAGCATCCGCTTCATTTGTTATTCCACAGATCTTCACCAGAGGTCCGCAGCTTTTCTCTTCAACGGAACCAAGCTTTGCCGCGATTTTTTTCCAGAAGAGACTTGTAGAGCCATTGCGCTTTGCTTCCATTGCGTTGCTGACAAAAGCACTGACAAATTTTTTTGCATTGACAGGATCTTTTGCCACAGCCTCGCCTATGAGAATTCCATCAAAGCCAAGTCTACCTGTAAAAGCAGCCGCATCTTCAGAAAGGATTCCGCTCTCAGAAATGATACGGACTTCACCAGGACGTTCAGATTCGGAAAGTGAATTTATCTTTTTCTCAATGCTGCATTTGATTTTAAGAGGAATGAGCATGTCGATGGTGAAAGTTTTCAGGTCACGTGAATTTACACCAAGGACAACCTGTTTTTCAGCATCCATCTTCTTGGCAATCTTAAGAACCTCAAAGGCCTTGATCACGGCTTCCTCGTCACGAAGCTCAAGGAGAATCGATATTCCAAGCGAAAAAGCTTTCTCAGCCATCTGAAGAAGTTTTGGCAGCTCAAGGATCCTTGCAATGAGAAGAACTGCATCAGCACCACATCTGTAGGCAATCTCGATTTCTTCAGGTTCAAGAAGGAAATCCTTGCGGAGGACGGCAACCTTGTTTCCAAGGGAATCGGCAAGGGATGCAACTTTTTTAAGATCCTCGAGAGTTCCCTTGAAATAGTTTTCTTCAGTGAGAACGGATATGGCGCTGGTCCCTGACTGGATGTAGCGTTCCGCAGTCTGAACACTGTCTAGATCCGGAGCGATGTCTCCCTTGCTTGGAGAAGCGCGCTTTACTTCAAGGATTGTACCAGGCTGAGGCAGAAATGGAACGACAGGCCTTGTTCTTTCAGCAGGAATTTCATGACCATATGAGAAGCCAAGTTTTTCCATGTCAGCGATACGTCTGTCGCAGATTTCTTTCAAAATATTTTTCATCTGAATCCTCAGGCAAGAGACTTTGAAACTTCAACAATCTGGGTCAGCTTTGAAAGAGTCTTTCCACTGTCGATGGCATTCATTGCCATTTCATAACCGTCCTTGATTGTCTTTGCTTTTCCGCTGATATAAAGAACGGCACCTGCATTTAGGCACACGGCATACTTGATTGTCTTCTTGCCTTTACCGTTGAGCAGATCCATTGCAAGTGATGCGTTTTCAGCACCATTACCACCAGAAAGTTCCTCAGGATCGTCATCTGTAATTCCATACTTTGCAGGATCAATCACATACTTGTATTCCTTTCCGTCTTCATTGATCTGGAAGCAGTAGGTAGGTGCACATGGACTGATTTCATCGAATCCGTCTTCAGATGTAACGACAAGAACACGTTTTGCGCCAAGTTTCTTTGCTGCCCTGCCATAGGTTTCAAGAAGATCCTTTGAATAGACGCCAAGAAGCTCATACTCAGCTCCAGCAGGATTGAGAAGAGGTCCCATGATGTTCATGATGGTCTTGATACCAAGAGCCTTGCGTACAGGAGCCGCAAAGCGCATTGCACTATGATATACAGTCGCCATGAGGAAACCAAAATCAGTCTTCTGGATAAGTTCACATGTTCTGGCAGGATCAGCCATGATGTTGATTCCAAGATTCTCATAGAAGTCTGCCGAACCAGACTTGGATGAAACGGCACGGTTTCCGTGTTTTGTGACAAGCTGTCCGCAACTTGCAGAAACAATGGCGGCAAGAGAAGAAATGTTGAACGATCCCTTGCAGTCTCCACCCGTTCCAACGATTTCAGCATGACCGGTGAACTTTACTGGAAGAGGTTTTGCGACCTTGAGCAAACCACGGGCAAATCCTACGATTTCACTGACGACCGCACCCTTGACTGCAAGAGCTGCGAATACGGCTGCCATTACACGTTCATCAACAACTCCGTCCGCAAGGTTTTCAATAAAGAGACATGCCTCATCTTCCGTAAGATCCTGACGGGCAACAATTTTATTGAGAAGTCCAACAGTATCCAAAGCTTCTCGGCGGTAATGAAGGAAGCATTTGAAGATTTCATCTCCAAGACCGCTTGCGATTGATTCCGGATGGAACTGAACGCCTTCAATGCAGAATTCTTTATGGCGCACACCCATGATGTCTCCGTCTTCTGAACGTGCAGTTACTTCAAGGCAGTCAGGCAATGAGTTTTCATCAATTTTAAGGGAATGATAGCGAGTGAATTCAGCAGTCTTTGGAATCGTGCGGAAAAGTCCCTGTCCGTCGAATTCCATTTTTTCAACAACACCGTGGCAGATTCTTTTTGCCTGAACGATGTCTGCACCGAATGCCTCACCAATCGACTGATGACCAAGACATACACCGAGAATAGGAATTTTTCCTGCAAAATACTTGATGGCAGGAATAGAAACGCCGGCCTCACTTGGAGTTCCAGGACCCGGAGAAACTACGAGACGGCTAGGTGCAAGCTTCTCTATTTCTTCTACTGTGATTTCCTTGGAACGTACAACCTTTACTTCTTCCGAACCAAGACGCTGCAAAGCCTGGACTACATTGTATGTAAAACTGTCGTAGTTATCTATTACAAGAATCATATGATTTCTCCTCTGTTACTGTTTCTATTGATAGTAACAATGTTACTATCAATAGAAACATCTGTCAAGAAGAATTCATAAAAAAAAATTCAATTTATAAGATGACCTTACTCCACGCTTCCGCTTTCCCTATTCTGTTTCCGAAGAAGTTCAATATATGAAGTCATCGGCAGAGGCTTTGAATAAAGAAAACCCTGTATATAATCTACTCCAGTTGACTTTACTATTAGATCCTGTTCAGCAGTCTCAACACCTTCGACGAGAATTTTAAGATTGGAATCCTTGAAAGTTGATATGAGATTTTTGACAAGCTTGAGCATTGCCTCGTCCTTTTCCATCATCAAGACAAAAGATCGGTCGATCTTGATCGTATAGAAAGGAAGCCGTATGACATTGGCAAAGTTTGAGAATCCCGTTCCGAAGTCATCAAGATAAAAAACAATTCCGGCCTTTACGAATTCTTCCATCCTTTCACGTACAACTTCAAAATCATCAATAAGAATGCTTTCTGTAATTTCAATGATGATGTTCTTAGGTTCAATATCATATTTTTCAATTATTCCAAAAACAAAATCCTTGATGTCAGGATTCAGCATCTGATAGACGGAAAAGTTGACTGAAACAGCTTTTACAACATCCCTATTATGGCTTATGAACTCGCAGACCTTTTCAAAATTCACCTTACCCAGTTTTTCAATCAGTCCGTTGTTTTCCGCGATCGGAATGAATTCAGCAGGACTTATATTTCCAAGCTCCGTATCAATGAGACGTGACAGCGCTTCGGCATAGACGAACCTGTTGTCCTTCATGGAGACAATAGGCTGAAAGTAAACCTGATACTGTTTTGATTCAGCATTGAGCTCCCTTTCTAGAATTTTTATGATTGTCTTCTTTCTACGGAACTCGTTGATGAAAGCATCATTGCTGTGGACTATGCAGCTTGTTTTTTCTTTTCTTGCCTTTTCCATGAGGCCTTTGAGAATTTCCACAGCATCTTTGTAGGAGTCCGTATCTTCCGGAACACTAACTGACACCGCCATATATTCAAAGCTATAGCCGGAACCAAGCCTGCTGAGATTCCTGTTGTATCTTGAAAAGGCTTCCTTTATCTGAGCCTCAAGATTCTCCATCGCACCATGACAGGAAACTACCATGAACTTGGAACCGTTTCTATAAAAGTTTCCATCGATGCACATGCGGAACATACGCACGAGATTGTAGATCATGTTGTCAACTTCAGTAGAACCGAATGTCTCCTGCATCACTCCAAGGTTCTCGACAGAAATCATGGTAAGAGTACAGGGACGGATTTTCTTTCCCATAGTCCGGGCAAGATACTGTTCCGTCTTGAGTCCAGACTTGTAGTCAATTTCAATTTTGTCAGACTGGATGGCAAGGTACATGAGGATCATGGTAACTGCACCGGAACAACCCGACATGAGCCAATACTCATTTATGATCTGGAATGACATTACAAGGGCACTGACTACAGGATATGACATGAACACGGTAAACATTCTTGAAGACAGGGCACGCCTGTGCTTGAAGACTGCAATTTCCGTGACGATCACCTGCAGACCCGTGATCACGAAGGTGCAGTACTTGAGACTTCCGCGGACATAACCTTTTTCCGGATCAAAATGAAAAATCCAGCCGGTCCACAGATTCGCGATGACCAGAAACAGATAGACCGCATAGATCAGGATCAGGGTTCCGTGATAGATTCTTGAAAATTTATGTACTGCTGAAATGGAAGCATAAAAATACAGGCAGAAGATAAAAGAAAGGGTGCAGAGATTCAGAAAGAAAAGCGTCGATGTGAAATTGCAGAACCACAAGGAATACTTAGGAAAATCGGTGATGCAGAAACATGACAGTATATCCGAGGCACAGGTAAGGATGAGGCTGATGTCGCAAAGCAAAAAAAGCAGATTGCGCCTCTCTTTCAGGTAGAAAGAAGTGACAATGAAAATAAAAAATACTATACCAATGATAAGAGAACAGAACTCACCTAGAATGTTGTACATTCTTCAATGATAACACATTTTTATCAAATCATAAACAAAAACCTTCCAAAACAGAAAGTTTCAGAAGGTTGCTGTTGGAGTCAAATTGAAGAAAAACCAGCGCGCAGTTATGTTCTCGTTCCGTCGAGAACAGATCTCAAGGCACCAAGCTTCTCATTTGTTTCTTCCCATTCACGGTCCGGATTGCTGTCATAGACAATTCCACCACCAGCCTGGAGTGTCCATGTACTTTCCTGCTTTAGGGCACAACGGATTCCGATGCAGAAATCAAGGTCTCCGCTTGTCTGGAGATAACCGATGGCTCCGGCATAGAAATTGCGCCTTATTTTTTCAAGGCGGCTCAAGATCTCAATGGCACTGATCTTTGGGCTTCCGCTTACTGTTCCGGCCGGGAATGCTGAACGGAGAACCTGGATCTGTTTCATTCCGGCTTTGACCTTACCCTGAACGTCGCTGACAAGATGCATTACATGGCTGAAATATTCACAATCCATATAGCGTGTGACCTCCACGGAACCGCTTTCGCAGACACGGCCAAGATCATTTCTTGCAAGGTCAACGAGCATGAGATGTTCACTCTTTTCTTTTGGATCACCAAGAAGATTTGCCTTCAGTGCTTCGTCTTCAGCTGAATCCTTTCCGCGTCTTCTTGTTCCGGCGATAGGTCTGATTGATGCAATTCCATCACGTACGCGGACAAGACTTTCAGGACTTGAACCTACAAGCTGCCTGTCTCCAAAGTCGATGTATACAAGATAAGGACTTGGGTTTACGGAACGAAGGCGGCGGTAAATTTCCATTGCGCTGTTTTCATTTTCAATCTGAAGGCGGCGGCTTGGAACAGCCTGGAAAATGTTTCCAGCTATGATTTCTTTTTTAAGAGCGACAACCTTTTCCTTGTACTCGCGCTCGCTTTGCTCAAGGTCGGTAATGGTACGGCAAGGAAGAGCTTCCTCAGGAGGAGCAAGGTACGAGAAGTCGAGGTCGTTGAGACGCTTCTTCAGATTGTCGACAGCTTTCTGAAGGTCAATCTGATGTTCGTTGTAGTTGAATGCGAACACGTGAAGCTGTTCAGTAAAATGGTCAAAGACAATGTAGAGATGGCCGGCAACGAATTCGCTTTCCGGAATCTTGAGTTCATCTTTCTGAGGTGCAAGGTGGATCGTATCGCAGCGGGCACAGAACTCATAGCTCAGATAGCCTACACCGCTTGCCGGCACAGGGATTCCCTTCACAGGAAGTTCATTCTCCTGGGCAACATAAAGAAGTGCATCGAGAATGTCCACCTGATGACGCACTGTGGAACCCGGAGCAATCATTTCATCGGCAGGAAGTCCTGCTGTCTGTGCAGTAAATGGGACGCGGCGTCCGTCAATCATGAAGGCAATGCCCTCGTCATCCTGAAGAATGCGGAAAGCTTCCTCTGCAAGGAGGATTGAATATCGTTCCTTTCCCATGTTGAATCTTGCGCTTTCAAGAATGGCCTTGGCCCCAATTTTACGGGCAAGACTGAAAGGTGTATATCTGTCACTTGGCAAAGTCAAATAAATGCTGTCTGTACGTTTTTCCATGGATCACTCCTTGATTCTATTAATAGAAACAATGTTACTATTAATAGAAACACTTGTCAAGCAGATTTAAATGCTTTTTTTTCCCTTTTAGTAGCTTTTATATACCGCCTTTATTGACAACTTTATTCCAGAAAAATAGATTTTAATCATGAAAAAACTTACAGAAGGAAACATTACAAAACAGATCATCTCATTCTCAATTCCACTACTGCTTGGAACTGCCCTGCTCAGGCTTTACACCCTCGTCGACACAATGATGGTAGGCCGCTTTCTTGGCACAGATCCGCTTGCGGCAGTTGGAGCCACTGCAAACATAGCAAATCTTTTTGTCTTCCTATGCTGGGGATTTACAAGCGGATTCTCAATCATAATCGGACAGGCGTTCGGTGAAGGAAACGAAAGCAAGCTCAAGAAAACCATTGCGCACACATATCTTCTTTCTTTCATCATACTTTCAATTCTGACCGCAGCTGGATTGCTTCTGAAAGAAAAAATTCTCCACTGGACACAGATACCGGATGAACTCCATGTCATAGCTTCAACATATCTGACGATTTCAATTCTTGGACTCAGCACATCGATGCTTTACAACGTCATCACAAATGTACTCAGGGCTCTCGGAGACAGTTTTTTGCCGCTTGTATTTCAATGTGTAAGCGTTGTAATCAACATAATCCTTGACTACGTGTTCATTGCGATTCTTGGAAAAGGAGTTGCAGGAGCCGCCATAGCCACAGTGATATCTCAGGGAACTTCAGGAATCGCAAGCCTCATATACTGCATTTTCAGACGGAAGGTCCTCATCGTATCGCCAAAAGATTTCAGCATGAAGGAAAACTATCTGTCACTTATGATTCCCCAGGGAATTTCAATGAGCATGATGATTTCCGTCGTCACAACCGGAACCGTGATCCTTCAGACAGGAATCAACAGTCTTGGTGCCGACATAATCGCAGGCTACACAGCCGGAAGAAAATACGTTGAACTTTTTTTCATGCCAGGTGGTGCCCTTGCTTCAACTGCAGCCGCATTCACAAGCCAGAATTTCGGAGCAAAAAAATATGACAGGATCAAAGCCGGAACAAGAACAATGGTTCTGCTTGCCTGGACCATCAACTTGCTGGAATGGATCTTCGTAGTGCTGTTTGCGGAAAACATGGTGAAGTCAATCACCGGAAGTGAAGTCGGACCGGAGATAATCGGAGCCGGAAAATTCTACATGATAACAAACCTTCCGTTCTACGCCTTTGTAAGCGTTCTCGTAATCGTGCGCAGCGTACTCCAGGGAATGAACAAAAAGAAGACACCTGTAATCGCAAGCATCATGGAAATGGTGGTGAAAATCATTGCAGTGGCGGTCTTTGTTCCGTGCCTTGGATTCACAGGCATCGTCATCACGGAACCGATCATCTGGATTCTTGGCGCCGCCTGGGTCTGGATAATCTACAACATGACTTTGAAAATAAAGATGAAGGAAAATGGATTGAATGCCTAGTCGGGAATTATGATAATGAGTGCCATAGGCAGGCTTCGACTTCGCTCAGCCAGCCTACAACGCCTTCAGGATCCCTGAGCTGTGTCGAAGGGTCCCTACGCTTCGACATGCTCAGCAACCGCTGCGTCGTTCAGGATCCCTGAGCTGTGTCGAAGGGTCCGCATGCAATTTCAGCAACGGACAATTTTATACTCCCCCCTGGAAATTGCATGTTTCATTGAAAAATTGAAAAAGATTACTGCTTTATGTATTCCTTTGGCTCTAAGTTGAATATGAATTTGTAAGCCTTATCCGTTCCCATGTTATAAGAGTCCCTGAAATAATTTCCATAGATCAACTATACGATTGCGAGCCAGGCGATTGTTGCCGCATCCTTTGCGATATTATCGATGATGCAGTATTCGTTTGGCTGGTGGCACAGCTCATCCATGGTAGACCAAACTACTGCATCGATTCCCATATTGCGCAGTTCAGCGGCTACTGTTCCACCACCGATACCGATGAACTTTGGTTCGATTCCGTGAACAGCCTCAATGGCAGAGGCAAGTTCTTTTGCCACAGGAGAATCCTTAGATGTTGCAGGACTCTGTGCCGACTGTGGTTCAGAAACTTCAATCTTTACATCGTATTGCTTTTCTATCTCACTGACAATTTCTGAAACTTCCGCACGCACTTCATCAAGGCTATAGCATGGAAGAATTCTGCAGTCAAAGCTCAGAACATCATCCCCCGGAATAATGTTCACACCGCTGACATTGGCATTCTGCATCGTCGGCTGAAAAGTTGAACGATCAGGCTCAAACATAGGATCCCGTCTGTCAAATTTCTTTTCAAGGGCATTTACCCTCATTGCCAGATCACAGGCGGCAAGTTTTGCGTTGCGTCCCTGGTCCGGGCGGCTTCCGTGTGACTGTTTGCCAACAGTATGGAACTTTAGCCACAGCAGATTCTTTTCAGCAATTTCAATTGTCTTTCCTTCAGGATCTCCACCATCAGGAATCAGGATTCTGTCATTTTTGCCAAAAAGTTCCGGATGATTTTTTACAAGCCATCCCATTCCATAGTTAGAGCCAACTTCTTCGTCTGCCATGAAAAGAAGCTTTATCGTATGTTCTGGAAGAATATGCTGCTTCACAAAACTCAATGCAGCAAGAACACCGGAACACAATCCCTGCTGGTTGTCCTCTACTCCACGACCGAAAATTTTTCCATCCTTGACTACAGCCTGCCATGGATCAGTGTTCCATAGTGAAAGTTCTCCGGCTGGAACAACATCCATGTGGGTACAGATCCAGATATTGTAGTCATCAAGATTTCCAGGAATTGTAGCAACAAGATTCGGACGAAGCCCTCCGCCAACGCGGCTGTCAGGAGCGTCAAAATGCTCAAGATTCTTTATTCCGTTTGCCTTAAGCCACTGTTCAAGGACGGCGCACTTTTTGCTTTCACCGTCACCACCATTTTCCGGTGCAAGTGCTGGAACACAGGTAAGGGATTTTTCAAGATCCACAGCAAGTTCAGTATTGTCAAAAATAAATTCTTTAAGCTGATTAAGTTCGTCGATATTCATGACACAATTATAGGGACATAATATTTTAAAGTCAAAAACCTACGCAGAAATTTTATTGTTATGGAAAGTATCTTCCGTTGATATGATTCTTTGAATGAATATAAAATGAGAAAAATGAAAGCAAAATTCCTGACGGTTTTCCAGATCCTTATTTTCTCTTCCGTTTTTTTTTCCTTCGCGGAATTCTATCAGGGCGACATAGCTTACGTTTCTACAGGATCCAGAATCTTTTCAGGCAATGCGGAACAATTAAAGCCGCGGTATTAAATGAAGGCATCATTGAAATCGAAGACAGTGCCCTTGAAAACTGCGTGAACCTGAAATCCATCAGGCTATGCGCAGGATTGAAGTCCATCGGAAAATTCAGTCTTGCCGGAACACAGATTGAATCGCTGGAAATTCCTGAAGGCTGTCATACTGTAAAACAGGGAGCTTTCCTTAGCTGCAGGAAACTCAAGGAAATATCTTTTCCATCAACAAAGGAAGAAATTGACCTTTCGGTTCTGTGCACAACTGAAAGAAAATCAAATCCGGTGATCGTGAAAATACATTCATGGAATCCAATGATTGTTTCAGACAGAACAAGTTCACTTGAAACATACATGAAGAATGAAAAAATCATCAGACCAAACATAAAAGCAGTCTATGTTCCAAGAGGTTGCGTTGACCGCTACAAAAAAAACAGAGTCCTCGCAGATCTTGGCTCAAAAATACTTCCGCTGCCGGAATAAAAAAAAAAGCAGCGCAACCGTAGGCTTTCCAGACAAGGTAGGAAGCCCCGGCGACACTGCCCTTATTTATATTGCGGTTTTGATGAACCACCGGCAACTACATCTTGAAATACTTTTTATAGGCATTCCATGTCGAACCGATGAGTGTGTCCACATCGCTGTACTTTGCTTCCCAGCCGAGGACTTTTTTTGCAAGATCTGATTTTGCTGTAAGCTGGGCAGGGTCGCCGGGACGACGTTCTACGTAATCTGCCTTGATTTCTTTTCCAGTGATGCGGCGTGTAGACTCAAGCATCTCAGTAACGGTAATTCCGTTTCCAGTTCCAAGATTGAGAGTGAGGCTTTCTTTCTTTGAGGAAATATATTCAAGTGCCATAACGTGGGCAGAAGCAAGGTCCGTAACGTGAATGTAGTCGCGGATACAGGTTCCGTCGCGTGTTGGGTAATCATTTCCAAATACACAAAGCTTTTCGCGTTTTCCGCATGCAACTTCCATCATTACAGGAAGAAGATTTGCAGGATTTTTTTCAAGACCGTAAAGAACTCCCTCTGGATCATAACCGGCAGCGTTGAAATATCTGAGGGCTGCAAACTTGAGTCCTTTAAGCCTGTCATACCATGCCATGAATTCCTCAATCTTGAGCTTTGTGAATCCATAGTAGTTTTCAGGATTCTTGGGATGATTTTCATCGATTGGAAGATACTGAGGCTCACCAAAAGTTGCCGCACTTGAGCTGAAAACCATGTTCAGACAATTGTATTTTACGGCAGCATTAAGGATGTTGATGGTTCCGTTTATGTTGTTCACAGAATATTTTTCAGGAGCCACCATGGATTCGCCGGCAGCCTTGAAAGCGGCAAGATGAATGAAGGCATCAAAACCTTTGGCAAAAGCTTTTTCAAGATCCTTAACTTTAAGGATATCACCTTTGATGAATCCGTTTTCCTTGAAAAGATTCTGCTTAAGTCCGCTTGACAGATTATCAAAGACAGTCACCTTGTGGCCCTTTGACATAAGTTCCTTTACGACATGACTTCCGATATATCCTGCTCCACCAATAACAAGTACCCTCATGGTTCTACCTCTCGTTTCTTTGTTTTCCTTATTATTTCACAAAGAAGATCAATTTGCAATTTACATGGTTGCATAAAGAACAACTGTTTGCGCAAGGCGAGTGTTTCACACTTTCCGTAAATTCTGTATACTGTTGAAAAATTAAATTACTGCAGAGGTAGAATTATGTATATCACATGTCTTGATCTTGAAGGTGTTTTGGTTCCTGAGATTTGGATTGAATTCGCAAAGGTTTCAGGCATTCCTGAACTTACACGCACAACACGTGACGAGCCTGATTATGACAAGCTCATGAAATGGAGAATCGGAATCCTTAAGGAACACGGACTTGGACTCAAGGAAATCCAGGATGTAATCTCAAAGATTGATCCGCTCCCAGGCGCAAAGGAATTTCTTGATACACTCCGCTCAAAGTGTCAGACAATCATAATCAGCGACACTTTCAGCCAGTTCGCAGGTCCTTTGATGAAGAAGCTCGGCATGCCTACAATTTTCTGCAATGAACTTGTTGTTGCTCCAAACGGAGAAATCACAGACTTCAAGATGAGATGCCCACAGTCAAAGCTTACAACAGTAAAGGCGCTTCAGTCATGCGGATTTGAAACAGTTGCCAGCGGTGACAGCCACAACGACCTCGCCATGATCAAGGCAAGCAAGGCAGGTTTCCTCTTCCGCTCAACAGACCAGATCAAGAAGGACAACCCTGAACTTGAAACCTTCGAAGAATACGATGATCTTCTCAAGGCAATCCTCAAGGTTGTTGAAGCATAAAAAAAAGCAGGATACTTCGACTGGCGCTCAGCAATCCTGCCCGCGGTATAGGATCCCTGAGCTGAGTCGAAGGGGCCGCACAACTTAAACAACAGCAGGATACTTCGACTGGCGCCCAGCAATCCTGCCCACGCTCAGCAATCCTGCGCAATCATAATTTCATCTTTCAAGAATTGCCTTGGCAATTCTTGAGGCGAAAGTTACGTGATGAACGGCAACTAATTAATCATCTGCTTTCGCCCAGGATCCCTGCAATGGCAGCGTAGCTTCAAGCCGCTGAGTCGAAGGGTCCGCCACGCTATTCAAAATCAAAGATTAGAACAATCCGCTGATCACGCCATTGTCATCAACATCGATGTTTTCCGCAGCCGGAACTTTTGGAAGACCAGGCATATCGACGATATCGCCTGCGAATGCAACAACAAATCCTGCACCGCTGTAAAGCTGAACATCACGCACAGGGAACGCATAGCCTGATGGAGCACCAAGGGCAGACTTGTTGTGGCTTATTGAATTCTGTGTCTTGGCCATGCAGACAGGAAGATTTCCATAACCGGCCTTTTCATATTCAGCAAGTTTCTTGAGCGCCTTTGTGTCGAATTCAACTGATGCCGCGCCGTAGATTTCCTTTGCAAGAGTTTCGATCTTCTCCTTGAAAGAAGCATCGAGAGGATAGATGTTCTTGAACTCAGAAGGCTTGCCGCAGATTTCCACAACTTTTTCTGCAAGTGCCTTGGCCCCGTCTCCACCTTTGCCCCAGCCTTCACAGAGAATCGCTTCGCTTCCGCATTCCTTTGCAAGCTGCTGAACAAGAGCAATCTCAGCATCAGTGTCGGTAATGAATTTATTCACTGCGATGACACAAGGAAGGCCGAATTTCTTCATGTTGTTGATATGTGCCTTTACATTCTCAAAACCTGTGGTGATTGCCTCAAGATTTTCAACACCAAGATCAGTCTTAAGAACACCACCGTGCATTTTGATTGCGCGGCATGTAGCAACGATTACAGCTGCATTCGGTTTGAGTCCGTGCATGCGGCATTTGATGTCAAAGAATTTTTCAGCTCCAAGGTCAGCGGCAAAACCAGCTTCGGTCACAACATAGTCACCTGTAGCAAGAGCGCAGAGTGTGGCATTGATGGAATTGCATCCATGGGCGATGTTGGCAAAAGGACCACCGTGGATGAATGCCGGATTTTTTTCCAAAGTCTGAACAAGATTAGGTCTGATCGCATCTTTCAGAAGAGCCGCGATGGCACCTGTGCATTTAAGCTGACCGAAAGTAACGTTTTCCTTTGCGTATGTCTGGCCGATGATGATGCGGCTGATTTTTTCCTTGAGTTCAGAAATGCTCTTCGAAAGACATACGATTGCCATGATTTCAGATGCAACAGAAATCTGGAAGTGGCTTTCACGAGGAACACCGTCAATGCGGCTACCAAGACCAAGAATCACATTTCTGAGGGCACGGTCGTTGAGGTCAACACAGCGCTTCCATGAGATTGTACGAGGATCAATATTGAGGGCATTTCCCTGCTGCAGATGGTTGTCGATCAAAGCTGCCATAAGATTGTTTGCGGCAGTTATCGCATGGATGTCACCAGTAAAGTGAAGGTTGATGTCCTCCATCGGAACAACCTGGGCATATCCACCACCACAGGCTCCTCCCTTGATTCCAAAGCAAGGTCCAAGAGATGGCTCGCGGAGGGCAATCACAGTTTTCTTTCCGATTTTATTGAGGCCGTCGCCAAGAGCGATGGTGACTGTAGATTTTCCTTCACCGGCTGCAGTCGGTGTCATGGCAGTAACAAGAACAAGCTTTCCTCTCTTACTGGAAGCCTGGAGTGAATTCAATTTTTCAAAGTTGATCTTTGCCTTGTATGAACCATAGAAATCCAGGTCTTTTTCTTCAAGGCCAATTTTTCTGGCAACTTCAGCCACCGGAACCATTACATTTTTCTGTGCGATTTCAATATCTGTCATATTCACTCCGCTAATTTTTATAGTCCTATCATTTTATTGAAAAACACGTAGAATTTCAATTTAACAGGAATTGAAAAAATCAAGACTATTATATTATTTCATGTTATAATTATGATGAACTTAGTATTCATCAATATCAAAAAGTATTTTTTATCATGCTCAATTTTATTTTTGAGACGGAACCAATTATTGAGGTACAAAATAAGAAAATTTTGCTTTTTGACTTTATTGTTTTCTTTCTTTTTCTTTTCATGCGCCATGAACCAGGAATCTGGTGGAAGTGTGGTGATCACGATGCCGGAAAAAAACAGAGGCAGTCCGCGCAATTACAGATTTCGAGACAAGCTATACAATCACCATATCCGGTCCTACATCCATTGAACCAAAAAACGCACGTGCCGGTGAAACAATCCAGTTCAGCGAGCTTGCTTCAGGCAATTATTCAGAAAGACTAAGGATTCCGCTCCGGAGAAAAGATAGATCCGCTTTCATATCCAAAGGCAAAGATGATCGTCAAAGTTTTTGAAGATGTTGAAGATGTTGAAGACGGCAAGTGTCTTAATGAAAAAGAATTCACTGAATTTGAGTTCAACAGTGGTTGTGTTGACGGTGTTCTGTCTTACGATGACATTACCTTTGACTCCGACGGCAACTGCGTCATAACAGATTCAGGCAATTACAAACTAATCTTTACAGTCTATCAGTATGTTTCAGATACAAAATACGAAAAATACTTTGTATCTAAAGAATCTGATAAAGTCGAAAAATCGATATTCATTGGTAGATAAAAAAAGGGATGCTCCCTGATCTGCACTTAAAAATGCACTTCAAGGAACATCCCTTTTCTGTTTTAAATCAGCGGTAACTTATTTGATCTGAGCAAGAGCAGAGTCTGCGGCAATCTTTCCAAAGATACAGATGTCTGCGACAGCGTTTCCGCCAAGACGGTTGCCGCCATGGATTCCGCCTGTGACTTCTCCAGCCGCATAAAGCCCTGGAACCGGATTTCCGTCTGCATCAAGAACTTCAGCCTTTGTGTTGATTACGATACCACCCATTGTGTGATGGATTGCAGGTCCAATTTCACATGCATAGAAAGGTCCCTTTGTAAGTGGACGAGGCATTTCATTTGCCTTTCTTCCGAGAGGATCGTTTCCGCTTGCCTGGATCTGTGCATATTCAGCCATTGTTGCTTCAAGTACATCAGATGGAATCTCGAGTTTTGCGGCAAGTTCCGCAACTGTGGCACCTTCTGTAAGGAGTCCCTTCTTTACATAACCTTCAATAGCCTTGAGGGATTCACGTACATCCTGGTCGAAAAGAATGTATGCAGTCTGCCCCTTCTGTTCAAGGATTGCCTTCGACATTACGTCGCGGGTTGCCATCTCAGTGCAGAATCTTTTTCCTTCACGGTTCACGATGATGGCACCGTTTCCACGTACAGCTTCTGTGATCATGGTTCCGTTCCCTGGAGCTACTGTCGGGTGAGTCTGAATCTCATCCATCTGAGTAAGGGCGGCATTGAATTTCTTGACCATTTCAAATGCATCACCTGTAGCACCTCTGTGGTTAGTTGTTCCGAATCCCTTGAGGTTTGGCTTGTAAGAGACAACCATGTCAGGATTTGCTCCAAAACCTCCGGCAGCAACAATCACAGCCTTTGCCTTGATCACATAATCACCGTTCTTTGCGCTTACCTTTACACCTGCCGCACGTCCCTTTTCTTCGATTATGTCGGTTACCTTTGAGTTCAGTCTGATTTCAGCACCTGCGTTTTCAGCAGCCTTAACAAGGACAGAAACAAGATGGGCACCTACAGCGGCACCACCCTGAGGTCTGTGAGTTCTTTTGTTTGAGCTTCCAGCCATCTTGCCGACATCAGTAAGATCCGCACCAATTGAGATGAGCCAGTCAACTGTAGCAGCCGATTCCTCCACCATCTTGCGTACAAGCTCAGGGTTGTTCTTGTTGTATCCACCTTTCATTGTGTCGTTGTAATAAGAATCGTTGCTGTCTTCAATTCCAAGTTTCTTCTGAATTGAAGTTTCACTGGCATTGAGACCACCAGTTGCACTGATTGTGTTTCCACCACAGGCAGCCATCTTTTCAAGAACGATGACTTTCTTTCCTTTTGATGCGGCTTCTGTCGCAGCAGAAAGACCAGCTCCGCCTGCACCGATGATCACGATGTCACATGAAATATCCTTTGCCTTCTCGACTTTCTCCGTCTTTCCCTGGGCAAGGGCAAAGGCACCTGTCAATGCCTTGAGGGTTGCATTGGAAGTTATTGTAGCACCTGATACGGCATCAATTTTTGCCTTTCCGCCGTTCTTCACAAACTGATCGCAGATCACCTGCTCAGCACTTTTTGCAAAATCAGTTTCCTCTTCCTTTACAACCTTTGCACCAGCAAGCTTTCCACCTTCAACCGAAAGTTCAACAACGATAGGTCCGTTGCGTCCGTCAGAAGATGCGGTATAAGTTCCGTCTGTGAGAGAAACCTTTTTGCTGCATGCAACATAAGCAAGGGAGATTGCAGACACTACCGCAAACAAACCAGTCAAAATAATATTTCTTCTAAGATGATTATTCATGAATCCTCCTATTTTGATTCCAAGAGAAAAATCGTGACGCTGAAAGCATATAAACAGCGGTTTCCATGATATAGTTTTTTATGAAAAAAATCTCTATTTCACAAGATCTTTCAGAGAATGAAGCTCTTCTTCAGTGAGGGAACGATAGGTACCAGGCGCAAGACTTTCATCCAGTTTCAAGGATCCCATCTGGAGGCGCTTGAGATAAACCACTTCGTTTTCAAGAGCAAGAAAAATTCTTTTGACTTCGTGAAATCGTCCTTCAGTGACAGTGATTGTACATTTATCGTCTTCGAGAAATTCAATGTCACATGGTTTTGCATCACACTCAGGATCATTGGCGGCAGCCGGAATATGAATGCCGGCCCTGGCTTTCTCCTTGTATGCGGATTTCTGTTCAGCGGAAACTGAATCACGAAGATGCACAAGATAAGTTTTTCTGACTTCATATTTAGGGAATGTAAGTTTGTGGTTCAGCTCACCGTCGGTAGTGAAAATAAGAAGGCCTTCAGTGTCGGCATCGAGACGGCCTACAGTGCTCAGAGAACCTCCAAGGCGCTTCTGGTTGTCCTTGTCATCAAGAAATTCGTAAACCGTCTGGCGACGGTCACTTTTTGTGGAACACACACTGCCGGCGATTTTGTTCATCATGAAATAGGAATGTTTTTCAACGGCAAGTTTTTCACCGTTGATGATGATTTCATCACTTTCCGGATCAATGTGGAATTCAGGATCCCTGACACGTTCCCCATTGATCAAAACCTCTCCAAAGCGCACAAGTTTTTTTACTTCGCGCCTTGTTCCAAAACCGCTGTTCGCAAGAATTTTATCCAGCCTTTCTTTCTGACTCATCATGGTTTATAAGGCTGTCCCATTACAATTCTATCACCGACGGAGATCGTAAAACCTCCACCAGTGGCAGTATTTACCAATGAAACATTTCCTTTTCCCTTCATTTCAAGATTTCCAATCGCAACCTTTGTACTGTTCCTGTAGAGAGTACATGGGAATACATGATCTTTATATTCCGGTTTTCCAAACATGGCAATTGCATCAGGCGCAATATGGAGTTTGTATCCTACAACGGAATCCTTTGCAATAACAACACCACAGACTGATTCAGTTCCAACTTTTTCAGACAGAACGGAATTGAGGAAAACCGTATATTCAGACTGAAGCTGTTTCTTTTCAGTAATCACAGTTTCTTTCTCATACTGGATTCTGTTCTTTTCATCGATGAGCCTGTTTATTTCGTTGACACTGGAAAGCGCAAGTTCATTTCCTGCATTGTCCGCGCAACCCTGCAATGCTTTTACATAGGAGATAATGGCATTATTTTCTTTGTGTGGCATTCTGTCAAAAAGTCTCGAAATATAGTCAATATCATCATAAATGGTTTTCTGGTTTTCCAGAGACTTTCTGAAGGAATCAGAAGCACCATCTTTCAGAAGAATGTATTTTCCTTTTGTAACAGTTCCCCTGTAATCAATTCCATTTAACTTCAATAACTTCTTGACTCTGCTGTCCTTAGACACCTCAGGATCATAACTTTTTATGGTTTCCTCAACTCTGTTGTTTTCACGATCCATATCCGAAGCTATAGTCTCTTCAAGTTTAAGCTTTGCTTTTTCCAGAAGCAGTTCATAGTATTCCTGCTGATTTTTCAGTTTGTTTTCATATTCATCATGCTGATCATCAATTTCCCTTTTATGATGTATATCCTTGTCCTTGAGTTTTCCTTCATATTCATCCTCAAGTTTTACCTTGTCAGCATTGAACCTGTACCTGTCTTCATTGTACTTTTTGATGTTGCTGACACATGCGTCAATCTCTGTCTTATACATGTTCTTTGCACGGGCAAGATCTTCACGGTATTTGGCTTTGCTTGCAGCAAGATTGTCTTTATGACGTTTTTCGTTGGCAGCAATGCTGTCCAGTCTTTTCTTTTCATTCTTATCAAGATTTTTTTCTCTGCTTCTGGATTCAAGCCATCCTTTTGTCTCAGAAGTTTCGATCTTTTTCTTTTCCTGGGTAAAGTTTCGCTCTATCTTCTTTTTTTCCTGATTGTAATTGTTTTCAATTCTTTCCTTGTCTTTAGTATAATTTTCTTCTACTTTCAGGATTTCCTCAGACCTGAGTTTTTCAAGCTCAGCCTTCCTCTCTTCTTCTGCGGCAATCTTACTGTCAATCTTATCAGCATCTGAAAGAATTTCTGTAAGTTTGACATTCTCAAATCCCTTTACATTTACAGGAATCTTGTTGTTATGCTCGGAAACGATCTTCACCAGTATGAATGTCATAAGCAGAACTACGCCGACACACAGAAGCAGACGGCTCCACATGTGGGTCCAGGCAAATTTCACGCTGTTTTTCTTAGCCTTGGCATATTCAGTCTCAATGTCAAAAGTCTGCTTGAAATCATCTCTGGAAATACGTGTAAGTTCATTTTCCAAAAGGACCGATACCTGATGATGGACATCGTTTTGTCTTTCCCCAGAGAGATCTTCCTGCTCTTCTGATTTCATCGTGATAACATCCTCAGCAGCCGCAAGAATATCTTCCTTGGCTTTCTGGTGAGTCTCTTCCTCTATCTTCAGTTTTTCTTCTTTTGTAAGTCTTGGTTTTCTTGGCTTAACTATTTTGTTGTCATTGTCCATGTTCCACTCCATCCTGCAGGTGCTGATTTAAGTCCCATTCTTTCAAGGAACACGTCCGCGCAGCACAACTGGCTTTTCTTGAATTCAGCACGGGCGGTTTTCCAGTCACCTTCGTAATATGCCTTGAGACCTGTTTCAAAGATCTCAAACTTTGGTTTCATCGTCTCAAAATTCCAGTCGGAAGCAGGACAATCCTTATCCAATGGAATATAAATCTTCACGCCTTCCGTCTTTCCTTTTACCTGAACCGTATCAAGCTCAAAGAATTCATAACGTATTTTTGCCTCAGGATCTTTCATGGCATCATCACGAATGTATTCGCTTACAATAACCGGAACTTTGTATATGCGGGTCAGCCCTTCGAGGCGAGAAGCGGAATTGACATTGTCCCCGATAACGGTATTTGCCATACGTTCCGAAGAACCGATGTTTCCGTAGAAAACATTACCGCCGTCAATGCCGACACCAACATCAAGCATTACAGCCTGGTAAACCTTTTCTTCTTTTTCTGTCAATGGCTTTTTCTCTTCCATCATCTGACGTCTCAAAGTCATTTTTCTTCTGAGGTCAGCAGTGACAGAAGTGATCTCCCAGGCGGATTTGATGGCGCCAAAAGATTTGTTATCCAACGTTCCTTCTTCAATGCCATAGCTTGCAAGGATTGCATCACCAATGATGGAACCGATGATTCCGTTGTTTTTGCTGACCTTTTTGATCACCGAATCATAATGAACGTTGAGAAGCCCGATGATGTCATTTCCAAGAACTTCCGTACGGAAAGTAAAACTCTTGATGTCACTGAAGAGAATGGTAAGTTCCCTCTGGCGCCCCTCAAGCTTGATCTCCTGCTGCTGATGTGCCTTTCTTACGACATTTTCCGGAACGAACTTCTGGAAGATCTGGAGAAGATTGTTGATTGTTGAAGACAGGCGGTTGAAGTTTGCGGCAAGGTAAGTAATGTCATCATTTGGAGCACCCTCAATATCAAGAGGAACGAGAACCTGGTTCTGCTGCATGTCATACATCTGATTTGAAAATCTGTCGATGTTGTTCAGGAGTCCGTCAAAAATTTTTGTTCCCATGTAAACAAAGAAAGATGTGATGCAGACGATGATCGCAGCAATGATGACAATGATCCGATACATTTCTTTTCTTGCATCGTCAACTTTGTTCGCACGCACAATGTACATGCGCCAGCCTTCATGATATTTGTAGACACCATTGTAGTCACCATCAGGAGATTTGAACTTCACGGCCCCCTGGATCGGAGTCTTCTCACTGGCTTTTCTTTCATTGTCGATTTTTTCATCTATTTCACGTGAAGAATAACCTTTTTCCTCAAGCGTTTTTCTCATTGTATCGAGAAAGGCGTTCCTTTCATCAAGCGGTTTGTTGATTTCAGAAAGAGCCTTTTTATCAGTGAATTCACTCCACCTAAGTTCCTCATTTGGAGATGAAAAGAAAGCAACGACACCGTTCATGTCAATGCCAAAAGCAACACTGTTGTTCTCACCATCCTCAAAGCCAGTCATGGCACTTTCCGCAATGGCCGCAAGACACTCATCGGTTTTCTTGGAATATTTTTCAATTTCCTTCTGAGTATTGCAGATATTGTACAGTTCAACAAGTTTATCAACAAGAACAATATTTGACTTCTTGATTGTCTCCCTCTGTGAAAGCAGCACTGCAATCAGGTTTGTAGAGAAAGTCGATAGAAGAATCATGATGATGAAAACAGTAAGGATTTTCCATTTTATCGGAACAATCGGAGTGTCACCTATGTACTGGAAAAATTTGAAATGATATCTATTTCTAGATTTTTTATGAAACTTTTTTTTGATTCTATCTGAAAAACGGATCCTGTTTGTTTTTACAATCACATTAGGCTGGTTCTGCCCTGAAGCTGATTCAAACTTATTTAAATCCAGACTGTCCAATTTAAACCTCCCATTGTTTTCTATTCTAAGTCCAAAACTTCCATTTATCAAGAAAAAATATATCTACCTCCAAAAAACCACCGTTCCTATTGAACAAGGCATGGTTCCGCAATATTCTTTTCTACTATGAAAAATAAACAGAAATCACTTCTCGCAAAAGGACTTTCGCTTTCAGTCCTGACACTGCTTTCAAGAATTCTTGGACTTGTTCGCGAAATGACAAAGGCACATTTTCTTGGTACCAGCGCATTCTCTGATGCTTTCGGAATTGCTTTCATTATTCCAAATCTGTTCCGCAGACTTTTTGCAGAAAACTCAATATCGGTTGCATTCATTCCGACTTTCAGAAACTATCTTGAAGATGCAGAGACTCCGGAAGGAAAAAAAGAGGCTGAGAATTTTGTAAAGGCAACTTTCACTCTGGTTTCCTTTTTGACAGTGACATTTGTTTCCGTCGGAATTCTGCTTACTCCGTTGATTTTGAAAATCTTCTATTCAACAGAAGATCTTGTCGCTAAGAACGAGGCCATCATTCTTACCCGCATTATGTTTCCGTATCTGGTTGTGATTTCCATCGCCGCATTTTTCCAGGGAATCCTCAACGCCCTCAAGATTTTCTCACCGTCAGGTTTTACTCCGATTCTCTTCAATACGATTGTAATTGCATGCACCTATATTTTCTCAAGATGGACTTCCAATCCGGCACGTGCCATGGCTATCGGTGTCATTACAGGCGGAACTGTTCAAGCCCTTTTCCAGCTTCCTTTCGTCCTCAAGAACAACTGGCACATAACTTTCACTTCCCTCAGAAAGGCGTTTTCAAATCCGGGAACAAAAAAAGTGCTTGCGCTCATAGGACCAACCATCATCGGCATGGCCGGCTATCAGATAAACGACATAGTTTCATCAGCACTGGCAACAAGAGCCGGAGAAGGCGTTGTTTCAAGCCTTCAGTATTCCCTTCGTCTTCAGGAACTTATCCTTGGCATCTGCGCAGTCACCATTGGAACAGTCATTCTGCCTGATCTCACAGGTTATGCAAAAAAGCAGGAATGGGACAAATTCAACAACCTTCTATGCCAGTCAGTTAAAATCATGGCATTGATCGCAATACCGATAACTTTCTATTCACTCATCATGAGCGAAAACATAATCAGCCTTGTTTTTTCAGGCGGAAAATTCAACGCGGATTCAGTAAGGCAGACAATGGAAGTTTTCAATTTCCACATCATCGGTCTATTTTTTATCGCAGTAAACAGAATCCTATCTCCGGCTTTCTATGCCCAGCAGAACACAAAAAGTCCTACCATCGCAGGACTTCTGAATTTCGCCGTGAACATCACTCTTGCCGCTTTGCTTGTCGGTAATTTTGGAGGACGCGGAATCGCACTGGCATTGACCACTGCAAGCGCCGTAAACACAGTCGTTCTTTTTGCAATGCTTGGAAAAACAAAGGGAATTGAGGTCGGAAGCCTTGTAAAATCGGTTTTGCTTTACACAGTCAAGATCGCCATCTTCTCTTTTGCGGCTGTAGTTCCGGTTTACTTTGCAAAAGATACTCTTGTTTCCATATTCAAGGGACATGCAAGAATAATCAGCCAGGGAATTCCGGTTGCATCGACGGCTGCAGTATTCGGTCTCGTAGGCATCATCCTGTTGGTTGCAACCCGTGACAGCATCGTGAAAACAGTTGTATCAAAACTCAGGCGAAAATAAAAAAAACATCAGGAGTTTTTTATGGACTTTGAGACATTATATAAAAACAGACGGGCCAGGGTATCTGCTTACATGAAGGAACACGGAATAAAGGCCGCAGTTTTTGAAGACAGCGAAGACCGCCGTGAAAGTGCCCTGCGCTATCTTACAGGCCATCCTACGGATGCATTGCTTCTTATTACCGACGACGGAAACAGCGTGTTGATTCCATGGGATGAAAACCTGGCAAAGGAACGCTCTCATGCGGACCAGATAGTTCCGTCTGCAAAATACGAACGCAATTACGCAAAGGCACTGGTGGAGCTGCTTTCATCTTCCTACAGCGGAAAAGGAAACACAATCTCCTTCTGCAGGGAAACACAGTTCTGCCAGTATGAGAAATACAAGGAAGAACTCAAGGACTGGAACATAGAACTCAAAAACGGCAGCGTCCACGATTTTGTATGCGACATGCGTGCCGTAAAAGACGAATATGAAATCCAATGCACAAAAAAAGCATGCGCCATTACCGATGAAATGACTTTGATGATCATGGACAACGTCAAGAACGGAAACTTCAAGACTGAAATGGACGTGGCTCTTTTCATAGAACGACACCTCCGCGAAAAAGGTGCTGAACGCACAAGCTTTGACACTCTAGCCGCAGGTCCTGAACGCAGTTTTGCAATCCACGCATTTCCTGGCTATACAGGCGGACTTTGGGCAAGCAACGGCCTTTCGATCCTTGACTACGGAGTATGCTGGGAAGGCTATGCAAGCGACTGCACCATAACTGTCGCAAAAAATCCTTCGGCACAGCAAAGGGAACTTCTTGATCTTGTGCAGACTGCCGCGGACGAATGCCGCAAGCTTTACATGCCGGGAAAGAAAATCAGCGATGCAGTCGCAAAAGCCGATGAAATATTCGCATCAGCCGGACGAAACATGCCACACGGACTTGGACACGGAACGGGGCTTGAAATTCACGAAGCGCCGTTTGTAAGCAAAAGATCTGCGGCGGACAAGTTTTTTGTTCCGGGCAACATAATCACACTGGAACCGGGACTTTACGATCCGCTACTTGGCGGCGTAAGACTTGAAAATGATGTGCTTATAACAGAGACAGGAAATGAACTCCTTTTGAACAGTAAGATTTTCGTAATTTAGGCTGCCGTATTTTCAAAATATTTGAAAACCACTACTATATGTGACGTTGAAATGAAAGACTGTTATAAGATTCTAGGCGTGTCCCATGATGCAACTGCGGCGGAAATCAGACATGCCTTCAGACAGAAAGCAAAACTTCTTCACCCGGACATTACAGGCCAGGATTCTACGGAATTCCGGGAATTGAAAGCTGCCTATGACACTTTGTCCGACGTAAAGTCGCGTGAGCTTTTTGACGAATCCTATACGTTCCACAATGCCCAGAGTCCTTTCCACAAGAAAGACAAAGACTATAAAAAATTCAACTACAGGGAATGGCTTCTGGAACGCACAGATGATGAGAGCCGTGCAAAACTTATCATTTTCGATCTCCTGCACAACAACGAAGACAATGCCGTTTCCGAGTTCAAGAAGATGAATATGGAACGCCCAAACTTCCGCCTGTCACATTGGTTCACAAGAGAAGACTTCATGGACTTTGGTTTCATCCTTGCGGAAGAACTTGTTCTTCGTCAGGAATACTATGATTCCGTAATCCTTCTTGAACAGGTAATAAAGATGGAATACAGCTACAGTTATTTCAGGCTGTTCTTTCCGGAGGTCTTGAGTCTTGTCCGCCATGTCTTGAGAAACAACATAGAAGGTGCCTGCAGTCCAGAGCTTGCCATCGACGCATGGGAACGCGCTCTCGATCTTCATCTTGGAAATTCCGATGATGCATTCTTCCTGATGAAAATGGCTGAAGCCTATGAAAAAATCGGAGACAGACAGACTGCACGGATATGCATGGACGAAGCATCAAAGTTGAAAGGTGAAAACTGAATTTCAAACAAACAGGCAAACAGTAATTATTTTGGGAGAACATAGATATGATTTTATTGAAAAACGAAGATCAGATTAACGGAATCAGAAAGAGCTGTCATCTTCTGGCAGATCTTTTCAACGAAATAATACCACGCGTAAAACCTGGTATCAGCACAAAGGAAATCGACGACTGGTGCTGTGAATTTGTCCGCAAGTTTGGTGGTGTTCCTGCATGGTATGAGGAGAATTTTCCTGGATGTGCCTGCATCAGCATCAACAACCAGGTCATCCACGGAGTTCCGTCCAGGAAAAGAATCGTAAAGGACGGTGACCTTGTTTCCCTCGATATCGGAATCAACCTCAACGGCTTCATTTCCGACAGCACACATACTGTTCTTGTCGGCAATGTAAAGCCTGCCCACCAGAAGCTTTGCCGCGTTACAAGAGAAAGCCTTTTGGCTGGAATCAACGCATGCCAGAAGGGAAACAGAATAAGTGACATCTCAAATGCCATCTACAAGATCTGTGCGGAAGAAAACCACTACGGCGTTGTTTACGATTATTGCGGACACGGTGTTGGTCTTGGAGTCCATGAAGATCCAAGCATTCCAAACTGCCCTTCGTCAGGACCTAATCCACGCATTCAATCAGGCATGGTTCTTGCAATTGAACCGATGATCAATGAAGGTACCGACGATGTTGAAATCGAAGATGGAAGCGAATGGACTGTCGTTACTGCAGACGGATCATGGAGCTGCCATGAGGAACACACAGTCGCAGTCTTTGAGGACCATAACGAAATTCTGACGGATCTTGATTACAACGGCAATTCATGCCTTAAATAAGGAAAAAAGCCCTCTGAGTGATTTCTGAACTTGTCGAAGGTCGTACACAGGACGATTCGATTTCGCTTAAGCTCCACTCACCGATCCTATAAATTTAGGACCCCTGAGCAACGTCGAAGGGGTCCTTATTTTTTCAGTGCATAGCCTTAATTTTATCATCTCAGTAACTATTCAGCATATCTCCAGTAGGCTTTCCAGCAGTCGTGAACTGCAATTCCCTTGAAATCAGGGAGAACGCCGTTTTCATCCATTCCATCCTTGCCGC
>SAMEA3663241__coassemble_49_pt1 | contig 40268 bp, 34 predicted proteins | sample SAMEA3663241__metabat2_high_PE_014 | metagenome-assembled genome bin SAMEA3663241 (sample SAMEA3663241) | pig gut metagenome | biome: pig gut; feature: pig-associated habitat; material: faeces | place: China | collected 2013
GCAGCATGCAAAGGGAAAGCTTCATGCTATCGAAAGAATCAATGCCCTCTGCGACAAGGATTCATTCAATGAAATCTACTCAGGAGCACGCCACACATGCACAAGCTTTGGAATGGACAAAAAGGAAATTCCATACGATGGCGTAATCACTGGTTTTGGAAAAATCAACGGAAAGAAAGTTGCAGTATACGCACAGGATTTTACAGTTCAGGGAGGATCCCTCGGTAAGGTTCACGGACAGAAAATTGCTGAACTCATCGAAATGGCTATCAAGGCAAAGTGCCCTGTAATCGGTGTAAATGATTCGGGTGGAGCACGTATCCAGGAAGGTGTTGATGCCCTCTGCGGTTATGGCGACCTCTTCTACCAGAACGTTCGCGCTTCAGGTGCTGTTCCACAGATCTCAATCATCGCTGGTCCTTGTGCAGGCGGTGCAGTTTATTCACCAGGACTTACTGACTTCATTTTTGCAATCGATTCAATCAGCCAGATGTTCATTACAGGTCCTAAGGTTGTAAAGTCGGTTATGTTCATGGACATTTCTGCAGAAGATCTTGGAGGAGCTTCAATCCACTCGCAGAAGTCTGGAGTTGCACACTACCGCTGCACATCAGAAAAAGAATGCTACGAAAAGGTACGCAGACTTTTGGACTATATTCCACACTACTACGGTGAAGAAATCGTTGCAGATCCAAAATTCAAGTTTGACGAAAAGAAGAATGCAAAGAAAATCGGCGAAATTATTCCTGAAGAATCAAAAAAGCCATACAACATGCACGATGTAATCAACTGCGTTGTTGACGAAGACAGTTTCTTTGAAGTAATGGAAGAATTTGCCATTTGCGCCATTACTGGATTTGCAAAGATTGAAGGGAAATCTGTCGGCATCATTGCAAACAACCCGGGCGGAATGGGTGGAATCCTCAACTGCGATGCTTCCGACAAGATTGCACGCTTTGTACGCTACTGCGATGCTTACAATGTTCCTATCGTAAACTTTGTTGACGTACCGGGATTCATTCCAGGACCACAGGAAGAACAGAAGGGTATCATCCGCCACGGTGCAAAGGTCATCTACGCATACAGCGAAGCAACAGTACCAAAGGTAACAATCATCACACGCAAGTCTTACGGTGGAGCTTACATCGCAATGTGTTCAAAGCACCTTGGAGCAGACTTCGTCTACGCATGGCCAAAGTCAGAAATCGCCGTTATGGGTGCTGAAGGTGCCATCGAAATCGTATTCGCAAAGGAACTCAAGGATCCTTCACGCGCAGCAGAAGTTGCACAGAAGAAGCAGGAATACATTACAGAAATCATGACACCAAAGATTGCAGCACAGCGCGACTACATTTCTGAAATCATCGAACCTTCAGAAACCCGTGCAAGAATCGTTGCAAGCCTTAACTTCCTCGCAAACAAGGAAGAAAACGTAATGCCTTGTAAGAAACATGGCAATATTCCACTGTAATACTATCCAGCCATGGATGGCTGGGATTGCAGCAGATCTATGAAAGGACTGTCCAATAAGTAGTCTTTAGGGTGACTGAGCGTGTGGAAGCCACCACCAATAGCATGGTGGGCATTTCGACTGAGCTCAATGACCCTGTGGCGAATACTTGTGGAACAGTCCCTTTTTTTTTACACTGCACCATGCAGGTCAGACAAGTTCCTCTTCTTCTTTTGTCTCAACCGGCCTTATATATCTGAACAGAGCGCAGTATTTCAAAGCCGCCTGGTTTGAATAAAGCATCCCATTGTCAGAATCAACGATGATTATTCCGCCATGAACAACATAGTCAAAAATTCTGCGTTCAGTTTTGCTGAATGAATACCCACGTACTGTCTGTATAAGATCGAAAGGAATATCGCGCATGACAAAGATACGGATGAATTCCGTAGTCTTGCTTCTCTTGATATCACGAAAACCAGATAGAAGAACTGTCGGAATGCATTCAATTTCATTCCGTACAAAAGCCTCATCACATTTTTCATCAAGACCGGAAACCGCAATCACGGTTTTTGAGATGCTGTTGTCCCCAAGAATCTTCTGCTCCTCGACACTCTTGACAGCAACAAGATCATAATACGTTCCTTCATAGGCTGTGAGAAATTCAAAGTCACGTTCAAGCCTGCCTACAACAAGCTTTTTGTATTCATCAAGTTCCATCGCTTATTCTGAAGCTGCAATTCTGAAACCAAAATAGTTGTAGGCCTCATTTGGATCAAATGAATATCTGTCACCGGAGGCATAGAACATGGTGTACTCATTCCAGCTGCCACCACGCATCACACGCTCACTTCCATATTCAGGACCTGCCTGATATTCAGTAGAAGACGGAACATCGTAGGCAGCTTCCCAGTCCCAGCAGAATTCAAGGACGTTTCCACACATGTCATAAAGTCCAGCTCCATTTGGATTACCGGATCCTGGGATTGCTTTTCTCGGATCAGTTTCAGTTCCGGCTGTACCGACTGTATGGGTCCCTTTTGCATTTTCAGAAATCCAGCCGACACTTTTGACATCTACCGATTCATCATCATCACCATTGAAATCAACCTGACCGCTGGCAAGAAGATCCGACTGAAGTTTCTTTGCTGTTTTTCTTGCGGCAAATTCCCATTCAGCCTCGGAAGGAAGACGATAGCCGTTCTGGTTCCAGTCGCATTTAGATAGATCACAGATCGCAGTATCGGTTGCATCGCGGATAACATCACCCTTATATGAATAGCATGGATTTTTCCCACTGAACTCCGAATAGGCGTTGCACCAGACTACGGCATCATACCAGTTGATGTTTGTTACAGGTTCATTGCATCCAGTTTTTGTAGGAGCCTTTCCACGGCCGCCCTGGCTTCCTTCCTGTCCTGGATGAGAAAAAACATAGCCGTTGTTTTCAGCCCAGGTCCTCACCTTGTACCAGAGGCTGTATGTTGTTTCAAATCTACTGATCTTAAATGAACGCAGTTTTCTTTCCGACGAGACGGTCTGTGATTTTTCTCCAATGAGAAAAGTTCCGGCTGAACCAGAAAAAACAAAGCGGACATAACTGTCTTCCTCAACCTTTTTAGGTTCCGCTTTTGTCTTCTTTTTATTCTTTTCGATTCTCTGAACTTCGAGCTTTTCATTCACAGGTTTCTGCTGACCTGCAAGTGGAGTTGCAGCTGACATGGAAAACACAACAGCCATCGCGGTAAAAAACATATTCTTTTTCATTTTTTTCTGGCCCTCTTTTCTGCAATCATATCCTGTTTCATGAGATATTTTTTCTGCTTGCGTTCCGCCCGCCTCTGTTTGAGGGAGGTCTTCTTTTTGATGGTTTCTTCTACAGGCTTGTCACTAAGGCGCAGGAAGGCATTGGTGATCAAAACTGAAACAGCACAGAAAACAGTAACGATGACGACTGCCCACTTTCCCGTGTTTTCAAATGGAAGCTTGACGTTCATTCCGTAGAAGCTTGTAATCAATGTAGGTGCCATGAGAACAAGATTCAATATGGCAAGTTTTTTCATGACGATGTTCAGGTTGTTTGAAATGATCGAAGTCAAAGTATCATTGGTCTGGGCCATGATGTTCGTGTATGTGTCGGCCATTTCAAGAGCCTGGCGGTTATCGATTTCAACGTCGTCGATCCAATCCTGATCTTCCTCGTCAAGCTTGATGATCCGTGTCTTTCTCAGTTTCTCAAGAAGCATCTGGTTGGTCTTAAGTGACGTCGTAAAATAAACAAGGGACTTCTGTATGTTCTGCAGCTGAACCAGTTCGTGGTTCTGAACGGAACGCATGACTTCCGTCTGGATTGACGTTGTACGGCGGTTGAGTTCCTTAAGGTATCTAAGGAACATCATGTCGGCGCGGGCCATGAACCTGATCGTAAATGCAGGAAGGTCGCTCAGTGAAAGTTCGCGGACACGGTTTGCTGCAAAATCCTTCAGTACCTCGCAGTCGGTCCAGCAGATAGTAATGAAAAATCTACCTGAAATTATGATACCAAGAGGAGCCGTAAAATAACTTACGTCATCACCTGGAGAAAACACAGGAAGTCTGATGATTGTGACGATGTAGCCTTTGTCATCGTTTTTTTCGATGCGGGAGAGCTCATCGGGGTCAAGAAAGTCCAGAAGGTTTTCCTGCTCTATGTCGAATTTCTTTTCAAGTTCAAGTATGTCATCGCGAGTCACACAGCGGGCATCAACCCATGTGTTTCTGTCGCGGTCCAGTTCTTCTTCATCTCTTTTTAGACAAGCCATTGAAATTATTTCATTATCATCTTTTTTTTACTTTTGTAAAATTTCCGTCAATTTGCTGCCAGTATGTAATCATTTCAAATTCTCCGGAATGACAGCGGAATCATTTTCCTGATTACAGGATAAAAATGAAATGCTGCCTAGAAATTACGCCTGCATGCTTGGGGCGTATAGATTGTCTTCATGCATTGGTGATACCCGGAACTACTGCCACCGTCCATATACGCCTCCTTGTTATAAAAAAAATAAAGTGCCTGTTAGTTACTGAAAAAACGCTCCCGCCGTGAACCGTGCCCTGTTCGACGATTCGCGCTAAAGGGATTGCACTCGCTTCGCTCGGCGCGCTCAGAGTCTCACCTGGCACGAACCACGGCTCCGCATTTTTCCATTTCTTATAGTTTTTCTTTTCACTCAAAGGAGTTGTATATGGACTCCCTTGAAGAGAATTGTTGCTGAACATAAGCCGCCATTACAACGCACGCTTGCTCCGTCATTACACAGACACACTCAGTTGGATGGTAGATTCTTCACTATCTTGAGTATGTACAATTCCACATATCGCTTCAAGGCAGGATGGTTTTTGATCTTCATCATGCTTGGAGTGTCTACCAGCGATTCTGCAAGATGGGTAACTCTGTCAGCGTTGAAAGTATCTGCCTTGAGGGTTCTCAAAACCTTGCGGAAATAGTCACGGATGAGGGAATTGACATCCTCACCAAGGTTCTCATAGTTTTCCTTGCCGATGCGGTCATTCCATTCGTGCATGTAGCTTTTAAGCTCACGGTCAAGGGTACTGTTCTCCGGAACAAAGTGGCTTTCAATATCAACAGCGGCCTTGCGAAGATCTCTTCTGCGTGCCTTCAAAGGATCAACACTGTCATCTTCATCACGCTTGCGGAATTCTTCCTTTTCCTTTGCCTTTATTTCTTCCTGGGCTGCCATTGCAACAGATTCATTTCTGTTTTTCCTTTTCCTCTTGTTCTTTGGCTTTCTGAAAATCAGCTTGAGGATGAAATTGATGATCGGCATTGAATACCAGAACGGAAGCTTGAGCTTTGCATCGGCAAGAATCTCCTGACGGCTGATCATGAGGATCTCGCTGTAAGGAATTCTCTCACCATCCTTGAAAAGAGCGATGTGCCCCGGAGTCTGATCTTCCATTGCGACTACAGCAAGAAACGATGAATTCAAAAGTGAATAGAGGATCGGTTCAACTGCATTGATCTCACGTTCAAGACAGATTTCAAAGGAAGCGTTTTCCTTCATTTCAGGAAGAATTTCATATTCAACGAGAGAATGATACCAGCTCTTTATGAGGGCCTCACGCACTATTATGCGGATGTCGTTTGCAAGCCTCAGGATCAGCGGAATGACTTTATCCTTGTAGATGTAGTAGCCTGAATCCCCTACCTTGAAAATCAAAAGTTCCGGCATCTGATTGTTTGGAGCATCCGTAGTTTTAGTACGCAGATGTTCCTTAAGATGATCTTCTGTGTACTGACCAAGAAGAGGAATTCCGTTTTTATCCTTCATCTTCGTGATGTCAGCCATATTGTAATAGTAAGGAGGATTCTTCATGAGAACATCAAGCTGCTCCAGGGCTGCTTCCATCTGAAGACGTTCCTGGGCTTTTGTCTTGTAGAAAGATGTAGCAACTTCAATGACGGCAACAGACTGGAGAACGGAAATATCTTCCGGAGTAAAGTCCTTGAGCTTGGTATAATCCTGCTTGAGGAAGTAGCACATCTGGCTCCAGTAATAAAAGGTATCACCTGAAGTCTTGAGAACATCAAGGGCACTCTGAGGATTTGTGACAAACTGGGTAAAGAAATTCTTGATGGAAAGTTCTTTGCCAGGATTCGAAATGGTAAGTTTCTTCAGAAAATAATCGTGGGATTCTCCTTTATGAAGAAGTTCCTGGATTTTTCTCAGACATAGCTTTACAAGGCCGTCTACCGGATAGCTTGATGGATAAAGAAGTGATGGAAAATTCTTTCCAAAAACAACACAGTAAAGTTTCTTATCATCAAGAGTTTCATTCTGAAGACGGCTGTAGATGATTTCATCCGGTTCAACTTTTGTAAGAATATCGTGTGGAACATTTTTAGGAAGTTCATTTACATTTGGAAGAGGAACCGAAATGTTTGTCTCAATCTGGTTGTAGATCGCATTGTATTTGTCAATGAAATATGGAGTCACAAAAAGATAGTCTTTATTGCGGATCGTACCGATGGCTACCTGTTTTTCAGCAACAAGAGAATTGATTTCTGATTCCAGAACCATTCTGTAATCCGCACTGCAATATGCAACCAGGTCCGGATTTTCTTCCATATGGTGCTGAGCATAGCGATGGATATAATCCGCAAACTGAGCATACTCCAGCATGTGAGTCTTCTGCTTTGTACAATTATATTTCAAAAGAGTAAGAATATTTGAAGTTGTTGCCATATTTTCTATTATATAAGTATTTATAGCAGATGTAAATTGAAATTCTTCAAGACGGAACTCCCAAAACCGGCCTGGATCAACTTCTGAATTCTTATTTTTCCCTGGAGAATTTGTCTTTTTTTCCGTTTTTTTTTATATTAATTGCATGTCAAAGTTCGGCTTAACGCAAACTTGACGATAAATGCACATAAACACATAGGAGTATATAAATGGCAAAACATGAATTTCAGACAGAAGTAAACCAGCTATTGAAACTTATCATCCACAGCATGTATTCAAACAAGGACATTTTCCTTCGTGAAATCGTTTCAAACGCATCGGATGCTCTGGACAAGCTCAAGTACCTTACAGTTTCTGATGACAAATACAAGAGCCTTACATTCAGCCCTAGAATCGACATCACATTCAACGAGGACAAGAACATCCTTACGATCCAGGACTGCGGTATCGGTATGGATGAAGATGACCTGAACAACAATCTTGGTACAATCGCACGTTCCGGCACAAAGGCTTTCATCGACCACCTTTCTGAAAGCGGATCATCAAGCAATGATCTGATCGGACAGTTTGGTGTCGGCTTCTACTCTGCTTTCATGGCAGCAAAGCACATCGATGTCTATACACGCAAGGCTGGCGGCGACGGAAAGGTATGGCACTGGTCAAGCGACGGAACAAATTCCTACGAAGTTGAAGAAATCGACTTCAAGAACGAGGCCTACTGCACATACGGTTTTGACAAGGCAGAGACTGTCGGTTCCGCCATTGAGATCCATCTCAACGACGACTCAAAGGATTACGCATCACGCTGGAAGGTTGAGGAACTCATCAAGAAGTACTCAAACCACATCGCTTTCCCTATCTATCTCCACTACACGCAGACAAAGTATGACAAGGACGGAAAGGCAGAAGGCAGCGAGAACAAGGTTGACCAGGTAAACAGCGCCAATGCACTCTGGAAGAAGTCAAAGTCTGAACTAAAGAAAGAAGACTACAACGAATTCTACAAGTCAATTTCCCATGACTACGACGATCCTTTGATGTACGTTCACACCCATGCTGAAGGTACACAGGAATACACAACCCTTTTCTATGTTCCAAAGACAGCACCTTTTGACATGTACCAGGCTGACTACAAGAGCGGCGTAAAGCTTTACGTAAAGCGTGTTTTCATCACTGATGACGACCGTGAACTTTTGCCATCATACCTCCGTTTTGTACGCGGTGTAATCGATTCTGAAGACCTTCCATTGAACGTAAGCCGTGAAATCCTCCAGCAGAACCGCATCCTCGAAAACATCAAGAACCAGTCCGTAAAGAAACTCCTTGGCGAATTCAAGAAGCTTGCAGATGCCGCAAAGGATGTTCTTGCAAAGGCGGAAGCAGACCGCAGCGATGAGGAAAAGGCAAAGCTTGAGCAGTACCAGGACTTTGTGAAGAACTACAACCGTCCTATGAAAGAAGGCCTTTATTCCGACTTTGGCAACCGTGATGAAATCGCAGAAATCATCCGTTTCAAGTCTACTGCTGACGAAGGCAACGGAGACGGAAAATGGACTTCATTTGCCGACTATGTTGGCCGCATGAAGGCAGACCAGAAGGCAATCTACTACATCACTGGTACAGACGAAAAGAACCTCCGTGCTTCACCTCTCCTTGAAGCATACAAAAAGAAAGGATTTGAAGTCCTCATCATGGCAGACGACATTGATGACATCGTCATTCCAACCTACGGAAAATATAAGGACTACGAGCTTAAGGACGTCAACCGTTCCGGCAGCGACGAAGAACTTGGCATGGACAAGGAAGAAGCAAAGAAAAAGGAAGAAGCCTTCAAGCCAGTCCAGGAAAAGATCAAGAAGGCTCTTGAAGGCCGCGTAAAGGATGTTGTGGTTTCAAAGAGACTTTCAGACAGTCCTGCCTGTGTCGTAATCGATGAGAACGATCCTTCAGTCCAGATGGAACGCATGATGCGCGCCATGGGTCAGGGCGGAGAAAGCATGGTAAAACCTATCCTTGAGGTAAATGCAGACCACGCCATCGTGAAGAAGCTTGAAGGTGATGTTTCAGAGGAACTTGTAAAGAATATTGCGGAAGTTCTTCTTGACCAGTCACTCCTTGTAAGCGGAAAGGAGATCAATGATCCTGCTGAATTCGTAAAGGCAATGAATTCATTGATTGGTTAACAATGGGTGGTCTTGCAGTAGACATTGACCGCCGCGTTCTGGACAAGAAGGTCACCGTGATTCCTGGTCTCTATGCTGCCGGTGAAGTTACAGGTGGAATCCACGGCGGAAACCGTCTTGGTGGCAACGCAATCGTAGAGATCTTTGTTTCTGACCGTACAGCCGCAAACGCTATCAAGAACGATAACTAAGTAGAAATAAAAAAAATCGGCTCCCGTAGAGAACCGTACCAAGCCTGCTGGGGTGCTCCCTTTCCACAAGAAAAGCTGAGAGCTCTGCCCTCAGGGTGTAATTGGGTCGCAAAGCGCAGTTTGGTACGAACCTCTACTCCGCCGATTTTTTTTATCTGAGTTGTTATCGTTCTTGTAAAGCTCCGGAGAAGAACCGTATCATTAAAAGCTGAGGGCTTCGACTTCGCTCAGCCAGCCTGTCTCCTAGGATCTCTGAGCGTATTATAGGATTTCTAAACGCATTTTAGGATCCCTGAGCGTATTTTAGGATTTCCAAACGTATTTTAGGATCCCTGAGCGTATTTTAGGATCCCTGAGCGCAGTCGAAGGGTCAAAAAAGAACACCATAATATCGACAGTCGTGTCATAGCGTATTAAAATTATGTTATGAGACGGCTGTTTTTATTTTTGGCCTGCTTTGTTTTTGCAGGCTGTACAACAACTAAAATTTCCAAAGACTCTTCGCAAAAAGAAAATGATGTTGCACTTCTTGTTGAACAGATGACCGTTCGCGAGAAGATCGGTCAGATGCTTGCTGTCGCTCCAGAATATTTTGATTTCACTCTCTCACAAAAACAGATCGACCAGGACAAGACAGAAGCAAGCACCATGCTCACACCCCGGATGAAATTGAATTTCAAGAACTATCCCGCCGGAACCATCATCCTCTTTGCAAAAAACATCGAGACGCCGGAACAGACAAAAAGACTCATAGCATCCTACAGGGCCTTGAGCCGGGTTCCGCTTATGATATGCGTAGACGAGGAAGGCGGAAGAGTCGCCAGGATCGCGAAAAACAAAAACTTTGGCATTGTAAATGTTCCGCCTGCATTGGAGACAGTGACGGAAGAAAAAGCTGAGGCAAACGGATTTGCAATAGGAACTTATCTTTCTTCACTTGGATTCAACGCTGACTTTGCACCTGTTGCCGATGTATGGACCAACGATGAAAACACGGTCATAGGAGACAGGGCATTTTCAAGAGATCCCAATAAAGCCGCAGTTCTTGTAAAGGCATCGATAAAAGGTTTTCACAAAGCCGGAACAAAAACCGCCATCAAACATTTCCCGGGACATGGAGACACGAGGGAAGATTCACATACATCCAGTGCAAAAAGCATGAAGACATGGGAACAGCTGAAGGACTGCGAGATGATTCCATTCAAGGCCGGGATCAAAGCCGGAACAGACATGGTCATGATAGCCCACATCCACACACCGAATGCGGATGCGGAAAATCTGCCGGCGACACTTTCACATACATGGATAACGGACCGCCTGCGTGGAGAACTTGGTTTCAATGGAGTTGTAGTCACCGATGCCATGGGAATGAAAGCAATCAGTGAATACTACGAAAGCACAAAGGCCGCCATAATGGCCATCAACGCAGGCTGCGACATAATCCTGATGCCACATGATTACGCAAAGGTTTTTGACGGAATAATAAAAGCTGTTGAAGACGGAACCATCAGCGAGGATAGAATCAATGAAAGCGTTGAAAGAATACTGCTGATGAAATTCAGAAAATACTGAAACAACAACGGAACTTCAGGAAAGTTCATCCATTGACAGGGCAGACTCCGGCCACCTGAGTCCATGAGGATGAGGAATCGAGAGTCTGTATTCTGTCGGAGTTTTTCCCGTCATTTTTTTATAGGCCTTTGAAAAATAGGACACATCTGCAAATCCAGTCCGTTGGGCGATATCACAGATCGGCATAGCCGTGTTTGTAAGCATGAGAGATGCGTTCTGAATCCTCATCTTGTTCAGATAGGCAATCGCACTTACTCCATATGCCCTGTTGAACATGGAATTAAGCGTCGTTCTGTTCGTCGCGAATTTTTTCGAGACTTCATCAAGAGTGATCTTTTTGCTGTAGGAATACTGGAAATACTCAATGACCTTGTTGACCTTGTCATCAGCATTTGGCTGACATTTTTTATTTGCCTCAACAAGATACTGATTGCGGGTCAGAAGGATCACCATTTCCGAAACGTATGACCGCACGATGCAAGGCCATAGATGTCCCTGTTCAATATTCATCAGATTGTTTATGTTGTTGAAATTGGAGATGAAAGTTTCCAGAAGTTTTGGGGTCAGGTCGACGCTGCAGTACCCTTTCTCAAGCTTGTTGAAGAATTCATATTCATAGGTATCAGGAAACCTTTTGTTGTTTACATTCAGTCCATAAGAAGAAAAGACCAATGTCTGTACTGAACAATCTTCACCACGATCAAGAATTTTTATGTCAGTGATTCCATGGTCGGGTGAAAGGACAAGCAGCCCACATCCGGAATAGATCTCCTTGGTTTTTGAAGCGACACTGAGACAGCAATTGGTAAAAAGAATCATCGTATAATAGTCTTCAGTTTTTTCCGGAACAAACAGTTCCGTCTTCATCTGAATTTCCATCGTAAAGCCGGTGCAGTAATTAAGTTCACCAGTTGTATATCTCACGCCAAGCCCTCCTAGTGCCAACTTGAAAATGCAAAACACATAATCGAATTCATTATAGCACAAAAAGGTGCCTGTGTTGCAAATCTTTTGATCTGCAGCAATTCCAGCACCATGGACTTTTTGAATTGACAGTATGAACGATTTTTATTTCATGATGTAGAAATCAAGGCTGCCATCTGTATTGTAAACGGAGATTCCGTTTTTGCCGTTGAAAGCAATTGCCTTTGCGATATTTGGAAGTTTCGTCTCAGACTCAAGCGCAAAAGTCCTTCCTCTGTCTACACTCTTGAGAATGAACAATGTGTAGACATAGTCTTTTTCAGCAAGATAGGCAAAGCGCAGGGCAGTTCCGTCAAAATCAAATTCACTTGTCTTGATCCACTGGCCGATCAATGGCTTTACAGCATCTTCCTTCCTGTCGAAAACCTTTTTGCGTTCTTCCCAGTTATTTCCGTAGTCATTTGTGTAATAAATCATTCCGTTGCTGCCGCAAAGATAGGCTTTCCCTGGCTCAACGGAGAAAACTGATTCAACAAGACCGCAGCCTTTTGGATTTTTGATTGCGTGCCAGTCATCGCTGGTTCCGTCATATTCATATGCATTGCCTGTTGTCCATACACATCCAATTTCTTCATTTTTGAAAGTTACACCTTTCGCTCTTTTTGCCGGATGATTCTTCAATGAATTCCAGGTCTTTCCACCGTCTGTAGTCTTTACGAAAGATTTGTCTTCACCGGAAGCATAGCAGATTTTCTCATCTATCGGGCTAAGACTGAACAAAGACGATGATCTGTTTTCACCTTTGTTCCATGTTTTTCCGCCATCCACTGTATAGCGTACCCTTCCGTCTTCACCGACAGCACAGCCGTTCTTTGAGTCACCCATGGCTCCTGCATAAATGACACCTTCATTCTTTGCTGTAACAAGAACATGGCAGATGTCTTTTCCACAGCTGCTGAAATAGACTCCTGATGCAACTGTCAAAGCACAGGCCGAAATGGTCTTTATTAGTTTTGTCATGATTTGTACCGTCCTTTGTTTTTCAAGATGGCTTTAGGATAAAAGACAAAGGACTTTTCTTGAATGAAAAAAATGCAATAAATCTTGTACAATCTGCAATAAAAACCGGCCATATCAGTGCAACACACAACCACTCATACAGCCGGAAAACTCTCTCTCCAGCAGTTTTCAGAGGTTGCTCAGCGTGCTTTTTTCTCCAGTGGTCTTGCACATGTTCCTTTCCAGAGTTTATGCAGATTGCAGAATTCATATGCCGCCTGAACGTGTTCTCCTGTCATGACGGCAAATTCCACCTGAGGCGCATTTCCGGCCTCAAGCCATTTCTGCTGAATTCCCATGTCGGTTTCAAGAAGAATCCATTCGATGTAATGGCTGGTCTCAGAGGGATGAAGTTTTGAACCAACGGTAACAGTAACCGTATTCCCGTCGATCTTGATAACAGGAACATGTTTTTCCGCAAGACCGTCACTTTCTCCCGGAACAAGTTTCTCCATAGGTTGACCGCAACAGATTGTTGGAGTTCCAGAATCTTTTACGATGGCCACGATTTTGCCGCATATAGGGCAATGATAGAATTTCAGCTGCATATCTTCCTCCTGATATAGATTTGAGAACTCATGATTCTCAAGAGTAAAGATACATCTCTTTGAAAAGATAATCCAATGAAATCAACCGCAAACCATCATCAACGGCTCATCAGCATTCGTGATCCTGATTTTTTTGTTTGACCGATTTCCTGTAACGTTCAACAAGTTCCTCTCTTGTGGAACACCCGTTTCTTTCACGGGCAGCCTTGAGTTTTCTGTATATGGTATTCTCGCTGAACCCTGAAACTTCCTTTTGATAGGTCTTTCCATCCAGAAGCTGATCGAGGATTTTACACTCGTCATCAGACAGAACAAGATCATCACTCCCCTGCTTCATATAAACAGCACAGTAAAAAGCAAGGACAAACCAGAAGGCACGCGCCACATGGATCAAGAACAGAATCGTCGATTCCTCATTCAGCACAAATGCAGTCGCGGCACAGATGAAATACAATAAAAGAAAATGAAGTTCATGTCGTGGAGAAAAAACAGAGGCGATGAAAATCACAAAAAGCGGAGTGTAATTATTGAACAGAAAAGTTTTTTCAAAGGCCGTGAGAAAAACAAGGAGCACCGAATAGATTGCAAGAAAATACGGAACAAACTTTGTCCTGAAAAGCAAGACAAGCGGAACGTAGGCCAGATTTGCGACAATAATACACCATGTGCCGACCATGAATTCCGTCTGAAGTCCTTTCACAGAATACAGCATGGAAATGATAACAGACAGGATGGATGAAAGAAGCGGAAAATGCAGGTAGGCATACTTTTTAAAATTGAAATTTCTCATATAAAACTGCTCCTTGATTTCATTATAGACCCAATCACAGGAAACACAAGACGATTGCGATTCAGAATTCAATTTTGAACCTTTACGCTTTGCAACTCAGATGGTAGACTTTTTTAGAGGTGAGAATTTGAACAACGAAAAATTTCTTGAGATTCCATGGAGTCTTATACTTGACGGTTCCATGTTCGGACACATTTACAAACTGCTCATTGTCAACCTCAGCGATGATACCTTCCGCGTGGTCAAAGATGAGGACGAGAATGATGCAAGTTCCTACAGTTCAATTTCCCAATGGTTTTCTCAATTCGCCAGCAGAAACAAGGTTCACCCCGATGATATTTCCGCCTACACGAATTTCACCTCGCTGGAAAAAATCAAGAATCATTTCAAGTCCACCAACAGATACATGTATGTAAGATACAGGAGAAAAACTGCCGGCAAAAAATGGAAGTGGTCTACAATGGACATCTTCATATATCCGCAGGAAAAGCCTGATCCTGACAAAGTCCTTCTCATAGTCCGGGACATTGATGAGGATTATTCAAAAGAACTGACACATCAGAAAAAAATTGAAAACAACTGCTACTTTGATCCTCTCTCAGGAATTCATAACAGGCTTTCGTATATCTCCAGGTGCCGTACTTACTATGAGACAAATCAGAAAGTTGGAGTCATCTTCAGCGACCTGAACGGCCTTAAATACACCAATGACAGATTCGGACACGAGAAAGGTGACCAGCTGATAAAGGAAATGGCAAAAATGATGATCTCGTCTTTCCGCCAGAATGAATGCTTCAGAATTGGAGGAGATGAGTTCGTCATTCTTCTTGGCGACATCGAAAAAGATAATTTTGAGTTCCGTGCAAAAACATTCATTGATTACATAAAATCCAGAAGCCGGGAATTTCTTATTGCAAGTACGGGCTATTCATGGTGCGAATACGGACAGAATCTTGAAGAAACAATCCGTTCCGCAGAAAAAATGATGTATGAAAACAAAACTGCCTACCACGATTCTGAGGAAGGCCGGTTTTTCACAAGATAAAAAAACAGAACAGATTCTTCCATTGTAAAAAAATGCCTCACCCATTAGAATTATAAGAACAACTTTTTATTGAGGTAACTAATGTCTTCACAGATGATCATGGGAAACCAGGCAATTGCCCTTGGTGCTCTCAAGGCCGGAGTCAATCTTGTCTCAGGATATCCAGGAACTCCGTCGTCAGAAATTATTGAATACATCGCAAAATACAGAAAGCAGACTGGCACCTACGTTGAATGGTCTGTAAACGAAAAAGCTGCTGTTGAAGTTGCGGCTGGTGCAAGCTATGCAGGTGCAAGAACCCTTGTCACAATGAAGCAGGTTGGGCTTAACGTTGCAGGTGATCCTGTAATGTGTCTTGCCTATGTGGGCGTCAAAGGCGGAATGGTAATCGTTTCCGCAGATGATCCGGGACCTATTTCAAGCCAGACGGAACAGGATACAAGACGCTACGGAGAATTTTCAAAGCTGCCGGTGTTTGATCCTTCAAGCCCTGAAGAAGCCTTCACGATGATTCAGGAAGCATTTGAATACTCGGAAAAATATTCCACACCGGTTTTGTTCCGTCCGACAACAAGAGTTGACCACGGATACGCCAGCATGGAAATTCCGGAACTTTCAAAGGCCCGTGATGTTCCGGGTTTTGAAAAGAACACTCAGCGCTGGGTAATTTTTCCACGCACTTCATACATGAACCATCGCATCATTTTTGAACGCAACACAAATGTTCTTCCTGAAGTTTTTTCAAAATCAGGTTTGAATAAAGTTGAAGGCGAAGATGGTAATCTTGCAATCGCAACAGGCGGGATCAGCTACACCTATGTAAAGGAAGCACTTGCCCTTCTTGGTGTCAAAGATGTTCCTGTTCTTAAAATCGGAACTCCGTACCCTTTCCCTGCCGACCTTGCCTCAGAATTCATGCAGTCAAAGAGCCACATTCTTGTAGTAGAAGAACTGGATCCTGTAATTGAAGATGCGCTCCTTCACATAAAGGCCGCCGAAAATCTTGGGTGCACAATCCACGGTAAGTACGACAGAAAGACAAGTGAAGCCGGAGAATATTCCGTAGAGCTTGTAAAAAAGTTCATCGCAAATTTCCTCAGCATTGATATTGAGGAAACTACGCCTGCAGAAAAACCGGAACTCCCGGTAAGGCCACCAGTTCTCTGCGCAGGCTGCCCACACCGTGCATCTTTCTATGCCGTAAAAAAAGCAATGAAGGGGCAGAAGACAGTTTACTGCGGAGACATCGGCTGCTACACTTTGGGAAACGCAAAGCCCCTTGATATGTGCGACACCTGTCTTTGCATGGGAGCCGACATCACGATGGCACAGGGATTCTACCACGTTGAAAACGACCGCCACTGTTTCTCTTTCATCGGAGACTCCACCTTCTTTGCTTCTGGAATCACCGGAGTGGTAAACGCAGTCTACAACAAGGCAAAGCAGACTATCTGCATTCTTGACAATTCAACGACTGCCATGACAGGACATCAGCCTCATCCAGGCACAGGCATGACAATGATGGATGACATTACGGACAAGATCAGCATCCCAAAAATTCTTGAGGCAATCGGAGTAAGTCCTGTGCTTACCGTTGATCCCTTTGACCAGGAAAAGGCCGTAAGCGCAGTAAAGGAATGTGACGAACACGAAGGCGTAAGCGCAATCATCTTCAAGGCACCTTGCATCGCATTGCTTGCCAGGGAAGAATACAAGGAATTCAGAAAGCCTGCTTCCGTTGTGAAAAATGAAAAATGCATCGGCTGCAAAAAGTGCATCAATGAAACAGGATGTCCTGCCCTTTGTTTTGATTTTGATTCAAAGAAAGCAACGATTGATTCTGCCCTTTGCACGGGTTGCTCTCTTTGTTCCCAGGTTTGCCCCGTAAAGGCAATCAAGTAATTTCATAAGGAATTTAAAATGACAAATATTTTGATATGCGGAATCGGCGGACAGGGAACTGTTCTTGCGGCAAAACTTCTTGATCAGGCTGCCATTGGTGCCGGACTTCCAGTACATTCAGCAGAAACAATCGGAATGGCACAGCGCGGAGGCAGCGTTACAAGCCACGTCCGTATCGGTGACGAATGCTTTTCTCCGTTGATTCCATACGGAACAGCCGACATGATCATTGCTTTTGAAATGTGCGAAGCGGTTCGTAACCTTGACTACCTTAAGAAAGGCGGAACTGTTGTCGTCAACAAAAAAATCATGACACCACCTTCAAGTCTTCTTGCAGGAAAAACCTTTGACGAAGAAACGATGCTCGATGCCCTGGGCAAGGCCGCAGGAAAAGTCGTTGTAATCGACAGCGACAAAATCTGCGCAGACCTCGGTTCAGCTAAAGTTGTGAACACGATTCTTCTTGGAGCTGCCGTCAAGGAAGGCATAAACGGAATCACAAAGGCCAATGTGGAAGAAGCAATCAAGTCTTCCGTAAAGCCAAAATTTGTCGAGCTTAATCTGAAAGCATTGGTGTGATTCAGTTTCACCTGAAAAAAAGCTGTCCGCAGTTGAAATAGAATTTCCAAGGGCAGCTTTTTTATGACTCAATTTTTTATTCGATTGCATCAGCAATTCCAAAAGGATCTGCGGTATGCCTTGAATCGTGGAATACATAAGATCTTAGTTTCAATGTTTTTTTACATCGCCAATGTCAGTAACGATTCTGTAACCTGCACCTGCAATTTTTCTCTGCAGAAGGCCACGACATTCAGAAGAATCTTCGTTGATGCAGATTTTATTGTCATACAGAAGATACTTTCCTTTTACTTCTTTAGGAGACAGATTGGGCATGACAACATTTGCTCCGGCTTTAAGTCCAAGCTCACGGCCTTGTGGATGAATCGTTCCAAGAGCAGTGGTAGCCGGAATAAGTGCATATGGAAAAAGCAGCCTTAAAATCGAAATCAATCTTAAGGTCAATGAAAGATTACCATTTTCATAATTGCAGAAAGGAGTATCATGATGAGATATGAAAGGCCCGATGCCGATCATGTCAGGTCTAAGGGACTGCAGGAAACGCAGATCCTCGACAATATCATTCATTGTCTGAAAAGGAGAACCGACCATGAATCCGGCTCCAACCTGGTAGCCGATGTCTTTCAGATCAAAAAGGCATCTTTTTCTGTTCTCAAGATCCATTTCATCAGGATGCAGTTTTTTATAAAGGGAACCGGAAGCAGCTTCATGCCGCAGCAGATATCGTGATGCACCTGCATCAAAAAAAGACCGATAGCTTTCCCGGCTTTTTTCACCGATGGAAAGTGTGACGGCACAATCCGGATATCTGCGTTTTATTTCAGAAACAATGCCACAGATTTTTTCGTCGGTAAAAAAAGGATCCTCTCCACCCTGCAGGACAAAAGTTCTGAATCCAAGTTCATATCCTTTGTTGCATGATGAAAGAATTTCACTTCTATCCATTCTGTATCTCTGGGCCTTTGAGTTGTCTTTTCTTATTCCGCAGTAGTAACAGTTGTTTTTACAGCAGTTCGTAAACTCAATGAGACCACGCAGATAGACATCTTTGCCGTAAAAAGATTTTCTGACCTCATCTGCTGTCGAGAATAATTTTGCGTCATGTTCTTCCGCCTGCAGCAATTCAATAAACTCTTCATCCGGAAGATTTCCATCATGTCTCAAACGATCAACAATATCCATGCTCAGAATATGTTAATGACGTGTGCGAAATTTGCAATATGAATACCGGTAAATTCATGAAAAAAGAGCAGCACTTCAATCTGATATGTATCACCGTTGCTTCCTCTGATTCCCCGATTGTTCGCATCATCTTACGCAAAAGTATTATAGGGATAACTAAACATACAGATAAAACAACGCCCGCTGTAAATTTTACCGCGGGCGTTGTTCATTTTAGTCTGCAAACAATGGTGTTGAAAGATATCTGTCTCCAGAATCAGGAAGAAGAACTACGATTGTCTTACCCTTGTTTTCAGGGCGCGAAGCAATGATGGTTGCTGCCTTGAGTGCGGCACCTGAAGAGATTCCGACAAGGACACCTTCCGTATGAGCAAAGCGTCTTCCTTCTACAAATGAATCATCATTTTCAATTGCAATTACTTCATCATACACCTTTGTATTCAAAGTATCCGGAACAAAGCCTGCACCGATTCCCTGGATCTTGTGTGGACCTGCAGTTCCCTTTGAAAGCACAGGGCTTGTGGCAGGCTCTACTGCAACGATTTTTACTCCAGGAATCTTTTCCTTGAGGTATTCGCCTGTTCCGCTTACAGTTCCGCCTGTACCGACACCGGCAACAAAGAAATCAATCTTTCCGTCAAGCTGTCTGTAAAGTTCAGGTCCTGTTGTCTTCTTATGGATTGCTGGGTTTGCAGGATTTACAAACTGACCAAGAATTACACTGCCAGGAATTTCGTTCTTCAGTTCTTCTGCCTTTTCGATGGAACCCTTCATTCCCTTGGCACCCTCTGTAAGAACAATTTCTGCACCGTATGCCTTAAGAAGATTTCTGCGTTCAACGCTCATCGTGTCAGGCAAAGTAAGGATTGCCTTGTAGCCCTTTGCGGCTGCAACCGATGCAAGACCGATTCCAGTATTTCCGGATGTAGGCTCGATGATTGTTGCACCAGGCTTTAAGATTCCCTTTGCCTCTGCATCTTCGATCATTGAAAGGGCAACCCTGTCCTTTACTGATCCAGCCGGATTAAGGTATTCAAGCTTTGCGATGATCTTTACGCCTTCAACGCCCGCTGCCTTTGTATATCTTGAAATGTCTACCACCGGTGTTTCACCGATCAATTCCAATGCACTTGATTTTACTTCGCTCATGGTTTTCTCCTATTTTATTTAGACAGTATAATTATGACCACTAAAAATTTCAATTTTTGTGGTTTCTTTGAAATCGCAATTATTTGATTGCATAAAATCCATTCTCAAGGTCTGCAATGATGTCATCGATATGTTCCGTTCCTATTGAAAGACGGATTGTATTCTGATAGATGCCGACATCCTTAAGTTCTTCATCTGTAAGCTGGCTGTGGGTTGTGCTTGCAGGATGAATAACAAGGCTCTTGACGTCGGCAACATTTGCAAGGAGTGAGAAAATCTTCAGGTTGTCGATGAACTTGAAAGCTTCTTCCCTTCCGCCCTTGATTTCAAATGTAAAGATTGAACCACCGCCGTTTGGAAAATACTTCTGGTAAAGGGCATGATCAGGATGGTCTTCCAAAGCCGGATGGTTTACCTTTTCTACCTGCGGATGATTCTTAAGGAATTCAATTACCTTCTTTGTATTTTCCGCATGGCGTTCAAGACGGAGTGACAAAGTTTCTGTTCCCTGGAGAAGCACCCATGCGTTGAACGGAGAAATACATGCACCTTCATCACGGAGAAGGATTGCACGGATATATGTAACGAAGGCAGCCTTGCCTGCAGCCTCAGTGAACTTTACGCCGTGGTAGCTTGGGTTTGCTTCGCTGATCCAAGGATACTTTCCGCTCTTTGCCCACTCAAAAGTTCCGCCGTCTACGATTACACCGCCCAATGTTGTTCCGTGTCCGCCGATGAATTTTGTTGCCGAATGAACAACAATGTCTGCCCCGTGTTCGATCGGACGGATAAGGTATGGTGTTCCGAATGTATTGTCGATCACAAGCGGAATTCCATGCTTGTGCGCAATCTCTGCAAGGGCATCGATATCCGGAATGTCTGCGTTTGGATTTCCAAGAGTTTCAATATAGAGGGCCTTTGTTTCTGCCTTGATGGCACCTTCAACTTCCACAAGGTCATGGACATTTACGAAGCTTGCCTCGATTCCGTAGAGAGGAAGCGTATGTGCGAGAAGATTGCTTGTTCCGCCGTAGATTGTCTTCTGTGCAACAATGTGTTCCCCAGCCTTGGCAAGAGCCTGAATTGCATATGTGATTGCCGCAGCACCACTGGCAACTGCGAGACCTGCAACACCACCTTCCAAAGCTGCAATGCGTTCTTCAAAGACACCCTGAGTGCTGTTTGTAAGGCGGCCGTAAATGTTTCCGGCATCCTTAAGACCAAAACGGTCTGCCGCGTGCTGTGCATCATGGAAAACATAACTTGCAGTCTGATAGATTGGAACTGCCCTTGAATCTGTTGCAGGATCTGCGCTTTCCTGTCCAACATGCAGCTGTAATGTTTCGAATTTATAATTTGCCATTCTCATATCCTCCTGGAACCGTCTTCCTCTATTCCTACTGATTTACTAGGTTTTGACAAGTCAAATATATACCTACCTCCCCACTATGTCAATAGGATTTATTGATTTTTTTCCATTCTTTTCCTATACTCAGTTATAAGAGGTACCTATGATTTCAACAAAAGGAAGATATGCAATCAGACTGATGATTGACCTTGCCCAGCAGAATTCCAGCAAGCCTGTTTCACTTGATTCAATTGCACAGAGGCAGAACATTTCCAAGAAGTATCTTGAAAGCATCGTAAAAATGCTCGTAACTGCAGAACTTGTAAAAGGCGTAAGCGGCAAAGGCGGCGGCTATTCATTGATCAGAAAGCCGGAAGAATACACCATCTATGAAATCCTCGTTGTCACAGAAGGAACACTTTCCGTCGTTGCATGCCTTGAGGATGGCGCTCCAAAATGCGACAGCGAATCAAAATGCAAAACCCTTCCGATGTGGAAGGATTTCAACAAAATGATTTTTGATTTTTTCAAGGGAAGAACAGTCAGGGATTTGATGTAAAGCATTCACACTTTTGTTGCTTGCAATTTCCTAATCCTCTGTTATACTGTTTCTGTACAAAGAAACGTAATTTGCAAAGGATATATTCATGAAACTTACACAGAAACAGATTGAACTTGTAGACGCACAGGTAAAACGACTCATCGCAGGTGACAGCTACTACGGAAAACTCTACCGAGAAAAAGGAATCACTGGAGTTGCAAGCCAGGAAGATTTTGAAAAACTTCCGTTCAGCTCAAAGGACGACCTTAGAAACGCATACCCACTTGGAATTCAGGCTGTTCCAGATGAAGATGTAGTCCGCATCCATTCATCAAGCGGAACAACAGGAAAACCGGTAATCATTCCATACACCAAAAAAGACGTTGACGACTGGGCAATCCAGTTTGCACGCTGCTACGAAATGGCGGGAATTACAAAGAAGGACCGCATCCAGATTACACCGGGCTACGGACTTTGGACAGCAGGAATCGGGTTCCAGGCAGGCTGCGAAAAACTCGGTGCCATGGCAGTTCCAATGGGACCTGGAAACACGGAAAAACAGCTCCAGATGATGCAGGACCTTCAGTCTACAGTTATCTGTGCAACTTCAAGCTATGCACTCCTGCTTTCAGAGGAAATCACAAAACGCGGGCTCAAGGACAAGATTGCATTAAAGAAGGGAGTCATCGGAAGCGAACGCTGGTCTGACAAAATGCGCAGGAGCATCCAGGACGGACTTGGAATCGAACTTTACGACATCTACGGCCTTACAGAAATCTACGGGCCTGGAATCGGAATCAACTGCCAGAAGGAAAAATACATCCACTACTGGGACGACTACCTTTTTATCGAAATCATCAATCCAGAAACAGGAAAGCCTGTGGAAGACGGAGAAGAAGGTGAAATCGTAATCACAACACTGGTAAAGGAAGGTGCGCCACTCCTAAGGTTCCGCACACATGACCTTTCAAGAATCATCCCTGAAAAATGTTCATGCGGTTCATGCTATCCCCGTCTTGACATCATCAAGGGAAGAAGCGACGACATGTTCAAGGTGCATGGAGTCAACATGTTCCCGGCCCAAGTTGAAGAAGTCCTCCATCAGATTGACGGTGCCACAAGCGAATACTCAATCGCCATCGGCCACGACGACGAAAACAACAAGGATGTAATGGTTCTTACGGTTGAAGTTGAAGGCCGCGTAAACTTTGAGGAGACAGGAAAAGCAATCGGAAGCCTCTTCAAGTCAAAAATCGGAGTGAACCCTAAGGTTGCAGTTGTTCCGGTTGGAACTTTGCCAAGAAGCGAAAAGAAAACAAAGCGCGTTTTTGACCACAGGGAATCCTGATTTTTTAAATGGCGGGCATGGGGATGTAAATTCTCCGTGCCACAATTAAAGTTTGCTTTTCACATATTCCATGTTATAATAGAAAGTACAGATTGCCCTTTAGATTCAACTTTAGGGCGGAAAAATCGCAGTCATACAATGGAAAAAGTACGGGATAACATTCTTTACATTGCCGATGATTCTCAGACAATTGTCTATTTCAATGAAAGCGCAAAAAAAGCCTTTCCATCGATGGAACTGGGAAAGGAATTTCCGGAAGCCGTAAAAATAATTTCAGACAAATTTTCAACACTGCCAATAAGCGAACAGAATTCAACATGCCATACGACTTTTATCGGCAGCCTGTTCCGCTGGGTGAATTTCAGCATAGCACAGATGGAATATCCTGGCCACGGAAAATGCTGTGTCTACACCGGCACCTTCTACAACGATTTTGCAAGGGAAGTATTGTCAAGGCTTAAACCCATGGGTTCCTTTAACTTCTCCATGGAAATGAATCTAGGCAAAGACCAGTACATACTGATTTCCGAAAGAAACTTCGACAAAATTGACTTCCATTCGATTGCAGAAGAGCCGCTGTCAATAGCGATAAAAAGAACCTGCGAAAAAATGGTTCACCCTGACGACCAGAAAAAATTCCTTGAGTTCATGGATCTTGATTCAGTGCTTGAACGGCTTTCGCAGTCAAACGGTTTCGTTTCCACAATGGTAAGGGAAAAAAATTCCCGCGGGCTTTGGGACGAAGTTACAATCACTTTATTCCAGGAAGAACAGACGTTTGACGGAACTGACATTGTAATTGCATTCTTTTCCATTAATTCAAAATCCCAGATTCTCAACGCACCTTCCGATTCGGAAAAAAACCAGCTTACGGGACTTTTAACAAAGGGCAGTTTTATTGAAGCCGCAAAAGATTTCCTTGCAGAACAGCACGATGAAGTCTGCCTTATTTCCATGGACGTCGAGCACTTCAGATTCTTCAACAAGTGGTATTCAAGATGGCAGGGCGACAGGCTTTTAAAAAACATTGCCTATTTCCTTCACGAAGTCGAAAGGCTTTTTGACTGTGTTGCAGGCTACGGAGGTGGCGACGATTTTTACATTATAATGGACAAGCACCCCTCTGCCCTTGACTATCTTGTAAACGGACTCAACAGGCTCATAAATTCTTTTGACGGAATCGAAGGATTCAAGATTGCCTTTGGCGGATACAGTTTTGGAAGCCAGACGGAAGAAATTCTTGATGCCATAGATTTTGCTGATACGGCAACAAAGGCACGGCTTGAAAAAATGGACGGAACAATCTGCTGGTTCAGTCCGCAGATGATAAAGGAAATCGAACACGACCTTCAGATTATACCGGAAATTAAACGCGGACTTGAAGAAGATGAATTCACTTTCTTTCTGCAGCCTAAATGTTCAATAAAGGACAACAAAATTGTCGGAGCGGAAGCTCTTGTCCGCTGGAAGAACAAATTGCGCGGTCTTGTTTCCCCGGGAGAATTCGTTCCTGTCCTTGAAAAAAACGGCATGATTGCAAAAGTGGACATGTACACCTGGGAAAAAGTCTGCAAAACCATCCGCGCCTGGATTGACAGCGGAATAACTCCGGTTCCTGTTTCAGTAAATGTTTCACGCATCGACATTTTCTCAATAAATGTTCCGCAGGTATTTTCATCCCTTGTTGAAAAATACAAGATCGACCCAAAGTTCATTGAAATTGAAATTACGGAAAGCGCTTTCATCGACGACATAAAAATCCTTAGAACCGTGATACAGCGCCTGCGCAACAAGGGATTCATGATTTTAATCGACGACTTTGGAAGCGGTTATTCTTCACTCAACATGCTCAAGGATGTCCAGGCTGACGTTCTCAAAATGGACATGAAGTTCTTTGACCTCAACAGCAGCAACTACGATAAAGGCTTAAGTATCATTAAAGGTGTTGTAGATATTTCGCACAACATGAGACTTCCTGTCATTGCTGAAGGTGTAGAGACGGAAGAACAGATTTCTCTTCTCAAAGGCATGGGGCTTAACTATGTCCAGGGATTCTATTATTATAAGCCTATCCCAATTGATGAATTCGAAAGGCTGCTTTCTGACCAGAACAAAATCAGTTACAACGGCCTCAAGCTGGCATAATGAACGAAATTTCACAGATCAAAGAATACGCAAGGAAAAATTCCATACCCATCGTAATGGACAAAGGCGGAGAATTCATCTGCCAGACCATTGTCGACCGTGGCTGCAAAAGAATTCTTGAAATCGGAAGTGCCATCGGCTACAGCGCGATCAACTTTGCAAGCCTTGCCGACGACATATACGTGCGCACCATTGAAATCGACATCGACCGCTACATCCGCGCAGTGGACAACATAAAAAACTGCGGTCTTGAAGACAGAATCAGGATCACCCACGAAGATGCACTTTTCGCACAGGTTGATGAAAAATTCGACCTGATTTTCATAGACGCTGCAAAGGCACAGTACGAAAAATTCTTTGAAAAATTCAAGCACAAGTTAAGTGAGAACGGAGTCATCATAACAGACAATCTTTTCTTTCACGGCATGGTTGAAAACCCGCAGCTGACCCACAACTACAGCACCATAAAACTGATCCGAAAGATAAGAAAGTTCGTTTCATTTCTTCAGCTGAATCCGGAATTCCTTACGACAATCCACGACACAGGTGACGGCGTCTCTCTGAGCATGCTGAATCCTGACTTCATCCAGCCGGAATATACACAACTTTCGAGTGAAGACAATACCATCTATGGCAGTTCTCAGTTCTCAAAGGAAATTGAATACGGGAACAAAGTTTATTCCGTATCTGAAAACGGACATCAGGCAGGACTGTTTTCCTACTACAAAAAGGAAGACTACTTTGTTGTCGGCTTGATTGATTTTTTTGACAGAGAAAGAATCAGGACTACATTGATGAACATGCTCATGTTTGTGAGAAAAGATGCAGTAAAAAATGGCATCCATCTTATCAAAATAAAACTTCCGTCTGACTGCTTCTTTGACGGAATCGAAAAAATCGGCCTTAGTCCTTCAGATGACGGAATGCTGATTCACAGATTATAAAGAGGAAAAATAAAAAAATGGAACTTTACATCGTAAGACACGGAAAAACAATCTGGAACAAGGAGCGTAGGCTCCAGGGCAGCATAGACATTGAACTTGCGGAAGAAGGTATCGAGGCTGCGGAACTTCTTCACGACCAGCTCATTTCATCGAACATCACATTTGACAGAATATACAGCTCACCATTGAAGAGGGCAAAAAAAACAGCGGAAATAATCCGAGGTCTCAATGACACCGACATCATTATCGACCAGCGATTGAGGGAAATTTCCTTTGGCGTGGAGGAAGGTGCATTCTATGCAGACTGGGACAGACCAGACAGTCCTTATTTTCCTTTCTTCAACAGACCGGGAGACTATGTTCCGCCTGAAAAAGGGGAATCACTTGAACAGCTTTTTGAAAGGACAAAAAATTTCATCCAGCAGGAAATAGAACCCCAGTACGAAAGTGCAAAGAAGATCCTCATCGTAGCCCACGGAGCATTGAACAGCGCCATCATGTGCTACCTTGAAAACAGAACCAAGGCCGACTTCTGGGGACCAGGACTACAGCAGAACTGTCAGGCCACAGTATTCACCTATGACGGAAAAAGCTGGATAAAAAAGTAATGGCATCGGACCCTTCGATTTCACACAGGGATCCTTGGCGAAAGCGGATGATGGCCTAGGGGGAGCAAGGCTTTTTTACTTTCGCCGCAAGAATTGCCCTGCGGCAATTCTTGAATGCTGGGATAGCAGGATTGCTAAATCCCATGGCAGGGTTGCTGAGCGCTTGGCAGGGTTGCTACACATTGTGCAGGGTTGCTGAGCGCAGTCGAAGCACCCTGCATTTCCTTTAATCAAGAATATCCAGATTCTCGATGGCAGAAAGTCTCTTCTGCAGATCTACGACGCTCTTTGTCTGACGCTGAAGCCTCAAGGCAAGCATCTTGCTCAGGAAGATTCCGTAGTGGGGATTCTTTCTGATGAGAGTAAGGAAAGCAGTCTTTGGGATCTTGATCAGACGGCAGTCACCTACAGCAAGAACAGTCGCAGTACGGCGGTCATTCAAAAGAAATGCCATTTCACCGATGAACATGTCGTTTGGAGTAAGGACAGCGGCAAGTTTTTTTCCAACATAAACCGCAAAACGTCCTGAAACGATGAAGTACAGGTCGCTTGAAACTTCATTCTCACGGCAGACAATATCCTTGTTCTTATATTCAATCGTTGCGAACGGTTCCATGATTCCAGGAATTGTATTTACCTGGTTTCTGATTGTCGGAACCTCAAAAGAAACTTCATTGCCCTTCTCGTTGTAAGACACACGCTGTACAAGATCACGGCTCAAGGCAATTCCGCGGCCATGGAAATCTTCCGTAACCTCAGCATCGATGAATTTGCGCCAGTCAAAACCGTCACCGTCATCCTTGATCTTAAAAGTAGATTTGGTTTTTCCAATTGTATAGCTGATGTGGATCCTTCGTTCCCTATATCTAGGATCCGTATTTCTCTGTGCGATAAGCTGAAGAATATCCTTTCCGCTTGCAAGCCACTTTGTCTTGTCTGCATAGGTGATTCCAAGATTTCCGTGTTCAAGGGCGTTGGTAAGGAATTCCATCAGAGTCATCTGAAGCTTGTATCTGTCGTCGGCAGAAATTCTGTTTGTGTTGTAGAGATAGCTTACAAGAAAGTTTGTGTAGAAACGGATGTCCATCGGATCGTTGGAACAGTTGAAGGAACCGTTTTCCATTCCGCCGATGATGTCCTGCATTCCGCGGTTAAAAAGGAACTGCTGGTTCTGCCACAGGATCCTGAGGACACGTGTAAAATGAGTCTTGAAATTCTGAACTGTGAGGATCGCAATCATGTTGTTGTCCTTAAGTTCCTCAAGGGCCTCAACCTGACGTGTACCGGAACAGACAGCGATGATTCCGCCATAATGGAGCCAGGCGTCACTTTTGATGGCATCAAGAATTTCTTCGCAGCGAATTTCCTCTGATGTGTAGTCCAGAACCTTGATCTCAGGGATTTCATAATTGATATAGTTTATGACAGGTTCCGTTGCCCCGAAAACTTCAGCAGAAAAATATGCGGCATATGTCCTGCATGCTTTTCTGACAGTTTCAATTACAACAGGGTTTGTCGATGCGGTTAGAATTTTCTTCATGAACAGCTCCAATTTTAAAATAAAAAGTACATTCGATTTTACAACATGGGTCTCAAAAAGGCAAATTTGATTTTTCCCACAGAGCATGATTCCTTGCAAAACCCGCTATCCGCTCCAATGGACTCCGCTTCACTGCGTCCATTCCGCTTCTATCGGGGCTAGGCCGCCCTTGGAATCTCCACTCAGATGTCTTTCAGAACATTCTTCCACTGGTGGCCATGCACATCCGGATCTACTCCAAGTTTTTTGAAAATTTCCGGTGCAGTCACCAATTCAAAGCCGCGGTCCTTGAGCACGGGAATCAGACGGTCAATGCATTCTACGGTTGCTTCGTTCCCTTCAAAGTCGTGAAGAAGAAGCAATGACCCGCTGCTGATTGTGGAAATGATGCGCTCATAGCGGGTATCGGCATCCACTTCCGCAAGCCAGTCCTCGCAGTTTTCTCCTTCGATGAAAGGGACCGGCACCGAAGAAAAAACCTTTTCATCGGCATCGATGTATGGGGCACGAAAAAATTCAGGCCGACGTCCTGTGACATTTTCTATGAGTGCTGAAGTGCGGTCAAATTCATTCTTGATTTCTTCCGCAGAAAGTTCCGTCATGTGGCTGTGGGTCCAGGAATGGTTTTCAATCGTACAGCCGAGCGACTGTGCCCTGAGCATGATCTTTTTGGTCTCATCATTGATGTTCTTACCGCATACAAAGAAAGAAGCGCGAACCTTGTGTCTTTCAAGCACATCCAGCATGCGGATGCTTGTGGTAAGATTTGGGCCATCATCAAAAGTCAGGGAACAATACATGCTCATATTTCCCTTCCGTAATCAAAAGCCTTGTGGTTAAGCTCACGGAACTTTTCCGGGACAACCGCATCAATTGCCTCATCCCATTTTTCCTTTGAGATTTCACTGAAATGTTTTGAAAGACATCCGAGCAAAGCGATGTTGACTGCCTTTGAACTTCCAGCCTTTTCTGCGGCAGAAAGGAAATCTTCCGCAACAACTCTGGTACCTGCTGCCTTCATCTTTTCAACAAGTCCTTCAGGATATTCCGCATCCCCAGTTATTACTGGCATCGGATTAAGACGCTGCGTATTTGTGATTACAAGTCCGTCCTTCTTGAGGAATTCAAACCAGCGTGCGGCTTCCAGCTGCTCAAAGGAAAGTATGATGTCTGCTTCTCCTTTGTCGATTACAGGTGAATATATTTTCTTTCCAAAGCGGACATACGTCACAACGCTGCCTCCGCGCTGACTCATTCCGTGTACCTCAGAAACCTTTACGTCGTGACCTTCATTGAGGAGCACATGTCCCAAAAGTTTGGAAGCAAGAAGAGTTCCCTGACCGCCAACTCCAACTATCATGATGTTCATTCTGCGCCTCCTGTAATTGCGTCAAAAGCACAAAGCTGATTGCAGACGTTGCATCCCACACAGAGGGTCGAATCGATGCTTGCCTTCTTTGTCTCCTTGTCAAAGGCGATGGCAGGACAGCCGATCTTCATGCAGCTCTTGCATCCCTTGCATCTGTCGTTTTCTATCTTCAGCGGAGGATTATGCTTGATGCCCTTGATCATTACACATGGACGACGGCTTATGATTACGCTCGGCTCCCCGGCAGCAAGTTCTTCCTTGAGGGTAGCATCAACGGCAGCAAGGTCATATGGATCAACAACCTTTACGCGGTTTATGCCGAGGGCACGGCAAAGGGCTTCAAGATCAACCTTGCTGGCAGGATCTCCGTAAAGATTTTTACCCGTCGTAGGATTCTGCTGATGTCCCGTCATGCCCGTAATGGAGTTGTCAAGAATTATCACGGTTGAATTTGTTCCGTTGTATGCAATGGTAGAAAGTCCCGTCATGCCCGAATGCATGAAAGTACTGTCGCCGATGACCGCAACGGAATTCTTTTCTCCTGCCTCTCCCATGGCCTTGTTGAAACCGTGAAGACCGGAACAGCTTGCACCCATGCACACGTTAAGGTCCATGGCATTCAGAGGAGCAACGGCACCAAGAGTGTAACAGCCTATGTCGCCGTACACGTTGCATTTGTTCTTTTTGAGGACGTAGAAAATGCCGCGATGTGGACAGCCCGCACACATGACAGGAGGTCTAGGCGGAATTTCCACAGCACCCTCTGCCGAAAATGAATACGTGTCTGGAACATCCTTGCCCATCACCTTGCGCACCAGGTTCTGGCTGAACTCACCGCAGATCGGAAATTTATCTTTTCCTGTGCATTTGATTCCAAGGGATTTAACATAGGTTTCAATGATCGGATCAAGTTCTTCCATGATGTAAAGTTCATCCACTTTGGAAGCAAAATCCCGGATCATTTTTTCAGGAAGCGGATATACCATTCCGATTTTCAAGATCGAAACTTCATCGCCAAAAACTTCCTTTGCATACTGGTAGCTTGTGCTGTCAGCAATGATGCCCAGTTTTGTTCCGCCCATCTCAATGCGGTTGATGCCGGAACTGCATGCCCATTCAGCAAGATCGGCCGTACGCTGCTCAACCCTGTCATGGGCAAGTTTAACAGCCTTTGTCATCATGACCTTCATCTGGTCCTTTACATAAGGCACCTGCGGAACTTCAACGCGCTCACCAGCTTCTACAACACTCTGGCTATGGGCAACTCGTGTGCATGTCCTGATGAAAACCGGAGTATTGAACTTATCAGAAATCTCGTAGGCTGTCTTAACAAAATCAAGACATTCCTGGCTGTCACTTGGTTCAAGCATCGGAATCTTGGCGGCTATGGCGTAATGGCGGCTGTCCTGCTCGTTCTGTGAGGAATGAAATGCAGGATCGTCGGCGACTACGATTACAAGACCGGCATTGAGGCCCTGGTACGAAATCGTAAAGATTGGATCGGCTGCAACATTAAGGCCAACATGCTTCATGGCACTTGCAGCACGAACACCACCAAGGCTTGCACCATGGGCAGATTCAACTGCAACCTTTTCATTTGGCGCCCACTCGCAATAGATTTCCTTGTACTTAGCCGCTTCCTCAGTAATTTCCGTACTTGGTGTTCCTGGATAGCTTGAGAACACCTTGCAGCCGGCTTCATAAAATCCGCGGGCCAAAGCTGCATTTCCAAGCATCAATTTTTTCATCATTTCACCTCAACTTTAGGCTTACGTCCGCAGGATTTCTTTTCCCTGCAGAAGCCCGTAACTTCGCACTTTGGTTTCATCAGATTATCTACGATCCATTTCCATTCTTCGCTGTATTCAGACAGCGCGTCACAGATGTCCTTCATGAGCTTGCGGTATTCCCAGTAGGCTCTTGTGCACAGACGCTGGTGTGACATTTCTACAAGACTCCTCATGTTGCGCTTGTCCACGATTTTTGTTTTCATTCCCAGCGGATAGAACATGGCAATGTCTTCCTTAGGAACTCCTGCAGTTTCCATTGTTGAAAGAAGAGTCATGAATGATTTCTGAAAGTCTTCAAGGGCTTCAAAAGCGGCTTTGTCTGCCTTCGCTTTTTCCACGCTGGGCGGAACAACGAAATTGTCGGAAAAGTTTTCACCTTCCCATTTTACGTATCTTGTGGATGACTGAAGGCGTGTCGGACCTCCTGCAATATGAGTGTACCATTCGCGTATGCACCGTGCGGAATATCCGTCAATTACCATTTCAACATCAGGATATTCAAAAGTTCTTCCGTGCTCGCAAAGGATGCAGTCCATCCCTCGCTTATAATTCTTTTCAGGATCTGTAGTGTCCCCGTTCCAACAGACACCCGCCATGAGTCCGATTTTTGTAATAGGATTTTTAGTTGTTTCAGGTAAGATTGTGATCATACGTACCATTTTACTTTATGAGGGGATTTTTTTCTAGGATTTTATTTAGACTAAGAATAACCAAAAAGCTGGCTTCTGTCTAAAAAAAGCCTTAAGTCCCTGACGAAGCATGGCGTGATCATCAAAAAAAATGTCTGCGCCACCTGTCATGAGTGATTTATTCATAATCATCTGTGCGTTTAGCACTATCAGTCAAAAACCGCCTGCAGCCATAATCTCCATGATCCCTGGTATTTATTTCTTAACATCTTTCTAAATGATAAGCAACATCTTCTACGATGTAATATCTATTCTTAAAGTGACGGTAGATACCGTGGATTTTTACTTCACGTGGTTCCATGTTCTTTTTACTCCCTTAAGTCAAAATCAAATAAGAACCTCCCAGTGTCCGTTTTTACCGGCACCAATTCTTTGAACTAATTGTTTTTCTTCAAGAGTTCTTAAATTTGTTCTGACAGTTTCTCTTGTTTTATTCATCTTTTCTGCAAGTTCATCATATGTGAGTTTTGGACTTTCCAAGAGCAATTCTAGAAGCAATCTCTGTGTTTTATTTACAGGCAGATTTTCTGCTCTAATATGCACATACCTATTTTTGAGTTCATTCGCTTCACCAAGCAGAAGATTGCGAAAGAACTTTTCCAGGTATTCAGTATTCATATAAATACCTTTGGTCATGTTTGTGTAGTTGGCACGAACATGACTGTTTCTGAAATACCAGCTGTTTTTTTCGAATGGGTTCTGGGATTTTGGCATTAATACTCCTACTTCAACAAATCATTTTGCTTCAAGAAATCAATGAATGTATCAATAATTAAATCATGTCTAGCATTGATATCCGATTCAGTGTAATCAGTTTTATTCTTTGCAAAGTTCTGAAGTTCAACGATTTTAGTTCCTTCTTTTTTCTGTCCTTTATCGTTTATAAAACCTTCATAATATTTCTTTTTATCTTCAAATCTGTAATCAGAAGCACGGATGTTTATCTTTTTTTCTAGCAAAGCTTTGTTTCCTAATGACTCAAGCTGCTTTGTATTAGAAAGAGATTTTTCATTTTCCTGGCGTTTTCTTGCGAAAATGTGTTCAATTTCAAATACTGTTTCTAGTGAAAGAAGATTCTGTGCGTCATCATTGAAAGCCCACCATGTAAGCATTGATTTTGTAATTGGTCTTCCGTTTGTAAAATCGTAATTGTTGAACTTTGCCTTTACCTGTTCACTTTCAAATTTGAATTCAGCAAAATCAACATCTTTTCCTTCTACTACATTAACCATTTCTGCATAAACAGGAGTACGAAGAGCATTTACACCTGGATTTACTACTGCATATGTCCAAATGAAGGCTGTAATTTTGTTGAGGAAATTATAAAACTTTGTATCATCCAACATTCCGTTTGCATCTTTATTCTGCATAAAATAAACAGAAACAAAATAATTCCACATACCGTTTGGTGCATAATTCAAAACATAAAGACGACGAAGAACTTTCTCACTGAAGCGTTCTGTTGACTGAACTGAAACATCTTTCCAGAAGTTTGCAAGTTCAATCAAATTGTCAAAAGTTTTGTCTTTTTTTAGAAGTGCATAACTGTCTCTTTCATAGAATTTACGCAAAGCTTCTGTTGTTGAAGACTTAATTTTCTGACTGGCACGTTCAAAATACATGTAACGAGTAAAGAGTTCATCCATTGGTGTACCGGTAATAGGATGGAAAATTTTGTTACTCAGTTCTTCCAGTTCTTTCCAACGTTTAATGAAATCATCTTTCTCACCTTTCTTTGTGTAATACTTATAGAACTGTGCTTTGAAAATATCTGCATCAGAAAGTGGTAAACCACGATCATTTAATGTAGAGAAGATACGTAAAGCTGTATCCTGACTTTCAGCTTCAATTGGAAGAAGAATACAGTTGTTTAAGATTCGAGTTGGCAAATATGAGAAATAACTAGGATATTTCTGCAAAAAATCATTTATCTGCTTCTGAAAGAAACGATAATTTACAGCATATTTACTTTTCATTGTATCTGGAGCTGAACCAGATTTTAAGATATTCAGGAATTCGTCTTTATCATTATCTGTAGCAACTTCTGAATCAATTTTTAATTTAGATTTATCAGGAGTTCCAAATTCATCTGTTTTCCAGATACATTTTTCAAGATTTTCGCGAGTCTTCTTGGAATTCTCATCCTGCATATTGCCGAATTTTTCATAGAACGCACGAAGCAGAAGCATCAAAGTTGTCAAACGCTGCTGACCATCAATTACTTCCATTTTGTTGTTATCATTCTTGAATGTAACGATTGGTCCCAGGAAGTATTCGTCACTATCGCTATCAAATTTTGTACAGTCATTATCAGGGAATGCAAAAGTAAAAATATCTTCCCATAAAGTCTGACATTCTGTATCTTCCCAAGCATACGGACGCTGATAATCTGGAATAAGAAAATCTGATTTTTTATCGGCAAAAAGGCCGGCGATAGTTTTTTGATCGATGTTTAGTTTGGACATGAACAGGGCTCCTAATTTTATATATATAATTATTGAACTAAACGCTGTGTTTTCTCATACAATTGAATTTCGTAGTCATCAAAACTATTCTTTATTCGTTTTGCATCTTCATTTTCAATTTCTAATTGATCATAGTATCGAACGAGTCTTTCAGGCACACCATAATCACTAATTATTCTTGCTTTATCAGAAAAAGCATTATATTCAAAATACCGTATTATTCTATCTAACCCATTTATTTCTTCTAGTTTCTTATTATTATTCTTTGATGTTAAATATTTATAAAATATATTAAAGACACCAAGATATTTTACAATTTGATACTTTAAGATGTTGAACACAAATTTTGTTGATTGATTTACTGCCGTATCATAATCATTTTTGTTTAACTTGAAAGCTAGAACACCTTTTAATCCAGCTGAATAAAAGGATGATAAATAATGAATTACAATCGAATATTTTCCATTTTTATCTTTTTTTTCTATCATTCCATTTAATTCTTTATTATTTATTATTGGTAATAATGAATTGAAAATTAGTTGAAATCCATCTTTGTTAAGTGATTTAAATGAATTCATTGTTTGGGCTAATAATAAAAATTCTTCACAGGTAAAGTTAACCATTATGTCGTATAATTTTATTTTATCTAATCTATTTATTACTTTATATTGATTTATAACATCATCAGGAATTTTTCTTTTTTCTTGTTCATGTAATATAGTTTCTTTTAAAACCTTATCTTTTGACGTTAGAAAATCATCTTTTGTAATAAATACATCTATCTCTGATTTATCCAGATTTTTCTCATAATTTTTATGATTAATATTTTCAGTATCATTTAAAACAAGATCTTTAAAACCATTACAAATTTCAAATATATTTCCACTATAATGATAGTTCAATCGTCCTGCTCTTCCAGCAATATTTTTTGCATCAAAAACTTTTAAATCTTTTGAACCTTTACTATTTGAAGTTACTATTAAATTTTTTGCAGATGTATTTACACCCTCTGTTATTGTAGTTGTAGAAATTAAAATTTTCAAAAAGCCTAAATTAAAAAAACGAATTATTTCTTTCTGTATATATTTTGGAATTAATCCATGATGAATTCCAATTCCTTTACACAAAGATTTATAAACAATCCATTCAGGGCTAAAACGATTTTTTATATGTTCTAAGAAAATATTAAATGATTCATTATTTATTTCTTTCAAAAAGGGCATCTTTAGGAGTTTTGATGCATAGAATTCTACACCACCATTTTTTCCTCTATTTGAACAATATATAATCAGATTTTCTTTTTTCTTTAATAAGGTCTCTGTTAGATTCAATATTTTATTTAATTTAGTTGTACCCGATTTAGAAACAGACACTCCCTTATCTGATACAAAAAAACGACCTTTTCCAACAAAAATATGTTTGTTTACAATTTCATATTTATTATAATCCAAATGTATAATTTTTCGATCCTTCAGAAAATCTCTAAATGAGGGATTCTTAATAATTAAATATGGACCTGCTAATAGAATATCATTATCTTCATCTTTTGTTGCAAAAAAAGTTGCTAATCTATATGCTACATCTCTTTCATTTTCCTTCATTTCTTCATCAATTTCAAATTCATTATCTATTTTATAAATTTCATCAATAAATACAAAGTCGAACTTGATTTCTGTGTTATGTTTTTCTAAAAAACTTATATATCTTTCAGGAGTAAAAATGAAAATATTATTTTCTCCAAAATCAAGATCTGGAATTTCACTAAGTGTATGAATTTTATATTGTTTTTTTATTTCCAAATAATTTTGGTCAGTTAATATTCTTTCTAAGTTTTCGGATAACAATGCTATTGAAGGAAAAACCAATAAAATATTCTTATATTTCATCTTCCGAATTATTTCATAAACTAAAAATGTCTTACCGAATGAAGTACTTGCTGTTAATAAAAAACGATGAGGTGAATTAATGTCATATTTTGTTAAAATATCGTTTTGATATTTATGTAAAAAAATATTATCCGAAGTAAATAATGACCCTTCATATATGAATGATGCTAATGAAGATAATGAAACATCTGTTAATTTTAAATTATGCTTGAATAATTTAAGCATATCAAAAAACATCGGTACTCCAGATTTATTTGCAATATATTCTAAAAACTGAATATCTGATGTTGTAAACTTTTCATCTTTTATTTCATCAAAAAAAGCACATACTTTCTGTATAAATTCATAATCAGTAATAACTTTTTTTTCAAATTTATTTAATTCAATTACTATATCACTAATTTCTTTGATTTTATCCATTCCATTACCTGCTTTTTTATATTTATACCTTTATTCACTGGCAAAAAGAAAAAACATATAGAAAAATCAATCGATAGATTGCCTATTTCATAATTAGCTTGATTAATTATTTCTATTAATTCTTTTATTGATTCATCATATGCCTTATTAGAATCTGTTATTAGCAAAACTGGATACACGAGTTTTATATTATTTTTAGCACATAAATCTATAAGATTAATAGTCGGATTATATTCAATAATATCTAATATGGATTCTAATTTTGAATCTTTTACATTAAATTGTGCTTTATGATCAACTAAAGCAATAATATTTCTTTTAAAATAATCATTTGATATTGAAGTCTTTAGTTTACTCAATACACTTATGATGGCCTTTTTTTTCTGTTGATAAAATTTAACTTCGCCAAACCACAATTCAGTTATATCACCATTTTGAAGCAAATGATAACAGTCATATCCTTTTGTTTCTCCATTTTCAATAGGGCTGTATAAATATCCTCTAGATATAGCAGTATTTACGCCTTTAAAATGAAATAACATTGCATATAACAAAACTTCTCCATAAAAGCCTAATTTTAGAATTGCTTTTTCAGATGCTCCTGAATTGTATTTTATTTTTCTCTGCAAAGCTGTATATAATAATTCAGAATAAGAAGCCTTTGTTAATTCATATTCATTAAATGCATAATCAATTATAGAATTATATATTACCTCAGCTAACTTTTTATCTTCATTAACTGAATAACATTCGTCCCATTCAGAATATTTTGTTTTCACGATCTGCTTTTCATTATTTGATAGCGAATATTGAAAACATATTGTATTCGAAATCAAATTTCTTAAACTGTCTCTCATTCTTATTCCACTTCCAATTTTCCACTCATCAATCTAGGCAAAAGCAAATCCCGTTGTTTTGCAAGATTTTGATTATTTTCTCTTAATTTAAGTATCATTTTAAATATTGGAGCTGTTTTTACATTAAAATCTTTTACGATCTTTTCATTATAAAAGAATTTAATACTTTCTAACTGGTCTGGACTAATATTAGGTTGAGCACTGCTAGCACCTGATAAACAAAGAATCATTTCTGTAGTTGAAGGTTGAGAAAATAAACAAAATAGAATTGGCATTTTTTCAAAGGGATTTTCACCCAAGAAATATTTTCCAACACGCTGATTTGTATACAGATTAGCTATATTAGGAACCAATCCAATTTTACCAATTGTTGCTCCAGTCATTGCAATTACTAAGTCACCTTCTTTCAATAAAAAAGATTTTGCTTTTCTAGAATGTTCTTCTGATACATAATCCAATTGCGAAATATCCAGAGTCCCATTATCGATATCTTTTATTTTTACAACAGGGCATCCATCATCTTGCCACCACTCACTTTTAAATGCGAAACCTGATTTTATTTTTACATAGTCTCCTACTTTTATTACTTTCCACCCTTTAGGAATTCCATTTTCAAATTCTGCATTTTGCCAGCCTGGGAAACGAAAACGGACGAACCATTCTTTGTAAAGGTTTTGTGCCATTTGTTCCAGAAGTTTTATGCGTTTATTGTTGTTTTCTATGGCTTCATCGTAACGAGAGAGGATATTAGCGATTTTTTGTTGGATTGATAATGAGGGAATATTAAATTTTACTCTTAACATTTTTTCCAAAGAAAAATTGTCTTGTGTTGTTCCTTTGGAAATGTTTTGCATATAAAGTTTATATATATCAAAATAATATTTTACAAATCGAACATCTGCCTTTTCTTTGTTTGCAATAAACCCTACAATACTATCTGGAAAACATGCTTTTATTTTCAAAATTGCAGTTTCCGCAATATTTGCTGCAATTGTAATACAAAGAGTATCTTCATCCCAAAGTTTACTTTGAGCAAGTCCAGTTTCATTATATGTTTGTGAATATTCTGTAATATACATTGAAGAATGTTTTATATCTCCAGTCTGTATAAAAGGATAGTTTCCACCATATAAAATTGCATCATTTCTTGGACGATGCTTTGATTTTCCACGAGAAACAGTTCCTAATTGATTTAGTGTGTATATTTCCGTTTTCAATTTTCAATTCTCCATTATCAATTTACAATCAACGCTTTTTACCTAGATATCGAAATGCATTCTCCATGACACGATTGTTTCGCTTTTACTTTTATTCACACTTAATTAAACAATGGTTCACTTTCCCAGCCTACAGGAAAGCCCATAGTCCGTTTCTGTTCATCTGTTGCTGTTGACATTAATGATGTAAATTTTTCCATAAAATCAAAATCTGGTGCACAATAATCTAATAATCGTTTAATAATGCAGATTGAAGAATAAACTTTATTTTGTGCAAATCCCAATACAAGCCATTTATCTGGCAAAACTGGTGGATAAGAAGGTGTTACAATATTCGTTTTTGAAAACAATCGGCTGTGATGGGCACAAATATTCCTGATGATATTGATATTCTGAAGCCAGCTTTTTAAATGCGAAGAACAACCATGAGGAAATCCAAAATACTGAGCAATTAAATCTTTCTCACTAACTGAATTATCAAGATTTCCATAGAATTTACTCATAACTCCAAAGGTCGCCGTTTCAAAAATTATCCATGAAGGAGGCAACTTTGCACTGTTATAATCATTCTCATAATGTTCCTTGAACTTTTCTTTTGATCGAGACCAGTTTTTCAATAATTCGGAAAAATCAGAGGAAAAATTATTCTCATTATAAAAATAATCTTTCTCCGTATACCATGTTGGTTCATGTCCTAATGACATATTTAATGTAAGTTGAGTTTTTAGTGCAATTTCTATATGGCTTATACACTCAAACAAAAAACTTCGCAAACGAGAATCCAGTACATAATCAGCCCAAATTGTATTCCAGCAATTTGTAGGAAAAAACGGAGTATCTGGGTCTGAATTGTCCTGATATGGATAGGTATATCCCCGTAATCTATAATAATTAATGGAAGATAGTTTCGACATTAAATCTGTTTTGGATATTCCTTTTAGCCCTCTATCTAATAGGATTTGAGCTTGTTCATCTAATGTCTTGGCAGGTTTATCATAAAAAGGTTTCATTTGTCCTCCATTTCGCAAGGACAAAAAAAATACCTTGCTGGGTACGCATTATTAAGAGGCGTGCAAGGTCTAATTGACAATAATATAGCACACCTTTTTTGAATTGACAATAGTTTTTCAAAATATAATTTATCTCCATTAAATTATATTCAAATAGGACAGTTATCAAATAATATTTGACAACTGATTTTTTTCATGCAATACATATAGTAAGTTACATTGTAATTTTTACCATCTGCGGCAGTTGTTAAGTAATCCTTAACAACTGAAT
>SAMEA3663241__coassemble_50_pt1 | contig 38910 bp, 30 predicted proteins | sample SAMEA3663241__metabat2_high_PE_014 | metagenome-assembled genome bin SAMEA3663241 (sample SAMEA3663241) | pig gut metagenome | biome: pig gut; feature: pig-associated habitat; material: faeces | place: China | collected 2013
CCTGGTATGGCCTGAGTACAAGGAAAACTATCTTGAACAGTTTGACCTGGCTTCTTGTGGAGAGATGACGTTCTATCCTCCCCGCATGGATGATTTTCCTTTGCTTGCACTTGCTTATGAATGTGCAGAAAAAGGAAACAGTTATACAATAGCTTTCAATGCGGCAAACGAAATCGCTGTTGCCGCTTTCATAGAAAAAAAATGCTCATTCCTTCAGATCTCAACTATCGTGTCCATGACCCTGGAGGAAGACTGGTCGGTTGTTCCTGATACCTTGGAAAAAGTCTACGATGCTGACAGCAAGGCGAGAATCATAGCAAGAAAGCATCTTGCATCCTTGTGCGGAGAATGATGTGACTGTCGTTATTGGAATTCTAGGTCTTGGTTTTCTTGTTTTTTTTCATGAACTTGGCCATTTCATTGCCGCAAGATTATTTGGAGTGAAGGTTGAGGCATTCTCGATTGGAATGGGGCCTGTCCTTGCTCATAAGACCTTTCGTGATACGGACTACAGAATTTCCCTTGTTCCGCTTGGAGGATACTGCTCCATGAAAGGCGAACAGGAATTCCGGGAAGCTCTTGATAAAAATCTAAAAAGCATTGAGAGTTCAGAAGATTCCTTCTATGGCATCCATCCGTTGAAGAGACTTGTCATCGCATTTGCAGGACCTTTTTTCAACATGTTGTTTGGGATCCTCGCATTCACAATTATTGCCATGATAGGATACTCCTATTACAGTGCCGGAACAAAGGTATCCATGGCTGATGACATCTATCCTGAAATGACTTCCGCAGCCCATCGCGCAGAAATGCAGTCAGGGGATACGATTCTTTCGATAAATGGTACTTCCGTAAATGATTTTTCCGAGATTGCAATGCTTGTCTCAACCCATCCTGATGAGGATCTTGAAATTTCTTTTGACAGAGACGGAACAATCATGACCACCATTGTCCACTCTGAATTGGATAAGGAGACTGGAAGCGGAAAAATCGGCATCGTTTCAGACAAAGATTCTGTAGTTGAAAGAAGACATGAAGGCAAATCCTTTATGCCAGCAGTCAAGGAAGGTGTTCTTCAGACTTTCAATGTGGTTGTAATAACAATCAAAAGCATAAGGATACTTTTTAAAGGCATAAACGTATCGAATGCAGTTTCTGGTCCTGTCAGAATTACATCGATGCTGGGACAGACTGTAAAACAGGGATTTGAAGCAGGATTCAAATCTGGTGTAATAAGTACCCTTGAATTTCTTTCGCTTATTTCCATTTCACTGTTTCTCACAAATCTTCTGCCAATTCCCGTTCTGGACGGCGGTCTGATACTCTTTGCATTCATACAGTCTGTTGCAGGTAAAAAACCTTCTCCAAAACTTTTGTACTATATTCAACTTGCAGGAGTTGGTATAATAGCTTTGTTGATGATGGTCGCATTGTTTGGAGACATCCTTTTCATACTAAAAAAATAATCTGGAGCTGAATAATGAAACTGAATAAATTTATATACATATTGATACCGTTTCTAAGCCTTGGCTTGTTTGCCCAGGGACGTGAATCAAGTCAAGCCCATGACGGAAGAATCAATTACATACAGCCATTTGAAACTTCCACATCCTTCAACAGTGAATTCTACAGCGCAGGAAATGACGGCTTTCTCATCAAATGGTCGTCTGACGGAATGGGAGATCACTATCAGGTTTCCGATCTGCATATCCAGCGCGTAGCACGCAATCCCCAGTCTGGAGATGTTGCCGTATATGAGACCGACGGAATCTCAGTCCACCGAATTTCAGTTATTGACCCGAAGACCTATGCAAAAAGATTTTCAAAAAGATTCACTGATTCAATCGCATCCCTTACCTTTTCCGCCAAGGGAAATTATCTCATAGTCGGAACCAATACAGTGAACGGTTGCTATATTCTTAATGCAAGGACTGGAACTGTCACAAAAAAAATAACTGATGTGGCTGGAATAATCACCATGGCCAAGACCGGTGCGTCGGAAAAGAAAGCTGTCCTTTATTCCAGAACCGGATCCATGGTTTACTACAACCTGCAGACTATGAAACCTGAGAAAAAATTTTCAACAGTTTCTTCATTGCAGCAGCCCCTCATTTTTGGAAACGGGAATTTCAACAACAGACTTTTTGCCGGAATAAAGGACAACCTTCTCTACATAATCGATGCTTCCAATGGAAAGACTCTTGCGACATATCCTGCAAACAACAGCATCATTTTCTCTTCTGAATTTGAGCAGGGAGAAAAACAGGGTCTTTATTTCATCACAGAATCAGGTAGAACATTCACACTTAAACTTATCAATGCTGAAAGCCTGAAGAAACTGCTTACAGGACAGCAGGTTGATTCCCCTCTGGTGGTAAAAAACTTCACAGGACTTAAGGGACGTGACAGTTTTACCTGTGGTTCAAAAAATGCAGGTACCATCATGCTTGGAACTCAGTCCGGCAACATCTATACAATGACGGATATTCCGGAATCTGAACTCTACAGCCTTTTTGCAATTACTGAAAACATGTACCAGAAGATTTTTGACATTGATTCAAGTGAAAACGAATTCTACTTTCTTACTGGCAATTCGATTTACAAGACTTCATACGATACAAAGGTCATGAACAGGATCGGTTCAAATCCAAACCACTCCAACCTGATCAAGTACAAGGACAAGATTATCCTCTGGTCAAGAAATACCGCCAAGACAGTTCAGCTTTTCTCTCTTGATGGAACGGAATCAATTACAGCCTTGTTCAATCCTTCGAACGAGATAAGGGCTTTAAGAGTTGAGGACGACAAGATAGTTTACATTTATGGAACTTCTTCAGTTTTCATCTATGATCTTTCAGCCGGAACAAACACCGAAATTTATACGGGAACCTCCATCCAGGATGCGGTCCTCATTGACGATAATACACTATATGTGGCAAAGACAGGTACTGGACGCGGGGATTCGCCTCTCATATCCGTAAACATCCAGACGGGAGAAACAGTTCCGCTTAAATTCAACGGTGAAGTTGCATTTTCTTTGAGCTATGATTCTGACAAGGACAATTCAAATCTCTACGGAATCCTGATCAATTCATCCAACGGAACAGTAAAAACCGAGGTGTTCTCTTATTCTCCAAAATCAAACATCCAGTCTTCCCTGTTCAGCCTTCAGTCAGAAGATTCGTCTGCTTTCACGGCAATCAAACTTCCTGTAATCTACACAAATATCGGAAAAAACACCGTAAGAGCCTGCAATACCTCGACAAGAAAAACTACGGTCTACAAGAGGTCCGCTTCAATGCCTCTTAAGGCTGCAGCAACAAATGGAAAAGTTGCAGTGCTCAACCATAACGGAAGCATTTCATGGTACAACCCTGGTTCGCCATTGCTTCTTGCTGACTGGTATCTCACAACAGAAGGCGAATGGTTTGAATTCTAATAAAAAAGCTGCCCGAAAACTCAGGCAGCTTTTAAGCTAAATATTACAGCCTCGGAAAAGAGCTTCCTTGTATACCTCAAGGTATTTTTCTGCCGCTTCATCCCAACCGAAAGTTTTCTTCATTCCAGTCTGCTGCATTTTCTTGATGTGATCTTTTTTGTTGTAGTAAGCCCAGACAGCCCAACCAACCGTGTCATAGATTGCGCGAGGAGTAAGCTGTTCAAACACAAATCCAGTTCCATCACCAGTATCCTGGTTGTAATTGTCTACAGTATCGGCAAGTCCGCCTGTCTTTCTGACAATCGGAAGAGTTCCGTAGAGCATGGAATAGATCTGGTTCAATCCACAAGGCTCGTATTTTGAAGGCATGAGGAAGAAATCACTTCCGGCTTCAATAAGATGGCTTAGAGCATCGTCATATCCAATATAGGCACGGAAATTCGGAAGCTTGGACTGAAGGTTTTTTATCTCATTCTCACACCATGCTTCACCGCTGCCGAGTACAACAACCTGAACCCTCATGTCATTGCATACTGAATAAATTGATCCGTAAGAAGGTGCAAAAATTTCAGCGATACCCTTCTGATCTGCAAGGCGGGTTACAATTCCAATTACAGGAATATCCGGATCAACTTCAAGTCCCATCTTTTTCTGAAGTTCTTCCTTACATACAGCCTTACCCTTCATGTTCTTTGCGGAATAGTTTGCAGGAATTTTTTTGTCGATTTTAGGATTCCATTCCTTAAGGTCAGCTCCATTCAAGATCCCCTTGATGACTTCCTTGCGCACTCTCAAAAGACCATCCATGCCAAAGCCACCATCCGGAGTCTGGATTTCTTTTGCATATGTCGGAGAAACTGTTGTGATCATGTCTGCAGATGAAACGCCGGCCTGAAGAAAGTTGATTCCGCCATTGTGCTCAAATCCTGCTCCATAGTACAGGCCCCAGTCAATACCAAGGGAATTGAAAGATTCCTTCGAATACTGTCCCTGATATCCCTGGTTGTGTATTGTAAGTACAGATGCTGTCTTTTCAAATCCGCAGTAGCGGCATACATGTTTGAGGATTGCAGGAGCAAGACATGCGGACCAGTCATGACAGTGGATTACATCAGGATACCAGTTCAATTTGCGGCATAGCTGGAAAGCACCGTGATTGAGGACCGCAAAGCGATATGGGTTATCATGGAAGTCTGTTTCAGACGGAACTCCATATATGCCGTCGCGTCCAAAGCACTGTTCGTGATCGATGAAATAAACCGGTAGAGAATCACATCCTGGCATGGTTGTTGTATAGACTGCAGACCATGTTTCAACCTGACCTGCAGCAATAGCCATAGGACCTTCAAGCTGAGTCAACTTGCTTCTGTCAATCTTGTAGTAACGAGGCATGACGATCTTGACATCATGTCCCATTTTTGAAAGCTGGATTGCAAGAGCACTTACCATGTCGGCAAGTCCGCCTGTTTTTGCAAAAGGAACTGTTTCTGCAGTAACCATTAAAATTTTCATAGAATGACTCCTTTTCTCCGATTTATTTCTTCAAGTCCGCCATTGCTTTAACAAAGGCCCCTTTTGAGTTTCTTATTGAATCCGCGCTTACGCAGTATGCCATTCTTATCCAGCCCTTTCCGCCGAATCCGCTACCAGGGGCCGTAAGAATAAGGTATTTCTTAAGGTAATCGCAGAAAGCCATGTCATCACCGTTGAAGCATTCAGGGGCTTTGCACCACATGTAGAATGCTCCCTCAGGAACAATGTGTTCGATTCCGGCTGCGTCGAGAACTTCCATGACCATGTTGCGACGTTTTTCGTAAAGGCTGTAATCAACTTTTGCATTCCATGTTTCGGCAACAACCCTCTGGAATATTGCAGGTGCATTTACATAACCAAGAACGCGGGTTGTGAAAATACAGGCTGCTACAACTTCATCTTTGTCAGGACAAGCTGGATTGACGCAAATATAGCCAATACGTTCCCCAGGAAGGCTGAGATTTTTTGCAAATGATGTAACGACTATTGAACTGTCATAAATCGGGAATGCACCTGGAACTTCCTTTCCGTCGTAGACGATGGCACGGTATGGTTCATCACAAACAAGGTAAGGCTTTCTGCCGCACTTTGCAGCGTGTTCTTCAAGAACCTTGACAAGTGCTTCAATTTCTTTCTTAGTGTATACACGCCCTGTAGGGTTGTTTGGACTGTTGATAAGCACTGCGGCTGTCTTTTCATTGAGAGCAGCTTTTATGGCTTCTACATCAAGACTGAAGTCAGTTTTAGTGCTTACTTCAACAAGGTTTCCGCCATGATTGCGTACATAGTGCTTGTATTCAGTAAAATATGGAGCCGGCACAACAACATTGTCACCGTCGTTAAGAATAGCCTTAAACAGAGCATTAAGAGCCCCTGCAGCACCTACTGCCATGACTACACAGTCACCAGTTATCTTGACACCCTGCTCCTGGCTTGTTTTTTCGGCCATTGCATCACGGCAGAACTGAAAACCAGCGTTTGGCATATATCCATGAAAATTCTTTTCACGACATGCTGCGACCTGTTTTTCCAAAGATCTTTTTATATCCTCTGGAGGTTCAAGATCAGGATTTCCGATGCTGAAATCAAAAACCTTGTCATTGCCATACTGAGATTTGAGTTTGATACCTTCCTCAAACATCTTGCGGATAACACCCGCTCCCTTGCTTGTCATTGTTTCTTTTATAAATGTTGAAATTGGCATAAATTGCTCCTGATACTGTTATTTTATAATAAGAATATTATACCACAGTTTGTAACGGAAATAAATTAAATAAATACAAAAAATATAATATTGAAGACAGAAAAATATCAGGATTTGAATACGTGGTTTAAAATAAAAAAAAGTTTCTGCAATCTACAGAAACTTGATGTGGAGAGTGTAGGATTCGGACCTACGAAGGAAAACCAACAGATTTACAGTCTGCCCCCTTTGACCACTCGGGAAACTCTCCATTCCCCTATTGGGATAAAGCCGCCGCAGGGATTCGAACCCAGGACCTCGAGATTACAAATCACGCGCTCTACCAGCTGAGCTACAGCGGCTTATTTTTTTTATCAACTTCGCTTTCGCGTTGCTGATGTTTAAGACTATATACTTTATGACAAAAAGAGTCAATAGCAAAATCCAAAAAAAAAGAAAAAAAATTCAAAATTTATAAAAAAAATCCCGGCAGAACAATGAACTTCATCACTGCCCTGTCGGGATTCTGTGTTTCAATTAAGCTATAAATTACATCACAGCCTTGACTTCAACTGTTTCACCGGCCTTAGCCATTGGAACAAGATTTCCTTCTGCCTTTGTGCCGTTGATGTAAAGTTCCTTGATTCCTTTCTGTGAACCGTTGTTTACGATCTCGATGTTGTATGTAGCATCACGGAACTTGCGTGTAACCTTGTATCCCTTAACGTCTGCTGGAAGACATGGGTCAACAATGATTCCCTTGTATGAAGGTTTGATGCCAAGGAGGTACTGGCTAACTGTAAGCCACATCCATGCCGCTGTACCTGTAAGCCAAGAGTTCTTTCCTTCACCAGGTTTTGCTGCATCCTTACCTGCAACCATCTGGCAGTTTACATAAGGTTCAACCTTGTGGAGCTGCTGGTCCTTCAGGTACATTGGAGAAATCTTGCGGAAGAGTTCCCATGCGTCGTTACCGCGGCCTGCAACAGTTTCACCGATGATTACCCATGGATTGTTGTGGCAGAAGATACCTGCATTTTCCTTATATCCTGCTGGATAAGAAGAAATTTCACCCATTTCAACATGATATTTTGTATATGCAGGGTTGTTGAGAACCATACCGTGTTCACAGTCAAGGTACTTCTTACAAGAGTCGATTGCCTTGTCTACCATTCCGTCTTCAAGACCGATTCCAGCCATTGTACAGAAGCCCTGTGATTCGATGAAGATCTTTCCTTCTTCGCATTCGTTTGAACCGATCTTGTTTCCGTAGAAGTCGTATGCGCGGAGGTACCATTCGCCGTCCCAACCGTGCTTCTTTACAGCTTCGATCATGCTGTCAACGCACTTCTGGGCGCGGGCAGCTTCGTCATTCTTTCCAACCTGCTTACAAAGTTCAATATAGTCCTTACCAGTAACAACAAAGAGACCTGCGATCATGAGGGATTCAGCCTTTGAGCCTTCAGAGTTGTTTTCTGTTGTCTGGAATGATTCGTTTGGATCCCAAGAGAAACAGTTGAGGTTGAGGCAGTCGTTCCAGTCTGCGCGTCCGATAAGTGGAAGCATGTGTGGTCCGAGGTTTTCAACAACATGGTTGAAAGAGATCTTGAGGTGTTCCATGAGTGAAACTTCTGTTCCAGCCTTGTTGTCAAATGGAACAGGTTCGTCGAGAATTGAGAAGTCTCCTGTTTCCTTAACATAAGCAACAGTACCGAAGATGAGCCAGCATGGATCGTCGTTGAATCCACCGCCGATGTCGTTGTTACCGTGCTTTGTAAGCGGCTGGTACTGATGGTAGCATCCGCCATCCGGGAACTGTGTAGATGCAATGTCGATGATTCTTTCGCGTGCGCGGGAAGGAACCTGGTGAACGAATCCAACAAGGTCCTGGTTTGAATCACGGAATCCCATTCCACGGCCAACACCGCTTTCAAAGAATGAAGCTGAGCGTGAGAAGTTGAATGTGATCATACACTGATACTGGCTCCAGATGTTTACCATGCGGTTGAGCTTTTCGTCATCGCTCTTGACAACATACTTGTCAAGGAGAGCATCCCACATAGAGCGGAGCTCATTGTATGCAGCATCTACAGCTTCTACTGTAGAGAACTTCTTGATGAGGGCTTCAGCCTTTGCCTTGTTTACGAGAGTAACATCGCTGTCCTGTGAAGAAATGAGAGTTCCGTTCTTCTTGCGCTGGATGTCAGCTTCAGAGAACTTTTCTTCCTGTGCGTTTTCAACATAACCGAGGACAAAGATGTAGTCCTTGCTTTCACCGGCCTTGAGTTCAACTTCAACATAGTGTGAAGCAATTGGAGACCAGCCGTGTGCAAGGGAGTTGCCTGGTTTTCCTGCCATTACGCACTGTGGATCTGCGAATTCGTTGTAGAGGCCGATGAATGATTCGCGGTCTGTATCGTATCCGTCAATCTTTGCATTTGTAAGTGAGTAATATGCGTAGTGGTTGCGGCGTTCCTTGTATTCAGTCTTGTGGTAGATTGTAGAACCGTCGATTTCAACTTCACCTGTAGACCAGTTGCGCTGAAAGTTTTCCATGTCTGTAGCGGCATTCCAGAGACACCATTCAGCAAATGAGAAGAGCTTGATCTTCTTTGTTGCGTTTGTTGTGTTCTTGAGTGTTACCTTCTGAACTTCTGCCCAAGTCTTGAGAGGAACAAAGAAAAGAACCGATGCTTCGATTCCGTTCTTGCTACCGGTGATGCGTGTATAGTTCATACCGTGGCGGCATTCGTAGCTGTCAAGTTCAGTCTTGCATGGCTTCCAGCCTGGGTTCCATACAGTTCCGTTGTCATTGATATAGAAATAGCGTCCACCGTTGTCCATCGGTACGCCGTTGTAGCGGTAGCGTGTAATGCGGCGGAACTTAGCGTCCTTATAGAATGAATAACCGCCCGCTGTGTTTGAAATGAGCGAGAAGAAATCTTCGTTGCCAAGGTAGTTGATCCAAGGCCAAGGTGTTGCAGGATTTGTGATCACAAATTCCCTGTTCTGGTCATCAAAGTGTCCGAATTCCATAATCTGTTTTTCCTTCATTAGTTTTTTTTCGCAGACAATTTCTCAAAAAATAGTCTACAAAAATTTTTTGAATTTTATCATGAGAGCGGACAAAAGTCAAAGCATATTATTGAGGATAACCCATTAAACACCCTTTGATTTTTCTTGTTTTTTTTATTTTTCTCACTTATACTGTTTGTTATGAAAAAACATATTTTGTTCAGCTTTATTGCCCTGTCCGTGCTTATGCCGCTGACAGCTAAAAAAACACCACTTGATTACGAAAAACTGGCATCAACTGGTACTGTAAGTGAGATTAAAAGCTCATATTCAAAGGAAAAATCTCTGTTTTACAAGAAATATTTCGACAGTAAGGAAACTTTTCTCCAGCTGTGCCTTAAGAACAATAGAGAGTTCGACATCATCAAGATGTGTATTTCCTATGAGTCTGACATTGAATCAAGGACAAAAGACGGGAAAACTCCTCTCATGTACGCTTCCCAGTACTCTTCCTACCCTGATGTTGTCGAGCTGCTGATCAAGACAGATGCTCTTACAAGCGGAAAAAAGAGAAAGAGAATCCTTCAGAAGGATAATTCCGGGCTGAACTCATTCCATTACGCAAAAATGAATTCCTGCAGTGATATCTATGCAAAGCTCAGTGAATTTGCCGAAGACCCTGACAGGAATGCTGCTGTTGAAACAGTCCCAGCTACTGCAGTAGACGACATTGCAGCTGTTGAGGCGGAACTGAAGAGAGAAGCTGAAGAACTTGAGGCAATGACTTACAGACCGGAGACGGCACCAGCTGCGCCAGTTGCGGAAAACATTCCTGCTCCAGAAACAGCAAGTGTTCCAGCTGTCGAAGTTCCTGAAAATGCCGGTGAAACTGTTGCAGACAGTTCCATTGTTGACGAACCGGTTGTTGAAAACCTTGTTTCCCCTCAGGAGACAGTCGCACAGGACCTCAGGAAAAAAGAGGTCGAGACCTATGCCAGCGCATTCCTTTATGATTATGCAGAGGAAGCTGCGGAAAAACAGGAAGAAAAAAAGATCGTTGCCATCGAAAATCCAAATCTTGCCGACAAGAATGGTGTTACTCTTCTCATGAAGGCAGCGAAGTCTGGAAATGACTGGGATGTACGTACTTTGCTTGCAAGCGGAGCAGACGTAAACCTTCGTGACAAGGACGGATGGTCTGCCCTCATGTATGCCTGCCGTTATCAGAACAACCTCAATATTGTGGACATGCTCATTGAAAAAGGAGCATACATCCGCACAAGAAACAAGTTCAATGCAACACCTCTTCTCATGGCAGCTGATTATTCAAAGAACCCTGAAATCATCGCAGTTCTCCTCAAGAATCGTACTGCATCTGAAGATGAAGTTTTCAGAGCTTTCATTTTCTCAATTACAGGCAACACAGGTTCAAGCCATGTACGCACCGCAAAGGTAAAGCTGTTCCTTGATATGAACGTACCGCTCAATAGACTCTGGAAAGGACAGACTCCTCTCATGTATGCGGCTCAGTACTGTTCTTCTACGGAAGTAATCCAGCAGCTTCTCGATGCCGGCGCTGATCCTGAAACTGTAAATGACAAGGGTATGACGGCATTCGATTACGCAAAGAACAACAAAAGGCTCCAGCGTGATGATTCATTCTGGGCATTGAATACTTCCCGCAAATAGTATGAGAATTACAGGCGGAAAACTTAAAGGCAGAGTGACGCAGACTCCATATGGCAAAATGGCCATTCGTCCTGCGATGGACAAGATGAGAGAGTCTGTGTTTGCGATACTTGATCCGGTTCTTGAAGGCAAATCCTTTCTTGATTTGTTTTCCGGTTCCGGAACTATTGCCCTGGAAGCTGTTTCACACGGCGCAAACGATGTTTCCCTTTGTGAAATGGATAAATCAAAAGCAAAAATAGTTTTTTCAAACGTCAAGATGGCTGAGGAAGTCGGCGTAAGGATCAAATGCCACTTCATGGCCGTTGAACTATTTCTTAAAAGATGCAAGGGAAAATATGATTTCATTTTCATGGATCCCCCTTTTCCTTATAAATTCAGAAAGGAACTGATTGAAACTGCAGGCAAAAGGGAGCTGTTGAATGAAGACGGCAAGCTGCTCATCCACTACCCTGAAGAAGATGCACTTCCTGACAGAATCGGAAATCTTGAACTTGTTGATAAAAGGATTTACGGAAGATCCATTGTGAATTTCTATGCCTATTCCAAAGACAGGTCAGGAAGTTCCGCCTGTGAAAAAGAAGAAATATAACAATATTACTATCTGTTCAACAATTTTCTTGACAAATTCAAAAGTGATGCTAACATAGTTATTGACGATGAGAGAAGATTTAAAAATACAGATTGATAATAAACAGGATGAATACAGATTTATAAAAGTAACTGATGCCCCTGTTCAAGGTCTTTCGGACCAGCAGAAAGTTGCCCTGAATAGAAAAGCAAATACGCTTTTCAACGAGGGGAAATACGAAATGGCTGAAAGAATCTTTATTACAACCGGTTACTCTGACGGTCTTACGCGCGTTGGCGACAGATATGCAGAGAAAAACTTGTATTTAAAAGCCTTAAAATTATATCTTCTTGCTCACAATAAAAGGAAAAGTGAACCGCTTATAGAGAAATTGTCGCAAACAGTTTCCTTTATGCTGAAAAATGTATGATCAGGAGTGAGTAAAAAATGTCTGACATTTCAAAAAACGAAGTATTTGAAGAATCTGCAGAACAGGAATTCGTAGTACCGAAGACGGATGATTCAAGTTCGGAAATCAGTGACCTTTCAAAAAGAGGATATCAGCTTCTCAAGGAAAACCATACGGATGAAGCTGTTGAAGCCTTCAAAAAGATTCTTGGTCTTGAGGAAAACAACAATTATGCTCTCGTAGGTCTTGGTGACAGTGAGAGAAAGAGGCTTCACTTCAAGGAAGCTATCGAGTATTACTCAAAATGCCTTTCCTTCCATCCAGGAAACAACTATGCCCTCTTTGGTCTTGCCGACTGCTACAAGGCAATCAATCAGTATCACAAGGCCATTGAAATATGGGAACAGTACCTGATCCATGACGACAGGAACATCACTGTTCTTACCCGCGTGGCTGATGCATACCGCAAGATCCGTGACTTCAAGAAATCAAAGACACTTTACCTTCGTGTTCTTGAGATGGAAGAGAACAATGCCTATGCGCTTATTGGTCTTGGACATCTTCACTATGATTTCAAGGAATACAAGGATGCCCTTTTTTACTGGACAAAAATGTTTGATATCAATCCTGAACATGTTGATATTCGTGTCCTTACTTCCATTGGAAACTGCCACAGAAAACTCAAGACTTTTGAAAAAGGACTTCCATTTTTTGAGAAGGCATTGGACAAGGATCCACGTAATTTCTATGCTCTCTTTGGAATTGCAGACTGTTACCGTGGAATGAACCAGCAGTTCCGTTCGATTGATTACTGGAACAGGATTCTTGAAATAGATCCTAAAAACAAGGTCATTCTTACCCGTACAGGTGATGCCTACAGAAACACAGGAGATTATGCTACGGCTTCTGATTACTACAATCGTGCAATGGATATTGATTTTGACGTCTATGCAGCCCTTGGCCTTGCACTTATATGCAAAGGTGAAGGAAAATATGATGAAGCCATTGAGCGTCTTTCAAGACTTGTGCGTGATGATCCGAAGAATTACAGACTTTACATTGACCTTGCAGACTGTTATGTCAAGATGGGGAAAAAACAGAATGCCCTGGATATACTTTCCGACTTCCAACGCCTTGGCATAAGAAATCAGGCAATCAATGACTATACTGAACAGGTCAAATTGATGTAATATATCAGCATGTCTGAAAAAATCTCACTTGCAGGTCTTACACCTGAAGAAATTTCCTCGTCACTTCAACTCAAACCTGCTTTCCGTGCAAAGCAGGTTTATGAATGGATTGCAAAGGGTGTTGAATCCTTTGATCAGATGACAAACATCGATAAGGCGACAAGAGAAAAACTTGACAGCTCTGCCCTGCTCAGATCTTCCTCTGTTTCTCAGGTCCTCAGGGATCCGGACGGAACAATAAAGCTCCAGATTACATTGAATGATGGTCGTGCCATTGAGACGGTCCTGCTTACTGACAAGGAAGGCAGAAAGACTGCATGTGTCAGCTGCCAGGCCGGCTGTGCCATGAAATGTGCCTTTTGCCAGACGGGGCAGCTAGGACTTGGAAGGAACCTTACAGCCGGTGAAATTGTTGAAGAATTCCTTTTCATGGAAAAAGAAGCCGGGAAACTTGATAACATTGTATTCATGGGAATGGGAGAACCATTCCAGAATCTGGATGCGATCCGTAAAGCCGTTGCCGTCCTTACGGATCCAAAGGGCCGTGCCTTGAGCAGCCGCAGAATCACCTTGAGTACCTGTGGTCTTATCAAAGGTATATATGACCTTGCGAATTTTGGACCAAAAATGAGGCTTGCAATCTCCCTTACAACTGCAGATGAAGACCTGAGGAACCAGCTTATGCCGGTAACAAAAGGAAATCCCCTGCCGGAACTGAAAAAAGCCATTTCCTATTTCATTGAAAAAACAGGTAAAAGAGTAACTCTTGAAGCCGCCCTACTTTCCGGAAAGAACACTGGCAAGGAAAGTGCTGAAAGGCTCATAGACTTTGCCAGAGGCCTGGATGTTTACATCAATCTCATTCCGTGGAATCCTGTTCCTGGATTGGATTTTGAAACTCCATCTCCAGAAGAAACAAGGAATTTTGTAAGATTGCTTGAAAATGCGAATCTTAATGTAAACTTAAGAACAAGACGTGGTGAGAAAATCGGTGGTGCCTGCGGTCAGCTGGGACGTTCCCAGATGCAGGAATCATAAACTTCTGTTAACTGAACACCAAATTAAGCAATACCTGCAAAAAACTCCTTGAATTATTCATTCACAGAGTTTATACTGTGGTTGTCTATTGACATCAGGAGAACATAAGACATGCAGAAGAAGATTTACGTAACTGGAATGGATGATGATGCAACAGCAGCAAAAGTAGATACAGCAGTAAAAGCAGTTACAGGCGTTACGGGCTGTGTTTCTTCGGCAGCTAAATGCCAGGTTTGTGTGGATTTTGATGAAGGCACAGCCGGAATTGAAGATGCCATCAACAATGCAATTAATTCTACTGGTGTGATGGCCTTAGGCTGATATGCGCATTACAGTTCTTGACGGAAATGCTCTCAATCCAGGGGATCTTTCATGGTCTCCTGTTGAAAAATTCGGCCATCTTACAGTTTATCCGCGAACTTCACCTGAAGATGTAGTTTCTCGTATCGGTGACAGTGATGCAATTCTCCTTAACAAGATAGATATTACGGAAGATATCCTTTCAAGGTGTCCAAATTTAAAATATATTGGAGTTCAGGCTACAGGGTACAATGTAATTGATCTTGAAGCATGCAGGAAACACGATGTTGTTGTGACAAACGTACCAAGCTATTCAACGGCCGGTGTTGCACAGATGGTTTTTGCTTACATTACCGAATTTGCCAGTCGTCCTGCCCTTCACAATGAAAGCGTAAAAAACAAGGACTGGATTAAATGCCCCGATTTCTGCTACTGGAAAACTCCCCTAATCGAACTTGAAGGAAAAACTCTTGGCATCTACGGCTACGGTTCAATTGGTCGCCGTGTTGCTCAGATTGCAAATGCTTTTGGCATGAAAGTTATTGTCTGCACAAGAACTCCAAAACCAGACATTGAAAATCCCGTGGATTTTTCAACTTTGCTCAATGAAGCTGATTTCATTACCCTCCATGCACCTTTGACAGACAATACAAAGGAAGTAATCAATAGAACTACCCTTCCGCTGATGAAAAAATCAGCATACCTCATAAACACAGCAAGAGGACTTCTTGTAAACGAGAAAGATCTCGCAGAAGCCCTTAACAACGGGACAATTGCGGGGTATGCGGCAGATGTAGTCAGCGAAGAACCAATGAAGGACGGAAATCCCCTTCTGACTGCAAAAAATTCCATTATAACTCCACACATCGCATGGGCAGCTGTTGAAACAAGGCAAAGGCTGCTTGACGTAGTTGCAAGGAATCTTGAATGCTGGATAAGCGGCAATCCACAGAATGTGGTAAGCTAAGAAACTGAAGCGGATTTGCATATGCAGCGCCGCTTTTTTTATTGTACAAAGCTTTTGCACCAGATTTCCAAACAACCTTTACGCGAACAGGAAACTGTTCGCGGGGCGGAAGTCATTAAAGATTTAGATTACTAGAAAACAATGCTTCCGCCCCTTGACTTCTTAAGTATTATTAAATATACTTTAATCATACTTAAGAACACACACAGGAGAAGATTATGGGAAAGACTATTGCTCAGAAAATTTTCGAATCACACATGGTTGAAAAACCATTTGAAGGTACAAATATCCTAAAGCTTGACAGAGTATTCTGCCATGAAATTACAACGCCAATCGCCATCAATGACCTCGTGGAACGCGGAAAGGACCGTGTCTTTGATCCTACAAAGATCAAGGCTGTAATCGACCACGTCACACCAGCAAAGGACTCAAAGTGTGCAATGCAGGAAAAGATCCTTCGCGAATGGGCTAACCGCAACGACATCAAGGATTTCTTTGACATCGGTGCCAACGGCGTATGTCACGCAATCTTCCCGGAAAAGGGATTTGTTCGCCCTGGCTTTACAGTAATCATGGGTGACAGCCACACTTGTACACACGGTGCCTTCGGTGCATTCGCAGCAGGTGTCGGAACAACTGACCTCGAAGTCGGTATCCTCAAGGGTGTCTGTTCATTCCGCGAACCAAAAGCCATCAAATTCGTATTGAACGGAAAACTCAAGGAAGGAGTTTACGCAAAGGATGTTATCCTCTTCCTCATTGGACAGATCGGTGTTAACGGTGCTACAAACTGTGTAACTGAATTTACAGGTCCTGTAGTAGATGCAATGTCCATGGAAGAACGCATGACAATCTGCAACATGGCTGTTGAAGCAGGTGCTACAAGCGGAATCTGTTTCCCAGACATGACAACAGTTGAATACCTTTGGCCTTTCATCAAGGATGAATTCGCAAGCAAGGAAGATGCCCTCAAGGAATATTCAAAGTGGGTTTCTGATCCTGATGCAGAATACGAAAAGGTTTACACTTATGACCTTTCGACACTTGAACCTGTATGTACAGTTGAATACAAACCGGATCAGATCAAGAAAGTTTCAGAAATGAGGGGAACAAAAGTAAACCAGGTATACATCGGTTCTTGTACAAACGGCCGTATCAGCGACCTTCGTGTTGCAGCACAGATCCTCAAGGGACACAAAATTGCAGAAGGAGTTCGCGGAATCGTATCCCCTGCTACACCACTCATCTACAAGATGGCTCTTCAGGAAGGACTCATCGAAATCTTCATGGATGCAGGTTTCTGTGTAACAAACCCTACTTGCGGTGCATGTCTCGGTATGTCCAACGGTGTTCTTGCAGAAGGCGAAGTTTGTGCATCTACAACAAACCGCAACTTCAATGGACGCATGGGTAAAGGCGGAATGGTTCACCTTATGAGCCCAGCAACTGCTGCAGCAACTGCAATTGCAGGTACAATCGTTAACTCTGAAAACTTCAAGGGCTGAAATAGGATTTGAACCTTAAGTTTTTTTAATGAAAAAATTGAAGTTTAAAGTAACATTTTTGCAATAAATGAATTATACTAATAAACGTTGATGTCTGTACTCTGCAGCATCGGCAATTATTATAAGGGGAAAAATATGAAACAATTTGGTGGACAGGTTTTGTTTTTGGATCGCAGTGATATCAATACTGACGAAATCATTCCGGCAAAATACCTTACAGAAAATACAAAACAGGCTCTCCAGCCTTACCTCCTTGAAGACCTCAAGCTTGACGGATTCAATCCAAAGCGTGACATTGCAGGTAAGAAGGTAATCATCACTCGCGAAAACTTCGGTTGTGGTTCAAGCCGTGAACATGCTCCATGGGCTCTTGAAGTCAACGGAATCTACGTTGTCATCGCACAGAATTTTGCACGCATCTTCCGCCAGAACATGTACAACTGCGGTCTTCTTGCCCTCGACATGAACAAGAAGGACATCGATGACATGTTCCACACTTTTGCAGACAAGGATACAGAATGTAAGATTGAGCAGAAGGAAGACGGAACCTGGAAAGTAAAGCTCATTGCCGGTTCCCTTTCAAAGAGCTATGTATTCAAGCTTGAAGGTTTTGAAAAGGCCCTCATCGAAAATGAAGGCTGGATCGGTTACGCTGACAAAAAGTATTGATCTAAAAGCCTTTAGAACGCAATTTTCAGAAATTTATTTTCAGGCCACTTTGGAATCCCAGAGTGGCTTTTTTTATGACAAAAGTAACAGTTTTTTATTCAATTATACACACAAAGACCTGGTTTTTATGATTTTATTGACTTTAACATCATTCGGCTGTAAATTGAAATCCGCATGAAAAAGCTGATTATTAAATTTCTTTTCCTACTATTTTTTCCATTGTCTCTTTTTTCAGAAACAAAGGCAGACATCAAGAATGGAACAATACTCCACTGCTGGTGCTGGTCCTTCAAGACAATTGAAGAAAATCTACCGCGCATAAAAAGTTCCGGCTATGTTGCCATCCAGACAAGTCCTGTGAATACCTGCCTGATTGGAGATAATGGCGGAATGGAGCTTATGAGTTCAACTGGCGGAAAATGGTATTATCATTACCAGCCTACAGATTTCAAGATTGGTAACTATCAGCTTGGCACGAGAGACGAATTCAGAAGCATGTGTGCCAAAGCCCACGAATATGGCCTTGCTGTGATTGTCGATATAGTTCCAAACCACACTACTCCAATGGTCGATGAAGTTTCAAAAGAAATGATTGAATTCTGCGGCGGTATTGAAAAGTTCTACCACAAAGGCCAGACTTCAGGACTTCGTTCATCGCTTACAAATTCAAACATCGGTGGACTGCCTGACATCAATACGGAGAATCCCAAATTTCAGGAATACTTTGGAAAATTTCTTGCCGACTTGAAGACATGTGGAGCTGACGGACTCAGGATTGACTGTGCAAAACACATTGCATTGAAAGATGATCCTCAGGATGACAGCAATCTACCGAACAATTTCTATGATTTTATAACACGTGACAAAGATCTTTTCATCTATGGAGAAGTTCTTCAGGATGCCAGCAGCCGCGAGGAAGACTACGGCAAGCAGATTGCGGTTACAGCATCCAATTATGGAAAACTTCTGCGCAGCTGTGCAAAAAACAGAAAGTTCAACGGGAAAGGTCTTGTAAGCATGCTGAACAAGGCAAGTCCGAATGTTGTCACATGGGTGGAAAGCCATGACACCTATGCCAATAAAGGAGAATCCGCAGGACTTACAAATTTTGAAATCCGGGCTGCATGGACAGTCATAGCCGCAAGAAAAGACGGAACTCCTCTGTTCTTCAGCAGGCCAAAAGGAAAAGAAGCAACGCAGTTTCCTGGGGAAAGCAAAATAGGAGAAGCTGGCAATGATGAGTTTTTCAGCACTGAAGTATCAGCTGTAAATAAGTTCCGGCTTGAAATGAAAGATGAGAACAACATGTTTCTAAATGACTCAAAAGGTCTGCTATACATCAAGCGAGGAAACAAAGGTCTTGTAATTTTGAATCCGACAGAAAATGAAACATACGTTGAATTCAAATGCAATCTCCTGGACGGAAAATATAAGGACAAGGCCTGGGGACTGAAGTTCAGGATCAAGAACGGAATCATAAGCGGTAAAATTCCGGCGGAAAAAATCGCAGTAATCTACTGATAAATCGGAGGAAAAAATGACATACAGATATGTATTCGGAAAACCATACGACACGGAAGCTATCCTTGAGAAGCCTGAGGCAAGCAATGAAAATGTCCGACATTTTGAGAAAAATGGAAATTCCTTCAGCTATGAAATGGATGAAAAGGACATTGTATGGGGCCTTGGCGAAAACGTACGCGGAATGAACAAAAGAGGCCATAGCTATACAAGCTGGTGTTCCGATGAATTTGAGCACAGCGAGGAAAAGCACAGCCTTTATGGGGCGCACAATTTTCTTGTGATTGACGGAAGAAATAAAATCGGTGTCTTTGTCGATAACCCTGGAAAAGTTGTCTTTGATGTCGGATCAACGGATTTCAACATATTGAAAATTTCAATTGAAAGCAACGACTATGAGCTTTACATCTTTGAAGGTGAATCAGTTCTTTCAATCGTAAAGGAGTTCCGCAGTCTTATTGGAGAAAGTTATATACCTCCTAGATGGGCTTTGGGAATCGGTCAATCGCGATGGGGATATGGAAGCGAAGAAGATCTCCTTAGAGTTCAATCCGGTTACCGTAACAACAGACTTCCTCTTGATATGCTCTATCTTGACATCGATTATATGGACAATTTCAAGGACTTTACCATTGATGAAAAAAAATACAAAGATTTCAAGGAAACAATTTCCAGATTGAAGGACGACAAGATCCGTGTGATTCCAATCATAGATGCCGGTGTCAAAGTTGAAGATGGCTATGAAGTTTATGATGAAGGTATGAAAAACGGATACTTCTGCAAGGACAAAGACGGAAAGGAATTCATTGTTGGCGTATGGCCAGGAAGAAGTGTCCTTCCTGACTTTCTAAACAAGGATGCTTCTAAATGGTTTGGTGACAAATATAAAATACTCACTGACATGGGAATCGAAGGCTTCTGGAATGACATGAATGAGCCTGCCCTTTTCTATTCTGAAAAAAACAAGCAGAAAGTTTTTGAACAGCTTGCGGAATACAAGGATTCCAACGTTGGGTTATATGCCCAGTTTGCAATGAAAGATGCCGTAAACTTCATGGCAAACAATCTTGAAGACTACAAGAGTTTCTATCATGAAACTGACGCTGGAAGAATATGCCACGCTGATGTCCATAATCTTTACGGCTACAAAATGACTGAATCAGCGTCAAGATTCCTTGAGAAGCATTATGGAAAAGAAAAATTCCTGTTGTTCTCACGGGCTTCCTATATCGGAATGCACAGAAGTTCCGGAATATGGATGGGAGACAACAAGTCCTGGTGGTCTCATATACTTTTAAACCTAAAGATGCTGCCTTCTCTCAACATGTGCGGATTCATTTATACCGGTGCAGATATTGGAGGATTTGGTAGCGACACGACAGAAGATCTTCTTTTGCGCTGGTATGCCCTTGGAATTTTCTTTCCACTTTTCAGAAACCACAGCTGCCTTGGATGCCGTGAACAGGAACCGTATCAGTTCAAGTCAATTGAAAAATTCCGCGGAATCCTTTCACTCCGCTACAGACTTCTGCCTTATCTATATGATACATTAATAGCTTCCATTAAAAATAATGGAATGTATGGCAGCCCGCTTGGTTTTATCTGGGAAGATGACGAGGATGCAAGAAGATGCGAGGACCAGCTTTTGATCGGAGACAGCATCATGATTGCACCTGTTTACGAACAGAACGCAACAGGGCGTCACGTTTATCTTCCAGAAGAAATGAAAATGATACGATTCAAGAAAACGGAAATTACGGAAGAAAAAATAATGACTGCAGGACATGGCTTCATTCACGTTGCTCTTGATGAAGTCTGTCTATTCATCCGGAAAAACAAAAAGCTGCCGTTAGCTAAAACAGCAGCTTCTATCGAAGATATTGATTGGAAAGATATTTCCTATGTCAGTTTTTAAAGCATAAGTTATTTCTCAACAAAACCGCGGACTGCAAGTTCTCCAATGATCTTGTCAACAATCTCATCAGGTGTGGCTGTTGCATCAATGACAAGATCAACAAATCCATAGTCGTTGTTGTCTATATCATAAAGTTTCTTATAACGACGGCTGTCCTCACTGTCACGCATGGCAGTGAAACTTTTTATCTGTTCTATGTCCCCACCTTCGCGGTTGAAAATTCTTTTTGCGCGGATGTCGTCATCAAGTTTCAGATAGACCTTTAGATCGGCTTCTTTCAGCATCCAGACAGCAAGGCGGCTTCCAAGTACGCAAGGTTCAGCACGGGCCATCTCAACCTGACGAGTATCAACCGCAATATCATAGCTATCATCAGTCTTTGCATTTTCAATCACCTGTGCGAGTGTCATTCCTTTTTCTGCTGCCAGCTGACGGAAAGTAAAGTTGATGAGTTTTACACCAAGTTTTTCTGAAAGCAAAGTACTGACAGTAGTATTACCACATCCTGATTTACCGGAAATAGCGACCCTTACATCTTTAATAATCTTCATATCATTCAACTCCAAAAAAATATTCAAGCGATTTCATTCAACATTCTTAGACTGCTCACGGATATTTTCAAGGGCATCCTTTGCAGCGATTACCTTTGCACCAACTTCCGTAAACTGATTTTTGCTGCCAATGGTATTGATCTCTCTGTTTGCTTCCTGACAGATAAAATCAAGTTTCTTTCCAGGAACCGGATTGTTTTCAATCTCGTCACGCATTGCCTTCAAATGGCTTTGAAGACGGATGATCTCTTCATTGATCGTGTATTTGACGAGCATAGCCGCGGTTTCCGTCATGATGCGGTTTTCATCAACCTTGTCTTCAAGAAGTTCATGGAACCTGGAATAAAGCTGATCACGAAATTTCTGTTCCATCTGAGGCTGCCATTCCTTGAAAAATGCGGAACAGGATTCAAGAACCGAAATTTTTTCAAGAAGATCCTTCTTAAGATTTTCGCCTTCCCTTCTTCTATCCTGAACAAACTGATCAAAAACCTGATTGAAAACAATTTCAATCTTTTTCCAGTATTCCTCAGTGTCATATTGATGGTTTATGTTGAGAACTCCTTCCTGGTTGATAATCAAAGAAAGCGGAATATCTTCCGTCTTTCTGCCAATTGCATTTGCTACAGACAAAATCGCATCGTAATACATTTTTGCAGCGGAAGTATCGGCAGTTACAACGGCATTTGAATTGTTATCCTTTACTCGGATTGTAAGGTCTACCTTTCCCCTGACGATTTTCTCACTGACCAGTTTTCTGATTCTTGCTTCAAGAGGATTCAAAAATGATGGTATGTTTATGAAAAGATCAAGAAAGCGGGCGTTTACAGATTTTATCTCAACACTGATCTGTGTATCCTCAATGATTTCTTCCTTGAAACCATAACCAGTCATGCTGTTCATTAAGTATCCCCCAAAAAAATGTAGTAGTTCTATAATACCATAAAATACTGTGTATTGAATAGCACACTGCAGATTCAATGCATGAGTGCAAATTGAAAATTTATGTTCCTGCTGTATAATCAAAAACATGAAAAAGAAATTCAATCCAAAGATAATAGTTGATACACTTTCAGGAATTTTCCTCCCGATAATTGATCTGATAACAGCAGCAAGCATCATGAAAAGCATCCTGATTCTTCTTGCGTCTTTCAATTTGATGTCAGCAGAAAATGGTATATACAGAATTTTCTACGCGGTTTCCGACGGAGTTTTTTTCTTTCTTCCATTTTTACTTGCAATTACTTCTTCAAGGCAGCTGAAGACAAATACATTCATCTCGCTGATGGTACCAATCGCATTCCTGTATCCAGCCATATCGGAGACGCTTGAGAACGGCGGAACTTTCAATCTTCTGTGTTTCAAAGTTCCACCCGCAGTATATCACTCAAGTGTTATACCAGTTCTACTTGCAGTTGGACTATTGCACTTCATTGAAAAACTATGCGACAGATTGCAGGAAGCAGTCCGCGGATTTCTGAAGCCGATAATCTGCATGGCTGTAGTTCTACCTGCAACTTTCATGATTTTTGGCCCAGCCGGAACATATATCGGCGCAGTTCTTACAAAAGCATTTTTCTCGATCTACAGCTTCAATCCTGTTGCTGCGGGAGCTTTCATGGGAACAATCATTCAGCCGATGGTTTCCATAGGTGCCCATTGGGCAATTGTTCCTTTTGTCCTCAACAATATTTCAGAAAAAGGTTACGACATAATTATGCCTCTGCTTGCCGGTGCTGTTTACGGTCAGGCAGGAGCTGCCCTTGCTGTGGGAATCAGGGAAACCGTACGGGAAAAGAAGATCACCGCTTTCCAGAGCAGTTTTACAGCCTGTCTTGGAGTGACTGAACCTGCCTTGTACAGCATAAATCTTCCAAGGATGAAACCACTTCTTTTTGGATGCCTTGGAGGAACAGCCGGAGGTGCCCTTACAGGACTGGCCGGAACTCACTGCATATCCTTTGCTTTCCCAAGCATCCTTACCAGTGTCGCCTTTGTCGGCCAGGGATTTGCTTTATTTCTTCTGTCAATGCCAGTTGGATTTGCCATAGGCTTTTTCCTGACATTTCTCTTTTCAGGGAAAAACAGCGACTAAGAAAGTAATGCTATGACCAGCTAGAGTGAAAATTCGTCGATGACTTTTTTACCGACTTTCCAGTTGTCTCCGGCACCCATGGTGACAAAAAGGTAGCCGTCAGGATATCTTGCGTCGAGGGGCTGTTTTAAAAGTTCGATAGCCTTTGCTGCGGCCTCATCAAATTCCCCGGCATAAATGACATTGTCATGATATTTTTTTGCATGGGATGCAAGAGTCTCGCCTGTAACGTTTGCAGCTTCCGCATTCTCTCTGGCACTTCCATAAATTTTATTCAATATGACAACATCTGCGCTGCCGAAACTTGAAGCAAATTCCTCAAGCAATGCTGCGGTTCTTGTATAGGTGTGGCTCATGAAGTCGACTATTATCTTATGACCTTTGTAAAAATCCCTGTATCCTTCAAGAGTTGTCTTGATCGCAGTCGGATGGTGGCCGTAATCATCAAGGACAATGATTTCAGTTCCAGTTGAATTACGAACCCTTCCAATGATTTCACTTCTTCTCTTTCCACCGCGGAACTCAAGAAGCCCTTCCTTTAGTTTGCCAAAATAATCTCTTGGATCAAGATTCTCCTCTTTCAAAAGCTCACAGCACAGAGCAACTGCCGCACATGAATTTCTGGCGTTATGAAGTCCTGGAATCGCAAGGATGAAGTCTCCTGCCAGACGGATATTGAAATTCTGTCTTCCCCTGGAAATATCACCTAACGTTAGTTTATAGTCCCCGTCCGCATTGATTCCATATGGAATGAGACTAACATCCGGTCGTTTTTCCTTTGCGATTTTTGCGGTCTCCACCGCACCTTTATCATCAGCACAATAAATAAGCTGACCATGTTCAGGAAGAAGACAGGCGTAGTCAACAAAAGCCCTCTGGATGTCCTCAAAGGTCGGATAATAATCCTGATGGTCGCTTTCAACAGAAGTAAGTATTATTTTCTTAGGACTGAAGGCCATAAAATGACGCTGATATTCACAAGTCTCAGCGACAAAATAGTTTTTACCTTCATTCATGTTGGTCAGAGTGCAGGAATTTCCAAAAGATGAAATGATGCTCCCGGCAAGAATCTGGGAATTGAGAGGAAGTTTTTTCAGCAAAGTTCCCGTGAGACCTGTAGTCGTGGTTTTTCCATGGACACCGCAGACACCACAGCTGAAGGCAGTTCTGGAAACTGCACCCAAAGCTTCAGTGTAAAGCATCATCGGAATTCCAAGTTCCGTGGCTTTTCTAAGATCAGGATTTTTCTGTGGATTGTATGCACTGGAATATATTACACACTGAACTCCATCAGTCACGTTGTTTTCAGAAAACTCCTTGGCTGTGATTCCAAGTTTATCAAGGATTTCATCAGTGTAAAAACGCTCTGACACATCAGAACCGGTGATCACTGCCCCACGTGTCTTAAGGATCTCTACAAGGGCAACCATACCTGTTCCCTTGATACCTACAAAATGTATTCTGCAACCTTTCATTTCGGAAGGTAAATTAAATATGCTGTTTGACATGGATGACATTATAATGAAATCCACTGTTTGTGTTAAGGACGATTCCACAGTCCGATTTTCGTCCGGGGATAAAAAAAGGCAACAAGCAGGAGAAAAACGCTTATTGCCCGGGAATTTTAAATATCAGAAGCTGAATGACTTATCTGTACAATGGAGAAAGCTGATCAACAAGCTTAGAATATTCCTTGTATGCTTCATCGTATGCTGCGACATTTTCTGCCTTTGGCATTGTTGTCTTTGATTCATCAAGGGCAACATGTTCATCAGCAAGGTCAGCCATAGAAACAGCATTTCCTTCAGCCTTCTTGAGACACCAGAGTGCCTGGAGAGCTCCACCGAATGCGGCAGCTTCCGAGCTTGCAGGAACTTTTACAGGAAGATTCATGATGTCTGCAACAATCTGTCTCCACACAGGACTCTTTGCTCCACCACCAGTAAGACGAAGTTCCTTTGCGACAAATCCGAGAGCCTTGAATGAATCAAGTCCTCCGCGCATTGAATATACAGCGCTTTCAAGGGCAGCACGGGCAATGTTTGCACGGTTGCAGTTGGCTGTTGTCATGCCTGTTATGCTTGCCTTTCCGTGTGGAAGGTTTGGAGTTCTTTCTCCGTTGAAGAATGGAAGAACGAAAACACCGTCACAGCCAGGCTTTGCTTTTTCTGCCTCTGCATCAAATGCCTTCACATCAAGATCAAGGAGAGCACGTATTTCTTCGGAAGCTACTGTACAGTTCATTGTACACAGCAATGGAAGGTATCCGCCTGTTGATGAACAGAAACCAGAGATTCCGTTTGCTGGATCTGCGACGCTTGAATCGTTGAATCCATAGAGAGTTCCGGATGTACCCATGGACATTGTAAGAGTTCCGCTTTTAACGACACCTGTACCGATGGCAGACATCATGTTGTCACCGCCACCTGAAGATACAGGAACGCCAGCTGGAATTCCAAGCCATTCAGCCGTGGCAGCACTTACCTTGCCTGCAGGTTCATCATTTGCAACGAATTTTGGAAGCTTTGCAAGAAGTCCTTCGTCGATGATGTCACAGACCTTCTTTGACCATTCCTTCTTTATTGAATTAAAAAGTGCCGTACCAGATGAGTCACCCTGTTCCATTACGTATTCACCTGTAAGGACATAGTTGAGGTAATCATGTGGAAGCATGATGTAGTTGAGCTTTGCAAAAAGTTCTGGTTTGTGGCGCTTGAGCCAAAGAATCTTTGGAGCAGTGAAACCAGGAAGAATGTAGTTCTGAACTTCCTTGACTGCGTTTTCATTTCCACCGAGGGCATCTGTGATGATCTTGCATTCTTCTACTGTGGAAGTGTCATTCCAGAGCTTGACGTTGTAAAGGGCATTTCCTTCCTTATCAAGAGGAACAAAACCGTGCTGATGGCCAGAAACTCCAAGAGCCTGGATTGTAGCCTTACCTTCTTTTGAAAGCTTGCTGAAACAAACTTCCATGGCATTCTTGTACCACTCAGTTTTCTGTTCACGAGTTCCGTCGTTTTCAGAAATAAGATCAATTGGACACGAAGATGACTCCACAGTCTTTTTATTTTCATAATCATAGAGCACAACCTTCATGCTCTGTGTACCCATATCGATACCGGCTACAGTTTTCATAAAATTCCTCCAGAAAAATCTGCAATTTTTATGAAAATTATTATATTACGGAATGAAGGTTTTGGCAACCGGTTGCCATTAGAAATAATGGGTAAAACTATTTTCTCTGTCCGGAAAGTTCGATGTATATCTGGTCTGCAAGTCCAAAGGAAGAATTCTTTGTCATTGCTTCTGCCATGTTGTCATACATCATGTCGTCATACATCTTGCGTGCGTATTCGTTGTTTTCACCAGAAAGACTTGTATGCTGTATGGTATTTCTCATGCTGGAAAGCATCATCTTTACCATATAGTTTTCCATTTCCATTGATTGGGCATAAAGATCAGATGTTTTATCGATCACAGGAGTCTTGCCTTTTGAGGTACGGGTTCCGGCTGCAAATCCCTTAGGAGATGCCGCCTTATCTGATTCAGCTGTAAAAGTTCCGTAGAACCCCTGGGTATAGTCTCCATTGAGTCTGTGGTTTTTTGCTATCTGAGTGGAGGAAACACCTGAAACTGAGGAATCCTTCTTGTTTTCAGCAAGGCTAAAGGCCGTATTTCTCTGCATTTCCTTTACCATATCAGCAAATCTATTTGCTTCTTTCTGAAGTCTAGAAGAATCCATTGCTGCATTTGCATCGCCAAGGGTTCCTGTAACTGCCATTCCTGAAATACCTTTTACACCCATAAATATACCTCTTTGCAGGAAATTCATACCTGCATTAAAATTTTCGGTAAAACTGATGAATTTCTTAGAAAAATTTGATAGACTCTGCAACATGTCAGAAAATACAACAGAAAATCCATTGGGATATGAAAAAATACCTGTACTTTTAAGAAAATTCGCAGTTCCAGGCATCATAGCCATGCTTGTAAACTCAATATACAACATCGTAGACCAGATTTTCATCGGATGGGGCGTTGGATACCTTGGAAATGCCGCAACAAACGTAGCTTTTCCAGTAACCGTCATAGCGATCGCCGTATTCCTTTCACTTGGTGTCGGCGGAGCGACGAGATATTCAATCTATCTTGGTGAAAAAAGACATGAAGATGCTGCAAAAGTCGTTGGAATTTCCGTGACCTCTGCAGTGGCATTCGGATTTTTCTATGCTGTTTTCGTATTCATTTTTCTGCGTCCAATGCTGATGGCCTTTGGGGCTACAGACGATATATTGGACTACGCGCTTCAATATACAAGGATCACAAATCTTGGCATTCCGCTTATCGTAATAATGAATGTATTGACCCATATCGCCATGGCCGACGGATCTCCAAAATATTCGATGGTCTGTATGGTGACAGGTGCGGTCATCAATACCATTCTCGATCCTATTTTCATTTTTGTATTCCATCTTGGTGTTGCGGGTGCAGCCTGGGCTACTGTCATCGCCCAGTTTGTTTCTTTCTGCATTGCTGTTGCCTATCTCTGGAAATTCAAGCATGTTGTTCTTAAGAGAAAATATTTCACAGCAAATCCTATTCAGACTCTCATAACCATGAAATACGGAATGTCACAGGGTCTTACCCAGTTGGCCATGTGTCTTGTCATGGTCTGCATGAACCGTACAATGGTCCATTACGGAGAGCTTTCTGTCTATGGTGCTTCAATTCCACTGGCATCAAGCGGAATCGTCATGAAGGTCAATGCGATCGTCATAGCAGTCCTCATCGGTATAAGCCAGGGTATGCAGCCGATCATTGGATTCAACTACGGCGCAAGACAGTATGACCGCGTAAAGAAAACTTATTTTCTTGCCATCCGTATAGAGCTGATGATTACTGTCCTTGCCGTGATCTGCTTTGAACTGTTCCCGAAATTCATTCTCTCAATCTTCGGAACAGGTGATGAACTTTACATGGAATTCTCAATTCGTTTCATGAGGACATTCCTCTGCTGCCTTCCTTTGGGTGCAGTCCAGATGCTCTCGTCAAACCTTTTTGCATCAATCGGAAAATCAGTCAAGGGTGCATTGCTTTCCCTCACACGACAGGTGATTTTCTTCATCCCTATTCTTTTCATTCTGCCTATATTCTACGGAATTGACGGAATCCTGTGGGTAGGACCTACAGCAGATGCACTTGCATTCTTTACAGCCATCATCTGCGTCATCCATGAATTCAGGCATTCAGATTTAAGCGGAAAAAAACTGAAGGATTTTTCAGAAGCTTAATTTCAAATGCGTGCTATTTTTACTCAAAATGATTTTTACATCGAGCTTGATGCCTTTGACAGCGATGATGATGTAAAGATCAGCAACTCATTTTCGGAAAACAAATACAAGGCTCTCTATGATCTGGGGTGGATTCAGCGCCCCACTGACTCAGACTGCTCATACATCTTTCTCTGGCAGATAGCAGATGTGTTTTTCAAAACCTTAAGCGCCTGCAGCGAAATTGAATTTCAACGTGAAAAACTTGAAATGGATCTGAGCGCAGAAAATTATCTTTATCTTTCCGAATGCGTTCCATTTTGTGTAGGAAGTGAATTTGTAGATTCCGACTGGCTTGAAAACATCGTCAGAAATCTTCTGAAAGTTTTCCGATCCGAAATTTCAAATTACAACGGAAGTGTTCAGAAATATTTTTCCGAAAAAACGCAGAGCCTTCATACGCCAGAAAGGATTTTCTTTCATCTTGTGGAAAACAGGGCAAAGACAGAACAGGAACAGATCGACTACCCTTTTGCTTTCATTGCAACTTACGCTGTCAAAAACCAGGATTCAACAGTAACACATAGACCATTGAAATTCGCACTGACTGAATACAAGGACAACAGGGACAAACTGCTTGCCCTACTTGCCTGCCTCAACAAGGCTGCGGATGTTTCAAAATTCATTGATGAAATTGTTGAGAGCGGAGAAATATTCCACACCCTTAAACTGAACCCTCAGGAGACATATAGTTTTTTGAAGGCCATCCCTGAAATCGAGTTATCTGGAATTCTTTGCCGTATTCCAATATGGTGGAAGAAAAAATCCGCTTCGATCAGACTGAACATAAAACTCGGTGAAAAGTCACAGAAGTTCATTGGCTTTCAGACTGTGCTTTCTGTAAAACCGGAATTTATACTCGACGGTGAAGTCATAACTGTTCAGGAAGTAGAGAAACTGCTGGAAATGACAGAAGGACTAGCCCTGCTCAAGGGGAAATGGGTTGAAGTAAACAAAGACAAACTTGCAGCCCTTCTTGCAGAATTCCAGCGGATCATGCAAAGCGAACAGAAAATTTCATTGCTTGATGCCCTTCACGGAAATATCTTTGAGAAGAAAGGTAAAGCTGAAAAAAATATAAATTCTGAAGAAAGAAAAGAAGCCAATATTGATGGAGACATAATAATAACAAACGGAGAATGGTTGAAAACTTTCCTCAGCAACATCAGAGCCGCTGCTACAAACGAAGACATTGAAGTTCCGGAAAAAGTCAATGCGACATTGAGACCTTACCAGAAAGCAGGGTACAGCTGGCTTGCAGGCATGTACCGCTATGGCTTTGGTGCCTGTCTTGCAGACGACATGGGCCTTGGAAAAACTTTGCAGACCCTTACTTTCATGGAATCCATCAGAAGCGGCAAAGGTGGATCAAAGAAAAAAATTCTTCTGATAGTTCCGGCTTCATTGATAGGAAACTGGCAGGCGGAATCAAGAAAATTCACACCTGAAATCACGATCAAAGTACTCCATGGGAAAACAGCGGCTAAGCTGCAGGCAGAAGCAGTAGGCGATCTTAAGTTTTTGAACATCACGACCTACGGAATGGCTGCAAAAATTCCGGCTCTTCAAATGATAAACTGGGATTGCATAATTCTGGACGAAGCCCAGGCCATAAAAAATCCTGCATCAAAGCAGACTCAGATAATCAAGAAAATTCCTGCAGAAAAAAAGATTGCCATGACAGGAACTCCAATTGAAAACAATCTTACAAATCTCTGGTCAATCTTTGATTTCGCAAACAAGGGACTTTTAGGATCATCAACGGAATTCAAGAAATTCCAGACGGAGCTCAATGAAAATCCGGAAAAGAACACAAAACTCCGAGCCATGATTGCACCGTTCTTTTTGCGTCGATTAAAGACGGACAAAAGGATCATTTCCGACCTGCCTGAAAAAATCGAAACTACGGACTACATCACCCTGAACAAAAAACAGAAAGCCCTTTACACAAAAGCTGTTGACGATTTTACAAAACGTCTTGAAAAAATCGGTGATGAAGAAGATCGTGACCCAGTCAAAAGAAATGGTCTCATGTTTGAAGTTTTGATCCGCCTGAAGCAGATATGCAACCATCCGGACCAGTATTTGGGACAGGAAGAATTTGCACCAAATGGCAGCGGTAAATTTGAAATGATGCAGGAAATATGCGAGACCATATACGAAAAACGTGAGCGTGTCCTTGTATTTACTCAGTTCAAGGAAATGATAGAACCTCTCGAAAAATTTCTTGAAGGCATTTTCCACACAAGAGGATTATGCATTCACGGTGGAACAAAAGCTGAAACAAGAACAGAATACGTCCAGAAATTCAACGGGGATGAATATATTCCTTTCATGGTACTTTCACTTAAAGCGGCAGGAGTCGGCCTTAATCTTGTAAAGGCTAACCATGTAATTCACTTTGACCGCTGGTGGAATCCGGCCATAGAAGCTCAGGCAACTGACAGAGCATTCCGCATCGGACAGAAAAAAAATGTTTTTGTCCATAAATTTGTCTGCAAAGATACCATCGAAGAAAAAATCAACGACATGCTTAATGCAAAAACTCTTCTTGCAAAAAGCATAATCGGCGGAATCGGAGACACTGGTGAAAATCTTCTTACAAAAATGTCCGACCATGAATTGATTGAAGCTTTGAGGATGGACTAGAAATGGCATACTACGAAGACGACGATTACTATTATTTCAACAAGCCAAAATACGAAACCGTAGCAGATAGGAAAAACAAGGCTGAAGAATATGTGAAAAAAATGGCCGCAAAGGGAATTGTCTTTAATCCCGTTGTAATTGCCGGAAACAAGATTGCGGAAAAATGGTGGGGTCTCATGTGGTGCAAAAACCTAGAGCGCTATTCCGACTACGCAAACCGCCTTCCGCGTGGGAAAAGTTACTGCAAGAATGGAAACGTAATAGACCTTAAAATTGAGAAAGGAAGAATCCAGGCTCTTGTCATGGGAACTGCAAAAAAGCCATATGTTCTTGAAATTGAGATTGATCCGATCAACGAAGTTAAAGCCGTTGAAATTTCGTGGCAGTGTTCTAAAAAAATCCACAATGTGGAAAGCCTTGTAAAGGGTGAATTTCCGCAAGACATGGAAGATTTGTTTTTTCAGGAAGACGGACTTTTTCCATCACCAAAGGAAATTCACTTTTTTTGCATGTGTCCGGACAGCGCCAAGATGTGCAAGCATGTTGCTTCAGTTTTATATGCTGTTGGTGCAAAACTTGATGATGATCCCTTATTGTTTTTTAAACTCAGGGGAATAGACATCAACAGCCTTGTTCAGAAAGCCATCGACAACAGGCTGGAAAACCTGCTTGCCAATGCGGAAAACATCACACCACGAGTCTATGACGATGCGGACATAAAGGAACTTTTTCAGCTGTAAAGCATAACCGCAACAGTCACCGCAACAAGCACAAAACAAAAAAGATAGCAGAAAACATCACGTGCCTTGTATCCGTATTTTTTAAGGCAGCTGCCCTTCTTTCTGAATTTAAATCCGCGCAAATCTGCTGCAATGGCAAGACTCTGGGTTTTTCTTACGGAAGAGACAAGCAAAGCATTGAGTTCCTTGATGAATTCATAATTCATAATTCATAATTGTATATAATTGAACATGAATAAAGATTTCCATATAATAGAAGCATTATGGAAAACATTAAAATCAAGAATACTAGACGCCTTGTAACATCGGCACTTCCTTACGTAAACAACATTCCACACCTTGGAAACCTCATACAGATGCTTTCCGCTGACGTTTATGCACGTTTCTGCAGAAGCCGCGGATATGAAACAATGTACATTTTTGGTACAGATGAATACGGAACAGCGACAGAAACCCGTGCACTTCAGGAAAACAAAACACCACGTGAGCTTTGTGATTACTACTACAATGAGCACAAGAAAATCTACGACTGGTTCAAGATTGATGCAGACATGTTCGGACGTACATCAAACGACCAGTGTACTGAAATCACACAGAATCTTTACAAGGACCTTGAAAAGAACGGTTTCATCAAGGAACATTCCAACCAGCAGCTCTACTGCCCTAAATGTGCACGCTACCTTGCCGACCGCTATGTGAACGGAACATGCCCTAAATGCGGTTACGAAGATGCACGCGGGGATCAGTGCGACGGTTGCGGTTCCCTCCTCGAGCCAGTTGAACTCAAGAACCCTAGATGTTCCGTATGTGGGGCTACTCCGGAAATTCGCGACACAAAGCACCTTTACATCGATCTTCCTTCCATCAGCAAAAATCTCGATGCTTATGTAAGCAAGACATCCGTTGAAGGAAAATGGTCTGACAACGCAATCAACATGACAAAGGCATGGATCCGTGACGGACTTATCGAACGTGCCATCACCCGCGACCTCAAGTGGGGAATTCCTGTTCCTCGTGAAGGATTTGAGGACAAGGTTTTCTATGTTTGGTTCAACGCACCGATCGGCTACATCTCAATCACAAAGCAGCTTGCAGACGAGCTCATAAAGGAATCAAAGACTTCATTCGACTGGAAATCATGGTGGCTTCCTTCAGAATCAAGTGATGAAAACGCAAAGAAACCTGTGGAACTTTTCCAGTTCATCGGAAAAGACAACATTCCGTTCCACACAGTCATCTTCCCATGCACATTGATGGGTTCCGGACGCGACTGGACAAAGCTGTTCCATATGAGTTCAACTGAATACCTTAACTACGAAAACGACAAGTTCTCCAAGAGCCGTGGCGTAGGCGTATTCGGAACAGATGCCATCGAAACAGGAATTCCTGCAGACGCATGGAGATTCTACATTTTCTACAACAGACCGGAAAAGCAGGACTACCAGTTTACATGGAAGGAATTCCGCGAGAGGCTCAACGGAGAACTCATCGGAAACCTTGGCAACCTTGTGAACCGCACTCTCCTTTTCATCCAGAAATACTACGACTCAAAGATTCCGGATTCCCCGATCGACGAAGAAATCTGGTCACGTGTAAAGGAACTTGAAGCAAAGGTAACAGAAAACCTTGAATGGGCAAACCTCAAGGATGCCTTCCATCAGGTTTTTGAAATCTCTGACATCGGAAACAAGGCATTCCAGGACACAGAGCCATGGAAGACAAAGGACACGGATCCTGAGCGCGCGGAAAAACTTCTCCACACCCTTGCATACATGATCAAGGATTTGATGATAATGGTACATCCATACATGCCTCAGTATGCGGAAAAAATCATGTCTTACTTTGGCAAGACAATTTCGGAGCCTCATTTCAACGATGCAGATTTCGGGAAAGAATCAGACGGAATCAAGCTCAACTGGAACAACCTTGGTGAGACATCCGGTCTTTCTACAGTCGGAACAACAGAAGTGTTCTTCACTCCTCTCGACCAGAAAGGAATGGAAGCATTCCGCACAAAGTTTGCAGGAAAACAATCAGACCGAGGCAACGAAAAGAAGGCCGATAAAAAGAAGGAAAAGAAAGCAAAGGCTGAACCTGTCGTTCTTCCTGCTGACCAGATGCCGGCTCACTTCAACAGCAAGATTGAACTGCGCGTTGCAAAAATCCTCAAGGTAGAAAACAATCCTGAAAGCGACAAGCTCTATGTTGAAACCCTTGACGACGGAACAGGAACGGAACGCATCATCCAGAGCGGACTCCGTGACTACTTGAAGCCGGAGGACCTTCTTGGAAAGAACATCATCCTCGCATACAACCTTGCACCAAGAAAAATGCGCGGAATCGAAAGTCACGGTATGCTTCTTGCGGCAGACTACAAAAATGCAGACGGAAAAGACTGCGTAGAACCTCTCGAAGCTCCATGGGCAGTTCCTGGTACTAAGGTAATCCTTGAAGGTGCAGATGTAAACGCAGAAAAGCCTGCAGAAATCACTGCTGATGATTTCTTTGCTGTTGAAATCAAGGCAGTAAACAACAATGTAACAATTGGTGGTGTAAATCTTACAGTTGACGGAAAAGTTCTCAAAACTGTCAAGACTGTAAACGGAGACATCCACTAATCAGACCATCCGATTCCTTCGACAGGTTCAGGAATTTTAAGAAACAATGCAACAGGGGTGCTGAGCCTGTCGAAGCACCCTTTTTTTTTACATGATGCGATTTTTACAGACCAAATTCTGGGCGGAATTCAAAAGCAACCACGGTTGGAAAAGCTGTCCGGTCAAAGTAGATGAAACCACATACAGCGTACTCATCCGCCAGCTTGACTTGAAATACAAAAAAATCTCAATTGCTTACATTCCGATGGCTCCTGAATGTTCCGGAAAATTGGAAGCAGAGTGCGTGAATCTAAAGAATAAACTTTCGGAACTTTCCTCTGCAATCAAACCCCAGCTTCCTTCAAATACCTTCTGCATCCGTTTTGATCCGGCCATGGATTTCGATGCCCCATCGAAACGTGATGAATATGTACAAAATTTTACACTAACAAACGGTAATATATCTATAAAAAAGGCCAAAACCAACATTCAGCCACCGGATACTACCATACTTTCGTTAGTTGAGAATCATGAAAAGAAAACTGACGAACAGTTGTTATCTGCCATGAAAAGCAAATGGCGTTACAACATAAAACTTGCATCAAAAAAAGGTGTTGAGGTACTTAAATTCTCATATGAGGACAAAGATTTTCACGAAGCTTTTGAGAATTTCTATACCCTGTTCCAGCAGACAAGCCAGCGTGACGGAGTTCAGTTTCATTCAAAAAAATATTATGAGGATCTTCTGCAGCTTTCGACACAGTCAGCAAACGCAAATGCTGACAATGTAAAAGTTACTTTGTATCTTGCAAAACATGAAGATGACTACCTTGCCGGAATCATTACACTTTTCTGCGGAACTGAAACCACTCCAGGAGAGGCCGTCTACCTGTACGGTGCAAGCGGAAACATAAAAAGAAATCTTATGCCGGCTTATCTTCTTCAGTGGACTGCCATCCAGGATGCAAAAGAATACGGATGCCTTACCTATGACTTCTACGGAATGCCACCTACAGATGATGAGAATCATCCGATGCATGGCCTGTATCTTTTCAAGACTGGTTTTGGCGGAAAAAACACTCACCGCCCAGGAAGCTTTGATGCGATTCTGAACAAAAACGATTACAGACTATATGCTGCCGTGGAAAATTTACGTGCCTTTTATTACAAGGTGATCGTAAAAAAACTTCACGGCAGATGAAATAAAAATCCGTTGTTACTGTTTTTTTACAGGGACGACGGACAGGACAATTGATTTTTCTTTTTCCATTCCTGGAGCAAGACTTAAATTCCAGAAAAGACTTGTGATCAAAGTCTTTGAAATTTCATCGAAGCTGTCCATTTTTGTACAAGGTCTTTTAAAACCAACAAGAGAACATACCAGACCGGATTCCTCATTTGGTTCAATGACAAAATTTCTTTTATCAGCCTCATCCTTGACCTGAATAAAACTTATTCCGTTGTTGAAAACGAATTTCTTTTTACGGTCGAAAATTCTTCGCTCTTCACCGTGGACAACCTCAGCACCGTACTGTTCTCCATTGGAATAATTTTTATCAAACCTTGTCTGAGCAAAATTAAGTTCCACAGCAAAGAAAGCATTGATTTCTTCATCGCCTTCATTTTTCAAAATGTACTGCACGTTTATGCCAGACTGAGTGAACGTAATGTTTTTCCTGAGGGTAACAGGGATTTTGTTTTCAGAAAACAATCCATTTGCCTCAAGGAATATTTCCTTTCTTTTATTCTCAAGTTTTCTTTCACGGAACATGATTTCAGAAAACATGGGAGTCACAACATGATTGTCATCAAGATACTGTTTCAGATCATTTGCTGCACCAAGATGCTCAACAAAAAGCCCACGGATATAATTGTCTGAGAATCCGTCATACTTCCCGATACCGGAAAGACTTGTCGCATAATTCGAACTGGATTTCACCAGGTTGAAATCCCTGACCTGTCCACCTTTCAAGGTAACAACAGCATTATATTTTTCCATAAATGCAACATATTCATTCAATCCGTCGCCATTATAATCATAAGAAGTCAAAGATTCCTTGAATTTCTTTGCGGCATCGCGGACATATCGTTCAGCTTCATTCAGCAGCCTGTAGGCATCCTGTCTTTTCTGAGCGACCGCAGGCAATCCGAGTGGATAGGATACAATATTTATACCGCATTGAGCATTCCAAAGATTCTGCATTGCGGAAAGTTTTCTGACTTTATCACCGCCTTTGCATTGACAGCTGAGCATGCTGATGTAAAGCATACGTTCATAAAGACGTTTGTTCTGAGGATACAGATCAAGATAATCATGAATGGTCAAAGGAAAATGTCTTTCATTCTCATTGATTTCATAAGGCGAAGTAGCCCATTTTGCAATATCCCAATCCATGCCGGATGGAACGTAGGCGCTTATACAAGTTTTTGAAGATTTAAGGTATTCATACGGCAAAACAAAATCAAGAGTCTTTTCCTGAAAATTTGAATCCAGTACAAAATCAAAAACATTGTTCCAGAAACCACATGACAGAAGTTTTTCAAAATATTCAAAATCAATGGAAATCGAAATCAGAGAAACATCATTTTCAGATTGTCTGTTTTTTTCATAAAACTTGACAAGACGCTTGGTCCAATCCTTCTTATTCTCCGTAGTTTCAGGAAGAAGATTTTTGTATGTAGGCAAGATTTTGATGCTCTTTCCCTGTTCACTTGAGATAAGTGGTAGACATTTCAGATACTTCTGAGGTACAAGGGAACTATCGAGAAAGACATAATCCATTCCGCTTGAATAGAAGGACATTACAAGCATAGGATCCCAGACATTGCCAAAAAGATACATTCCGTACGGACATTTTCCCAGTGAGGAACTGATGGACAAAGACATTTTTTCTATCTGCCCCAACCTGTCAGAGGAATTGATCAAAGGGAAAACCGGAGCATAGTAACCTCCACCGATTATCTCTATCTGTTTTCTGTCAAGAAGATCTTTTAAAAGCTCTATTGATTCAGGATGTTTTCGTTCATAGTAGTCAAGCTGAGGACCTGTAAAAGCAATGGAAAGATAAAAATCAGGATGGGAATAAAGAAAGGTCAGCGCGCCCTTGAAAACTTTCTGGTAATTGTCTTCCAGAAGGCTTTGATCTTTACCCGAGGCTATGTCAGCAGCAAGTTCAAGACAAACATTAATCTGGCTCATCATTCTACCTCCAATTTTTTTGACGGATAAATTCTTCAATTATTTTTTACTGAAACTAAAAAAAGAAAATATTCTATCAGAAAGCATGACTCCCGCAGTATCTTGTTCAATTTCACTTTCTTTCAGATATTCCGAACATCCGTTTTTTTCAGTAAATTCAGCAGAACACAAGACTGCAGTTTTTGTTGAAACTGGAATAAGTTTTATGATTTTCTTTGGACACACGCCAATACATTTTCCACATCCATTACAAAGAGAATTTACAACAGCTGTACCATTAACAACATGAATTGCATTTCTTGAACATGCAGCGGCACAATCACCAAATCCGATGCATCCATATTTGCAGTCATGTTCAGTTTCAGTCATCGATGCAAAAAGAGCACAGTTCTTTGGTCCATCATAATAAAACCTTTTTCCAGAAATATCTTTCTTTGCCGAACACATGACAACAGCTTTTTTATCTTCAATTCTATCATAAGTTTCCATCAAAGATGGTTTCACCCTTATTTCATTTTCAGAAAAAATAGGCTTGTTGAAAGAGATGTTCTGGGCCCGCAATGAAGCCACGAGCATATCAAAAATAAAAACAAAAACAACAGAGATGACTATCAAAAACAAAATCATTATGAGAATGGTAAAAATCACAGGAACGCTCCTTTATTCAACCATGACACATTCCATGATAAAACAATGAACATGATAATGGCAATCGAAACGAGAAGAAAACCGGTTTTTTCATATTCCAGTTTTTTTCTGTTAAGATCATTTCTTCTGGTAATTGCAAAAACAAAAGGAACAACAA
>SAMEA3663241__coassemble_56_pt1 | contig 36135 bp, 30 predicted proteins | sample SAMEA3663241__metabat2_high_PE_014 | metagenome-assembled genome bin SAMEA3663241 (sample SAMEA3663241) | pig gut metagenome | biome: pig gut; feature: pig-associated habitat; material: faeces | place: China | collected 2013
TGCACCAGCATCTTTCACTTAATGCTTTTTACAGTTTTTCAGGAGATTTCCGCAGAACAAAACACAGTGCAGGCGGTTCCATTAGGGTTTTCTTTTAACTGTTAGGTGCTGAACAAAAAGGTTTTTAGTTGAAACTTATTTTTCTTCTAAAAGCCTTTTTTTATGCGTTGAAACACCTTATCTTGTGCCCTTCCGAAACTTCCTTCCATTCTGGAATTTCAGAAAAGCACCTTTCACTTGCCCTGGAACATCGGTGTGCATAGGGGCAGCCTTTTGGAGATTCAAGCAGTGTGTTCATTTCTCCGTTTTTTTCAATTTTATAATTTCCGCCTGCTCCTGCAAAGAGTGCCTGTGTATAAGGATGAACTGCATCTTTATACATATCCTTTGCAGGCCCTTCTTCCACAAGCATTCCACGGTACATTACGCCGATGGTGTCACAGAACCAGCATGAAACCTTAAGATCATGGGCAATGAAAAGAAACGAAAGTCCCCTTTTCTTCCTCAAATCCTGCAATAGATTCAGAATCTGGGCCTGAACACTTACATCAAGGGCACTTACAACTTCATCGCAGACAAGAACTTCCGGCTCCATTATGAGGCCACGGGCAATGGAAATGCGCTGCCTCTGACCGCCTGAAAATTCCGAAGGCTTTCTGTCCAAATCCTTTGCATCAAGGCCTGTTTCTTCAAGGATTGCGGCAGCCTTTGCTCGGGCATCTTCCTTTCCCTTCCACTTTGAGGAATATTTAAGCGAAGAAGTCAGAATGTCATAGACCGTAAGGCGCGGGTCCAATGAACGGGAAGGATCCTGAAACACGTAGCGCACTTTCTCGCGGAACAAGGCCAGCTGCTTCTTATTCATCTTCTGAACGTCCTGACAGCCACCATCGGCGCAGTAAAGCACGCTGCCAGAATCAGATTCATACATGCGGATCATAAGCCTTGCCGTCGTTGTCTTTCCGCAGCCGCTTTCGCCAACCAGTCCATAGGTCTGCCCTTTCTTTATCTCAAAGGAAACATCGTTCACCGCATAGACATGCTGGTCTGCCTTTGCAAAAAATCCTGCATCAAGTCCAAAGCGTTTCCTTAAATTGCAAACCTGTATTACTGTCCTGTTTTCCATAGTTGTTTTCCTTATCTAAAAAATGCCGGTGGTTCGACTGGCCCACCATCAGCTTACGCAGTTGTATCCTGATTCCCTGCACTTTTCCGATGCAAGTGAACATCTCGGTGCAAAAGGACAACCCGGTTCCGGATTTGCAGGATCAGTCACGCGGCCCGAGATGGCGGTGAGTTTTCCGTCCTTGTAGTGACTTCCGAATTTTGGGCTTGAAGCAAGCAGGGCCTTTGTATAAGGGTGCCTTGGATTTTCAATTATCTGTGCGGAACTGCCTTCTTCCATGATCAATCCGCCGTACATGACGATGATCCTGTCGCACAAGGAAGCAACAAGGTCGATGTTGTGGCTTATGAAAATGATTGAAAGTTTTCTGCTTTTCCTCAAGGCCGCAAGAAGTTCCACAATCTGCGCCTGGATCGTCACATCCAGAGCCGTCGTAGGTTCATCGGCAATGAGAAGGCTGCAGTCCTGGGCAAGAGAAAGGGCAATTGAAATGCGCTGCAGCTGACCACCGCTGAACTGGTGCGGATAATTCTTAAGGCGTTTTTCTGGATCAGGCAATCCGACTTCCTTCAAAAGCTCTATCGTTTTTTCTTCACATTCTTCCTTCGTAAGCTGCGGATTGGAATTCCTCAAAGTCTCCTCAAAGACGGAACCGATATTCTGCAGCGGATCAAATGAACGCCCCGGCTCCTGGAAAATGTAGCCGATTTTCTTTCCACGATATTCACGAAGCTCGTTTCTGTCCAAAGATGTAAGTTCCGTTCCCTCAAAGAAAATTTTTCCTTCGATGGTTGCGTTGTCTCCATGAAGACCCGGAATTGCAGTAGATGAAACTGACTTTCCACTGCCGCTTTCGCCAACAATTCCAAGAATTTCTCCCTGGTCCATGGAATAGCTTACACCGCGCACCGCATGAATCTTTACGTTTTTGTTTCCTCGCAGAAGATCAAAGGTCACGTGCAGGTTTTCAACGGAAAGGAATTTTTTGTCCTGACTACCGCCTGATGATTTATTTTCTTCCGGCGAAGGAACTCTTTTTTTTGCGCCAAATGTTTTTTTATTGAACACCGCATGATATGGATCATAGAAATCACGCAGGGCATCACCAAGGAAATTGAATGCCAGGGTCACAAGAAGCAGAAGCCAGACCGGAAAAAGAAGCCATGGAAAATTCCTCAAATTATTCAAAGTTGAAATGTCACGGTTGATGAGGCTACCCCAGCTTACAGCCGGATCTGCAATTCCAAGACCAAGATAGGACAACGTTGTTTCGCTCATGATGAATCCCGGAATTGAAAGTGTGGTACTTACGATTAGAAGGCTTGTTATCTGCGGAATGATATGGCGGAAAATTATGACCAGTGAAGGCATTCCTTCAAGAACCGCATTCTGGACAAATTCCTCACGCTTGATTGCATGAACCATACCGCGCAAAGTCCTGGCACTTCCAGGCCAGCCGACGAGCGAAAGAAGAACCGTGATGATCATGTATGAAGTTCCGCTGTCCATTTTTGAATTCAAAAGAGAACGAAGGAAAAGAATCAGGTAGAGTCCCGGTATCAGCATGAAAAACTCGCTGAACCTCATTACAAGCCAGTCTGTCTTTCCGCCAAAGAAACCTGCAAGTCCACCAAAAATTATTGCAAGAACAAGGGACACGGCACTTGCCACAAAACCGATGGTCAGGGAAATGCGGCTTCCGTAAACAATGCGGCTGAAAAGATCACGGCCCAGATTGTCCGCACCAAGAAGATATACCGGATAATCGCTGTCTGTCGTACCAAACAAATGAACGTTAGTTTTGAAAAGTCCCAGAATCCTGTACTCACTGCCACGGGCAAACAAACGAAAGTTATGCTTTATGTCCTTTACCCTCGCATACTGCCATGTACTTGGCTCAAGGACCCGATACTCGCGCACTTTTATTCCGTCGATTCCAAGCTGGATGTTTGCCGGGTGAAAGGTGTTCTCCGGGAATGACTTTGTCGCAGGATAAGGCGCAACAAATTCCGCAAAGATCATCACAAGGTAGACAACCACAATGAAAATAAGCGATGCAAAAGCAAGAGGCCGTGATTTTATGTATTCAAATATTTTTTTCATTCTTACTCCTATCTATGATGGATTGCTTCGTCGCCTGCGGCTCCTCGCAATGACGTATCTTTTATGCCACTGCTATAACCTGTTCCACCCGTCATTGCGAGCCGAGAAGCGGCGTGGCAATCCATATGTCATGCTGCCAATGACGTGTTTCACGCTTCAGTTTGCTCCGTAACGAATGCGTGGATCCACAACCGCAAGAAGAATGTCGGAAATCACCATGCCTGCAAGGACAAGGGCCGAAACAAACATGCTGTTGGCAAGAACAAGGTTTACATCCTGCTGAGTGACTGCCTCGTACATGAGGCGACCAATTCCAGGATATGCAAATATGATTTCAAGAATAAGGCTTCCGCTGAAAAGACCGGCAAGAAGATTCGCGCTGCCTGTGATGTATGGATTGAGCGTGTTCTTGAAAGCGTGGTTAAGGTATACCCGTCGCTCGCTTATTCCTCTGGCACGCAAAGCCATGATGTAGGGCATTCCCATCTGGTCAAGCATGGTGGAACGGATCATCCTCATTGTTCCGCCTATGCCCCCAAGGAAAGAGGCAAGCAAGGGAAGGAATATGTGGTGCATGTAGCTGAATGTAAATCTCACCGGTGCTTCATCAAAAGGAAAATCAGGATAGGCCGTCACCGGGAAAAGACCTGACAGAGATGCAAAAAGCTGAAGCAGAATCAAAAGAAGGATTCCCGGGAATGCATGGAAAAACAATGCGAAGAATGTTGCCGCAATGTCCGTCCGTGTTCCGGCTTTGGATGAAAAATAGACGCCAAGCAAAAAAGAAAAGCCCGTGATGAAAACAAGGGAAATGATGTTGAGTAATACGGAATTCCAGATGCGCGAACGGATCAGAAAACTTACGGGTGCTCGGGAAATCAGACTTGTCCCAAGATCATGATGAACCACGACACGTTTGAGCCATGCGCTGTACTGAACATAGAAAGGCTTGTCGATTCCAAATTCCTCACGAAGCTTCTGTTCCTGCTCCTCGGAAAATTTTGCATCCTGGGTGGACTGGTTTTTGTTTCCTTTGCCCGCAGACATTTCAGTCATGATCTGCTGGCTCATCATCTGGTCGACGATGTCTCCCGGCGCAAGCTCCATGAGGCCAAAAAGTGCAAAACCAAGAAGATAAAGAAGCACGAGCATGGTGGCAAGGCGGCTCAGAATGAACGACCCAAGAGGCACCTTTTTACGGAACACCGTCCATGGATAGACAACTGTAGATTTGATCTTATTGAAAACTTTCATTTTATCCCCGTTGATTAACGCGCAAAAACATATTCCGTTCTTGCGCCATACATATTGTCATAGTAAAGGTTGGTCTGATCCCACCGGTTGTTCAATGCGTAGAAACTTCTTGCGCTGACAAGATAGATCACCGGACACTGCTCAAGATAAATCCGCTGGTATTCATCCCAGTATTTTTTCGCAAGGACCTTGTCGATGGTGTAGCTTGCATTGTTGTAAAGCCAGTCCACCCTTGCTTCCCATTCCGTCGCCGGTCTTTCCTGCAACGGATACCAAAGGTGAAGGTTTCCGTAGCTTACCCAGACGTTGCTTCCCTGAGACGGAAATATACTTCCACCGCTGAGACCGATTATTATTGACTGCCAGTCGTAAGTTGCCGTCAGCATTTCGACTATCTTCTGGAAGTCTGTCTGGCGGACATTTATCTTGATACCTACTAACGAACATTCGTCAGTTATTATCTGAGCTATGTCACTCATGGTACTGCTGGAACTATTGATCGTTAGGTCAAACTCAACAGCCTTGTTTTCCCAGTCCCGCATTGTTCCGTCTGAACCACGCTTCATGCCGATGGACTCAAGCAAAGCAAGGGCACGTTTCACATCATAGCGGTACTGAAGAGTAATTCCGTCATCATAGAATGCGTTTGGTTTTGCAAAGAAGCTGTAACAAGGATCCGCAAGTCCACGATATGTCTGCTGGATGATTCTTTCACGGTTCAAAAGACAGCTCATGGCCTGACGGAACTCTTTTTTGCAGAACCACTTGTAATACTGGCTTTCCCTGTTTTTGGGATTCTGATTGAAAGAAATGAATGGAGCGGAAAAAGAACCGTCTGCACGGTAGACCGAATAATCTTTTCCCTGTGAATTTACAACCTCATCTATTTCTTCAGGACGCGGCCCGTAGCTTTCAAGCTTTCCCTGTTTGAAGAGAAGATATTCAGTATTCTGGTCACCGACAATCTGACAGATGAGAGTTTCAGGATATGGAAGTGATTTTCCGCCAGAATCTTTTTCCCAGAAATCTGGATTGCGTTTATATACGATTCTCTGGGCAGGTCTGTATTCAGCAAAAAGCCATTTGCCGCAGGAAGGAATTTCCTTTGGGTCGCTGGAAGCATTGAAAAGATCCTTTACGCCGTCAGCACCTTTTTCTTCCTTTGCCTTTCTGTAAATGAAACAAGGTTTAAGGCTGCAATTTGTCGTAAGGAGTGGTTCCGCAACAATACGCGGAAAAATGAAATCGAAGCGCCTGTCGTCAATCTTTACGCATTCAATATGTCCCTGGCTTCCGTCTTCCATCTCAAGAAACTGTCCGCTGTATCCGGAACTCTGGAAAACCGCATCACCTTCAATTTCGTTGTACCAGTAGACAACATCATCACTTGTGACAGGAACGGTTTCCTTTTTTCCATACCATGACCACAGAAGTCCATCACGCAAAGTATAATGAACGGTCAATGTTCCTTTTTCTTCGTCTGTCTCAATCTCAAAAAAGGCAGCCCTCGGTTCCCATTCCTTTGTAACTGCATTGTAGTCAACAAGGCTTTCCTGTGTCTGGGCGATTATTCCGCTTGAAGAACCATCACGTTCTGCGATCAGGTGATTGAAAGTTTTTGGATCTGAAAGGATGGAATCGTTCCATGTTCCGCCTGTTTTTCCGGAAATAAATTCCTGCCCCGTATATGGCTTGTACTGAGTACGTTCAAGAAGATGCTGTCCTGCATGTGCGCGGTAGTCTTCAATTTCAGCAAGCGTCATCTCAGGCGTTTTCTGCCCGCATGAACAAAATGCAGCTGCAACAACGCAGACCGCAACTGTCGTTTTGAGTATTTTCATTTTTCCCACCACCAATAGTATAGCCTTTTTGACGGCTTTTTACTATTCTAAATTCATGGCCAAACTGAACGCAATTTTTGCCCATGGACTCAATGGAGAATTCTCACTTGCCGATGGAAGTCTTCCGTGGAAAGGAAAGCCGGAACTCAATGAATGCGCAAAAAAAGATATGCAGCATTTCAAAAATACCACACTGGGTCACATCGTAATCATGGGTTTCAATACCTACGGAACTTTCAGCAGGCCTTTGACTGGAAGAATAAATGTCGTGATAGACCGAACAAAGAACAGCACAGCCACCATCAGTGAAAATGATTTCAATTTTTTTTCTTCTCTGGAAGATGCCATCGATTTTTTTTCACGGAATAAATTTTCACAGAAAAAAATATTTTTGATCGGCGGTGCGAAACTTCTGGAATATGCCTTTACGAAAAATCTAATCGACGGAACAATCTACGAAACTGTATTCAACCACGAATTTCCCGGGGCAACTGTTTTCATGCCAAAGCTTCCCCTTGCCCTGAAAAACAACGTAAAAACCTTTTGCTTTGACTGACGTTCCGGTGATATTCACCCTTAAAACCCGTAACTTCTGCCAATCCTTTTTCATCGGTAGTAACGGTTCCCTGCTGATGGGACTGCAATCCAATGATATTCGTAGCACTGAAGGTAAATAAAAAAAATCCCTCCCAGTATTTCTACCGGGAGGGTCTTGCAAAGAAACCCGAGAGTTTCCTTTATGAAACCCCCAGAGCAAAAATCACAGGACGTGATTTTTACGGTTATTTCTTTGTTGTCTTCTTTGCTGGAGCCTTCTTTGCTGCAGGCTTCTTTGCTGCTGTAGCTTTCTTAGCAGGAGCTTTCTTTGCTGCTACCTTCTTTTCTGCTACTTTCTTAGCTGGAGCCTTCTTTGCTGCTGCCTTTGCAGGAGCTGCCTTCTTTGCTGGAGCCTTAGCTGCCTTGGCTGCCTTTGCTGCTTCGATTACTGCCTGTGCACCTGCGAGACGAGCTGCTGGTACGCGGAATGGAGAACATGATACGTAGTTGAGACCAAGAGCATAGCAGAGCTTGATTGAGTCTGGGTCACCACCATGTTCACCACAGATTCCAAGGTGGAGGTCCTTGTTTACAGAACGTCCACGTGCTTCTGCGATTTCGATCATGTCACCAACACCAGTTGCATCGAGTGTTGCAAATGGGTCCTTGAGGAGAACTTTCTGATCAAGGTAAGAATCGATGAACTTAGAGTAGTCGTCGCGTGAGAATCCGTATGTTGTCTGTGTAAGGTCGTTTGTACCGAATGAGAAGAAGTCTGCATATTCTGCAATCTTGTCAGCGTTACAAGCAGCACGTGGGAATTCGATCATAGATCCGATCTGGAACTTGAGCTTTGTTCCGCATTCCTGGTTAACTGTAGCGATTACAGCTTCTGCCTGTGCGCGGATCTGCTTAAGTTCTGCGAATGTTGTTACGTTAGGGATCATGATGCGAACGTCGTTCTTGATACCTTCTTTCTGAGCCTTAGCTGTTGCGCGGGCAATAGCTTCAACCTGCATTTCGTAGATTTCTGGGTATGTGATGGCGAGACGGCAACCACGATGTCCGAGCATTGGGTTGTGTTCGTTGAGTTCAGCATACTTCTTGTTGATTGTTTCTACTGATACGCCAAGCTTCTTTGCAAGTGCTGCAGCGAGTTCTGGTGTTTCAGCCTGTACGAATTCGTTAAGAGGTGGGTCAAGGAGACGGATTGTTACAGAGCGTCCTTCCATTGTCTTGATGATTTCGTAGAAGTCCTTCTGCTGAAGTGGGAGGATAGCCTTGAGGTTAGCCTTACGAGCTTCTGCATTTTCAGAGATGATCATCTTCTGGAATGAAGAAAGCTTTGGTTCTTCGAAGAACATGTGTTCTGTACGGCAAAGACCGATACCAGCTGCACCGAAGTCGAAAGCCTGCTTTGCTTCGTTCTGTTCTGCGTTTGCGAGAACTCCGAAACCTGTAACCTTCTTTCCAGACTTTGTTGTGCGAACTGACTTTGCACGGATTTCATCTGCCCAACCAAGGAATGTCTTGAGGTCGCCAGAAACAGCTGCTGGTGTTACTGCGAGAGCTTCACCGTAAACCTTACCTGTTGAACCGTCGATAGAGATGATGTCACCCTTCTTGAATGTCTTTTCACCGATCTTTACTGTTTCCTTGTCGAGGAATACAACTTCTGCACAACCACAAACACATGGTGTACCCATACCGCGGGCAACAACAGCTGCGTGTGATGTACGACCACCAGTTGAAGTAAGGATACCCTGTGCAACGTACATACCAGCGATATCATCTGGAGATGTTTCCTTGCGAACGAGCATTACCTTCTTTCCAGCCTTGTCCCATTCAACAGCTTCTTCTGCTGTGAATACGATAGCACCACAACCTGCACCTGGAGATGCGTTGAGAGCTGATGCGAGTGGCTTTGCGTTCTTGAGGGCTGTCTTGTCGAACTGTGGGTGGAGAAGCTGGTCAAGCTGATCTGGCTTAACGCGGAGAAGTGCTTCTTCCTTTGTGATCATCTTTTCTGCAACCATGTCTACAGCCATCTTTACAGCTGCTGGACCTGTGCGCTTACCGTTGCGGCACTGGAGCATGAAGAGCTTTCCTTCCTGAACTGTGAATTCCATGTCCTGCATGTCGCGGTAGTGCTTTTCGAGGCGGTTGCGGATCTTTGTGATTTCAGCAAAGATCTTTGGCTGCTGCTTCTCGAGAGCAGAGATATCCATTGGTGTGCGGATACCGGCAACAACGTCTTCACCCTGAGCGTTGATGAGGTATTCTGCCATGAACTTGTTTTCACCTGTTGAAGGGTCGCGTGAGAATGCAACACCAGTTCCTGATGTTTCACCCATGTTACCGAATACCATTGCCATTACAGTAACAGCTGTACCCTTGATCTTGTTTTCATCAATGTTGTTGAGCTTGCGGTAAACGATAGCGCGATCGTTCATCCAAGAACCGAATACGGCACCGATAGCTCCCCACATCTGTTCCTGTGGGTCCTGTGGGAAGTCCTTGCCCTTTTCTGCCTTGTACATAGCCTTGTACTTAGCTACAACTTCCTGGAGGTCTTCTGTCTTGAGCTCAACGTCTTCTTTAACACCGCGAGCCTTCTTTACAGAGTCAAGGATTTCTTCAAATTTGTCGTGATCAACACCCATAGCAACGTTACCGTACATCTGGATAAAGCGGCGGTATGCGTCCCATGCGAAACGAGGGTTGTTTGTCTTTGTTGCAAGTCCGATAACTGACTTGTCGTTGAGACCGAGGTTGAGGATTGTATCCATCATACCTGGCATTGATTCAGCTGCACCTGAGCGAACTGAAACGAGGAGTGGATCCTTTTCGTCACCGAGCTTCTTGCCCATAGACTTTTCGAGCTTTGTGAGGTACTTCTGTACTTCTGCTGCGAGAGATGCAGGATACTTCTTTCCAAGCTTGTAGTATTCCTGACATACGTCGATAGAAATTGTGAATCCTGATGGAACTGGAAGGCTCAAAGGTTTCTTTGCCATCTGAGCAAGGTTAGCACCCTTTCCACCGAGGATGAGACGCATTGACTCGTCGCCTTCTGCATCACCGTCACCAAAGTAATAAACATATTTGGTCTTAGCCATTAATGTCCTCCATATATATATGTAGCTAAAAATTATACAAGTAATTTTTTTTATCGTCAACAAAAGTGCATTAAAAAGCAATATATAGAAACAAAAAAAAATCTCTACGGAACTCATGTCATGCCGTACCTTGATTTCCTCGAATCTTAAAATGTTGTATTTCCAACATTTTAGAAATTGAGACATTTTCTTTGCATCAATTATCTTTACCGGGCACATATGGCACAGAATTCCGGCGTATTTCAACTCCATGTATCAGAATGACACACAATGACTGAATGAAGATCCAGGAAACCCTGTCCACCATGTTCCAGAGGCTTTTTTTCAAAAAATTCATAAAATTTTTAAAGTTGGCACAGAATATGCATAGTGTTAAGTGTAAGGCAGGAACAACCTTACGGGATCAAACTTCAGAAAACAATTTTATATAACCTAGGAGGGTTAAGACTATGAACGAACTTTCACTTTTGGATTCACTTTTTGGAAACGACGGATTTTCATTCCCATCAGCACGCAACGCCTACATGACACCAAAGGTTGACGTAATGCAGAAAAAGGACTGCTATGTTCTCTGCATGGATCTTCCAGGAAAAACAGAAGATGACGTTGAAATCACGCTCAAGAATGACGTGCTTACAATTGCAGCTGCTGAGAAGAAAGCTGAAGAAAACAAAAACGAAGAAGCAAAGGAAGAAATCTGGCTTATCCGCGAAAGGAACTGGGCCCACACTGAATTCCGCAGAAGCTTCACTTTGCCAAAGGACATTGATCCTGCAAAGGTCTCCGCAAACTTCAAGAACGGAGTTCTTTCGATCACAATCGGACGCAAGGAAGAAACCCAGGAACAGAAGATAAAAATAATCGCTGCATAAGACAATATTTCAACGAATTTCCTTGACACTGGAGGGTTTAAAAAGTATACTGAAAACAGCTTATAAAGCTGATAAAACTCTCTCCTTTAGTTCGGGAAACCGAACGATAGAGGCTCTGGTGAACGCTGGAGCTTCTATTTTTTTAAACGCATATCTTGTTCCGTCTTGAAAAAAATAAGACCTGAGACTTGAACAATTCTGAACTCTAGAAATTCATACCGATGGAAAAACTGCTGGCAAATGTTTTTTTCGTCGTGTTGTAGACAACACCAAAACTCATGGCAGGAATGGCAAGCTGCTTGAGGTACATCTGCATTCCGCCGCCGACTCCCTGATTCAACTTGTACTCCCTGTCAAAATCCTTTGCCACTGCCACCTGATAGCAGCCATAGAGAGAGAAGATCCCCATTTTTGTCTTGAAGGCGGCGTATTCAAATCCGGTATTGATTCCACCTCCGATTTTTGAACCGAAATCTTTGGGGAAAAGCCTGACTCCAAGGGCACTGTTTCCAATGAATGCGGAATATGGGACAAACAGTCCGTAGATTCCAGTTCCGCTGAAAAAGAACCTCAGGTCATCAATGACCGGCTGCTGGAAAACAATTCTGGTCGTAAACCTGTGCCAGATGTAATGATCGGTGTATATGCATATCTCATACTGCTCTTCGATGGACTTTGAGGAAAGAAAGACCCCGTTCCAGTCAGTCGTTCCTAGCTTCAAATCCGGCTTGATCTCAACATAACGGCTGTCACCCATCGCCTTCTCATCTTTATCCCTGTCGATGTCCCTGAATCCAAAATTGGCGGTAAGAGACCCCGTGAAAAAGCTGGAGAATTTCTCCGTGACGGTGCCTCCGATATTGGCGGAAATCATGTCATAGTCGATCCGCTTTTTGTCATCCATGTCACAGTAAATCTGGTTTTTTCTTCCGGCTGTCATGAAAATCGAAGCTCCGGGAGCACGCCCTGCAGGCGGTTTTGAGAACATGGTGATTCCACGGAATTCCTTTTTTGAGAAAAATCCTCCCAAAGCCATAGTGTGCATGAGTCCGAATGCATTCGTGTCAAGGACAAAGGCTCCGCCTGTAATGTTTCCGCCTGAGACCGTGAAAAGAGGAACGGCAAGGAAAGAAATCTTTTCCTTCAGATTGACGACCACTACAGTTCCGTCTTCTGCCTCTTCTTCCTCAAGTTCTATTTCTGAAAAAATTCCCGAAGCCTGCAGATCGGTTTTTATCGAACGAAAGGTTTCCTGATTGCTTTCAAATCCAATGAATTCATCAAGACTGCGTTTGACGGCAAATTCCTTTGTTTTTTTCAATCCCTCAAACCTGAACGCTGTGATGGGTCCTGCAAAAAGCATGGGCAGCCCCATAAATGAGGCAAATAAAACCGACAGAACTTTTTTATTCATGGTGGCAATTATAAACCATATTCAGATAATTTGGTAGAGAAATTAAAAAAAGATATGATTTATCAATAAATGCAAAATACCGTAAGATTTTCATAAATTTTCACGAAATTTCTTTCAGAAAGTATTGACTACAATCATTAAATATTATATCCTTACAACCAGCAGCAAATTAATCATATATGAAACGGATCGCCATTTATTCCTCCTTAGGGCGATCCGCTTTTTTTTACCCTTCCCACAAACTCAGATGAATGAAACCCACCGGCAAGAATCAACTTGGCCATTGATTTTTTTTCTCCAAACTGATAGATTCTTGGGAAACGGGGGTGTAGCTCACCTGGCTAGAGCGCTAGCATGGCATGCTAGAGGTAACGGGTTCAAGTCCCGTCATCTCCATAGTTAATCAGGGGTTTTGCATAGGAGTGCAGAACCTCTTTTTGTTTTAAAAATCAAACAAAATAAAATAAGGGACTTGAACCCGTCAGCCGGCGAAAGCTTTGCTTGATAGCAATCTTTAAATCCCGAAACTTTCGCCGCACCAAGTTTTCAACTTGGTGATACCTATTTTTGCCGGTCTTTTTTTTTTACCTGCAATTCCTATATAATTTTTACACTATGCTAAAGACAATTAAACCTGAATTACTTACAGACAATGCGTTCAAAATGATCGGAAAAGACTGGATGCTTATCACAGCATGTACAAAAAAATATGACAGTGAAGGCAACATCATCACAGGCCGCCCAAACACAATGACTGCCAGTTGGGGAGGTGTCGGCGTACTCTGGAACAAAAATGTCGCCACAGTCTACATCCGCCCGTCACGCTACACAAAGGAAATCATAGACCAGACCGATACATTCTCCCTCAGCATCCTGCCTGAAAAATTCAAGACAGCCCTGGACTACTGCGGATCCCACTCAGGCCGAGACGAGGATAAATTCCAGAAGACAAAGCTTGACGTCCAGTACATGAACGGAACTCCATGGATCGGCCAGTCAAGACTTGTCATTTTCTGTCAGAAACTTTACGCACAGGAATTCGATCCTTACTGTTTTGCTGATGAAAAACTCTGCAAGCAGAATTACAGGAAAGATGACTTTCACACCATGTACATCGGAGAGATTACAAAAGTCATGGTCGAAACAAGGGACATGAAATAAATCCAGACTTTGGGGAAATACATGGAATTCACTGAGAAAAAAATCTGGAAAAAAGCATCAGCGATCGGTTTTGCATTTTCCGTCGCATGCCTTCTGGTCTGCATACTACAATATCACGCTGAAAGCAATGCCAACACTTTTCAGAAGACCGTCCGCCTGACAATGAACTTCATGGCACTGAATCTGTTTTTTTTCCTGATCTTCAACCCTCTGAATTTCCATGTATATGCAGTTCTTTTCTATGCCTATGGGAATGGAAATTTCCTGGACAACGGAAACATCCTTGGATCCATCTGCATAGCCCTTTCCTATCTTTTTTTAAGTACAACGGGTTTCTTCTCGAAAAGAAAACTGCTCAAGTCAGCACTGCTTTTATCCGTTCCTGTTTTCTGTCTTTGCGTACAGGCATTCCACACAGGCTATGTCGTATTCATTATTTCCGTGATGCACATAATCGGCGCGGAACTGATCTTCTACCTTGCATGGCTTCTGCTTACCCCGAAGATTGAAAAAGCAAAGGAAATTAAGACTGAAAAGAAAATCAGCAGAAGCCGTTTTTCGGAAAGAGATATCGAATTCCTTGAAAGGGTATTAAACGGCGAAAAGTACAGCAAGATCGCCTTGATGTACAACGTTTCCGAAAGCACGGTAAAAGCCCAGATGATTGAGCTTTACCATTATCTGGGAATAAACAGCCGCACAGAATTCCTTACGCTTTTCAGCGGCTGCAGATTCACTCTGGAAGATTAGCGCTGGATTGTCGCGGCGGCTGTCTTTGCCCTGGTTTCTTCTCCGCAAAGGAGCCTTACGATTTCCATGGCAAACTGTTCGGCGGTACCGGCACCTCGGGAAGTCACGAGAGTTCCGTCTGTAACGAAAGGAACATCAGCAATATGGGTGATTTCCTTTCCATTGGATTCAGATTCCATGCCCGGATAGCAGGTCCATTTTTTTCCATCAAGAGCCTTTGTCTTTGAAAGAACAAGGGCAGGAGCTGCACAAATTGCACAGACGAGCCTGTCCTCCTCAAGCATCCTGTCTATCAGCATAAGGGCCTGACTGCAGTTGCTTACATTTACAGTACCTGGCATTCCCCCCGGAACTATGACGGCATCAGGTAGTTCAGCAGTAGAAGACACGTAGGTTTCAAGAGTCATATCGGCGATGACCGGAATTTTTCTTGCACCTTCGACAGTTCTCGATGAAGTTCCGGTTGCGACAGTAATGACCTCCACTCCCGACCTGCGAAGATAGTCTACCGGAGTAAGTGCTTCCACCTCTTCAAATCCATTGGCAAGAAATACAACCGCTTTTTTCATTTCTAGTTCTCCTTCCATCAAACTGGCCTATCCTGAATTCCACAGGACAGAAAATACTTTTCCCAGCCGGAACAATACCTGCCAGCCCGGGGAAACATTGAAATTATACTATCAAAGGGTTATCATTGTATATCATGAAATCTATTCTTCTTATCGATGGATCACCTTTATTTCAGGATTTTTTACGTGACAAAGTTTCTGCTGAACAGGTTGGACTTGAATGTGCCGGCAGCAGGGACGCATATACAAAAATGCTCTCAATTCTTCCGGATCTCATCATCATTGAGATTGAAACAGTCATTACGGAAGACCTGACTCTTCTTCTTGAAAAAAAACACACTGATCCAAACGCCAAGAGAATTCCTATCATCATCACCGGCCCTGTCATGGACCGATCAAAAGTCGCAAACCTGGTTGAATTCGGTGTTGTAAAATATTTTACGAAGCCGATCAAATTTGATGTTTTCTTCGAGGCCATTGGACGCATACTCAAGATGCCTCTTTCGATGGATACCACACCCTGCATCCTCGACATCCACCTCAACGGAAGCATAATCTTTGTTGAGATTGCCCAGGGTCTGAACCGCGAAAAACTCATGCTTCTCAAATACAAACTGGCCCAGATCATAGACAGATACAAGATCAACTTTCCGAAGATAATCCTCATGCTGACAAACCTGCAACTCACCTTCGTTGACGGAGCAAATCTTGAGCTTCTCCTGGACAACATTACCTGCGGAAAGAAAATCGCGAACAAATACATAAAGATCCTTTCGTTTGACGATTATGTAAAGGAACTGGTAAAAGGTCATCCTGAATACATGGGAATGGTTGTCTCACAGAACCTTCAGTATGTAGTCTCAACACTTCTCAATGACAGTGATGATGCCAATTACGATTCCACAGATTTCATCTATGACAACATCCTCCATTCTGACAGACCGACAGACAATGCTTCTCTTGGATTCATTGATGACAGAGGCGGAACTGAAGGAAGCAGCGGAACCATGATGAGGGTTGCCCTGGTCGACGATGACGTAGTCGTCAGAAAACTTCTTGAGAACACATTTACTTCGGCAAGCGGTGAAGCATCGTTGTACGAAAACGCATCTACTTTCCTCAAGGCCGTCTCGGACGGAAAGGAATTCGATATTGTTGTTCTGGATCTTTATCTGCCTGACATGGATGGAATCAGCATCCTCAAGACGCTGCTGCAGAGAAACTACCAGACACCGATTCTCATATACTCAAAGGCCTCTTCAAAGGAAGTCGTTCTCCAGGCTCTTTCACTTGGAGCAAAAAGCTACCTGGTGAAACCTCAGAAACCGGGAGCAATCCTCAACAAGGCTCTTGAAATTCTCCACTCGTCATAATAAGGAAAATCAGGGGATGGATTCACCTTCACTCGAAGTCGGCAGCAGATTTATCGCAAGTACCATGCATGAGGTCCGCACACCTTTGCAGACCATCATCAGTACCCTCGAACTGCTCGAGGACACTCCGCTCAACAAAGAGCAGACTGAATATATCCACCAGATTGAATTTTCCGCCAATGCCCTTCTTGGTCTTGCAAATGACGTCCTGGACTTTACGAAAATCTCGTCCAAGAATTTCAAGCTTGAGATCCAGCCTTATGACGTAATAGAACTTACGGAACGTGTCGTCGACCTCATCACGGTGGAATCCTTCAACAGAGGCATCGAAGTCCTTACGGACATTGACTATAGAATTCCCCAGAACATTCTTGGAGACCCTGTCCGCATCCAGCAGATCATCCTTAACCTGGTCAAGAATGCGGCAAAATTCACTGAAAGCGGATATATATTCATCCGTGTTTCCGTGAAGGACGCTTACCTTCTTTTTGAGATAATCGACAGCGGAATCGGTGTTCCGGAAGACAAGCGCAGGCTCATTTTCACGGACTTCTATCAGGTTGACGGAAGTTCCACACGAAAAACCGGTGGTACGGGACTTGGTCTTTCCATCTCGAAAAATCTTGTCAATGTCATGAAAGGAAAAATTGGAATTCTCGAAAATCCTAACGGCGGTTCCAATTTCTGGTTTGCCATTCCTCTGGAAAAAACGGAAGGAGAAAGAAATTCCTTCTCACAGATTTCAATTCCAGGAAAACAGAAGGTCCTCATCGTCGATGACAACTCCCTTGCACTCAAGACCCTGAAGTCAAAGCTTCTGTACTACGGAATCGCTGAGATCATTCTTGCAGACAGCGGATATTCCGCCCTCCAGAAAATTCAGGAAGCGGACCAGCTTGGAAAACCTTTTACAGCAGCCTTCATAGACCTTCTCATGAATCCAATGGATGGATGGAGACTTGCATCTGAAATCAGATCCACACACACCACAAAAGACCTGAAGATGATCCTCATGGTTCCGGAAGGACAGCTCAGGCAGGATGCAAAAATGAAAATGCTTGACTGGTATGACGGATACATCTACAAACCAATCAAGCAGAAGGCCCTGGCCGACGTACTCGAATCTGTACTCAACGAAAGGGACACAACGGCAAAGGAATCTGACGAAATCACGGAACTTGCAAACACAAGGAAAGTTTCCTCAATCCTCGATCAGCAGGTGGGCAGCAGCTTGAACATCCTCGTTGCAGAAGACACGCCTATCAACCAGAAACTTCTTGGAACATTCCTCAAGAAATTTGGAGCCAACGTCTATCTTGCGGAAAACGGACAGGTTGCCGTTGACCAGATTGAGCTTCACCCTGAAATCGACCTCATATTCATGGACATCTTCATGCCCATCAAAAGCGGTATCGACGCTACCATCGAGCTTCGAAACAAGGGATACAAGGGAATCATCATTGCATGTACGGCAAACAGTGACCCTGACGATTTCAAGACCTATAAAAAAATCGGTGTAACCGACATTGTCGTCAAACCGTTTAAAAGAGACACCATACGCGAACTCCTCGAGAAATGGGGTTCCGTACTTACAGTGCCAAATGCGAAGGACATCATCTCCCTTACGTTCCTTGAAAACAAATCATCGGAAATGTGGAACCTCGAAGACTTCATGGACACCACAGGGCAGAACATCGAATTTGCGATTTCCCTTATGGATGAGTACATAACCCAGTCCAAGGAGCTCATGGAAAACCTGAAGGAAGAACTCAAACAGTCACCTCTCAACTACGAAAAGATTGAACTGTATACCCACACCATGAAAGGAAGCAGCGCCTCCGTAAGTGCGACCCGATTTGCAGATCTTGGACGCAAAATGAATGATGCCGCAAAGACAAGAAACCTTACGGATCTTGAGTCCGCAAGAATCAACTACGAAATAGACTTCATCACTTTCACCAATATCGTTGCCAACTGGAAGAACTCAATATGATCAAGACGAATTATCATACCCACACTGAATTCTGCGATGCAAAGAATACGGCAGAAGAAATGGTCCTCGCTGCAATTGAAAAAGGAATTTCAATCCTTGGTTTTTCCAGCCACGCAATGTATCCCTTTGCCGGAGATTGGCATATCGGTACAGAGAAATATGCTGACTATGTAAACGAGATCAACCGCCTTAAGGAAAAATATCAGGGGCAGATCAAGATCTACACGGGATTTGAAGTTGAATACATGGACGGAATCTCGATTCCCTGCTTTGACACATACAGGGAATTCAAACCGGACTATCTCATAGGATCAGTTCACTTTGTGCCTGGCGACGGAGGATACTATGAGGCAGACGGAAAGGAAGATTCTGTAAAAGAAAGAATAGGAAAGTTTTTTGATGGCTCCGTAAAAAAAGCGGTGCAGGAATATTTCTGCTGCGAACGTAAACTGCTCAAAGACGGAGACTTTACCTTCCTTGGCCACTGCGATCTTGTCCAGAAACAGAACATAAATTCAATGCTTTTTAACGAAAACGAATCCTGGTACAAGAAAGAGCTGAAGGTACTGGCAAAAGAAATCGGGAAATCAGGTGTCTGCGTCGAGGTAAACACCGGTGCAATCTGCAGGCTTGGTGCGAAAAGGCCATACCCAAGTCCTTACCTTCTTGATCTGCTAAAAGCAAACAACGTTCCCCTCACCATCGATTCCGACGCCCATACTTCAGCTGGAATAGACTGCTGGTTTGACGAAGCAATCCAGTACATAAAAAAAGCCGGCTACACAGAACTTGCATTCTATGAAGACGGCCTGAAATTTCAAAAGATCTGATCTGCAAAATTACTGGCGGCGCTCGTATTCATGCTGACATTCAACGCAGAAAGTTGCATATGGAATTGCTTCAAGTCTTGTTTCTGCAATCGGTTCTCCGCACTCAAGGCAGATTCCGTATGTGCCCTGTGTGATTCTGTCGAGGGCACGGTCAATCATCGCAAGGCGGTTCTGATCTGCCTGTCCCAGTGAATTGAACAGAGTCCTGTCGATTGTATCAGACGCGATGTCTGCATCATCACCGCTTTCCGTAGCTCCACCGAGACTTGTAAGCTGGTCGTTGCGTCCTGTAAGTGAATCAAGAATCTCATTGCGTTCCGCAGTAAGCTTCTTCTTCTGTTTATCTAAAAAATCCTTTTTCATAATCAAGCTCCCATCACTTTGGCTGTCCGGTAGTTTTTCGGTTGACAGCCGTTTTTGTTTTGTTCATAATAGTATAGTATATTTTCCTAAAAAGGCAAATAATTTTGGAGGAATTGTGGCTAACAAAGACGAAGCTATCGAAGTTGAAGGAATCGTAAAAGAAGCATTGCCAAACACAATGTTCCGTGTTGAACTCAAGAACGGACACATCATCCTTGGCCATCTCAGTGGCAAGATGAGAAAGCACTACATCAGAATCGTTCCAGGTGACAGCGTTAAAGTTGAGCTTTCACCTTATGATCTCAACCGCGGCAGAATCATTTTCCGCGAAAGATAGAATAGAAAAAGTCTTAGCAACATCTGAAGAAAGCTGTTTTTTTATTTTTCTTATGGCTGCTTCACATTCTGAAACAACTTCTTCTTTTGCAATATCCCAGTTTCAAGGGCGTGAATGTTAAAGAACAGGATAGAAATCAAAAGAAAGGAAAGATGTCTTCTATATATGTAGACTTGTAAAACTTAAAACTCATTAAACAAATTATAAAGCACATATGCATATACGACAATGTTTGAATAAATTAAAAATAATGTTATTCCATGCCGCAGAGTAGTTCCGAAAATTACAATAAACTGAAAGAACTGACGCTATATATTAGACTAAACAAAGGCGTTTTATGCACAGACGGAATCATGGATTCTGCCTTGGTATAAGACGGCTTTTTTTTTATTTACCTGGGGGTTACATATGTGTGGATTCGTTGGTGCATTTGATCTGGCAAGCGGAAGCAAGCCGATAGAAGAAGGACTTAAGGAACAGCTTCGTTCCCAGGTTCTTGAAATGTCAAAAAAAATTCGTCATCGTGGTCCGGACTGGAGCGGTGTTTATACAGGCGACAATGCAATTCTTTCACATGAACGCCTTGCCATTGTCGATCCGTTCAGCGGAAAGCAGCCTCTTGTAAGTGATGACGGAAAAATCATCCTTGCGGCAAACGGAGAAATCTACAACCACAAGGAAATCCGCAGTGAGTTTACTGGAAAATATGAATTCCAGACTGGTTCAGACTGTGAAGCAATCCTTCCTTTATATAAGAAATATCGTGACAGTGGAAACTTCGAGGAAATGATCGAAAGGCTTTCAGGTATTTTTGCTTTTGCACTTTATGATTCTGAAAGGGACATGTACCTCATTGCCCGTGATGAAATTGGTGTTGTTCCCCTTTATCAGGGCTGGGACAAGGACGGCCGCTATTATGTTGCTTCGGAGCTCAAGGCCCTTGAAGGTCACTGCATTACAATAGAAGAATTTCCTAACGGATGCTATTACTGGTCAGGTGATGAAAAAACTGTAAAGTGGTACAAGCGTGACTGGGAAAGTTACGATGCCGTAAAGGATGCTCCTTGCGCAACAGATGACAAGGGCGAATTGATTGATCCTTCAGTAATTGCAAAGGTTCGTGACGGACTTGAAAATGCAGTCAAGGCTCAGCTAATGTCCGATGTTCCTTACGGAGTTCTTCTTTCAGGCGGTCTTGATTCAACTGTAATTGCCGCAATCACACAGAAGTATGCAAAGAAGCGTGTTGAAACAGGTTCCCTCAAGGATGCCTGGTGGCCACAGCTTCACTCTTTTGCAGTTGGCCTTGAAGGTTCTCCTGATCTTATCGCTGCTAAGAAAGCCGCAGACTACATCGGTACAGTTCATCATGAAATCCATTTTACAATTCAGGAAGCACTGGATGCCCTGGAAGATGTTATCTACCATATTGAAACTTACGACATTACTACGGTTCGTGCCTCAACTCCAATGTACCTTCTTGCACGTGCAATCAAGGCAATGGGAATCAAGATGGTTCTTTCGGGCGAAGGAAGCGATGAACTTTTTGGCGGCTACCTATATTTCCACAAGGCTCCAGACGCAAAGGAATTCCACGAAGAACTTGTTCGCAAGATGAGCAAACTTCACCTTTACGACTGCCTCCGTGCAAACAAGTCCCTTATGGCCTGGGGTATTGAAGGCCGTGTTCCGTTCCTCCACAAGGAATTCATCGACATTGCCATGAGATTGAATCCGACGGACAAGATGAGCATCAAGCTTCCGGACGGAAAGCAGCGCATTGAAAAGTGGATTGTCCGCAAGGCCTTTGAAGACATTCTTCCGCCTGACATCTGCTGGAGACAGAAGGAACAGTTCAGCGACGGTGTAGGCTACAGCTGGATTGATACACTGAAGGAAATGACAAACCAGAAGGTAAGCGATGCGGAATTTGCACAGAGGGAAAAGAGATTCCCTGTAAACACGCCTTCCACAAAGGAAGAATATTTCTATCGCGAAATCTACGAAAAGCTTTTCCCAAGCCCAACAGCCGCTTTGTGTCCTCCTCATGAAGCTGGTGTTGCCTGCTCGACAGCAAAAGCCCTTGAATGGGATGAGGCCTGGAAGTCTTCTAACGAACCGTCTGGAAGAGCAATTTCAGGAGTTCATGATCAGGCTTACTGATCGTAATAAATTGAAGTGCACCCCTAAAGTTGGACAAATAAAGTTCAATTTTAGTAGGTGCATTTTTTATTGCATGAAAATCCTCAATCTTCCGCAAAGATCCATCTGATGCTTCTTATGGCATCCCTGATTCCTGTAATCACCGAAACAACACAGATCAAGTTGATGATGAAGCTCCATCTTCCCAATGTATAAAGACAAAGCAGGCTCAGTCCAATCTTGAAGAGACTGCTCCTCAGATATGGATAGGCCTTTTTACCCTTTGGCGTTTCCGTTTCATTTGTCGTATATGTATACGTGTAACGATGATTTCCATTCGACTGGTAATTTCTGTAGGCATTCCTGAAGAATTCCTCATACGGATCCTGTGAATAGAAATTATCGGCTCCATGATATGCTCCCTGCTGGGAATAAGCAGATGAACCAAAGGCATCATACTGGCGGCGCTTGGTCTCATCACCAAGAACTGAATACGCCTGGTTTATTTCCTTGAATTTTTCCTCGGCCTCAGCGTTTCCTTCGTTTCTGTCCGGATGATATTTGAAGGCAAGGTTTCTATATGCCTTTTTGATTTCATCTGCGGAAGCATTCCGTTCTACGCCAAGAATTCTGTACAAATCTTCCATCATGTATTTCCTGAAGGCTTTCCTTTTCAGGGTAAGTCTATGTAAATAAAGTTAATATAATCCAGCCGATAATGCAAATTTATCTGTGCTTTTCAAAAGGCCGGATTATGACCCAGGTAGCTCCGTTGCCACCGTGATTTCTGTCCGGGTGTCCGCTTGTTCCAAGACGTTTATCCTGCTCTATGAAAAGTCTGACCATCTGTCCAAGGACCGGATCGCTTCCGTTTGAATGGATTCCCTTGCCGTGGATAATGAGGATCTTCCTCAAGTTCCGTCTGTAACAGTCATTTACAAAATTCGTAAGCTTTGCCCAGGCCTCATCTCTTGTAAGCTGGTGCAGATCTATTACAGCCTCTGGATTCAATGACTTCAGATATTCAAGATTGTTCATCCTTTCGTTGCGGTCCGCTTCTTCCGAAATCCTGTCCTTGTCCACAGTTCCGTGGCGGTTCAGCCAGATGTCCATGGGATTCATCCGTTTTTTTCTGTCCAGCTCCATTATCTGCTCATATGAATATCCCTGACGAGCGGCTTCTTTTTCCTCCTTTGTTGGAGCGTTTGCCTTTTTGTGGGAAACCTGATTCTGTTTTGACTTTGGTTTTGCCCTCTGCCTTCCTTCCCACTGATTCAAAATGTCACCGAAATCCATATGCCAACTCCTGACTCCTTATTTTATAAGACACACGCTCTTTGACGGAATCCATCCGTAAGTGTCATTATGACGGATGTACATCCAGTCTCCCGCAGACCTTATTATTGAAACAACACTTCCTGCCTGGATGGTTACACCTGTCATGAGATTTTCTTCTGGAATAGGATTCATAACTCCGCCGGTGAAAACACCATGGCTCGAATTTACCCTTACTCCATATATTCCGGTAAACACGGAAAAGAAGATAAGAAGGGATACAAATATTGCTGTCTCCGTTTTTTTTCTGACCACGACAAAAAATATGGTCACGGCAAAAACTGCTGTCAGAAGAGCAACCATGGCAAGCAAGACCATAAGACTTGGCTCATGATAATCACATGGCAGACCAAGTTCAAGTTCCGCAGCTTTTCTTTCATCTACGACACTTGAGAACGGAAATGAATGTCGTTCCCTTATATGAAGTTCAACAAGACGGGAAATGTCCTGGGGACTGGCCTCGATATTTTTCTTGGACTCAAAACTTTTTTCCGTCTCGTAGAAAGCATAGACGAAAGGATTTTCCTCCCTTGCTTCCTGGATTATCTGTTCCGCTTTTCCGGCCTTAAAGTTGAAAACCGGACATGGAATATCTTCTACGGAACCATTGTATGAAGCCGCGGCAATGAAAATTTCCGGAAGACGAAGATCTCCTTCTGAAAGCGGCTGCCAGTCAAAAGTCGCTACCGGCTGGAATTGGGTCACAAATCTGGAATCACCTGCAGGAAATGAAAATTCATAATCCTTTATTTTCTTGAAGATGGAATCTTCCGGTATGTTCCAGAAAATGTTCTGTATCGATTCCATGTATCTTGCAGTGACAGTGAAGACAACATGATCCCCGGAATTTATCTTCATGAATTTTCCTTTCTTTGACGACTCAAGGGTCTGGTTCTGGAAAACCACATTGATTTCCGGATGGATGAATCTTGGATTCTGGAAAATCTCTACGCTTTCAAAAGGTATCTGGTAAAATCCACCGTCTATGGTAAGGTCTATAGGCTTGATCCTGTAGCTCCCGGTTTTTGCAAAACGCATCCACAGGATTATTCTTGTTCCTGTTGTATATCCACCGCCAAAAGCCTCGTCACGTGGAATGAGGACAGTCTCTTTTTTTGAAGACACGAAGCTTACGTTGGGAGGAAGTGAATTCACGGAAATCTGGACGCTGTCAGGCGTAACATTTTCTATCTCGACAAAAAATGAATTGTCATTCTCAGTGAACAAAGTATCCTGTGTCGGACGGAACCTCATGCCCCAAAGATATGCCCATGAGACTGCCTTTGCAGACAGAGACAGACATGATGTTGCCGCCAGTATCAGTAATCCTGCGATGATCTTTCTGATTCTTTCTGCTGATTTTTCCATTGCTGCTGTTCACCTTCTTTGAGTATTGAATAGAGGGCATTTTCCAAAGTCTGGTCTTCCCTGTTTTCGGAAATGGGAATGAGTTCCGTGGCACCTTCATTTGCATGGGATGATTCTTCCCGTAATGAAAGTTCCAGGTTGATTTTGGCGTCTGTGCTTGTTCCGTCTATGAGAAGAGACCTTCTGAAATAATCGGCCGCTGCCTCATAGTTTCCGTTTCTATGGGCGATGATTCCAAGATTGTACAGAACCGCAAATTTTATCTGGGTTGGAGCATTCTCATAGACCATGTTGAATTTGTTCCGGGCAGCTTCCGTTTCCCCCTGCATAAGGTATGTAGAACCTATTCCGTAGACCGAATACTGATATACAAGACTGTCTCCGCGTTCCTGGGCACTGCATGCAGATTCAAGAAAGTTGGCTGTTGCCTTCTGATAATTTCCTTTGGACCAGTCGATTTTTCCTTCAAGGATTTTTACACCGTCATCAAAACGTGGAGTACATCCCGTCATGATGAAAGCAAGGCTGACCATGGTCACGGAAGAAAGAATTTTCCGTTTTCCGCCGGAGACATCAAGTTCTCCCAAAAGAATCGCCATGAGAAAAAAGACGATCGCAAGGATTATGAAAACCCTGTGCCTGTCTACGGCCTGGATCTCATAGGAAATTCCATTGCCTTTTGCATCCCCCGAGATAAGTTTCAGAATTTTTGTGGCAGACCCCATTTCAGAAGCATCAATATATTCGCACTCTGAGGCAAGGGAGTTGCTGCCAACGGAAGTGTTTCTTTTCCTTATGGACTGGATGATTTTTTCCATCTCAGAGGAACGCAACGCCGTCTTAATTTTTGTCTGACCGTCTCCGGCAAGAACTTCACTTTCACGTTCATTTCCGAACCCAACGATTATGACAGGAATGCCATAGCGCACAGATTCCGAAAGAGCAGACTGCAGCGACGAATCCGTTTCCTCACAGTCAGTGAAAAGAACAATGCAGGAAGCTTCGGAAGACTGCTCCGGAAATGATGAAACTGCGGCCCTGATACCTTTGCCAAGACTTGTTCCTTCCGACGTCATGAGTTTTGGAGAAAGGTTGTCTATGGCAGTCACCACGGAATTGTAGTCATCAGTAAGCGGAACACAGACAGTTCCGTCACCCTTTGCAATCACGACGGAGATTTTTGTTCCGTCTGTATGCTCAAGAATTCCTTTTGCATATGCGATGGCCGCATTAAGACGGGAAATTCCGCCAGGTGCGTCATGAGCTTCCATGCTGTAGGAAATGTCAAAGACAAATGAAACTGCCTTTCCGTTTTTCTGAACAGGAATCGTATCAGTTCCCCATGAAATTCCGGCCCCTGCAAGAATGACCATGGATGCACTGAGAGCACGGAAAATCGTCCTGAACCAGAAACAGTACTCGAACCTGTTTGAAAAGAAACTGCCACCGGCTACCTTGTTCTTTTCCGACAGAACGTTTTTCAGTTTCTTGTACTTCAGAATCACAAACAGCATCGCAAAGACAAGAGGCACAAACAGGATAAAAGCTATAGGATGGCCGACTGTAAGATTCATAGAACCTCCTGCAGCAAAAGCCTTCTGATTATCCATGCGAGGACTGCAAGCAAAGCTGCGGCGACAAGGAAATAGGAATAGTAATACGTATCAATGTTCTTCACGTGGTAACTCTGGACAACGCTTTCGTTTTTGCTGATGGAAGACAAGGTCTGCGAAAGCGAAGCAAGAGAATCGGATTCAAAATATTTTCCGTCGCTTTCAGAAGCCAGTTTCACCAGGGTTGACGTGTCAAAATTGGATTCAAGATAGCCCGAATAGACACGGTTAGTCTTAGGGTCCACATAATCAAGGGGAACAACTCCCCTGGTACCTATTCCAAGAATGTAAAGGGAAATGCCCTTTGATTTTGCAAGACGGGCAGCGGTGTTGGGATGGACCGAACCCGCGTTGTTCTCACCGTCAGTGATAAGTATGACGACTTTTTTTTCAGCCGGAGTATTTTCAAGATGATAGACAGCAAGGCTTAGTCCGGTTCCTATGGCAGTACCGTCACCAAGTTCCCCGACATGCATGCTTTCCAGTCTGTCGAAGAAAACTTTTCTGTCCATTGTCGGCGGCAAAAGAAGACTTGCCGATTCGGCCATCTCGACAAGACCGAAATCATCGCCGTCATTCTGTTCCGCGAGGGAAGCAATGGCATTCTTTGCCGCATCAAGTCGATGCAGATCACCTATGTCCCTCGCCGCCATGGAAGGACTCACGTCAACGACATAGATCACGGAAGCACCTCTGGAAGAATAGACCTTCTGGTGACGGTGATAGACAGGAGAAGCACAGGCAAGAACAAGGCATATGTAGAACAGGATGCAGAGAATCTTTACGAATGCTGAAAGTGCCTTTCTGAATTTCCCGTTCCACGTAAATGAAGTTCCGTTCCAGTCACTCATGTTGAGGGGAAAAGTGATGCGCGAAAGAATCTTTATGTATCTAAGAATATATAGAATCGGAATCAGGAGGAGAAGAAGAAAAGCTCCCTGATTTTCAAATTCAATCATCTGCTTCCTCCTTTTCAAAAGTATCGATTATTCCATGCATGGAAGAAATCATTGATTTTTTTTCACCTTTCAGGAAACTTGCCTGATGTTCTTCCATTGGCAGCATTTTCGAATCGATGGATCCTTCCGCAAACCTTATGTAATCCGTACGCACGAAAAGCGATGTGAGAAGCTCAATGTTTTCTTCCTGCCTATCGGTCATATATCCACCGGTGACCGTCTGTATTTTTTTCTCGATGTTTCTTCCGGTTACAGAAGCAAAGGAAATCTTGAATCTGAACTCAAGATATGCCCTGACAATTTTCTGCCATGATTCACAGAATTCACTGTCACTTATTTTCTTTTTCAAAAGTATGTTGAGAAGCCTTTTTGTCCTTACCGCATTCTTGTAGAACTCAAGTTTCTTTCTGAAGGCCCTGTATTTTCTGACGAGTTCCGGAAGCCTGATGACAGCGATACATAGAAGTGAAAAAAGCATGACCGCAAGTACAAGGAAAAACCAGAGGAAATAATTTGTGTTTGGAAGAACTACAGGAGGCTTTGGAGGCCTCAATGTTTTTGCGCCGAGTTTTTCTGCAAGGGAAAGAATCATTACCGGTGCAAGATTCACGTTGAAATCCGCAGAAACGTTTTCCTTTTCTCTGGTGCATATTTCCTCAAGATTGAATTCCTTGAATTTTATCAGACCTGTTTTCCACGGAACAAATGTGATGCATAGATTGTAATTGATTCCATTTCTTGAGAGGGTCGTTTTCTGAACAAGGCATGATTCAGGATCATCGAGAAAGTCCTGTGGTCCAAGATCTATATCAATGGTTTCATTTACCGCTGCATTGTTTTCCTTGAATGCAAAAAAATCAACCGGACTACGGAAAGAATACTGTATCTGACCTGAATCACCGATGAAGACATCACGTGGAACCATTACCTGGAGCGTCGACTCTTCTTCTTCGTTTACGGTGCTCTGTGCTCCAAGAGAGAAAAAAGAAACGGAAACAATCAGCGAAAGGATCAATTTTTTCATGTCGAATACTGCTCCCTTGTGCTGAAGAATTTTATCAGTTCCGCCGCAGGATCCTGTATGGTGCTGACAGAAAGCGGAACACCTCCGCTTCGAAGACATTCTGACTTCCATCTTTCATTTCTTGCCTCAGAGTCCTCACGCCAGGCTCTTGCGAATTTGCTTGAGGATGTGGGAAGGACACATTCATATCCTGTCTCCGGATCCCTGAAAGGAACGGCACCCATCGACGGAAGCATTTCATCAAGAGGATCGGTTATCTTTATGGCGATGAGATCGTGTTTGTGGCACAGATGTGATAAAGGAACCGACCACCCATCCGATCTGAAATCCGAAATCACGAAGACAAGGGTTCTTTTTTTCAGAAGTTTTTCCGCAACACGAAGGGCACTTTCCAGAACGGAACCTACCTGCTGGGTTCCCCTTTTGTCGAATTCCGAAAGCAGAAGAAGGGCCTGGTTTTTTCCGGCTTTGGGCGCACATGAAAACTGGATTCTTCCGTCAAACACGACGGAACCTACCGGACTTGAATTGTGAAGGGATGCCATGGTTATGAGTGATGCGCAATCCATGGCCGTCTCAAGGCGTGACTGTCTCCCGGAACCTGTGTTCATGGAAAGGGATCTGTCCACGACAATGAAAACATCAAGTTCCCTTTCTTCTTCAAAGGTTTTTACAAATGGCTTTCCCATACGGGCGGTAACATTCCAGTCAATGGCACGAACGTCATCTCCACGAAGGTATTCACGGACTCCGGAAAATTCAATTCCCTGTCCCCGGTAAAGGGAACGGAAGGATCCGTTTTTCATTCCGTTTGCAAGAGAAAGAGAAGTAAGATGTAAAAGCTGCGCCCTTTGCGCCGTATTGTTCTTCAAGAAAGACTCCGAGTCATGTGTCCAGATTATTTATTCTGAGGCTGTCCTAAAAGCAATTTCAGGGTAGTTTCGACTACGATCTACCACCCTGGCTATCGAACAGCGCGAGAAAATCGCCCCCCACTTAGACCGATCCAACTTTGACGAGTTGGATAGAGGCCTACATAAACCGATCCAACTCATCAGAGTTGGATGGAGAAAATCGCCTTGCGATTTTCTCATGGTACCGGCATGAAGTCGATGATTTTTTCAATGAGGTCGTCGGCGGTAACCGAATCGGCGGCAGCCTCATAGTTTAAAACCAGACGGTGGCGAAGAACCTGTCTTGCAACTGCCTGAATATCCTCCGCAAGAACAAAACTCCTGTTCTCAAAAAGAGCGTGTACCTTTGCACAGCGAAGAAGAGCTATGCCTGCTCGTGGAGATGCACCAAAGGCAATGTAGCGCTGTATATCGTTTTTTCTGTTAGACTGAACTGAATTTGCACGTGTTGCGTTTACGATTGAAACAATGTATGCAAGCATCTTGTCATCGACAGTAACTGCATCAACAGCACTGCGGCACTTCTGGAGGGCATATGATGAGAAAACCTTGTTTACAGGAATTTTTTCAGCACGGCCTTCAGACTTCACTATCTGGATTTCTTCTTCAGGAGTCGGATAAGGAACAATGAGCTTCATGAGGAAGCGGTCAAGTTCCGCCTCTGGAAGATTGTATGTTCCTTCCTGCTCAATGGGATTCTGTGTGGCAAGAACGAAGAATGGATCTGAAAGCCTGTATGTGTTCTCTCCGATTGTAACCTGCTGTTCCGCCATGGCTTCAAGAAGAGCCGACTGGACTTTAGCAGGAGCACGGTTGATTTCATCCGCAAGAACAAGGTTCGAGAAAACAGGTCCCTTCCTCACGTTGAATCTCCCCGTTGACTGCTCGTAGATCAGAGTTCCGCTTACATCGGCAGGAAGAAGGTCTGGAGTAAACTGAATTCTCCTGTACTCAAGGCCGGAAATATCGGCAAAGGTTTTTACGGCAAGAGTTTTTGCAAGACCTGGCACACCCTCAAGAAGGACATGGCCTCCCGCGATGAGTGCCATTATGATTCCGTCTACAATGTCTTTCTGTCCGACAACGCGGCGGCCAACTTCAGTACGGCAATTCTTTATGTAACTGTAACATTCGTCCAGTTCTGTCTTTGTGATTACGTTCATTTCATCCCCTCAATTTGTCTGAAAATTATATCGGCAATTCTAATCCATGTAAACTTCGCTGTGTGTATGAAAACCGGAATCGATGATCACCTCGTCAATGTTTCTGGCATCAACAACAACAGGCTCGAGAAGAACGCATGGAATTTTTGCTTTTTCGTTGTCAATGGTCTTTCCGTCACTGGCAATGGATTCACCGCTTTCGCCGGAAGCTATACGCACCGCATATTCAGCAGCTTTCTGGGCTAGAAGCGTGATGGGCTTATAAATAGTAAAATCCTGGTAGCCCCTGGTGATGTTCTGACATGCGGCAATGTCTGCATCCTGTCCGCAGATCGGAATGTGGACATTTGGATAATAGACATGCAGTGTCGATATGACCGCATCAGCCACCGCATCGTTTCCGCAGATGATCGCATCGGGAATCTGGCCGCTTGTAATCACATCGATCATTTTCTGTTTTGCCAGATCGTAATCCCATCCCTGGGTAAAGAACATATCTGAAATTACAGGACCATGGTTTTTTATTGAACTTGCAAGTCCGTTGCGGATCATGGTCATGTTGAAATCTTCTTTTGGACCAAGAATACACAGCCAGTTTTTTGTTCCGCTTACTGATTTCATCTGCTGTCCCATGAGGAATCCGACTTTCGTGCTGTCTACGGAAACATAGAGATCGATTTCCGTGTTCAGGATAAGACGGTCGTAGGAAATGACCGGAATGTTCTTTGCCCGTATCTTTTCGATTTCCTCAACAAGAGAAGCGGCATCCTTTGGAAGAATGACGATGACATCAACATTGCGATCCATAAGATAGGTGAGCTGCCTTTTCTGTTCCTCGACACTGTTGCCCGCATTCTGTACAATCACCTGCGCATCAAGATCTCTGACAGCCGCCATGAATACGTCCAGATCTCTTTGCCAGCGTTCTATGGCAAGAGTGTCAATCGAGAATCCTACGGTAATCGATTTGTTTTCACCTTTTTTTTTCTGCACCGCCTGATTTTTTCCATTGCAGAAAATAAACAGAAAAATCAAGGACATGATCAAAAGAAACTTTCTTTTCATTTCTACATCTTCCACTGTCAAAATAGATTTTAAAAGGCTTGCTCAAGTATTTGCTGAATTTCGGAAATCAGTAGGCGAAATCCCGAATTTGTTCTTGAACTGCCTGCTGAAATAATTCTGGTCACTGTACCCTGTCTGCCCCGCAATCTCCTTGATGGAAAGATCAGTTTCCGAAAGAAGTTTTTTGGTACGGTCAAGGCGTCTGTCAGTGACGTAATTTATAAAAGTCTCTCCCATTTCTTCCTTGAAAAGTTTGCTGACGTAGAATGGGCTTACTCCCACGCTGGCAGCTACATCCTCCAGTGAAAAATTCCGGCTCATGTTCTGATCGATGTACTCGAGGATTTTTTTCACTACCGGATTTTCCTTCTGCTCCCTGATTGAAGCAATTGCCGTAGCACATTCCACAAGCCGGTTGCTTAAAAAGTCCTGTATGACGGAAATATCCTGTGTTCCCACCAAAAGAGTAAAGGCTGAATCAAAAGCTGAATTCTCATAGCCGGAATTTATTTCACCTGTAATGTTGCGGATGTTTACAAGAAGTTCAAAAACATTGCTCTTGATCTTGTCCATCTCAAAACCGCATGAAACCTGCTCGCTGCAGAAAAGGCCTGCAAGGAACTGAACTCCGGCGGAATCCCCGATTCTGAGTCTGTTGTATATTCTTTCCCGCAGTTCGTTGATCCTTTCGGTCCCTGTCGTCTTCTTTGTCTGCTCTTCCGCAAAAAGAAGCTCACCGTTTGGAGACGTGCAGTTGAGGGCAAAAAGAGCATCCTTGTAGGAACTGGACACATTGAGAAGTTCATCTGAAAGACGGCTTACACCCATCCTGACTTTCTGGCTTATATTCATCGAAAGGATTCCGTAGATATTTTTTGCCATCGTATGGAAAACCTCAAGAAGATCATCGCAGGCATCTTCCATTTCAACTGAAAAGAAAAGCACAAGACGATTTGCCATGAATGAGCCTATGAGGCACTTGAATTTTTCTGTAAGGAGTTTCCTTATGCTGTTGTATTTTTCATACTGATTGCTTGAATCAATGTGGGGAACTTCAATGCAGGCAAAAAAGTAATTGGTGACAGACATGTTGAAATACTCAAGATAGCTTGAAAGGTCTTCCTTCTTTTCCGAACTGAAAATACATGAATAGATGAAATCGCTTTCAACCATCGGAGAAACGGTATCCAGTTTTTTCAACAGCTCCTGGTCATCACTGTCCTTGCCACGGCGTTCATCCACAAGGTTCATCGCATTACGTACAGTCTGGATCACAACATTTCTGTTTACAGGTTTGGTGATGTATTTGTAGGCACCAAGATTCATGGCTTCCTGTGCATACTGGAATTTATCAAAGGCACTGAGAACGACTATTACGGTTTCAGGTTTGAGATTCATGATGCAGCTGATGGTTTCAAGACCGCTCATTCCAGGCATGTTGATGTCCATGAAAATGATGTCTATTTTTTCACGGCTGGCAATGGCCAGGGCATCGCTTCCGGAAAGGGCTGAAAATAAATTTACCTGTCCTTCGAAATTTTTCTTTATGATAAATTGAAGAGAATCAATTACGATCTGCTCATCATCACATGTTAGAATGTTATACATTTTCCGGTATCCTTATTATGAATTTTGTTCCCTGTCCGTTTTCATTTGTTTTGATGTCAAAAACGTCATCCCTGTGAAAATAAAGCCTGAGGCGTAGGAAGACATTTATGAGTCCTATTCCCGTATGCTCATCCGTTTTTTTGGTCTCTCCGTTCTTTATGTTTCCGATTTCAGGAGTCATTCCACGGCGTGCGGCATCGAGAAGTTTTTCCCTTACCTTTGGATCAAAACCGACTCCGTTGTCACTTACGGAAATCTCCACAAACCCGCTGTTTCGCTCAACCTTGAGAATCACTTTTCCTGTTGTATTCTGAAGTCCATGCTGGATGCAGTTTTCAACAAGTGGCTGAAGAGTCATGGCCGGGAGAGTCTGAAGAAAATTTTCCTGAGGAACTTCCTTTACGAATTCCAGACGCTGACCAAAACGGACTTTCATTATGTAGACAAAATTGTCCACAAGTCCAAGCTCGTCACTGATGGTGGCTTCTTCCTTCTGCTGCTGGATGTTGTAGCGGAAAAAATCTGATGTCTGCTCGATGAAATAACATGTCTTGTCGGCACCTTCCATCATGGCAAGCTGAGCTCCGGTATTGAGGGTATTGAAAAGAAAATGCGGATTGATCTGGCTCTGGTAGGCCTTCAGCTGCGCATCCGCATAAAGTGAACGCATTTCCATTTCACGCTCGCGAAGTTCATTTTCCGTGCGGGCCTTTTCCCAGATCGTGTCGATGTATTCACGTATGCTGATGATCATTCTGTCAAAGGCACGGCAGATGTTTCCTATCTCATCATGGCTTTCCTTTTTGAACAACGGAACATTGAAATCACGTTCGGCAACGCGAAGAGCGACATCTGAAATTTCCGCAAGAGGTCTGGTCATCTGGCCTATGAGCATGTAGAGGATGAGAAGAAGCAAGCCAAAAAACAGGGCAAAGAAAACCAGATAGAAATTCAATATGAGGTTTACGTTGTTTCTGTCTGAATTATAAACGGAAGAATTGTTCTTCATGTAAAGGATGTTCAGACTTGAGATTTCATCAACCAGAAGCTTGTAGCACTGGAGGCTTTTCTGATAGCTTTCGTTCACCGGAGCATTGGCGCGATGGGCGGCAACGGCCTTTGATGTGGACTGAAGAAAGGAAAGGGCAAGCTGATGGACTATGTATTCCTTGTGCCTCAATTCATTTGTTGAAGGAAAGGACTGCATGGTCTGGCAGAAATACTCGACACGGTTGGATGCGATGTAATAGTTGTTGATGCTTTCATAGGTACGGAAGTTTATGTAGGTTTCCAGCGCATTTTCCGTAAGAACAATATCATTGGAAAAGGAATTCAGTTCCTCATTGGAACGGAAGGATCTTCCTATGACGCCAAGGGCATAATGGTCGATGATGACGGTTATGAGAAGACTGGATCCTATGAAAGAAAAGAAAAAACTTATGCTGAACATGATCTTCCATCTAAGGCTCTTGTTCAGGAAACCGCTGATTATTCCTTCCGTCATTTTGAAGTCCTTACACGAATATCAGCGCTTATATAGCTGTTTGCATAACCTTTGGTACGATACTCAAAAAGTTCCATCATAGCGGTTCTCCCCATCTTGCCAGGATCAAGGGAAACAAGTTTTGAGAGAATTCCTTTCTTCAGATAGATTTCGAGAGTTTCATTTTCACCAAATCCGAGAACCTCAGTCTTATGGGCAAAGGATGATGATGTAAGAACATAAACAACATTTATAGTATCCTCTTCCGTCAGACAGACTATTGAAGGTTTTTTGACTTCCGGATCGCGGAGAACTTCCTTTATCCTTTCAATGTTCTCCTTTTCAGACTTGTCGAGAATTTCATAGTCCTTGATTCCTGCCGTTCTGTAATAGGTGACAAAATTATTGACCATGTTTCCATAATTCGGAATTGATGAATTTCCGCTTACAACAACAATAGTCCTGTCGCTTCTTTTGGCTATTTCCTCAGATTCAATGGCAAGCTGCCTGCCAAGATTGGAATAATTGTTTCCGATGAAAGAAATCTGCGGAATTTCTGCGACATAGTGTCCGATGGTAATGAGCGGAATTTCAGTTCCGTCTGCCTTGACCGGTTTTTTGAGGGAAGTAACCTGGGAATTGACGTAAGCAATGATTCCGTCGCAATTGACACAGGCCGCATAATCAATGAGAGACTGCAGCGACGTATTTTCCGCCTGAAGACTAGGAGCCCTGAATTCCACAACGGAATTGAACTGTTCCGAAAGACTCGACGCTCCTTCAAAGACCTGGTTAAGGAAAGCGGAATTATCAGCCTGACCGACTACAAGAATGTGATGTTTTCGCTCATTGCCTGTAGTGTCAAAAAAACCGCCCTGGGAATTGAGTCTTGGAAGTATGCGGAAGAAAAAAAGACACAGACTGAGGACAATAAAGATTGCCGCCAGAATAAACATCATTAGAAGAATCTGTTTGTTGTTCAGTCTGCGTGTGTTTTTCATATTCTTCCATGATATCATATTTCTTTCATTTTTGGGAGTTTTGGAAACCACGGAACTCCTGATGCCGAATATTGTATTAGGCATATTAAAATTGTATAATCGGATATTATGAGTGAAAATAAAGATTTATGTCCGTGCGGCAGCGGCAAAAACTATTCAGACTGCTGCGAACCAATCATCAAGGGAACAACAAAGGCTCCTACTGCAGAAGCCCTCATGAGAGCCCGCTATACTTCATACGTAAAGCATGAGATCGACTTCATCATCAACAGCTGCGAGAAAGGTGACAAGATTGCAGAGATCGACCGCAAGGCAACTGAAGACTGGAGCAACAAGAGCACATGGCATGGGCTCAAGATTCTGCGCACAGAAAAAGGAACAGAAAACGACGACGAAGGAATCGTTGAATTCGAAGCAACATACACAGCTGACGGCATGCGCGATGTTCACCACGAAATCGGCGGTTTCAGAAAAATTGACGGCGAATGGCTTTACAGCGAAGGCATGATGCGCCCTACAACTGTCGTTCGCGAAGGCAGAAAGATCGGCCGCAACGAACCATGTCCATGCGGTTCTGGTAAAAAGTACAAGCAATGTTGTGGTAAAAACTAATAAAAATCAGTGGGCCCCAGCTACGGGGATAAGGGCAATGGATAACCTCCCGCTTCACGCTTAAAAAGCGATGAGCCATTATGGCGGGCCCCTCCTTCCCCTTCTCCTGCACTCGCACGCACTTGCTACGAGTGCATGTCCCACTGATTTTTATTGCTGCGCTATTTTTTTAATGTGTATGTCCGGAAATTGTGTTGCTTTTCAGT
>SAMEA3663241__coassemble_59_pt1 | contig 34806 bp, 27 predicted proteins | sample SAMEA3663241__metabat2_high_PE_014 | metagenome-assembled genome bin SAMEA3663241 (sample SAMEA3663241) | pig gut metagenome | biome: pig gut; feature: pig-associated habitat; material: faeces | place: China | collected 2013
TAACAGGAATGATCTTAAGGCCAAGGCGCTTGAAGATCCTGTGGTATGCCTTTGCATAATCCTGGTATGTTGCATCCAAAGATTCGTCGTCTGCATGGAGGGAATAACCGTCAGCCATGTTGAATTCACGGCCGCGCATTACACCGTAGCGAGGGCGGATTTCATCGCGGTATTTTGTGTTGATCTGGTATGCGTTGATCGGGAGCTGCTTGTATGAAGTAAGTCCCTGGCGCATGATTGCAGTGTAAGCTTCTTCTGCTGTTGGAGAAACAACCATATCCTGTTCTCCGCGGTTCTTTGCCTTGAGCATCTGAGGACCCATTGTGTCCCAACGGCCGCTTTCCTTCCAGATTTCACCCGGAACAATAACAGTAGGCTTGAATTCCTGTGCGCCTATGTTGTTCCATTCTTCCTTAATGATGTTTTCAACCTTGCGGTATGCCTTAAGTCCGAGCGGCATGTATGTGTAAAGACCGTTACCAAGTTTGCGGATAAGATCAGCTCTCATCATAAGCTGATGACTTGAAATCTGAGCCTCTGCCGGGGCTTCACGTAATGTTCTAAAAGAAATTTGAGATGCTTTCATAATGGAAGACATTTTAATGAATTGACGGAAAAAAGTAAAATACGGAAGGATTTATTTGTCAATTCTGCGCAATCAGATTTTCAACATCTGAATTTTGTTGTAGAATCTCTCCCATGTTAAAAAAGAGAGTATCAAAATCAGCATTATTGGTTTTAGTTTCGGCATTCCTTGCATCGTGCAGAACGACAAGTTCCCTTCAGCGTAATTTTGAAAAGGCCGAGCCATATGAAGAGAACTACATAACCCAAATAAACAGGAACCTTGAATACACAAAAGAGGATTTTGAAAACCAAAAGTTCATCTTCATAAGGCTTCACCACATAAACTACAAAAAGGGTTCAAAATTTCTATACGTCTGGCGTGGAACAGCAAGCATCATGGGGCATGGAACAGACGGAAACGTTTACACCCACACGTCAATGAACTGCACGCTTGACGATGACTTTGTTGGAATCACCACCCGAGGGAAAAACCAGGTCAAGGTTGAAAAGTTACAATCTCCGGAAGAAAACATCTATTTCCAGCGAATAGACATGAACAAAACTTCCTGCGCAGTAATGGCAGTTCCCGTAAGCCCCGAAGACTGGGAAAACTGCAAAAGGCTTCTTGAATACAGCCTGAACCCCAAAAAAGACTTTAAATTCTCAAAGGCAAGCGCACTTTCAGTGCCAATTAAGCACGGAAAAGCAAGAAGGGCACTAAAAAACTACGATTTTAACCGCGACTTTGAGCCCATAGTTCTTGATTCAGATTATGCAACCTATTTAGAAAAGGACTATAAATTTGCATGTTCAGGCTTCGTAATGAAAATTCTTTCAATTGGATCTGCAAAATACAACTCCCTGTTCAATGACAAAAACCTCAAGGCAGTTGCATTCTCACCTTCCGAACTCATGTGCCTTGACAAAGCCCAAATTCTTTTTATATGCCGCGCTTCCTGCTATGACAGGGCCGTAAAGGACTACATCGACATTTACCCTGAATTTGCGCAATATTTTTCTAAGAAATGACCTTTTCACTTCCGATATTAGAATGAAGTCTTTATGGCAAAATGCCATGGAAGGCTACCTTATCGGGAGGCAAAAATGGCATACGGTTCAAATCCATACGGTGGATACAATGCTTATCGTGAAATCGGAGTAAAAACTGCAAGTCAAGGAAAACTTGTCGTCATGCTCTATGAAGGAGCCGTAAACAATCTTGAGAAGGCAATGAGCCTTATCGGACCAGACGGAAAAATCAACGCAAATCAGATCGAGAGCTACGGCAATTTTCTCCAGAAAGTAATGGACATTCTTACTGAACTGGAAGTAAGCCTCGATATGGACAAGGGCGGTGAAATCGCAAAGAACCTCATGTCCCTCTATGTATATTTCAACAGACAGATTCTGGAAGCAACCATGGACCACAAGAAAGAAAAACTTGATTTCGTCCACAACATGATGTCACAGTTGAGGGAATCGTGGATCACAGCTTCCAACAGCACCGCAAATTCACAGACAGCAATACCAGGTGCAACTCCATCTTTCAGCATTCAGGGCTGAAAGACGAAAGGTTACGGAGGAAATATTATGGAACAGAAATTGACACAGGCAGAACTGGACGAAAGAATTCTCATTCTTAAAAGATTCCGTTCATTGCTTGAACAGCAGAGAACAAAATTCCAGGAATATCTTAAAGTTCTTGAGGCACAGGAAAGCAAAATTTCTGAGGAAGATGCGGAAGCCCTTCTTGCACACAGCGAACTTGAAACGGAAATCGTCGCAAACATCGGTTCACTCCAGAAGGTGATCATTCCGATGCAGGACCTGTACAACAGGTCAAGGGCGGCAACATACAATCCGGCAGATGCCGTACCGATCACAAGAATACAGTCGGATCTTGAAAAACTTCAGTCTCAGGTTCTTGCACAGAATGAAAAAAACAGAAAGCTGCTCAAAGTACACATGACGAATTTAAGGCAGCAGATTTCAGAATTCAAAAACCCATACCGTTCACTTACATCAATCTACGTTCAGCAGTCTGTTTCTGCCGGAACAAGAATCCAGGTGGAAGTTTAATGCGCGGCCAGCAGAACCCTGATGAAATTGTAAAATACCGAGAAGTCTGCTGGAAGTGCCATAGACCTGTGGCATCCTGCTATTGCAAATACACGGCACCAGTAGACAGCGGCGTCAAATTTGTTTTCCTCATGCATCCAAAGGAAGCAAGAAAACAGAAAACCGGAACGGGTCGACTTGCATCTTTGTGCCTGCCTGAAAGCGAAATCATCGTTGGCATAGACTTCACCAGGAATGAAAGAATAAACCAGCTGTTAAACGATCCCCAGTACTACCCTGTACTCCTTTACCCAGCTCAAGACGCATGGACTGCGGACAAGGAAGGTTTTCGCGAGACCATAGGAAACAGAAAACTTCTTGCATTCATCGTTGACTCAACATGGTTCTGCTCAAAAAAAATGATCCGTTACAGCATGAACATAAATTCACTGCCAAAGTTTTCCTTTACAGGCCAGTACAGAAGCATTTTCACATTCAAGCACGAGCCTGCGGAATACTGTGTTTCCACAATAGAGACCTGTTACTATCTCATAAAGGAACTTCAGAAATCCGGAATAGCAGACAAAGACGCAGATCCTGAGCCACTGATGAACGTTTTCAAGGAGATGATAAAATACCAGCTCCAGAAGGAAAACGACCGCATCGACGGAAAGATCGCATCCACACACATCTACGATTACAAATACAACAAAAAAAAGGATATTCCGGATTTCAGCTGAAAATCCTGTTTACTTTTTGTATTCGTTACTGCTGTTTTTCATTCCTGGAGTGATTCCAGCCACGAATTTTTTACCGTTGCCCGTATTGGCCGTTATCATCCAGACATCCTTTCCGTTGACTATCGGTTCACCGGCTGCGTAGGCGGCAATGGCATCATCGATATTCTGCCGGGAGTAGCTTCTTGTTGCCGCACTTGTTGTAATGAAATCACTGCACACGGCATTTTCAGGAGAAGCACTTGATCCCCACACGCCGCTTTGCTCAACTGCGGCAACAATCCCACTGAATGATTCTTTCCATTCCCCAACGGAACTCTTTGCAAAAACAAGGGCATCAAGAATTGTTCCGTCGTAGACATTCTGGACATAAACAATGTCACTGTCGGCAAAACATGATTTCGTATTGTCAGACCAGAGATCCCTTGCAGAATCGCAGGAATCCTCGTGGGTAGACAAAGTGAAATCATCAGCAGTCTCACTGATCATACCTTCACCGTCAATACCTTCGGCATTTACAGTCCTCATGTGTACCGTTATGTATTCTCCAGTCTCCACATCAATTGACGGCATAGTATATTTCTTCTCACTTCCGTCACTTGCGCTGCAGATTTCTATTCCACAAAGATTTCCACCTTTCAACACATACAGTTCGACATACTCGCTGCGGTGCACTGACCTGGACACACCTTCCTCATCCTTGACGGAAGTAGTTCCGTAGGCATTTCTTACCTCTGACAGGATCACTCTGGCTGGATTTTCATTGAAGCCCTTGAATCCTATGCTGAAAGTCAGCGAATTGCCATGCAGATCCTCAACCTGTCCCTCGATCAGGTAATCTTCACCGACTTCCGTCTGTGTTCCAAGAGCGACCACCGTCTTTTGCGTTTCCTCATCATATTCCGCCGAAATGTCGCAGAATTCACTTTCTGTACTCTTTGATACGACTGCCAGATTCTGCACGACAGTTTTCTTGGAAAATCCAATCTCCAGAGTCGATGCACCAGTGACCGCAAAATTTTCTATCTGAGGAACAGAAAAATCTCCTTCAAGAACTTCGATTTCTTCAATTGAATTCCTGCAGCCAAAATTGCACACAGAAAAAGAAACAACAAAAAAAAGAACCAGAGCCGGGCATACAGTTTTCACCATCACAAACCTTATTCCATCCATCACAAATAACCTCCTAATATATATGTAATGGACCAGATGAAAAAAATGCATTGATTTTCGATATTTCCGTTGTTTTATGATATAATTGTATCGTGGAAATCGAAGAAGAGTTTTTAATCAGAACAACAGACAGATCAAACAGACTCATCGCCAATGTAATGCTTTACGCAAATCTTACCTGCGTAATTTTTCTTGTGGCAAGGAATTTCAAGCTGTTCAGCATGTCTTATGAATTCACGCTGGTGTGCTGGGGCATAAGTTTTGTATTCTCCCTTCTGATGAATATCTTCGTCCGTTTCAATGTGAACAGAACAGTCACCATGTACCTGGGACTCATAGGTGTCGTGACACTGACCGCGATCATGGGGTCAAACAGCAGAATCGGAATTCACATCACCTACGCTTTTGCGACATTGTTCAGCTGCCTTTACCTTCAGAAGAAATATACGATTGTCGCAGCATCAATGGGTTACATAGGACTCGTCATTTCCATATTCATCAAATCCCAGTCAATGTATCTGCTGGATCTCACATCTGACACGCCAAGAGATTACTTCATTCCAGTAGTGGCAGGATACACGATTGAATATATACTCCTCATCATCACATGCCTTTCAATCACGAAAATTCTCAGAAAAACAGTTCTGGACCTTCAGGAAAGAAACAAGAGGATCAGAAATCTTCAGTTCCAGGAATTGCAGACTTTTGCAAACCTTGTGGAAAGCCGTGATAATTTTTCAGGACAGCACATCAAGAGGACAAGCAAATATGTCGAGATCCTCTGCAATGAACTTTCAAAAACGGAAAAATACAAGGCAATCCTTACCGATGAAGTCATAAACAGAATCGTTGAGGCAGCTCCTCTGCATGACCTTGGAAAAATCCAGATTCCTGATGACATTCTCAAGAAACCTGGCAAACTCACACCGGAAGAATATGAAACAATGAAGACCCATTCCGAGATCGGTTACAACATGATCAACGCATATCTTCCTGAAATCATAGACGAAGAACTTCTTATGTACTCGGAGATGATGGCACTTTACCACCATGAGCATTTCGACGGAACAGGATACCCACGCGGACTTGAAGGAAATCAGATTCCATTGTGTGCAAGGATAATGACTGTCGCCGATGTTCTGGATGCACTTCTGAGCAAAAGGCATTACAAAGATTCATTCTCTCTCGAAGAAGCCCTGGACATCATGCGCAATGAAACCGGGAAAACTTTCGATCCGGACATTATCGAATGCCTCATGAAAGTAATTCCGCTCATCAGAAACGTAAATTCACAGAACGAACCTCTTGACAATGGAGAGGAACTTGAAGAGATGGCTGAAGCTTAAGGGTGCTTAAGGCAGAATCTAGAGCTTTGCGTTTGGTGCGATGATATTGAAAATTCTATCCAGATCTTCACCATTGAAATAGTTGATCGTAATCGTACCTTTTGAAAGATCGCCCTTAATCTGTGCCTTGGTTCCAAGACTTTCTATGATCTTGTTTTCCAGAGCAATGAGATTCGGGTCGCGGTTGTCAACGGCAGGCTTTGAGACCGGTCCGCTGAAAGGTGTTGCTTCCCTCATTTCCCTTGCCATTGCTTCCGCCTGACGAACGGAAAGACCCTGTCCCTGAATTCTACCAAAGAGGATTCTCATGTCGGTGTCATTATCAAGACTCAGTATGGCTCGTGCGTGCCCGGAAGTAATCTTGTCTTCCACAAGAGCTTTCTGGATATCTTCCGGAAGCTTGAGGAGACGAAGGCAGTTGGCTACTGTAGATCTGTTTTTTCCAACACGTTCGGCAACCTGATCCTGGGTAATGTTCGCGATCTCCATGAGCTTGTAGTAAGCCTGGGCTTCTTCCACCGGATTAAGGTCCGTACGCTGGATGTTCTCAATGAGGGCGACCACAAGTTTTTTCTCATCTGTGTACTTTTTAAGCTGAACAGGAATTTTTTCAACACCGGCCTTAAGTGAAGCACGTGTACGGCATTCACCGGAAATGATGTAGAAAGTTCCGTCGCCTGCATCCTCTACAGTAACCGGCTGAAGAACACCGATCTGGCGGATGGATTCAGAAAGTTCAGCAATGTAATCCTCGTCAAAATAAGTTCGAGGCTGGTATGGGTTAGGCTTGAGAAGCTTTGGATCACACCAGAGAGTTCCGTTTTCGTCCGCTGTAATACCGGAAGGCAAATTACTTTTTACAGGAGCTGCTTCCTTAAGCTGAACTCCAACAGCCTGTTCCGCAGACAGTGGAGCATTTCTTGATGATGTGTAATCGTCTTCCGCATCCTGCATCAAGGCTCCGAGGCCTCTACCAAGTCCCTGATGTTTAGCCACGGTTAATCACCTCTTCCGCAAGTTTTTTATAGCTTTTTGCTCCGATGCATGACGGATCATAAAGGCAGATAGGTTCTCCATGGGAAGGAGCTTCAGAAAGTTTGATATTGCGAGGAATCATTGTATTGAAAACATAATCCTTGAAATATGAAATGACTTCCTTTACGACTGCTTCAGCAAGTTTTGTACGGCTGTCATACATGGTGAAAAAAATTCCGCCGATCTTGAGATCCTTGTTGAGTCCACCCTGAACGGATTTGACTGTCTGCAAAAGAAGAGTAAGACCTTCAAGTGCAAAGAATTCACACTGCATTGGAACAAGAACTTCGTCGGCGGCAACAAGACCGTTAAGAGTAAGAAGTCCAAGAGATGGAGGACAGTCGATGAGGATGTAGTCATATCTGTCTTTCACAGGAGCAAGGGCATTCTTGAGATAGAATTCACGGTTCTCAAGATCTACAAGCTCAATGGCGGCACCGGAAAGTTCAATGGAAGCACTGATGACGTCAAGATCTGGAAGCGACGTATGCTTGATTGTCTCGTCTGCAGAAGACTGTCCGGCCATAAGTTCGTAGATTGTAGGTTTCTTTTTATTCACACCTACACCGGAAGACATGTTTCCCTGGCTGTCGAAATCAACCAGCAGAACTTTTTTCCCGGCTTCCGCAATGTATGCACCGATGTTGATGGCAGAAGTTGTCTTTCCAACTCCACCCTTCTGATTAACAAATACAATTACCTTTCCCATAATGCTCATCCGTTTTTGATGTATGTTTATCTATTATATAATGATTTTCCGCTAGTTGTCGATAAGTCCAGAAAACCATGACTTTACATTACGCCAGCTTCTTACAGCCTTTCTTTTTGCCATATGGCCGGCGGCTTCCTTTGCTTTCTCAAGGCCGCGGGAAACAAGGGCTGTCGGTTCAATATCTTTTTTGAAACTGTTCAATATGATTCTTGTATATCTAGGAACCGTCGCAAAAAACAGATCGCCTATAAAGGTCATGATCCATCCAAGACAGATAAGTACGCCGGAAACAGCCTGCCATCTATGAACGGTTTCAGACAGAATGAAAATATCAGCAAAAAAAATTCCGGCAACGGCAAGGGACACAAGTCTCTTTGCGATTCTGAAAGGCAGATCAACTTTGCCGCTGATTCTTTTTTTTCCGTTAAGATCAGCAAAAAAAAACAGAAGCTGAAGAACACAGATGGTCAGAAGAACCACATTGAATGCAAATAATCTTTCCATGTAAAAAGTACGCATGGCAAGATATGCGATGTACACGATCTGCAGAAAAAACCTGCTCAAGGAAAAAGTCCGGCCGATCTCCGCGATGATTCCGTTGATGGCCTTTTCCGTTTCAGGCAGAATGAAATTTTCTTCCCTGTTGTTTTCGTTCTTAACGTACTGTACTTCCATGACCCCTCACTTGCACAGATGATTGTTTCTACAGACGGAACTCTTTTCAGCCGAAAAGCTTGCGACATTCAAGATAGAATCTTTTTTCATCTGCCTCGCCCATACTGAAACTTTTTCTCGGCAGTGGTCCACGACCGCTGATGGTGTCAAAGAATGAATCCTTGGCAATCGGTGGAAGAAGAACAGAAACGGCATTTTCCTTCCTTCCAAGACGGAACACTTCTTCAGTTCCGTGGATATAGTCAATCTCAACTCCTGTGCACCTGCTGATGAATTCATCAAGAACAGGCTGAAGGCGGCTTACTGCAAGATCTGTGATTTCTGTCGCAATGCGTGTGAACCGGAGATTTCCATCGATGCTGTATACAAAACCAAAGTCGGCCTTTGAATTCTTTACGTTCACTTCAAGGGAAGCGCGATCACTTTCCTCGATTATTTTTCCATCCAGTTTATCGGCAAGGAAAGAAATGAGTTTCTGCGGATATGCGTTGAAAAGAACACGATGGATAGGCTCAAAGGTAAGTCCTTCATCGTAGATGTTTACAATCTCGACAAGGGCATAACGGACATTTGATGATGCGATCTCTTCTTCACTCTTTCCCTGTGCCCTGAGTTCTTCGCGGTATTCATCCCAGACAGCCTTGGCAGTTGCAAGGGAATGGTTTCCGTCACCCACAGCGAACATGAATGTGGTTCCGTCTGCAGCAGTATTCTTTTCGAAAATTTTATCAAGGCCTGCATAAAGGGCATCGAGCTGTTCTTCAGATTTTACAGCCCAACCGGTGATATGGCCTGCACCAAGCATAAGGTCTCCGTCATAGACCGGTGCATTTTTCTTTGCAAGGTCACCGCATGCTTCCACAAGAATATGATCGCTGTCGTTTACAAGAAGCATGATATGAGGAAGTTCAAGGGGAGCATTTTTCCTTATTTCCTTTCTTGGCGGAATACGGTCGACAATGGTAGCTTCCGTCGCACGGATAAGATTCTTACTGAACGGCTTCCACTCATAGGTATCAAGATCTATCGCACAAACAAGGCCTTTGCGTTTTCTGCCATAAGCTGAAGTGCGTTCAACATAAACAAGTTCTTCCGTCTCTTCATCAAAGACATTTCCCTCGACATATGAGCGCATGGAACTACGGATTTTTTCAAGGCGTTCCTTTCTGTCCGGAGCACCAAGATAGACTTCCGGAAGGATAAGATTGAGAGTTGAAGGATTGGTTCCTGCAGCCTCCGAAACTTTATTCCAATAATCCATATCCTGCGTATACTGGTCACATGCGATCACGCTCCAGGAATCCAGTTTTTTCTCTTTTGGCAGAAGAATGCCGGGAATTTTGATTCCAAACTTGTTAAAATTTCTCATGCATTCATTATATCAAAAAGAAGAAGAATTTGTCACATGAAAATTTGATTCAGTCATTACTACCATATCTTTCATTTTTACTTTACAATAAATCCATGGCCATAAATCTTCAGCAGCGGCAATTGCAGAAACAGGTCCAGGTTCTCAGCCAGAAGCAGATACAGTCACTGAACATGCTTTCCATGTCCACACAGGATCTTGTCGCTGAGCTCAGGAAACTTGCTGATGAAAATCCGATGCTGGTGATCGATGAAGGCCACAAAAGAAGACTCCCAAAGGACAACATAAAAGTCTCATCCTCATCGGCTAGCGGAGAGCAGGCTTCAGAAGCGCACCTTGCAGCCCTGGAAAGTCAGGCTGACACAAGAACTTCCCTCACGGAACATTTCTTGAGTCAGTTGAACATGACAAAAATACCACCGGCAGAATACGAACTCTGCGAAAAACTCATCTACAACATGGACGCAAAGGGATACCATTTTCTTGCGCCAGTTTCACTGCTGGACAAAAAAAACAAATCCCACACCATCGGACTTCTTGAAAAATGCATGGAACGGATTCAGCAGTTTGATCCTCCGGGATTGTGCGTAAAGAACATGGAGGAAAGTCTTTTTGTCCAGGCAAAGCAGAAAGGCAACGCTCCGGTTCTTGCCCTTTTCATTCTTGACGGGAAACTGAACTACCTTGACCCTCCAAAGATTGAGCGCATATCGGCAAAAATTAAAAAGCATCTGGCTGACCAGCAGGACATGATCGGTCTTACGGAAGCATCACTGCGCTACACAGATTTTCAGCTTACCGACGAGGCCATCGAGGAAGCGCTGCAGTTCATTCGCACACTGGATCCATTCCCGGCAAGGGATTTTTCAACGACAGAAACCCATTATGTGGCTGCTGACGTTTTTGTCGAAAAGACAGATTCCAAAGGCAATGAAATTCCCAAAGAAGGCACGCTGATAAGGGATTCAGAAATTTCCCTGATAGTAAGGATGTCAAACGAGAACATACCGCAGCTGGCCATAAACAAGGACGATTTCACAGTTCCGGCTGCAACACCGGCTGATGACACAAAGAAAAAAGAAATTGCACAGCAGCTTCAGAAAGCCCAGGAAATAATCGAAGCACTCAACTACAGACAGAACACCATTGCCAGGGCATGCTGCGAGATAGTACGCATCCAGCTGGAATTTTTCAAAAAAGGACCAGGGCATCTTGTTCCACTGAGACTGCAGGACATAGCGGACAAGCTTGGAGTACACGAGACCACAGTTTCCAGAATGTCCAACAGCAAATACATCCAGTGCGACTGGGGACTGTTCAACATAAAATATTTTTTCACCAACGCAGCTTCCACAAAAGACGGTTCCGTAAGCCGTGACAACGTACTGCACCATCTGAAGGAAATAATAGAAAACAATTCGGAGGGAAAAAAACTAAGCGACCAGAAGCTTGCAGAAGCTCTTGAAAAACGCGGCATTAAAATCGCAAGACGTACAGTGGCAAAATACAGAAACCTGCTCAATGTCGAATCCTCATACAACAGATAAATTAAAGTTTTTTAAGTGATTCCATGAAGAAAAATTTTGATTTTTCAGGAAAATGGGTTATACTATTGATATAACCTTAAAGCAAGGTTCGGTTCAGCAGTTTGCTGTGCTAGAAAGAAAAAAACTACATAAGGAGTACTACTATGAATACATCAATATCAGCACAGGGCTTCACACTCGACAAGGATCAGCATGAACTTATCAACAAGAAGCTCGAAAGAATCAACTACGCAGAAAATCTTATCGTAGACCTTATCATTCATGTCAAGGAAGACAAGAAATTTTACTTTGATACAACTGTAAATTACCGCTGGGGTGCAAATGCACACGTTACTGGTGATGATTTTGACTTTGCAGCTGCACTCAACAAGATGATGGATGTTCTTGACCAGAAGGTTAAGAAGGATAAGGATAAGGTTCAGGAAAAGAAATAATTTCTGTTTCTGAGTTTTAGAAATAAAAAAGAAAAGGGCTGCCCGAGGAGTGAGGTGTAACTTCGCAAGGACAGCCCTTAAAATTTTTAAATGCATTTATAGGAGGACTTAGAAAAAGAGCATAGAGTCAAACCGTACATCAATAACCGTGACATCATCTGGAAGCATGCTGTTTCCAATATAGTTGTCAACGGTGTATTTGATTTCTTCAGATACTTTTTCAGCCGGTTTTGTATAGAGGTCAATGAAAAAGTTTCTGGCATTCTCTTCCTCAAAACGGAATCCGTCATCGTTCATCATATCGGTGAAACCATCGGAATAAAGTTCAAGATGGATTCCCTTTTTTGCGGCAAGAGTCTCATAAGGCTTTTTTGCGTTCTTGTCTTCCTTGGATCTGTCCAAGGCAATCTTGACCGCTCCCATTCCAAAAGGAGGAAGCTTTGGTGCGATGCTGGCAATCTTTGGAGAAGGATCTGCACTGCTTGAATTTGCATAGACAAGGAAAGTGGTTGTATGACCGCAGTTGTAGACCTGGAAGAAATGCTTCTTGAGGTCGACATAGACAAAAACACCCGTAATGAAATTTCCAACAGGAACGACAGACTGAAGATACTCGTCAAAATCAGAAAGAATATCCACAGGATCCATGGAAAGGTTTGCCACAGTTTTTCTTGCCTCAAAAAAAGAAATTGCGGCAACAGTCAAAAGGGATGCGGCAACATTCTTTCCTGAAACATCGCAACAGCATATGAGGGACTGGAATTCACTGAGCTTGAAAGTCTTGTAGAAATCTCCACCAAGAGAGTTGGCCATCCTGTTCCAGCAGGTGATGGAAAACTGGAATTTGGAGAGATCTTCCGATGTCGGGAAAAGTGACTGCTGGATTGAACTTGCCTTTTCAAGGTCCTGCTGGCGGATCTGATCCATGCGGTCAAGAAATTCATCAAGGGAAACAATACCAAAGAAATTCCTGCGGTTGAACACAGGAAAATATACTGTTCCGTATTTTTTGTTGATGTCGGAAACCTTTCCGAGAGTTTTTTCAATGTAATCTTTTGCCTGGAAGATCGTAGAGACCTTCATGGTCATGTCACTTATCGGGCGCGACATGAAACGCTTTAAGGCTGTATTTGTCGCATCTTCAACGGTACGTCTGTCTATGATACCAACAACACGGTCATATTCTTCAACTGGAACCGCATTGAGATCCGGGTTTGCGGCAAAAAGATCTGCAAGAGTATCGATCGTTGCCGTTCCGTTGACAGGTTCAATGTATTTTGCGATGGAACCTATCTGCTTTGGAGAAAATTCCTTTGTAAATGCTTCCGAAGCCTGCTCATTCTGAACAACTTCGGTTTCACCAGTGAATTCCATTGCATCAATGAATTCGCTTTCCAATTCCGACATAACTGAACTCCGATTTCTATAAACTCCAGAAATTAAAAAACAAAATTAATCCGGAATCATAATAGACCAGTAAATTCAATTAATAAATGGAATAAATTGGCAAAATGTAGGATTTTTCCTTAAACCTTGCTGAAAAAAGCGTGATTTTTTCGCAATCTTAGCATTATATTGTTGTCAATAAAATGAAGATTACAGGCGGAACATATTTCAGATGCTCTTTTTTTCCACTCCACGTATCTGCCTGAGTTTGTCGTTCATCTTGCTTGCCGTATTGAAGTCGGAAATCCATCTGATGACAGAAGCCAGGACATAAACAAGGATGATGCAGACCTCAAAGCCGACAAGCATCCTGAGATTTCCAGCATCAAACCAGTCCAGATGGAATCCAACAACGACCACGGACACGTTTATCAGCAGGAAATAGGTGGCATTCATAGCAACGGAACCCCATTTTGATAAGTTCCAGTTTTCCGACAGCAAAATCGGAATGTATAGAATTCCGTACACAACAGACATACCGATTATCACGAAAATATAGGACAACCCAAGAACTGTCTTTGGTCCCCAGAATATGGCGATGAACATACCCGACATGAGGAAAATCAAGGTCGAAATCACGGAAATCATATTCACTACTGACATAAATAAATTCTTTTCCATTTTCATATTTCTACTCCAATTGCAAATCTCTAGAGCCCAAGAATGTTTTTCAGCACAGGCACATACATTCTTGAAATTATGATCCGGCAGTCATTCTTGAGGGTTGCTTCAAAGCGGCTGCCAAAGGCAGGAGCAAGACTCTTTACCTGATTGATGTTGATTATCGTCGACTTGTTTGCCCTCATGAAACTCTTGGGTGAAAGGTTCTGTTCAAGCTGATAAAGCTTTTCCTTGGACTCAAAGGCTCCATTTTTTGTATATGCAAAAACAAGATCATCAATGCTTTCGATGTAAAAAATCTCTTCCTGATCTATGAGGACCATATTGTCATCCCGATGGAACACAAGCTTGTCTTTGCCTGTCTTAAAGGAATTGACCAGATTAACAAGCCTGTCATCCAGGGCATGGCATCTTACGATTATTTCTTCTTCCTGCCCTTCCTGACAGTCCAATATTGTTACTTTCATATTCTATCCTTATGGATATTATATCACAGAGCCAACATTTTCTCAGCCTTCTTAAGGGACAAGGCCGCTTCAGATTCCTTCTTGCAGTTGAGGTAGCATTCGGCGGCGGAAGCATGGCAGTAGGCGATTATAAGCTTATCTTCTTCCGACATGATCGAACCGGCAGATCTTTCCACAAATAGCTCCGCACACCTTGCAAAATCCAGAGCCCCCTGTTCAGCTTTTCCAAAAACTGCATTTGGGACAGAAACGCTTACCTCGGCGCGGTTCATGAGGCAGTCGACCTCACAGGTCTGTCCCTGTGAAAGTTCCACAGCCTTATCAAGATGGATGTAGGATTTTTTAACAAGACCCATGGCAGAAAAGACATTTGATTTTCCGCCTCTTATGGCAAGGCATGAACCGTAATAGGCATTGGCAACGGCATCCCTGTCGTTTTTTTCAACCAGAGCCTTGAACAATGGTTCAGCTTTTTCATTCTCCCCGTCCCAGAAAAAGAAGTAAGCCTTGTCAAAATCCTCATTTCCAGTTTTATGCTCATCAAAAGGAATGGCATCTTTCATCTCATAGTAGGCATCCTTGATCTTATCAATGCTCTCTCTCATATTTTTCTTCATCTCCCTGGATTTCATATCGACATTTTTTGAAAGCTGAATTTCATCTTCCACATACACCGTATGTTTTGTATTTTCAGTTATGTAGAATTTATGAAGTTTTTTTTCCTTAAGCGGAATTCTTGTCTTGATGAGTTTTCCATTTTCCATGAAATAGTTTTCACAGTCACAGACAGAATTCCCATTCTGATCCATCAAAACCGTTTTGTTTTCTCCAATGCTCAGGATATATTCATTGCCGGAATCATCGGACAAGATTACATTGATGGAACCCAAATTTCTTGCATCACTATCATAACGCTGCTCAATCTGCCAGTAATCAGGATTCTGCTGCCAGACGGCATCGTAGACAGGCTGGTAGACTTTGTATTCCTGAAGATTTTTATCGTCTTCGATTTCGTCGATAAAATTGCGGGCAAGTATTCCGCCTGTAAAACCAGGAGACACCTTAAGATCAAGGACATTTGCGACAAGATCTCCCATAAAATCCTCACCGATGAACATCATTGGAATTCCAACAAAACAGGAAAGGCTCACAATGGCCGCACCCAAATAAAATCTAGCTCTTTTCATATTTTCTCCTATTAATCTATTTTTCTATGTACAAAATATGTTGTTCGAATATCAGGTTGTATACAAAACTATGAATGTACTACCAGAAAACGCACGTCAATTCGCCAAGCTGAAGGTAAATGGTATCGGCCTGCGCATTTTTGCTTCGCAAAAAAGCTTGCCAACCTTCAGAACGGCTCGGTTGCCGTTTGCCTTTTCTTACCGTACATTCAATCTTCTATTAGTTTTGAATATTCGAACAACACTTTTTACCTTACAATCAAGTTGACGATCAGTTCCATGGATTTCACGGAAAATGATCCTGACATTACGACATAGAAACTGAAGGCCGCAAAACGGAACAGAAGCGCAGGATCAAGGAATGCCTGCACTGCTTTACCGATCTTTGTGGAAGGTACCGGTCTGCCACATTTTTTAGTAAACCTGAAATCATAACTGATGGCGTTTTCACTGCAGACACCCATGCACTCTCCGCACTTTGCACAGGTGATCTCAGGCTTTCCTTTCTTCTCCATGATTGTAGAAATATCGATGGCCCCAAAGGGACATGCCTTTGCACACTTCATGCATCCCTTGCATTTATTTGTGTCGATCTTTACGCGGAAGGCGCTGAACCTGTCTGTAAGCGAAGCAAAAGCACCGAAAGGACAGAGCATGCTGCACTGGGTCCTTCTTTTTGTCAGAAGCGGAAGGACGATTACAAGCGCAACGAAAAGGCCAATGAAAATCATTCCTCCGATTATGTTAGGTATGGAATCAAAGGGCTGATATTCCGTCACAAGCTTGAACGGACAGAACCACTCGCAGTAGATCGCCGCCATGGCACCAAGGGAACCAAGAACGATGAAAGCAAAGAAGCCAAACTGGAATTCCCTTATCTCACGGTTTTTTGAAAGAAGGTTGATTCTTGGCCTTTTTGCAATGGATGCAAATCCCTGATCCCAACCGCCGTAGAAGCAGACCCAGCTGCACCATCCGCGCCCAAGGGTCACGGTGAACATGAACCAGATGCAGAGCATTCCGGCAACCGCAGCATAGTGGCCCGTGATCCGTGCAGGGAAAACAATGTTCTTCGTGATGATGAAAGGCGTAAGGACCTGAGGTATCGTAATGTGGCAGAAAGGAAGTTCCGCGTTGGAAAAAGCTTCATTTGTAATCGCCATGGATCCCCGCGACACGATAAGATCATTGATGAAACCTATGCAAAAAAGCACTGCATAAAGGCTCAGGCATAACCTTCTGTATTTCATTCCGCTGCCCTTTTTATTCTGTTCCAGAAAAGTCATCCTTGCAAAACAGAAAAGAAGGAAAGCCGCATAGATCAGACTGTATACGGAAAAATTGTTTCCAAGAACTACAAAGAACAGGATGACAAAAGACATCATGATTGACTGGATGATTAAAATTGCTTTCATGAATTCAGCCTCCTAGAATACAAGTGGAATGAGTCCCACAAAGAAGATGTAATAAAACGCAAGGAGTATTTTTGTGATCCGTGCGATTCTTTTCAAAGCCGGAACTTTTACCGCCGCGAAAGGAATTCCAAGATACGGAAGGAAATACGGGAGGGATCCGACGTAAAAGAAAATCATGTAAAGGAATCCTGTCTTTCCACCGTTCATGGTCCTGAACATGGCAGTCCAAAGTGGCGGACAGATGTGAAGACCTACGGAAAGCCCCGTAATGACTGCAGCCGCATAATCATTCGACAGCTTTTCAAAGCGGCATCCATGGGAACATCTGCTGTTGAAAAGAAGGCTTATGCCGCAAAGAATGTAGGCATAGTAAGAAAGTTTTCTTGCAAAGGAAGGATCAAAGAATTCCCCTGCAAGAAGCCCCAGGCATGAAAGGATGATGCCAAGAACAAAATAGGTCAAAAGACGGCTGCCAAGGAAAAGTCCGGTGAGGGCTGCATTTCTTGAAAACCCATCTTTTTTTGAACTGAACAGAAATGGCACAAGTACCGGCGCGCAGTACATAGTGCAGTAAGTTCCCGTTGAAAAACCAAGTGCTATTGCTTCTAAAATCATGAGCCAACTATAACGCCTCGTGATTCAGAAGGGAATATGAAAAAATGCAAGTTGCAGAAATGGCAGGGTGTATTGTAAAAAAAGGGAGGTAAAAAAAATGCCGCAGTTTCTCACTGCAGCATCAGTTTAATCATAACAGCCTATCACTGGTAAACGCGTACGTAATCGACATCCATGGTTGCTTTTTTAAGTTCCTTGTCGATGCCTTTCTCGCCACCCCAGGTACCGCCAATGGCGATGTTGAGGATGAGGTAGAATGGATGGTCAAAAGGCCACTCCTCCCATCCGTTGCCGGTATTCTGGAATTCATAGAATGTCTCACCATCGTATACCCAGCGGATCACATCCTGTGTCCAGTAGACGGCATAGTTATGAAAGTCCTTTGTAGCACCCTTGAGGATATCGCTTCTTGTTTTCTGAGTTCCAATTTTGTGGTTGAAAGCTTTTGTATGGATCGTTCCATGGACCCTGTCCTGGTCAAAACCTACATGTTCCATGATGTCGATCTCTCCGGAACGAGGCCACTGACCGTATTTGTTTGCCTCAGGCATCATCCATATTGCAGGCCATGTACCTGTTCCCTTCGGAAGCCTTGCGCGAACCTCGATATATCCGCCCTGCCACTTTCCAAGATGTTCCGTCTTCATGCGGGCGCTTGTCCATCTGTTGGAATTTCCTTCGCGCAATGCTGTGATCGTGCAGACACCATCGTGTACATTCACGTTTTCCGGTTTGTCTGTATATTTCTGGATTTCTCCGTTACCCCATCCGTTCAGGTTGCCAATGGAATAAGACCACTTTGAAGCATCCGGCTTCCCTTCGTAGTCAAATTCATCAGACCACACAAGATTCATCGTCTGCTTTACATATTCCGGAAGAGGAGCTTCCTTTTTATTACAACTCATGAAAAGCGATGCCATCCCCATAAGAACAAATGCGGATAAAAATATCTTCTTCATAACAACTCCTTAAAAAAAAATGCCATTCTTGAATAATTCAGAATGACATTTATGATTATAAGGCACTTTCTTGAGCCATCATACTATTTTTTTTGATTTTTTACTGAAAATCTTTTACACCGTCAAGATCGAGGGTTGCGAAAAGATCGTCGATGGTTTCCTTGCGGCGGATGACCTTTGTAGTTCCGTCGGCACGGAGAAGAACTTCACCACAGCGGAGTTTTCCGTTATAGTTGAATCCCATGGCACGACCGTGGGCACCGGCATCGTGAAGGATCACGTAGTCACCAAGGTCAATTTTTGGCAGCGAACGCTGAACCGCAAACTTGTCCGAGTTTTCGCAGAGTGAACCTACAACGTCGTAAACATGGTCACATGGTTCATTTTCCTTTCCAAGAACGCTGATTTCGTGGTAGCTGCCGTAAACACCAGGGCGCATGAAGTCTGCCATACAGCTGTCGAGAGCGATGTATTCGCGGTAAATGTGCTTCTCATGGACTGCCTTTGAAACAAGGTATCCGTAAGGACCTGTGATTGGTCTTCCGCATTCCCAGTAGATCGCAAGTGGGTCTAAGCCAGCCGGAACAATCACACGGTCATATTCAGCACGGATTCCTTTAGCAACGTAGTCAAGGTCAACTGCCTTGTCACCAGGCTTATACGGAATACCGATGCCTCCGCCAAGATCAACGAATTCAATTATAACTCCGCACTTTTCCTTGATTTCAGTACAAAGTTCAAAAAGAAGCTTTGCTGTATCAACAAAGAAGTCAGGATTGAGCTCATTTGAGGCAACCATTGTATGGAGACCAAAATGCTTTACGCCTTCAGCCTTACAGCGAGAATAAGCCTCAAGGATCTGTGCACGTGTAAGTCCGTACTTTGCTTCTTCCGGCTTACCGATGATGGCATTGCATCCAGTCTTTTCTGTTCCAGGATTGTAGCGGAAACAGATTGTCTCAGGAAGTTTTCCGCCAAGAGATTTCTTGAGGAAGTCGATGTGGGTGATGTCGTCAAGGTTGATGATGTTACCCTGCTTGTATGCAAGCTGATATTCTTCAGCAGGAGTCTCATTTGAAGTGAAAATAACGTGGTCGCCTTTCATTCCACTCATTTCAGAAAGCATGAGTTCAGGCATGGAAGAACAGTCGGCACCACAACCTTCTTCTGCAAGAATCTTGAGAAGATATGGGTTTGGTCCAGCCTTTACGGCATAGTGCTCGCGGAACTTAGGAAAAATGGAAAAAGCCTTGTTGAACTTCTTCATGTTGTCGCGGATTGCCTTTTCATCAAAAAGAATGAATGGTGTCGGCATTGTCTTTGTCAGCTCATCAAGCTGTTGGATTGTCATTGGAAAGTTTCTCATAATGTAAACATGATAGCAGATTTCAAAAAAAAAGTTAACTATAATTAACTAAAGCTAATCTTTAAAAGGCTATGCCATAAACAGAGGTGCATGATATGTCGTTGCTCAAATATCGAGTCGTAAGAAATAGTTTGGTAGTACATTCAAAGATTTCTATGAAGCTTCGATATTTGAGCAACACTATTTACAAACACAATCCTATGAAAAAATTGCCATGAGAATTCCGCCTGAAAAAATCGTCGCTATCTGACCTGCACAGTTTGCGGCAAGGGCATCGGAAAGAATGATGTTGTCATTCCTGGATTTAAGTGCTTGAGTCTGGGCAACTCTTGATGAAATCGGGAAAGCTGAATTGGCTGCGCTTCCGACGATGGGATTTATCTTTTCTTTTTTCAGCAACGGAGCCAGAAGATTGAACAACTTGACAGAAATTATTCCGGCTGAAATGTTCATGAAAAATGCGGCAAACCCGATGGCCATTATTTCAAGCGAATTCGTGTTCAGAATGTTTTCCGCCCTGAGGTTGAATGAAAGTGCAAGTGCCAAAAGAACGGTCACCACATCCACAAGAACGGTACTCAAGGTCTTTGAAAGCCCCAAAAGAATTCCGCATTCCCTGATTAGATTTCCAAGCATCAAGAAACCAAGCAGCGATGCATTTTTTGGCGCAAGAATTCCACAGACAATCATTGCAATAAAAGGAAATAAAATCAACTTTTCTTTTTTTAAAGGCGGAACCACGCACCGCGCAGAAAGCTTCCTTTCCTTTTTAGTTGTCAGTAGTCTTATCGCAAGAGGCTGCACCAAAGGAACAAGAGCCATGTAGGAATAGGACGCAACGATAACGGAGGCAAGATATCTCGTGTTCAGCCGAGTACCGACAACGATTGCGGTTGGACCGTCGGCAGCTCCGATGATTCCGGCTGAAACAGCATCGTTGAATTCATAGCCAAGACAACGGGCAAGAAAAACGGCTGCAATGATTCCGCTCTGGCCTATGATACCTAGAAGCATATATCCCGGCTTCTGGATCAGAGGAGAAAAATCCGTCATGGCACCGATTCCAAGAAAAAGAAGAAGCGGCAGGACTTCGCCATTGAGAATTCCGGTTTCGTACAGAAGTTTAAAAATTCCTTCCGCCCCGTCGCTTCCCGGTATGTTCATGAGAATTATCCCAAAGCCAAACGGAAGAAACAGAGCCGTCTCGATTTTCCGTGATATGGCCAGATAAATGAAAAAAAAGCCGATGCAAACCATGATAAGATGTCCGGCATCAGGCATGAAAAAAAACTTTGACAGAATCTCTCCAGAGTGCATGTAATCCTCCGAATAAAGATATAGAAACAAAAGCATCGAAAGTCAAATTTCCGGCAAACAAAGCAGTCACCATAAAAATAAATTTGCCATTGTGATATAATGGGTACATATTTTAGGAATGAAGAATATGACCAATATTATTGTAGAGACACTTAGAAAATACATTTCAGATCAGACGGTCCGCTTTGTTTTTGCAACCCAGGTTGAATGCGAACGATGGGCGGACATGGCCCTCGAAGTAACTGACGCAGAAGCTGTGGCAACGGAACGTTTCATTGCATGGGACGATTTCAAAGGTACCGCAGTGAAATGCCGCAACGAAAGCAAGGAATCAATTCCGTCTTTGCTTCGAAGTGTATTTGCAGCTTCAATAATAGAAGAAAACGCCCGTGAAAAATTCATCAGGAACATAATCTCCCCGGAATATGCGGACAGTGCCCAAGGATTCCAGGACTGGATAGAAGGTCTTCTGCCTTCATTGAAATCATGGAAAGAACACTACGACAGCTACATTGAAAAAGGTTTTAAAACGGATGCGGAAGACCAGGACTACCTTGAGCTGTACAACCGCTATCTCAGATTTCTTGATGACAACAACCTCTTTGATCCTGCCTGGGAACGACCGCCGTTTCTAAGCGACGGAAACACCTATGTGATTTTCTATCCGGAATCCCTCATGGACTGGGCCGACTACATGGAACTTCTTGAATCAGCTACAGACACGATCAAGCTCATCCACCTTCCTGAAGACTGTTGTGAAACAGCATCAGTGGATTATTACGAAAACACAAGAGTTGAACTTACCCAGGCCGCTCTCTTTGCCAGGAAAATGCATGTGGAAAAAAACATTCCGTGGACTGACATTGCCATCAGCGTTCCGGATCTTGAATCCTACGAGCCATACCTTCTTCGCGAACTTGAACGCTATGAAATTCCGGTGAATGCAAGAAGGGGAAGCAACCTTGGAGAAACAAGGGCAGGAAGGCTTTTTTCTCAGATTGCAGAATGCCACAGTTCAAACTTTTCATACGAAAGCGTCAAGAATCTTTTTATGAATTCTGCCCTACCATGGGGAGAGGCAAGCAGTGCAATCGACAGTCTTCTGAATTTTGGCCGCGAAAACAACTGCCTCTATTCCTACAGCTATGACGGACAGTTCCATGACATCTGGGAAGAATCATTCAGAAACCCAAAGAACAAGGAAAATCCTGTAGATGAGAAAGCACGGAACATATACAGGGCATTGAAAAAAACATGCACCGCAATATGTGTTTCTGAAACTTTTGAAGATGTAAAGAAATCCTACAATGACTTCAAATCCATTTTCTTCAAAATGGACGAATTTGAAGAAGAAAGCAACAAGATCGTTGCCCGCTGCGTAAAGTCGCTGGATTCCCTCATCGACCTTGAGAAGAAATTTCAGAAAGCAAAGGTAAAATCACCGTTCAAGTTTTTTGTGAACGTCATAAGCAAGATCGTCTATGTCTCGCAGAATAAAAATCCTGGACTCCATATCTACCAGTACCGTCTTGCAGCCTGCGCACCTTTCAGATGTCATATTGTAATCGACGCATCACAGGATTCCCTTTCAGTAGAAAAAATCTACAAACGCCTTGGATTTCTTTCCGACAGCAAGAGAAAAAATTTTGGAATCGACGATATTGATCCTACAGTTACTTTCATCAGGATGTATGCATCTTCATCTGACGAAATTTTCTTTTCCGCCTCCGAGAAGACCCTTGACGGATATTCATTCCCACACGGTTTTTTCAAATGGAATGAAATGCGTCCAAAGGAACTTGAAAAAAGCACGGGTAAAAAACCGGAACTTCTTTACGACATGTACAAGGAAGAAGAAAACTTCATAAACCCACAGGACAAAACGGAACAGCGCTATGTTCACGGCATGGCTTTTGTCTCAGGTACAGATGAAGAAAACTATGATGTTTCCATTTATGAAGGCATGAAGAAAAGCCAGGATGAATGGATGGAAAAAGTCAGTGGAAAAACCATGGACGATACAGCACCTGATTATGAAAAGCTTATCACTGAAAAACTTTATTCCAGCGACGGCAAACTGATAAAAGTTTCTGAAAGTGCATTGAAGAATTTCTTTGTATGTCCACGATTGTTTTTCTTGAATTATGTCCTTGGCATCAGACAGTTGAGCGATGAGACGGAACTTACGGACATTTATTTTGAAGGCAATCTTAAGCACGAGATTATGGAACGCTATTTTGGAAGTCTTAAAGATGAAAACAAAGTGATTGCCGGCGACAGCACTTCAATTCCCCCGGAATATGAAAAAATCCTTTTCAAAGCCATCGATGATTCCATCTGCCATCACGAGGCAAGTTTCATCAGCCGCGAACTTTTAAAGACGCGGATTGAAAAGCTCAAGGAAGACATCTATGCGGCCATATGCATCTTCAGCGACTTTTTCTCAGGTTACGAAGTCTACAGCGTTGAAGAATGGCTGACTTCTCCCGCGGACAGCAAAGCAGAATCCCCAGAGTTCAAGTTTACGGGAAGAACAGACTGCATACTTAAAAAGCCAGAGACAAACAACGAAAGTGAGGAATACATCATCATTGACTTCAAGAGCGGAAACATTCCGTCACACCCTCTTTGTGAGCAGAAAGACGAAATGGAAGATTATCAGATGCCTTTATACGTGAACTTCCTTAAGAATTCATGCGGAATGAATGTCACCGGTTTTGCCTACTACAGTTTCAAGGATTCAAAACTTGTATGCGGCTGGGGTACAATAAAGAATCTGGTCTCTGACCAGATCATCTCTCCGGTGCTGAGAAAAGGTAGTCCGCTGACAGTTTCACAGGCGGAGGCACTTACAATGGAGACATTCAACGCAAAAGTCGAAGAATATGTTGAAGCCGTCAAAAAACGTGACTTTCATCTTGCGAAACATGATTCTTCCTACATGGTATGCAAATCATGCCGGGACTTCAGGGCAGTCTGCAGAAAATATTTTACAGTAAGCGGGAGAGAATAGAATATGGAACTTGACAGCAGCCAGAATACAGCAAAAATTACGATTGAGAATTCCGTTGTAAGTGCCGGAGCAGGCTCTGGAAAAACAAGGGTTCTTGCGGAAAGATTCGCATACCTTGTTACTGAAAAAGGATACAAGGTCGATCAGATTCTGACCCTCACTTTCACAAAGAAAGCGACCGTTGAAATGAAAAGCCGAATTTTCACGACCTTGAAAGAAGCTGCAGACAATGGAAATGATCTTGCAAAAGAAGCGGTTCTCGATTTCAACAAGGCACAGATCATGACATTGGACAGCTATTTTTCATATATTGCACGGCAGGGATCCCGCTTTTATGGAGTCAGTCCTTCATTTGGAACTGAAAACGATGAATCCTGGAAAAAAATACATGACATGGCTATTCCTTTTCTTCTTGAAAACAGGGACAACATTGCGGTCAAAGAAGCGGGTCTTGTACTCAACAATCCGGAAGATGTTGCAAATCAGCTTTTTGTAAATCCAGTTCTTGAACACAGCCATCCATCAAGCAAAATAGATTTCAGAAGAGATCTTGAGAATCAGGCGGAAATCATAAGTTCCGTATGGGAAGAAACATGGTGCGACATTGACAAACTGGTTTCCGTGATGGAAAAGGAATTCATTGACCTCAACACGCCTCCCTTCAAGACTAAATCGGCGGAAAATCTTGACGATGCATTTACCGCCTACAACAGTGCGAAAATTGTTCCACTGTCAAAAGAAGATATCTTGAAATGCAATATTTCAGACGCGGTAAAATCAATAGAATCCAAGCTTCTTAAATTCTGCAACATGAAAAAACCAACAGGCAAAAACATAAGCGAAATACTTGGAGAAAATTTCACCGCAGTTCCGGGGAAAGCCGCAACTCTTTTTCACCTGCTGAATTTTGCATCCGGCATTGAGACAACAAAAGCTTCAATTCAACTACTGGAACAATTTCAGGAAAAAGTCCTTCTTTCAAAACGCACGGAAGGCGTTCTCACCCACGGTGATGTCTCCCAGATGGCATATGACATTCTGAAAGATCATCCTGAAATCCGCGCCATGGAAAAAGCAAAATACCGTGAAATCATGATTGACGAATTCCAGGACAACAACAGCCTGCAGCGTGACATTCTTTTCATGCTTGCTGAAAAGAAAGAAAGAAACACAAAAGGAATTCCGGATCCGCTGAAAGGCGAAATTTATACCGATAAACTTTTCTTTGTAGGAGATGAAAAACAGAGCATCTATAAATTCCGAGGTGCTGACGTAAGCGTTTTCAACAGCCTAAAGAACATCATAAAGGACAGCGACGGTAAAAACCTTTACATGGGTACAAACTACAGATCTGCAGCAGAACTCATTGCAGGCTTCAATACAATCTTCGGTGGTTCTTCATATCCACCTGTAGAAGATGAGAAAGCAACTGAAAACCCTTCAGTATTTCTGAAAGCCAATGGGAAAGACCATGTTCCAGAATTTGAAGCAGCCTACAGTACAGTCTATGCAAATCCGGATAAGGTAAAGACGGCAGACTACACAAAAAAAAGGATCCACGTGGCACTTGCCAGGAACGTCACGGAAGAGGATGAAGACTTTGCAAAACAGAACAAGTTTGAATACCTTTCGACAACGGAAGCAGAGGCCGACTGGGTTGCACGAAAAATCCGCAACCTGCTGGACACGAATAAATACAAGGCCAGCGACATTGCCATTCTTTTCAGAAAAACAACCCATCTTCCTCAGTTTGAAAGGGCTCTTCTCCAATACGGAATTCCCTATTCCACTGAATCACGGAAAGGTTTTTTCTCTGACGGACCTGTGAACGATCTTTTTTCTTTCCTTTCAGTCTGCATCTATCCACGTGACATGAATTTCTACGCAAAACTTCTGTGCTCTCCCTTCGTAGGCTTAAGTCTTGTGGAAACTGCAGCCGTTATTTCTCGTGAAAAAGTTCCTTTTAAAGATGGAAGCGAAGATGTCCTTGCCGGTACTTCACGAGAGAAATTCCTCAAGATGAAAAATCTTTACGACGAAATATCAAAGTCATGCAGGGCCGAACTGATCACCACAACACTGACAAAACTCTGGGGAAACACCGGATACAAATATGAAACCATGTGGAATAAAAAAGTCCAGATGTACAGAACAACCTTTGACATTCTCTTTGAGATGGCTCGTCAATGCGACATGGATGGTATGAGTCTTTCTGACTTCCTTGATCAGATCAAGATCTATCAGGACGAAGCCGTGAAACTTGATGGTATCGATGTTCCTCTTGAAGCAAAGGACAGCGTAAACATAATGACCATCCACAAAAGCAAGGGCTTGGAATTCAAAGTGGTTTTCTCCGTGAACAGCGAGTCTGGTGCAAAAGGCCGCAATCAGGAAGAAAGCAAAAGAATGCTTTACTACACACCAAAGGCTGGCATGTCGTTCCGCACAAAAAACTTCAACGGACTGGATGACAGGATAACAAAAAAAGCCTTCTCTGATCTAATAGGCGGAAACTATTTCTATAAAAAGGCAGAAGAAGAAAATAAAAAAACAGAATGTGCCGAACTTAGGAGACTTGGCTATGTTTCTTTCACACGTGCCATAGATGAACTTTTCATCTCCGGCAGCCTCAATGACTACAATGAAAGCAAAGCCTCTGCATATCTTCCGCAGGATGACAGCTACTCATCCAAATCAATCCTGGAACAGATGACTCCGGTGATTTCTTTCTACAGGAAGAAGAATGAAAATGATGACAGTGACGATGAAACATTTGAAATGAGGGAAGAATCTCCATTCGATGTTGAAGTCATTGATAAAACGATTCGTTCAGCATCTGCAAATCACAATGAAGATACAGATAAAAATGAAAGCAGGGCCAATGTTCCGGCTGAAAAAATTTCATTTGCAAAATCCATCACTGAAACAAACAGCTGCAAAAAAATCATTCACAAAGATGAAGTTCAGCCAGTCTACATCAAGCCAAGCAAACTGCATGCAATGGATGATGAAACATACACAAAGCCGGAAGAATACAGATATGAAAAGGATGCGCCATATCCAATAATCAATGAGCTGATAAAGAAATCAGCAAAGATAAAAGAAAAAAACGAGGATGGAAGACCCGCTTTCAACGCTGCGGATTTCGGAACCATCGCACATGCTTATCTAGAAGGAAAAATTCTGGGTAAAATTCCAGTGATCAGTGAAAGCAATATCAGCGGACTTCGCGGAATAAAAGAAGACATTGATGCCCTGGAAAAAGTATGCGAGGAAATTGCAGACAAATTCATGGAAAGTTCCCTCGGAAAAGAAGCAAGGGATTCCGAATGGAAGCGTGCTGAATATGGATTCAAAAGCAGATTCAACGGAAGCATTGCCTACGGATCAATGGACCTGGTATTCAAAAATAAAGACAGTGACAATTACAGATATACCATAGTTGATTACAAAACAAACCAGACTATCGATCCGGAAATCTACATGGAACAACTTTCATGCTACAGGGATGCCCTGGCAAAAATTCTTGGAATCAAGACAGAAGAAATCCGGTGTGTTCTTTACTACCTGCGTTTCGGTCAGGAAGTGGAAATTTCATGAAGTTTTACATGAAAATTGCGTATCTTAATTATGCCTTAAAAATGATGGAAATTCCGGTCTGTGCATTTTTATGAAAATATATTGTCTGAAAATTTGCACATTCCGGAATAGCATTATATAATTTATTTAATACGGAGTGAATGAAAATTTTTGATACATTTGATCCTGATTTTTCAGAATTGAATTATACAGGAACTTAAGTGTATTTTCTCAAGTTCAAATGGAACCAAGGAGCATACGGTGAATTTCCAGAAAGATTATCTTCAGAGCCACAGAGAAAAAGGCCGTACTTACGACAATCTGTCAAAAGAAGAAATTTATGAAATGCTCTATCATGATGCCGTAACCGGGTACTTCAACTGGAACCACATGTGGCGTACCCTCGATCCAAAAAATCCAAAAGATTTCAAATATGGATTCGTTCATTTTGATGTGAAAGATTTCAAAATGATAAATGACATTTATGGCCACGGAACTGCAAACCAGGTCCTGAGAATGATCTGCAACCACATTGAAAAGCAGGACTGGGTAATCCAGGGATGCAGATGCGACAATGACAACTTTGCAATGATGGTAAAATCCTACGATCAGGAAACACTCACCGATCTGCTTACAACTTTTTTTGATGAAATCTCCTGCATACCGGAGAAGAGAAATTACAAGCTGTATTACCGTTGCGGAGTCGTTACCGTTGAAGACGCAATCAAAAAGGCAGATACAGTTGCCGACCTTGCAAAAATTGCACAGCGTCAGGGAAGGAAGCATTACTGCACTGAGATAAATTTCTTCACATCCGACATGTATGAAAAAATCAACAAGAACCGCAAATACATAGCCTATCTTGAAGAAGCTGTTGCAAAGGATGAATTCATCGTTCATCTGCAGCCAAAGTTCGACATAAATACGGAAAAAATCGTCGGTGCAGAGGCTTTGGTCCGCTGGAATTACAAGCACGAGAAATTGCTTTACCCTGATGAATTCATCGGAGTATTTGAAGCAAACGATGTAATCGGAAAGGTCGATCAGGTTGTATTGAAGAAGGTCTGTATTTTCATTTCTGACATGAGGAAAAAAGGACTTCCCCTCTATCCGGTTTCAGTGAATCTTTCACGACGCCGAATGGAAAACAAGCATCTCAAGGAACAGATTCTTGCGACAGTTGATTTTTACGAGATTCCACACAATCTGATTGAGTTTGAACTGACTGAAAGCGCCGCGTACTCCGACCGTGATGCCATGCTTCAGCTTCTTTCTGAACTGAGGGACATAGGATTCCTTATTTCAATGGACGACTTTGGAACTGGATACTCTTCACTGAGCCTTCTCAAAGACATGCCGATAGACACCCTCAAAGTGGACAAGTGTTTCGTCGACTCCATCCTTTCATCCGAAAAAGATTCAAAGGAACACATTCTCCTAAAAGAAATCATTCTGCTTTCAAAAATGATGGGATTCTGCTGCATCGCGGAAGGAGCTGAAAAAAGGGAGCAGGTTGATTTTCTCAAGGAATGCGGCTGCGATAAAATTCAGGGATACTACTTCAGCAAACCGGTCTCAATGGATGAATATCTCATGAAAATCGAGAACCAGGAAAACAATTCCTGATTTCAGTTCAAAGCTCAACGCGACCCCTCGGGCACTTTCTTTCACTTACTCGCTATCGGAAGGTTTCTTATGTTCCTTCATGTCAATCATGTCGCTCAGTTTGGAAAGAAGATCATTGATATCAAAAGGTTTTGAGATGAATCCATCCATTCCACATTCCATAGCCTGGTTCTTGTCTTCCTCAAAAGCGTTGGCAGTCATTGCGATGATAGGAATTCCTGATTTCTGTCTATCCTCAAGAGCTCTGATCTGTGTTGTGGCATCATATCCATTCATCAAAGGCATCATCACATCCATGAGGATTACCTTATAGTGGCCCGACGGAGCATCGCTTACCATCTGAATGGCCTGCTTTCCGTTTTCAGCCTCATCAAGAATGAACCCGACAGTCTGAAGAAGTTCCCTTGCAATATCACGGTTAAGTTCATTGTCTTCAACAAGAAGAATTCTGACATCCTTGAATTTATTGATTACAGAAGTTTCGTAGACATTCTGTTTCTTTTCTTCGTCAACCGGAACATCTCCTTCCTTTGCATTCTTGAAATCAAAGCAGACAAGGAATTCACTGCCCTTTCCTTCCTCACTCTTTACAAAGATGGAACCTTCCATTCTGTCGACAAGACTCTTTGTAATCGCAAGACCAAGACCTGTTCCCTGGATTTTAGAATTGGATTTATTCTCATCACGTTCAAATGGCTGGAAAAGTTTTTCCTGAAATTTCTTTGACATTCCAATTCCGTTATCCTTGATTCGGAACTGATAAGATGAACTGTCTTCCGAAATGGCAGGCATCTCGGTGATCATGAACTGAATCTTTCCATACTCAGGAGTATATTTCACGGCATTGCTTACAAGATTTATGAGAATCTGATTCATTCTGAGACTGTCGCAAAGAACAAAACGGCTGAGATTTCCGCGTTTGATGAGACTGTACTCAAGATGTTTTATCTGAATCTGTGACTGCATTACCGTATCGACATCGCTTACAATTTTTTCAATTGAACAGGCGTTGTTGTTTATCTTCATCTTTCCGCTTTCAATTCGCGACATATCAAGAACATCGTTGATGAGGGAAAGAAGGTGATTGCTTGAAGATTTTATTTTATCCAGATAAGTCTGCATCACTGCAGGATCATTTATATGATTCTGGGCAAGTGTCGTGAAACCGATGATCGCATTCATAGGAGTACGAATATCATGGCTCATGTTTGATAGGAACATGGTCTTGGCATGGCTTGCACTTTCAGCCATATTGAGAGTATCCTGCAAAAGTTTCTTCTGCTTCATCTCATGTTCAATCTCGTCATCGACGTTCATGAATGCAAGAAGGAAGTTTCCTGTTTCCTTGATGTCTCCGATGCGGACAACTTTAAGCTTCATGTAAGCAAGATTGTTGTTTATGTTTGAACGGAAATTTACATAGAAAGTTTCACGCTTGATAAGCTGACGGAGAATATTATCACGGGAAAATGCCATTTTCATCATATCCCGGTCATCAGCATAGACCGAAACATCAATATAAAAATCAAGGGCATCATCGTAATACTGCTCGCCAAAATCGTCATTATAGAAAGCACCGGCGACGTCGTTCATTCTTACAACCCTGATTCTGTTGGTCATAAGATTGACCATGAAGACATTGGTATAATCTATAGAAAGAGCATTGATGATTTCAAGCTGATATACTTTTTCCTCTTCCCGCTTGTAATTTGTCGTAATGTTTTTTACAACCGCAAGACCAAGAATATCGTCGGAATTCTTATCCTGCGTAAGGATGACGGTATTTCTGGTCCAGAAAGAATCGCCTTCAAAATTAGGTTTATTGATATCAAACCAAATCTCATACTTTCCGGTGATGTATGAATCCATGAGATAGGAAACGTCCATTCTGCTCATGAATTTCTCTCTCTCGGAATCAGAAAGATCCCAGGTTACAGACTCAAGGAATTTTGTATATGAACATTCTTCCGGCAGGTCAAAAGCATGCCTAAGATGAACAATTCGTTCTCCAAAACGCTGAACCGGATTACCGATGATGAGGTTTTTTGACAGATTGAACTCAAACACGAGAATGGCATCAGAAACAATGGCCCGCTTGTACTGGTTGTCTGCGGAAGAACCATAAAGTTCATCGCCAAGCTGAACCTTGCTTACGAGATTATTAAGTTCTGAAGAATTAACTTGATTTCTGGATTTCAAGCCGTTTTCATCTGCCATATCATTATAATTATATTCCATTATTTCCAGAAATCAATGAAAATAAAATGTTCTTTTTTATAAAAGATGGCCGCCCAACATGCTGTCGAACGGCCAAATATAAGGTTGAAAAATATTTTTAAATCAGCTGTAGACGGAACAATATGCTTGCGAGAAAGAAATTGCTTACAGTCTTTCTACTACAAGCTGACCCATGGTCTTTGTGCCTACGAGCTTGCCGGCAGCCTTAACTGCATCCCTTTCAGAACCTGCGATGTCACCTGTGCGGTAGCCTTCATCTAGAACCTTTTCAACAGCAGCTTCGATTGCCTTTGCTTCTGTTTCAAGACCGAATGAATAGCGGAGAAGCATTGCGGCAGAAAGAATTGTTGCCAATGGGTTTGCAAGATCCTTGCCTGCGATGTCTGGAGCTGAACCGTGGATTGGCTCGTAAAGTCCAGGACCTGATTCGCCAAGGGAAGCTGATGCCAGCATACCGATAGATCCTGTAATCTGAGAAGCTTCGTCAGAAAGAATGTCACCGAACATGTTTGATGTTGCAATAACGTCAAACTGGCGTGGATTGCGAACCATCTGCATAGATGCGTTGTCGATGTAGAGGTAAGAAAGAGTTACATCAGGATAGTCACCCTTGATTGTTTCTGTAACCTTGCGCCAGAGCTGTGATGAGTTGAGGATGTTTGCCTTGTCTACAACGCAAAGTCTCTTCTGTCTCTTCTGTGCAAATTCAAATCCCATGCGAACGATGCGTTCGATTTCTTCCCAAGTATAGCGTTCTGTATCCCATGCGCTCTTTCCGTCTGCTGCAGTTCCGCGGTCACCAAAGTAGATGCCGGAAATGAGTTCGCGAACGATGAGGATATCAAGACCGTCACCAACGATTTCATCCTTAAGCGGACATGCATCCTTAAGCTGCTTGAACATAACTGCAGGGCGAAGGTTTGCAAATACCTTCATTCCACCGCGAAGACCAAGGAGAGCCTTTTCCGGGCGGAGTTCTGAAGCAAGGTTGTCCCACTTTGGACCACCAACAGCACCAAGGAGAACTGCGTCGCTCTTAAGACACTTGTCCAATTCTTCCTGAATGAGAGGCTTGCCGAATTTGTCAATTGAGCAGCCACCAGCTGTAACTGTGTCATAAGACCACTTGTGACCGAACTTTTCTGCTACCTTGTCGAGAACCTTTACTGCTTCCGCAACAACATCTGGACCGATTCCATCACCAGGAATAAGTGCAATTTTCTTTTCCATTGTATTTCTCCTAAAAAACGCCCGCAGATTGCACAGAACATGCGATTCATCCGGGATTTATATATACTTAAGTTTCTTAAATAATACTAAAGTATTTGGATTTGTGCAAGGGCAAAAAAAAGGCATTGTGATTCCGAAAATCCATCTATTCCACAAACTTATATCCAATGCCCCATACTATAAGAATGTATTTCGGTGCATCCGGATTTGTTTCTATCTTTTTACGAATCTTTCTTATGAATGCCATGATATTGCTTTCGTCCAAAAAATATCCTTCCCTCAATACTGCATAATAAATCTGTTCTTTTGTAAAAACTTCGCCACGGTTGGAAGCAAGGAAAAACAGGATGTCAAACTCTTTTGGAGTGAGCAGAACTTCTGTTCCGTTTTTTATAACTTTTCTTTCTTCACGGAATATTTCAAGGTTTTCAATTCAGATTTTTCGTTCCCAAGACCAGTGGATTTAAACTCATCCGAGTTCAGACTTTTTATAAGGAAGTCAGCAAGTCCGCTCGAGATGAGGAAGACAGCGTCTGGCAAAAACATTCGTAAGACGGAATGATAGTTTCCTTGCCGGCTTGTATAACAGAGGGGACAGACCCCTATAGTTGCCACCACATAGAGTTGGGCACAAAACAAAATACAAGAACACAAAAGTAATTATGTCAAAAAGGGAACTTACAGGACCAAAAAATCTCATGAATTTACAAAGACTTCTGCCGGACCATTCCAGAGGTTTTTCACATTCATCTTCGTCTACATTGTCCCAAGGCAAAGAAAGACAGAGAGTGTCATACAAAAGATTCAACAGCAAAAGCTGAAGGGCTGTCATTGGAAAAAATGGAAGAAGAACTGAAGCCAGCACAATTGAAAAAAATATTTCCAAAATTGGAGCTGGCAGTAATTTTTATGTATTTGATCATGTTCATAAAAGCCTTTCTGCCCTGAACAATTCCTTCTTCCAGCACGTTCAGATCTTTTTTGCCTTGAGTTTCTCAATGGCACTCAGACTACTCTGTTTTGGGGCATCAAAGAAGGCAAGAAAGCCCAGCAAAGTCAGATTGTTTTCATCTTCACTTGTGATTTCTGAAGCCAAGATTTTTTTACAGGCAAGAGCAACAATTTTCATTCCGTCTCCAGCCATCTCACCCGTCATTTCCAAAGCTTTTTTATAACAGTCTTCATTAAAAACAGAAACTTCATTTTTATATTCAAAGCTGGAACATCTATTTAAGATTTCTTCAACTCCGCCTTTTACTATCAAAAGTTTTTCTTTCGTTTTATCACTTGGCTGCACCAAGACTGTTGCAACCTTACGCTGATAATCAAACGGAAGGGAATCAATTTTTTTGTATTCTGCTTCAAGCTTTTTATCATCAAAACTATCCCATTCTTTTACAGCAAGAATTTCTGAGTCCAAATGATTTTTTACACCAGAATGATAAAGGCTGTTCAAATAAACATATTCAAGAACCCGTTTGTTCTCGTTTCCAAAAATGTCCATGTAATATTCAAGAAGGATTTTGTCTTCCGTAAGAGTTCCGGTTTTATCTACACAAAGAACATCAAGACTTGCAAAACTCTGCATGGCATCAATATTTTTTACGATAGTCTGCTTCTTTCCCATAACAGAGGAGCAGTTCCCCCTTTGTAGTAAAACTGATTGCAAAAACAAGAGGAATCAGAATCACCGCAAACCGAAGAAGAACTTTTGCAATGGAAGAAGCCCCTCTGTCAAAGGATTGATTTTTATGTACAGAAGTAAATAGTTTCCTTTCTTCATTTTTTTGATTTTCAACAATTCCTTCAGCTTTTCCGCCAACCACAATGGAACCTGCACGGCAAACTTCCCCTGCCGATTTTTCAAAAATATCACTTTCACCAGTAATAGCAGATTCAGAAATATAAAAATCTGAGGCAGTGGCAAGTTTTACGCTGGAAGGAATTTTCGCTCCGGCTTCAAGAAGGATTTTGTCCCCAGGTTTTAATTCTGAACTGAAGGTCTGTCCCCATTGTCCGCGTCAAACGGGTGGTTTGCACTTAGCCTATAAGGCTAGGTTCTCAAGCTGAGACT
>SAMEA3663241__coassemble_60_pt1 | contig 34579 bp, 34 predicted proteins | sample SAMEA3663241__metabat2_high_PE_014 | metagenome-assembled genome bin SAMEA3663241 (sample SAMEA3663241) | pig gut metagenome | biome: pig gut; feature: pig-associated habitat; material: faeces | place: China | collected 2013
TCTTCACCATATACATTAGCATTACCGTCACGCACAAGAAAACTTGCGATTCTGTAGCTGTCAAGAATTCCGCCTTCTGTAAATCTGTCTATGGCAATAAGATTTTCTGAAAGTCCTTTGCTTGCTTTGCCCCAGTTCTTCTTGAGGCTGATTTTTTTTGCACCTTCCTTTCTGATTGAACAGTCATTGGATGCTCCGAAGGCAACAGGCTTCACTGAAACAACGTTTTCACCGTTCCATTCAAGGCAGCAGATGATGGCGCATTCCGGCTCTATCTGGAGTTTTTGTTCATTTGCGGGGAAAATGATTTTTCCGCATTCAAAAGGGAATGTATGAAGGAATTCAGGAACTTCTGCTGAGTTGCCTGGAATATATGTCGGAAACATGGCTTTAGGAGCATTTGCTTCTTTTGTCACAACATTCGCAAAATCTACAGCTTCACCGGCCTGTTCAAGGTGTCCTGTAAAATTTCCGGCTACGCCAAAACATGGCATTTCGTTTAGTTCTATTTTCATGACTCAAGTATAATGAAAAAGCAAAAAAAAATCCGCAACCTGCAGGAGGTTACGGATTAAATTGCTTCAGTTCAAGCTTTAGTATTTGAATTTGCTTCCACCGATGAATTCACGGATTATCGATTCATTTGGTACGGCATTGGCAGGTATTGTCTGGAAGTTGTCCAGGAATTTAAGAAGACGGCTTGCTTCCGCAAACTGGCTTTGTGTCGGTGCGACGCAGCGTAGGAGCGGGGCTGCATAAACACGGAGAACTGCAAGCTCATAGTCCAATGCTGTATTGAGCATTGCATCGGCATTGTTCTGGAATGGGAATATGTGCTTTTTTTCTCCTTTCTGAACGTTGTCCCACATGGCTATCGTGTCGGCGGCACTCTTCCCACGATAGTTGTAATCGCGAACGATTCTGCGGATAAGACGGTTGTCGCTTGTAGAAATTCTGTTGTGGTCATCAAGATTCAGCTGGGTGAGAGCAGAAAGATAGATCTTGAATTTCAGTTCAGGTGCTACAAGTGGCGTAAGCTTGTCGTTGAGTCCATGAATTCCTTCCATTACAAGAATGTCATTTTCTTCAAGCCTCATGGTGTCGCCCTTGAAGTAGCTGACTCCTTCATGGAAGTCATAAGACGGAAGCTTGATTTCCTTTCCGTTGAACATGTCCACAAGATTTTCGTTGAGCATCTTGATGTTCAATGCTTCAAGGCATTCATAATCGTAGTTTCCGAATTCATCCTTTGGTGTTTCTGCACGTCCAACATAATAATTGTCCAGGCTGATTACTTTAGGTGTGTAACCACGGGCCTGAAGCTGGAGTGAAAGTTTTTTGCTTGTTGTTGTTTTTCCAGATGATGAAGGGCCTGCAATAAGAACTACACGTGCTGACTTCTTTGTCTGGATCTGTTCTGCGATGTCAGAAATCATTTTTGTCTGGTATGTCTCAGTTATACTGATGAAATCATTTATCTTTCTGTCATGTATAAGCTGATTCAAACCGGCAGCTGAAGTGACTCCAAGTTTTTTGCCCCATTCCTTGTATGTTCTGAAGATATTGAAAAGTTTAGGCTGGTCGTTGAACTCAGGAAGCTTTGTGCAGTCAGTGTGCTTTGGAAATCTCAGAAGAAATCCATCCTCGTATTTCATGATGTCAAAGATGTCCACCATTCCTGTGCTTGAGACAAGAGGTCCAAAATACAGGTCGGTGAATTCATCAAGCTTGTTGACCATGATTTTTGACGGGCAGTTATAGTTCAATGCCTTGCGGGTTTCTGTAAGATTAAGTTCCTCGAAAGTATTGCATGCATTTTCATATGAAATGTACGATGTTTCAATGGCGAAATCTTCCTTTACGAGACGTTCCATCTCTTTTTTGAGTGCTGCAATATCTTCCGTTGAAATGGATGAATCCTTTTCAAGAGTATAGTAGTATCCGTAGTCCAAGCTAGGTCCGACCAGAAGTCTTTTACCAGGGAAAAGATTATGGGCTGCAGTAGCAAGAATGAAACACAGAGAACGTCTGTATACGGCTGCACCTTCGCTTGAATCTGCATAGACAGGTTCGATGGATGCGCTGATATTGACAGGTGTTGTAAGTGAACATACTTCATTGTTTACTTTGACAGCGATAACTTTTCTGTCGGAAGAGTGAAAATGATCAACAATGATCAATGGTCGAATTTCATTTTCTACTTCAATAGAAGAATTATCTGGAAATGTAAGTTTGATCTTATTCATAGAAGCCTCCAGTTGAAATTAGATGCAAAGATTAACCCGTTGAATCACAGGTTCTGGTGGATATAAACAGCCAGTGCATCTTTAGAATCAGCTGCTATAATTATAAAGCACAAAATTTGATTTTACAAACTTTATGATGGTTATCTGAAAAAAACAAAAGGCACCGTAACACAGGATGCCTTTATAGAATCATGAGTTTCGTATCTGCTTTCGCTTTGGAAGCCTATTTTTTTGAGAATGATCTGAAGAGGGCTTTTACCTGCTGAATTATTGCGACAAACAGGTTTGCAATGAATGAAAGAATCCTAATGAATATCGAAGGATTTTTGAGTTTTTCAAGTCTCTTGTAGCCGTCGAGAAGTTCTTCATCTGTGAATTCTTTACGCTGATTGTTTTCTTCAAGCTCGATTTCAAGCTGGCGGATTTTGTCAACATTGTTATCAAGAACGATGGCGTTGATTCTTTCCCATCCAAGGGATTTTGCTGCTTCAAGACGTCTTTCTCCTGCAATGAGTTCGTATTTGGAATTCAGCGTGATTGGGTTCAGCAGACCATAAAGCCTGAGACTTTCCTTGAGTGCCTCAATATCTCCTAAGTCGCGTCTAATTCTTTTTTTTATCTTGATGTCATCAATCTTTACAAACATTGGTCATTCCCTTTTTTATCAGTCAAGAAGCCAGTTTGAGAAGTCATCAGGATCCCTGTTGCTCTCAAAATCATCATTATCCGAATCGATGACAATGTCAAGTTCAGAAGAAAGTTTTCCGCTTGTAAGGAAAGTTAAATCTACGGAAAGAGGAGAGAAGTCTGTGTCTTCGATAAAATTGTATCCTGACTGCATTCTTGCTCTCTTAAGTCTGAATGTGCCAAGGTTTCTTCCGGTGCTGTCAGTATGTTTGATACATGATTCTGTTGGTTCCGTACCAGGATAGTAATAGGCTGTCATTTTATAGCTTTCACAATCCGGTGTAAGCAGTCCACCACTTTTTGAACATACTTCGAGTTCAATCAGAGATTCTGGTTTTTCTTCAAAGAAAGGCTTGTATCCCTTGCCTTGATTGGCGGCATTCATGAAGTCACCCCATGCAACACCTGCAAGAGTTGAACCTGTGATGGAAAGGCCAAGCGATTGACCAGGTTTGTCGAAACCAAACCAGAAAACGGAGGTGTAATAAGGCGTGAATCCTGCAGCCCAGGCATCGGCCCAGTTCTGTGTGGTACCTGTCTTTCCGGCTATAGGCATGTTGAATTTTTTACCGTTGGAATTATCAAGGCGGAACTTACTTCCTTTACCCTTGCGTTTTCCTGTCACGTAGTATGTTGAATCCCAGTCGGCACCGTATCTCAAAGATCCGCTTGCAACGGTCTGCTTCATGATTTCCTGCATGATGAATGCTGATTCCTGTTTGAGGATCTGTTTTCCACCTTTCTGCGATTTCTGCTGTGCCCTAAGTTCCTTTTCAGGATTCATGATTTCATTCCCATTTTTGTCTTCAACGGAAAGAATTGCAATTGGTGTAACTTCTCTTCCCTTGTTGGCAATGGTAGCATAGGCTTTTGCCATTTCTATAGGACGTACGGCACATACACCAAGTCCGAGAGGGTAGACCCTGTCAAAGTGGCGGGATTCAAGCTCGTTTGCAGGAATTCCAAGCAATGATGAAGTTCTTTTGATTGCGGCGTCAAAACCGACAGCATCAAGAACCTTGATTGAAGGAATGTTCATGGAATGGGCGAGGGCATACCAGAGCGGAACATCTCCCTCCCACTGGCCCTTGAAGTCCTGAGGAATATATGGAGTTCCGTCTTCCTTGTGGAAAACGACAGGAGTGTCACTGATGATGGCCGTCATGCTTGCCGGATGTCCCTCAAGCATCTGGTGGTTTTCAATCGCCTCGGAATAATACAATGGCTTGAATGTTGAACCTGGCTGAAGCCTTGCCTGAACCGCACGGATGAACTGGTTTTCCTGATCGTATTTTGAACCGCCGACCATGGCATCAATATATCCCGTTGAGTTTTCAAGGGCGATCATGGTTCCTTCAATGGTAGTTTTTTCGGCATTCTGTTTGATGAGGGAATTTCCCTTGTTTACGATTCCTGTCTTGAGTGATTCGATTCCAAAGAGCATGGAGAAAACATCGATCATCGGGTTGATCTTTGTTCTGTATTCTTTGATAGCGATTGTCTGGTTTCTCTGGTCTGAAAGTTTAAGGTCAGGCAGGTTGAAGGTAAGGCTTATGAGTTCCGTAAGAGGAATATACTTGCTGAACGCTGAACGTTCGTGAGAGTTCATTGTTCTCTGGTAAAGTCTGTTTGCGGCCTTGATATAGTCCTGCATGATTTCATCGGCTGCCTTCTGGTGAGAAAGATTGAGCGATGTGTTTACTGTGAATCCGCTTGTGTAGATGTCTTCAGTTCCGTAGATCATGTTACTGAGTGTACGGCGGACATATTCGCTGAACCATGGAGCCTCGTCATTCTGCATTGCATGGGCTGAAGTACTTGTCCTTGTGTAGTCAAAGTTTGCCCAGTATGTGTCAAAGCTTTCCGTGGCTTCTTCTTTTGTTATATAGTTAGATTCCACCATGGAATTGAGTACGTCCTTCTGTCTTGCCATGGCACGGTTAGGGTGCTCGAAAGGATTATAGAATGAAGGGTTTGAAAGCTGAATTACAAGGATTGCTGCCTCGGCTGGTGTGATTTCCGTAGCTCCGTGTCCAAAGTAGTATTTGCTGGCAGCGTTTACACCGTAGGTTCCGCCTCCGAAATAAATCTTGTTTACATAAAGCTCAAGAATCTCATCCTTTGATAGATGACGTTCCATCTGAATAGCCCACCACAGCTCGCGGAATTTTCTCTTGAGTGAATAGTCGCTTCTGTCGGCGTAAAGAGTTCCGGCTATCTGCTGTGTCAAAGTTGATCCACCACCAAGGGAACGACGGGTAAGGACTCCGACAACTGCACGGGAAAGGGCTTTGAAACTGAAGCCATGATGTGCGTAGAAAATTCTGTCTTCTCGTGTGAGAAGTGCATCCTTCATGTGCTGCGGAAGATCACGGAGAGCAATGATTTCACGACGTTCGTCACTTGCGAATTCAGTGATGAGTTCTCCATTGACGTCAAGAAGTCGAGTAGGGAGTGCTGTCTCAAAATCCGTAAAATTTTCTGTATTTATTGTATTTACTGTTGCTGCAAGGCCTTTGCCAAGAAGTGCTCCGAAAAGAAGCGAAAAAACAACCAGGGCAGAAAGGCAAATGGCACTCAGGCTTTTATTAAATTTCATAACAGAAGCATTATATAGAAAAAACAGGATAAATGCAATTTTTCAACCTGCCATTGCAATTGTTCTGACATTGTGTATTGACATGTGGAATCAATTCATGATATATTATTTTTCAACACGGGGTGTTAGCGAAGCTGGTTATCGCGCTGGCCTGTCACGCCGGAGACCACGGGTTCGAGTCCCGTACATCCCGATACTGTCCGCTCTCTAGAGTGGGCATTTTTTTTTCATACACGGGCAATAGCGCAGTTGGTAGCGCGCCACGTTCGGGACGTGGAGGTCGGGGGTTCGAATCCCCCTTGCCCGAAGACAAAACCTGTTTAGTAAATCTAGGCAGGTTTTTATTATTTTAAACATAAAGGAAAACTATCAGGGGGATTCGAAGCTGATGAGCGCCATGACGGCCGTAGCAGGGGCGTGCGGCAGTCATGGAAAAGGCGCCATGGAGGGCGCCGACAGCGAAGAAGCCGGCTCGGGAGTTTTAAATGGATGGACGGTTCGACTGTGCTCACCGATCCTGGGAAAGCAGGGCTGCTGAGCCTGGTCGAAGTAGCTCTGTGGCTTTGCTATTTGACATGGACGCTGCGCTGTAATCTTTTTCTCTTGTCATATTTTAAAAGCCGACTTATAATTTATTTATGAACGATACAACAATAATCAATTCAAGTCCTTTAGGACAGCATCTTGATAAGATAGCCGAATCCCAGCAGGTATCATATCTTGTGTTCAATAAGAAAAAAATCCAGATTGCGGCTAAAATTACCATGGGCCGCGAACAGGACAATGATATTGTCATTGACTCAAAGCTTGCAAGCCGCCATCATTGCATAATTCAGAAAATCCGCGATGCATATTTTGTCAAGGATGAAAACAGCACCAACGGAACTTTCCTTAACGGACGGAGAATTCCACCTGACAAGTATGTAAAACTCAATGCAGGCGACAAGCTTACAATTGGTTCCGCAAATCTCATAATGGGCTAAAATGCCGGAAAATACGCAGTTATCTCTGTTGCTTGATGAAATAAAAGAAATACACTTCTCAAATGATTTTCCAAAGGAAGCTGACTTTCAGGAGTTCCTTGATGATGCAGTTTCTGTTTTGGAAAGTGAAGATGAATCTTACAGACCAAAAAATGACGAGGGGAATCCTGGTGGTCTTCTGGATTTTTCTTCATCTACACTTCCAGTTTTAGTTGTTCCCGATATTCACGGAAGAAGCGACATGCTTTTGAAAATCTTGGATTTTAAATTCGACGGAACAAAAACAGTCCTTGAGGGATTGAACGACAACAGTCTTCTGGTTGTCTGTGTCGGCGATGCTGTTCATGGTGAAATGCGTGCCTATGACAGATGGCTTAAAAGCTATTCTGACTGGCAGATTGATGTTTATGCAGGACCTTCCATGAAGGAGGAAATGAATGAAAACATTTCAGTATGGCGGATTCTTATGCTCCTCAAGAAAAAATTTCCTGCCAATTTTCATTTTCTTAAGGGCAATCACGAAAATGTGACCAACGAATGCGGTCATGGAAATTACTCATTCAGAAAATTCGTAAATGAAGGCCAGATGTGCTGTGATTTCATAAGGCAGGTTTATGGTGATGTTATTCTTCATCTGATCAGTCTTTGGGAAAAGAAACTTCCTGTCTGTGCTGTTTTTTCATCCTTCTGTGTTTCTCATGCTGAACCTGCTGCTGAATTCAAACGTGATGAAGTAATCAACAGCAGTTTGCTTGATGAAGTTGTCTATGGTTTTACCTGGACGCGGAACGATGATGCTGAAAAAAACAGCTGTAAAAAAACTCTCAAGAATTTGAACTCAAAAGCCAGATGCAAAGGTTGTCTATGGTTTGGCGGGCATAGACCTGTGAAGGACAGTAAATTCAACTTGAGGCAGGACGGAGCTTATGTCCAGCTTCATAACCCGCAGGAAATGAATGTGGCGCTTGTAGTTCCGGGGGAAAAATTTGATCCGGAAAAAGACATAATAAGTCTTTGAAGAGTCTAGTAAGTGAACTAAAATAAAAGCTTGAATATAGGGGAATGTAATAATGGCGGAATCTGAGACAATCGGAAAATACAAAAATTGCACGAAAATTGCCGCAGGAGGAATGGGGGCAGTCTATCTTGCCACTCATCCTGAACTGAAACGCAAGGTTGTTATCAAGAAACTTACCTTGAGAAATGGTGGTGCCGCCATACGGGAACGTTTCAAGCGTGAGGCCCGTATTTTAAGTGATCTTTCAAGTCCTTATGTCGTCAGGATGTTTGACTATTTTACTGAAGGCAGGGCAAACTACATTGTTCTTGAATATGTCGAGGGAATGTCCCTTGACCGGCTTATTGAAAAACAGACTGTACTGCCTCCACAGCTTGCCATGCTGATTCTTCAGGATGCATGTCTTGGTCTTAAAAATGCCCATTCCAAGGGGGTTGTACACAGAGACATCAAGCCTGGCAACATACTCATGTCAAAACGTGGTGAAATAAAACTTGCAGACTTTGGTATCGCAAGTGATGAAAAGGAAAGCGAATCTGTTTCCGCCAGTTCCAAAGATAAAACGGCATCACTTGATGCAACGGCGGTTTCCTCTGCAATTACCATGGCCGGTTCTACCCTCGGAACACCGGCTTATATGTCTCCTGAGCAGTTGACGGATTCAAGTTCCGTTGATAACAGGGCTGATATTTATTCCCTTGGTGTGATGCTTTATGAAATGGTCACCGGAACAAAACCTTATGCCGGTGATATGGCTCCATCAACCATTGCAAGGATAAAGAAAGGAAATTACATACCTCCTAGAAAGATCAACAGCAAGATACCAAGACAGGTTTCTTCTCTGATCAATAAAATGATGAAGCCGAATCCGGCAAAGCGCTTTCAGTCCATTGAGCCTGTAATTTCACGTATCAGAAAGTATCTTAATCATTATGATGCCCATGCAATAAGGGTTTCTCTTGCTCAGTCGGTGATTTCAAGTAAAAGCACAAAGTTTCCGATATATGAAGAAAGAAACAGAAAGCTCAAGAAGATTTCACTTGTAGCTTTTATTTCTGCAATGATTCTTTCGATATTCGGTCTTGCCTGGAAGGAAGGTGTTGTTCATAAAACTGTCCTTAGGAAATGGTATACTCCGGTTTCCTTGAAAATGCAGATGCCAGCAACTGCAAGTGCTGCTGCCGATATTCCTGCCAACGCATTTTTCTTTGTAAATGACGGAGATGAAATACCTGAAGTTCCAGGGACAAGAAGAGTGTTCCTTGCAAGAAAAGGTGAGGAGACAAAGAAAAACATCGAGTATTTTACAAAAGATGTTTTCCTGAAACCTGGAGAGTATAGGATCAAGATAGCTGAAGGCCCGTATGTGTGGTGGAAAAGCATTTCTGTTGGAAAGGACAAGGTCGCTCTTGATCTTGATTTCCTTAGGAATGCGAGCAGAAATCTTTCTGTTCATTTCAATGCTCTTGATTCTGAAACTGGTGCAGACATAACTGAAAAATCAAACTTCCTTATTCTAAGCGGAAGCAAATGGGTTGATGTGAAAAAAGTTGATTTTTCAAAACTTACGACTGGAACCGTCTACAAGTTCCTTATTACGAATGAAGGCTATTATGACGAGTATTTCAGCCTTCGTATTGACTGGTATCAGGATGAGCTGTTCATAAATGGAAATATGAGGAAAAAAATGTAGGATTAAATTCCGGGGAGGGAATTGTGATATTTCTTCTGACAAAAGAAGATCAATTGGAAGCATGCAAGAAGTTTGCCGACTATCTGGAAAAAACATGTGACAACGAAGTCTGGGTTTTTACCGATCCAAAAGATTTCTATGTCTGTATTGAAGTTGCGATTCCTGGAAAGATTGATTATGTCCTGATTGATTTCAGGACTACACAGCTTGATCTTTTCAGTCCCTACGAGTATATATCCGAATCAGTCAATCCGGTTCCTGTGATCATGTTCAATGATCCTTATCCTGATCCTGAAAGAAGAGCCGCCTACTGGTTGAACAAAAACAGGGACTATCTTGTTCCTTATGTAACTGAAAAACACCTGAAGAGTCTGATACCTGACTTCATGATCATTCAGTATTATCTTAATGAACATCAATTCAGCCGTTATTTGAACGGAATATGTGCTCCACAGAAATTCATTCCAGATGAGATGCTTTCCAAGATGAAGGCTCTTGAAGAATTTCCACAGAATCATTCGCTTCCAAAATCACGAAAAAAACTTTTTGATCTTTTCCTGGAAAACAAAGGAGTTCCGATGTCAGAGGAGGACCTTTGTGTCGCCATGTGGAATGAATACAATCCTGTCAACAAGAAAAATCTGGTTGCCTACATCAGTGAGCTGCGCAGAGCCTGTGAAAATGAAGACCGGATCTGCGTTGACATCGTAAGGACTGGCAAAGGAATGTATCAGCTGAACTCGGAATGCTGAATGAATAAAAGTAGGGGGATGGGGCTGCCCTAAATGCAATTTCAGGGTGGTTGAGCGTAGTCGAAACCACCACGTACAGTATTATTGCTCATTTCGACATTGCGGCGCAATGACCTTGGCATGAATACTTATTGGACAGCCCTATCCCCGATTTTTTTTAGCGTATATTTGCCTTGATGAATGACATCTTAAGGTCCTTGAGTTTTTCTGTCATGGAAACCTTGTAGATGTGAGGGTTGAGGATTCTCTTGAAAGACGGATCCAGAGTCTCGATTTCTGCCATCATTCTTCTTCTGCTTTCCGCAAGCTGCTGACTGTCGCTGAGACGTGGTTCAACACGCTGTCCGTTTTCAAGACGTTTTTTCAGCATTGGTTTTACAACATCTGCCTTGAATGTAAACTGCCTGTAGTCAACCATAGGGTGATAGTATCTGTATTCTTTTCCACTTTCGATCGACTCATCTTCAAGCGCAAGAATATCCGCCCTTGCCATTCCGTCTGAATCGTAGAGCCTGTATACATTCTTGATTCCTGGATTTGTGTTTTTGGCAGGGTTGTCGCTGAATTTCATTGCCGGTACAAGATTTCCTGTTTCAGCATCATGACGTGCGGCAAGTTTGTAGACTCCTGTGAAGGAAGATTCAGTTCCGCCTGTGACCATGTGGGTACCAACACCCCAGCTTGCAATCGGGGCATTCTGAAGAACAAGAGTCTCAATAATTTCTTCCGTAAGTTCATTTGAAACGGAAATGAATGCCTGAGGGAATCCGGCTGCATCAAGTTCTTTTCGGACTTCTTTAGTAAGATATGAAATGTCTCCGGAGTCAAGACGGACTCCAAAGTTGTATCCCTGTTCAACAAGCTCCGCACCTGCGATGATCGCATTTTTTATGCCGCTTTTGAGCGTGTCGTATGTGTCGATGAGAAAAACAGTTTTCTGAGGATATATTTTTGCATAGGCACGGAATGCCTCAAGCTCGCTTGGGAAAGACATGATCCATGAGTGGGCCATTGTTCCCATGACAGGAATACCATAGATTTTGCCAGCCAATGTGTTGCTGGTTCCGGCTGCGCCACCGATATATGATGCGCGGGTTGCGCTCATTCCGCCGTCTGGTCCCTGTGCACGTCTTAGACCGAATTCCATGATGCTGCCTTTCTTGCTTGCAAGCCAGACACGGGCTGTCTTTGTTGCGATGAGACTCTGGAAGTTGCAGATGTTGAGGACGAGTCCTTCGATTATCTGCGCCTCAATCAGGTTTGCATGAATTCTAACCAAAGGCTCCTGAGGGAAAATCACTGAGCCTTCCTCAAATGAGTAGAGGTCGCCTGTGAATTTGAATGTCCTGAGATATTCAAGGAATCCATCCTCAAAAATCTTGAGGCTACGGAGGTAATCGATTTCGTCTTCGTCAAAACAGAATTCTGTAAGTGAGTCCAGAAGAGGTTCTATTCCGGCAAAGATACTGAATCCTCCGTTGAAAGGCTGGCGGCGGAAAAACATGTCGAATACTACAGGTTCGTTCATATTGTTCTTCCAATATCCCTGTGCCATTGTGAGTTCATAAAGATCTGTGAACAAAGCGCTTTTGCTGAATGATGAATGCATGAAAATTCTCCAAAAAAATAATTTTCTGACGTTTTTCTTTTGGGTGAAAAGACAGCATCTGCTTGTCACCAGCCGGCGTCGTTTAACTTAATAATACAGAGAATCTCAGAAAATTGCAATTTTGTTCAATGGCATCTATAATTAAAGCATGAAAAAAATCATAGTAGTTACCGGCGCCTCAAGCGGTATGGGGGTCTGTTTTGCAAGGCAGCTTGCCTGTGAAAAACCTGATGAACTTTGGATAGTGGCCCGCAGAAAAGACCGTCTTGAGAATCTGAAAAAAGAAATTGAATCAGAAAAATCAGTGAAAGTCCGGGTTGTTGATATTGATGTTTCAGGCTCTGAAGGTGCCAGAAGATTTAAGGCAATTCTTGATGTTGAAAGGAATTCAGGTGATTTCGAAATCTCTGTTCTCGTAAACAATGCAGGTTTTGGTACCTATGGAGAATTCGCTGATACAGACACTGACCGTGAAATGGAAATGGTCGACTTGAATTGTACTTCCCTTACTGGAATAACCGGTTTCGCTCTTCCATATATGAAGAAAGGTTCCAGAATCATAAATACTGCAAGTCTTGCGTCCTTCCTTCCTTTGGGAAACTTCGCTGTCTATGGAGCTTCAAAAGCTTATGTCTTGAGCCTCAGTGTTGCTCTCGCAGCGGAACTTAAACCCAGGGGAATTTCTGTCACCGCTTTGTGCCCAGGACCTGTCAGTACGGAATTTGCAAACGTCGCTTCAAAAGGTGCTCGTGAGAAAGTGAGGCATGGATTGTCTCCTGAGAAAACTGTTGAACATGCGATCAAGGCATCCAGGAGGGGCAGGCTGTATTCCATGCGTTTCTTCAAGTGGAAAATACAGGCGTGGGCCAGCCCATACGTAAACCGGTATCTCGGTGCATGGTTCACGTATAAATTCTGTAAAAGGCCAAGCAACTAGCCATGATTATTGAAAAAAGAAAATTGTTTGTCTCAGTTTTTTCTCTCGTGGTTTCCATGACTGGAATTTTCTGTTCGGAATTCAGCAGTGCTGTCGATCGCTATATCGATTCATTGGATGATGTCCAGAAAATTTCACAGATGTTTCTTGTGAATATTGAAGGTAATAAAACCTATCGTTCGGCTGAGTTTTTACCCGACGGAACTCCTGTGGTCCCTGGTGGTGTTCTCCTTTTTTCCTATAACATCGCAGAGACTCCAAAGGAAATCATGGAGTTCACCAGTTCCGTTGAAAAATATTGCGTCGAAAATAATATTACAAACGCCTATGTTGCAATTGATCAGGAAGGCGGCAATGTAAACCGTCTCAGGGAAATTACATCAAGGCTTCCGTCTAATCAGAAGGTTGCGGAACATTATTCACCAGAGCAGGCAGGTGGGCTTTATTCCATTCAGGCCAAACAGATGAGAGTTCTAGGCATCAACATGAATCTAGCTCCTGTAATTGAACCTGTCATAGATTCCAACAGAGGGTTCCTTGGAAACAGAAGTTTCGGAAATGCTCCAGCATCAATTGCATACAGCATGAAATGCATTGCGGCCTATGAAAAAAATGGAGTCGCAACTGTTGTGAAGCACTTTCCAGGAAATACAAATACCGATCCCCATACAGGACTACCGGTCATAAATCTCAGTGACAGTGACTTTGAAATGTATTGTCTTGTTCCTTTCGCATTTGCCATGACCCAGGATCCTTCTGCCATTTTGATGAGCCATACAATCGTAAAAGGAAAGGATGAAAAAAGTCCTGTGTGTCTAAGTTTTTATTGGATAAACGATGTCTTGAAAGACACACTTGGATATGAAGGCCTTGTTGTCAGCGATGATATCTTCATGGGGGCTCTTGCCGATTATGGTTATCCTCCTGAAGTTGCAGTTGTTCAGGCTGTAAAAGCCGGAACTGACATCCTCATGTTGAGTGAAAAGAAATTTCTTTATGCCGTCCAGATGCTCATTGAAAAAAAATCCAAAGACAAAATAATTGAAGAGAAAATCAATCATGCTGTGAAAAGAATCATTGAATTTAAATTGGAGAAAGGTGTTCTTTCGATTGATACCAGCGGAAACATTCAGAACAAAAGCGTGCTTTCTGGAAAATCCATTGAGGAAAGGCTTGATGTTTTTTATTCCGCAAAGAAAAATGGTGACGAATTATGAAGCAGAAAAAAGAAAAACTCAGTGGCAGTGAAGGTTTTGATCAGTTCTATTCCGGAATTTTTGGTGAAAGATGGGAGCCACTGAAAAAAAGTCTTGAACCAAATTCTCTCCATGCTGAACTCAAATTCGATGGTTGTGAGAGTTATTTTCTTGATCCTGCAAGCATAGTTTCCGCCATGTGTCTTCCTCTGAATGACAGTGAGAAAGTCCTTGACATGTGTGCGGCTCCTGGTGGTAAGACTCTTGTTCTTGCCGGAAATCTTCCAGATTCAGCTCTTCAGTTTTCCAATGAGCGTTCTCCTCAACGAAAAGGCAGGCTTGCCAAAGTTGTAGAAGATTCCCTCCCGCTTTCAGTATCGGAAAGAGTCAAGACCAGCTGTTCTGATGCTTCCACATGGTGTCGCCGTGAATCGGAAAACTATGATTCCATTTTGCTTGATGCTCCTTGTTCCAGTGAACGACATGTTTTGAATGATGAAAAATATCTCAATGAGTGGACTCCATCCAGAATAAAGTCCATAGCCATGGAGCAGTGGGCTTTGCTGTCCTGCGCCTATAGGCTTGCAAAACCCAACGGATATATATTGTATTCCACCTGTGCTCTGTGTCCTCAGGAAAATATAGAAATCATCAGGAAGCTGGTGAAAAAGTTTGATGATTGCATGGTTTTGGACAAAGATGCGATGAGAAAGTGTTTTCTCTCGAACTGTGAAAACTTTTCCGGCAAAATTACTGTTCCTCATGGTTTTTCTTTGGAAAAACTTTTTGAAAGTGCCGAAGTAAATGAATTTGGACTTCATATTCTGCCTGATTCTTCCGGTGGTGCCGGTCCTCTCTATTTTTGTCTGATCAAAAAGACAGAATCTTGTGTTCAAAACTTGTAAATGTCATTTTCTTCTATTATAATTTTGGTATGGAAAGTTTATCTGACAATAATGAAATCAAGCAGCGGTTGATTACAGAGATCGAGGATCAGCTTAAGGAATTCAAGGACGTCGACATCCTTCTTGAAAATATCCTGAGCGGTGCCCGTCGTCTGGTAAATGCCGATGCAGGTTCGATCTACGAATATGATTCCAAAGAAAATAAACTCAGAATCCGATACAGCCAGAATGATACCAAGCAGAAGGAACTTGCTCCTGGTGAAAAACTTGCATATACATCCTTCTCCTTTGTTCCGACAAAGGAATATATATCTGGATATTGTCTTCTTTCCAAAAAAACTGTGAATATCGACGATGTTTACAATATGCCTGAGTATCTTGATGAAGAAAAGAAAGAGAAAAGACCCTATGAATTCAATGAACTTTCAGATGTAGCTACTGGCTACAGAACTCATTCCATGCTCACAATTCCTCTTGTCATGACCAACGGAAAGGTTTTGGGCGTTCTTCAGATCATCAATGCACAGGATGAAGATGGAAATGTTGTTCCCTTTGACAAAGAATCCGAATTCTATATTTCGCAGTTTGCAGCAAAAGTAGGTTCGATTTATGAATATGCCTATCTTACAAGACAGAATATTGACAGACTTGTAAGAATGGCAGGTTTCAGAGATCCTAAGGAAACCGGATCTCACGTAGAACGGGTCTCATCCTTCTCTGTAGAAATCTATGACCGTTATGCAACAAACAAGCATATTCCGGAAAATGAGCGTGAAAGATTCCGCGATAATCTTCGTCTTGCTTCCCGCTGCCACGATGTTGGAAAGGTTGCCGTTCCTGACAAGATTCTTAAGAAAGAAGGAATTCTTGATGATGATGAGAGAGACATCATGAAGGGGCATACCTGTGTCGGGGCACAGATTTTCTCACCTATAGAAAATGATCTTGATATAATGACAAGGGATGTTTGCCTTCATCATCATGACAGATGGGATGGTGGAAACAGAGGTTATCCTGGAAACTTCAACTATATGGACTATATTCCGGCTACGAAAATGCCTCATGAATTGGCTCAGGCCCTTGTAGGTGAGGATATTCCTCTTGCTGCCAGAATAGTATCTTTGGCTGACGTCTATGACGCTTTGAGACATAAAAGATGCTACAAGGATGAATGGACTGTTGATGATACGTTCAATGAAATTCTTTCGCAGAAAGGAAAACAGTTTGATCCGGATTTAGTTGATGCTTTCATGCAGATCAAGGATCGTCTTGAAGATATCAATAAGGCTATAAGTTAAGAAAGAATCCATGAAAATTAATTGCTTGAGTTGGATTTCTGATCAATCAGGCTGTTGAATGAGCTTGAGAATTCACCAATGCTTTTTTTGCCTGCTGATCTGAATCCGGCTCCATTGGAGATTCCAAGGCTCTTCATTTGAAGGCTGAGTTTTCTTTGTTCCAGAAGTTCTTCAATGTTTTCAGCTGTGAAAATTCTTCCCATATCATTTAAAACTACGATTTTTTTATCAATCAATCTTTTTGCAAGAATCAGGTCTCTTGTAACTGCAACATCATCCCCAGATGAATTTTCAACTATGTAATTGTCTGCGGAATCTTTTGAACTGTCACATACAATCATGGTGAATGAAACATTTTCTGTTGCTATTGGAATATTTCTGTTTGCAACAATCTTTACGTCTATGGAATTTCTTTTACATGACTTGAGGATGATTTTTCTAGCCTCTTTGTCGCAGTTGTCACCATCAACAAAAACTGTCATTCGTCAAGAACTCCGCTTATTTTTTCAATCATGTTCATTGTTATGCGCTCTGCTTTTTCTTCATCTTCTGAACTGAGCTCTCTGGAAAGTTTAATTGATTTTTGTTTCTCTTTATACAATTCGTCAACGAGGGTAATGCCTGCAAGAATGCTTATTTTTAAAGGATCCGAAATTCCTGCGCTTTTCTTGATTGAATCAGTGATTGCTTTATAGTATGAGGAGAGTTTCAGTAAATACTCGTCATCTTCCGATGCGTTTGCTGAAAATGAGGTACCTAGAATATCAAGCTGGATTTTTCCCACGGCAATACCGCCAGATCAGAAAATGTCAAATTGACCGTCAAGTGCAGATGGGGAAGGGGTATTTTCCTCTTCTTCCTCTATAGAGAATGAATTCTTGAGTGCTTCCTGTTCTTCTGCTGAATTTTCGAAAACCTGAGGTTGTGAAACTGTCGCTGTGCTGGTTTCTGCTGTCACGGTCTTATGAAGGAGACCTGAATTTTCTTCGCTCTGCGTTTCCTGTTCGTATACGAAAGGATCTTCAGTCTGTTCAGGAATATTGGACTCCGAAACTTCTGGTTCGGAAATGAAATCTTCTGAAGCTTCTGCTGTGGAAGAAGATTCCTGTGCAGAAGACTGACCGTCTGAACTGTTAAGAATTGAATCCTCAACGGAATCAAGACGGTCAATGGTTTTAAGTATGCTTTCCTCGATCCTGCTCTGGGCTGCTTCAAGTGTAGAAACCAACTCCGTTTTTTCAGAAACCGCTTTTGTAAGCTCTGCGCATTTGCTACGCAAAGCATCGTTTTCCGATTCAAGCTGCGAGATTCTGTCAGTCATTGAACTGATTTTCTCAACAGCGGATTCTACCTTTTCCTGCAGGAGCAAAACCTGATCGAGTGTAATCATAGACTTATGCCTTTACTGCGTTCTTTGCTACTTCAACAACAGCCTTGAATGCAACTGGATCTTCGATAGCCATGTTGCTCAATGCCTTGCGGTTGAGTGTAACGCCAGCCTTTGAAAGACCGTCGATAAAGCGGCTGTATGACATACCTTCAGCGCGAACTGCTGCGTTGATACGAGCAATCCAAAGTGAACGATAGTCACGCTTCTTAAGCTTGCGTCCTGAATATGAATGGTCAAGTGCCTTAACAACAGCGTCTTTAGCTGCCTTGTAGTTTGACTTTCTGTCGCCCTTGAAACCCTTAGCGAGCTTCAAAATCTTAATACGGCGATTCTTTCTTTTTGATCCGTCAATAGCTCTCATTTCTTACTCCTAAAATCAACCGTATGGAAGAAGCTGCTTACGAACTGATGCAGCTGAATCTTCTGAAAGAACTCCGGCATGGCGAAGGTTCATCTTTCTCTTTGGTGATCTCTTTGTCAAAATATGACGAAGATTCATTTTCTTGTACTTTACTTTTCCAGTACCTGTCAAATGAAAGCGCTTTGCAGCAGCCTTCTTTGTTTTCATCTTAGGCATGATATTACCTCGTGTTTAGTCTTGCTGATCGTTGTCTTTTTCTGCAGCCTCAGCTTCCGCAGCAGCTTCCTTAGAAGCAGGTTTCTGTTTGGCTTTTGAAACTTTTGATCCCAATGTCATTGACATGAAACGGCCTTCCATAGCGGCAGGCTTTTCAATTGCATAGGAACCTTCTTCAAGCCTCTTTTCAACCTCTTTCAGGACGTCAAAACCGAGTTCAGTATGGGCAAGCTCACGTCCGCGGAAACGGATTGTAACCTTTACCTTGCTGCCTTCGTTCAAGAATTCCTGAACATGCTTTGCTTTCGTGTCAAGGTCGCCTGAGCCGATCTTTGGCTGCATGCGAATTTCCTTAAGCTTAAGTACTTTCTGGTTCTTCTTGGAGTCACGGAGTTTTTTCTCCTGTTCGAACTTGTACTTTCCGAAATTCAGTATCTTACAAACTGGTGGATTTGCATTTGGCGAAACTTCAACCAGGTCGAGATCCAGGTCTCTTGCCATTCTGAGTGCTTCGATAGTAGGAACAATGCCTTTCTGTTCACCTTCATCGTCAATTAATCTGACCTCACGCACGCGAATCTGTTCGTTTACGCGCATACCTTTATTGTCTGCCAATTATCCTCCTAGAGTATAATAATACTCATAGCATGAACAATATAGTATCAGAAATCAATTACTGTTGTCTAGTGAATTTTCGTTTTTATAGGAAAATTTATAAATAAAATAGGCCGGTAGTGCCATCAGAACAGTTGCAATCATTGGTATGATCACGGCTGTTTTCAGGAACCATAACGAAATCATGGCTGGCTGAACCAAAAGTGTGGTTGCGGCTCCCATGAGGGCTGTTATTGTTCCGCCTGTATTTTTTTCTTCAAAATTCAGCACTGATATTTTTAGAAATGCGCTGAATGCCAGGATTGTTTCTATTATCAGGATAGGGTTTACAAAAAGCATGAAGAATGTCTTTTTTTCGCCCAGGGCAATTGTTGTATATGGAGTGAATACTGCATAGAAAGATGTTAAAAGCGGAACTACAAGAACTGCCTTGTCTTTGAGGCTGCCTTTTGAGAGGAAAAATGAAGCCGCTGTGATCAATACCGACGGAACAACTGTGAATGCAATGTTATGTATGAATACCGATGCAAAACTGAACTCCGGATTGTATTCCATGTTTATGAAAAATTCACGGAAAAGGGAAGTGATGAGAGCGATGAAAAATCCAGCGGATGAAGGCAGTAATGCTTCCTTTAGTTTGTATCCGCTTTCGTGGAAGAAGATGCTGAAAGTCGCAAACGGTATAATAAATAGTAAAAAAAAGTACATTTCCTTATCCTTTTCCTGGGAGTGGCCCATATAAAAAACACCGCATGAAGTCAATCACACGGTGTTTCTTATGGTTGTCTGCCGAACTTAACGGTCAGTACAAAAATTAGTCGTCAAGGTGACCTGCTGAACCGAGAACTTCGATGTTCTTGCGTGAGTACATCTTAACGAGTTCGTCGCGAGCTGGTGCAAGGTACTGGCGTGGGTCGAAGTCGCCTGGATTTTCAGCAAGGTGCTTGCGGATTGCTGCTGTCATGGCAAGGCGTCCGTCAGAGTCGATGTTGATCTTGCAAACTGCAGACTTAGCAGCCTTGCGGAGCTGTTCTTCTGGGATACCAACTGAGTCTGGAATCTTTCCGCCGAATTCTTCGATCTGGCGAACATAGTTCATTGGAACTGAAGAAGATCCGTGGAGTACGATTGGGAATCCAGGGATTTTCTTTTCAATTGCTTCAAGAACATTAAATGCTAGTGGAGGAGGTGTAAGAACGCCATCTGCTGAACGTGTACACTGTTCTGGTGTGAACTTGCAGCGACCGTGAGAAGTACCGATAGAAATTGCAAGTGAATCACATCCGGTTTTCTTAACAAAGTCTTCAACTTCTTCTGGTTTTGTGTACTTTGATTCTTCTGAAGCAACGTCATCTTCAACACCGCCGAGAACACCAAGTTCTGCTTCAACTGTTACGTCGTGAGCGTGTGCGTATTCTACAACTTTCTTTGTGAGTGCTACGTTTTCATCATATGGAAGAGCTGAACCGTCGATCATTACAGATGAGAATCCGTTGTCGATACAATCCTTTGCTACTTCAAAGTTTGGACCGTGATCAAGGTGAAGAACGATCTGTGGCTTTTTGCAACCGAGTTCCTTAGCATATTCAACAGCACCCTGAGCCATGTAGCGGAGGAGTGTTCCGTTTGCGTAAGCACGTGCACCCTTTGAAACCTGAAGGATTACAGGTGACTTTGTTTCAACTGCAGCGCGGATGATAGCCTGCATCTGTTCCATGTTGTTGAAATTGTAAGCAGGGATTGCATAACCGCCTTTGATAGCCTTTGCAAACATTTCCTTTGTGTTTACAAGACCAAGTTCCTTGTAAGATACCATAATTAGCTCCTTGTATTTACTTTCCAATAGTAGAAAGAATAATTTGCATTAAAGATAAAACATTTGACGCTTAAATTCAAGATGAAAAAAAAAGCATCGGCCTGCTGAATAATTCTACAAATCATTTGACAAAACGGAAATGTGTAAATATAATTATTCTGATTTAGTTGATTTTTAATCAGTTAAACGTAAATATAAAGCTTGACGATAAATAAGAAAATCGTATTCAAGGAGATTTGAATGAAAAAGGGCGTAGTCGTTTTGGGTGGCCTTATTCTTGGACTTGCATTCTGCTTGCCTGCAGCTGCTCAGCCAAGTGCAAAGGCTGTTGAGACAATTGTTATCGACAACTTCGATGAAGACAAGGAATGGTCATGGGCATGCCAGGCCAGCCGCTTTGTTGCAGATGGATATCCTATCGTGAAGAAGTTTGAAGGAATTCCAAATTCTTTGGTTCCTTATCATAAGGATTCTGATCCAACAGCTCAGGTTCTTGGTGCAAAGATTGCATTCAACCGCAAGGGTGACAACTGGTTCGAGATCTATCCTGCAAAGGACAATGAACTTTCTGAAATTCCTTTTGTTGGAACAGTAACACAGATTGATTTCTGGATCTGGGGTGCTAACTACAACTACAGACTTGAACTTCTCGTTCGCGATGCAGACGGTCGCGTTCACACTCTCAAGGCTGGAAACCTTATGTTCCACGGCTGGAGAAACATTGTTGTAAATGTTCCTGGTTATATCCGCCAGCATTCTAGAATCCGTTCAGGACGTACAGACATGTCATTTGTTGGATTCAGAATCCGTACAGATGCAGCAGAAGCTGTTGATGACTATGTAGTATATTTTGACAACTTCAAGTATACAACAAACACATTGTCTAATGTATATGATGGTTATGCCCTTAGAAACGCTGACTTTGGTGATTCAAAGGAAGGATCATCAGATTCTACTGCAGACGCAAAATAAAAGTAGAGGTGGAATATAAATGAAAAAGATTCAGTATGCAATTATGGCATTGACTGTAGCCTTTGCTGGTTCGGTTTTTGCTCAGACATCAAGCTTGTCAGAACCTGATGCATCAAACATCGGTAACGACAGCGCTCGTCAGGCACTTCGTGAAGTAAGCGTTGAACGCTTTGAACGTGAAGGTTCATGGAATGTACATATTTCACCAGACTATGGTGTTATCCAGGGACGCCTTTTTGAAGGTTCTCCTGCTGCAAAGGAAGAACTTAACGACAAGGACAACCAGCAGATCGAAGATACAAAGGTTCTTGGTGTAAAGGTAGAATTCTTCAGACGTGGTATAAACTCATTCTACATTACATCTGCTCGCCCAATTCCAATTGAAGGTGTTACAAAGACAGTTTCTGTTTGGGCATGTGGACGTAACATGGGTCATCAGCTTTGGCTTTTGGTTCAGGATTATAATGGAAACAACTTTGAAATCTGGATGGGATCTCTTGAATTCAGTGGCTGGAAGAAGCTCACAACAGCAATTCCTCCATCTCCAGATAGCGAACATGGTATCATCCAGCAGAGCGTCTACCATGGTGACAAGCCTGGTCTTCGCATCGTAGGATTCCGTGTAGACTGTAGTCCAATGGATGCACAGGGATCATTCTACATGTACCTTGATGACATGCGCGCTGTTACAGATCTTTATGATCTTGAAAACAGAGATGATGATGATATGATGGATAACTGGTAATTCAGTATCTTGATTTGGATGGCCCTGCATTTGACGTGCGGGGCTTTTTTTTTAGGAATTTTATAAACTCAAATTTTGATGGAAAACGTATACTCTAAAAAAAATATTTACCGCCAGATTTCAAAACTGGCTTTTCCTATTGCGCTTCAGAATCTGTTGTCTGCATGTGTCAATTCCGTTGATGTGATCATGCTTAATTTTGTAGGTCAGGATGCTGTAGCTGCTGTTTCGCTTGCTTCTCAATATTCATTTGTTTTATGGTGCATCTATTTTGGTCTTGGTACGGGACTTACAATTCTTGGCGCCCAGTACTATGGCAAGAAGGATTACAAAGCCATCGCCGCTGTTGAAGGTATTGCTCTCCGTTTTACTGTAATTGTCGGTGGTTTGTTTTTCATTGGAACTTTCTTTTTCCCGCAGGTTCTGATGGGGTGGTTCACCAATGATGAAAAACTTATTGGTCTTGGTTGCTACTACATGCGCATTGTTTCTTTCAGCTATCTTTTAAATACTGTAGTTGAAGTATATTTCAGCACCCTTAAGTCCGTTTCCAGAGTCAGGGCAAGTACTGTTGTCAATGTTGCCGCCAATGTGCTCAACATTTTACTTAATGCATTATTTATTTTTGGATGGCTTGGACTGCCAAAGCTTGGTATAGCAGGCGTTGCTCTTGCCACATCCATTTCTTCTTTGCTCAGATTGGTTTGTGTTATTATTCTTTCTGCGAGAAGTCCTGATGTGAAAATCAAGTTTTCAATGATTTTCATAAGGAATAAAATTCTTTTCCAGGATTTCTTCAGGCTTTCGTTGCCGGCTCTTCTGAACGACCTGGTGTGGGGTCTTGCTTTTTCCGTCTACACTGGAATCATGGGACATCTTAATTCTGATGCTGTTGCAGCTTTCTCATTTGTCGCTATTGTCCGTAATTTTGGACAGGTTCTATGCTTTGGTGTTGCGAATGGTGGCGGATTGTTCCTAGGAAAAGTTTTGGGTGAAAACAATCTTGAAGATGGAAAAATCGTTGCCAGCTGCCTGGTCAAACTTACAGTCATTACAGGTGCCATTGGAGGTCTCATAATATTTGCCGCATCTCCATTGGTACTCGGATTTGCCGATCTGACTCCCGAGGCATATGAATTCCTCAAGAAAATGCTTTTTATAAACTGTTTCTATGTAATGGGAAGTGCTGTGAACACTACTTTTATCTGCGGTATCTTCCGAAGTGGCGGTGACAGCAGGTTTGGATTGATATGCGATACCATCAACATGTGGGTGTATGCAGTTCCGCTTGGATTGATTTCTGCTTTCGTTCTAAAACTACCTGTAATGTCCGTCTATCTTCTCATGTGCACAGATGAATTTGTAAAGTGGCCTGTTGTCTTCTGGCATTACAGTAAAAAGTCTTGGCTTAAAAACATTACCAGGGAGAATGTTGCATGATCAATTGTTCCAATAAAAATGCGTCAGACGAAGCAAGAAAGCTTCTGCAATTTCTTAATGATACGGCCGGAAATAGAATTATTACTGGACAGCATACTCAGACTAATCCCATGGAAGAAATTGCTTACATAAAATCCATCACCGGATGTGAACCTTTGCTTCGTGGTTTTGAACTTCTTGGTTATTCTCCAAACATAAACTATGAAGATGCTGATGAGGCATGTCTCACTGAAGTTGAAGAAAACAAGGGGACCATGAAAACAGCTCTTGAATGGGCAAAGTCCAACGGTGCATCTCAGATAAAATGCATTTTGACATTCAGCTTTCACTGGTTTTCTCCTCTCGGAGGGCGAGATAAAAGTTTTTATGCGAAAAATACTGACTTTGATCCTGAAAGAATTCTTGTTGACGGATCTCCTGAAAACAAGGCTTTTTATAATGACATGGACAGTATAGCGAAAGTATTGGAAGAGTTCCGGCTTGAAAAAATCCCTGTCCTATGGCGGCCATTTCACGAAAGTTATGGAAAGTGGTTCTGGTGGGGAAGTAAAGGTCCGGAAGTTGCCTGCCGGCTTTATCGCATGATGTATGACTACTATGTAAATGAAAAGCATCTGGACAATCTTTTGTGGGTGTGGAACTGTGATGTTGCATCAGCTTATCCTGGTGATGACTGTGTCGATGTAAATTCCATTGATGTCTATCTTGAAGAGAAAAAAGCGACGGATTATAGGGCGGAATACGAAAGACTGACTGAAGCCTGCGGAAAAAACAAAGTGGTCGCTCTTGCTGAAGTAGGGTATAATCCTGATGTCGAGCTTCTTTCCAGGACAAAAACTCCATGGGCTTACTTCATGACATGGAGCAAGGAATTCTCCATGGACGGAATCCGAAATACAAAAGAGGATCTTTGTAAAATGTATTCAAGTGACTACAGCCTTAAATTGTGATATATTTAACTCATGTTCAACAGTCTTAGCGGAATCATAACGGGGAAATTTCCCCAGAAACTATATATTGATACTCATGGGATTGAATGGGATGTCACGTGTCCTGACAGCGCTCTTGAAAAGTTTCCTGATGTAGGTAGTGAAGGACGTGTTTTTGTATGGATGCAGCACACCGACAATCTGATGAATCTTTATGGATTTGCGTCAGACCGCGACCGTTCACTTTTTTTTGATCTGCTCAAAGTTGACGGCATTGGTCCTAAAGGTGCCGTGAAAATCATGAACAATATTTCTACGGATCAGCTGGTTTCAATTCTTGAAAACGGGGACTTGGGGCTTCTCGAAAAAGTTCCTGGCGTCGGGAAAAAGACTGCGGCAAAAATGCTGCTTCAGCTTAAAGGCAAGCTGACACTTGAAAGCGGAACTGGTTCCTCTCCTGCAAATAAAGCTGCATCTCCTTATGCTGATGTTATTTCGGCTCTTGTGGACATGGGGTACGACAAGTCTAAGGCTGCAGATGCTGTTGAAAAAATTGTCGGGCAGTTGTCTACCGATGAAACTTTTGCAAAGGCCGGACAAAGCCAGAAAGAAGATCTGATTTTCCGCCGTGCCATTGTTGAACTTGCCAATTAGTTGGAGTAACAGATGATCAAAAGTGTAAATGCAAGAAGTTCCCGCTCAAAAAAGAATACTCCAGAAGACGAAATGAATATTGTTTCCCAGCTTGCTTCTCAGGCTGCTGCCGGACGGGCCATGGAGAATGACGGTTCATCTATGAACATAGTCCGTGCCAGTGACGGCATGTTCAACGATAGTGCCATAGTGCGTCCTGATCTGATTACGGAAGACGACAGCGGGGAAGGTAGCCTCCGTCCTCTTTGTCTTGATGACTTCATGGGTCAGAGTGAAATAAAGAAAAACCTTGGAACTTTCATCAAGGCTGCAAAGGATCGTGGTGACGCCCTGGATCATCTTTTCCTGATTGGTCCGCCAGGTCTTGGAAAAACAACTCTTGCTCAGATCACTGCAAATGAACTTTGCGCAGATTTTAAAGTTACTTCTGCACCAGCTTTGGACAAGCCAAAGGATCTTGCTGGTATCTTAAGTACCATTACTCCAAAAACGGTTTTTTTCATCGATGAAATTCACCGTCTTAAGCCTGCCATCGAAGAGATGCTTTACATCGCCATGGAAGATTTTGAGCTGGACTGGGTTATTGGCCAGGGAGCTGCTGCCCGTACAGTACGCATACCGATTCCTCATTTTACTCTGGTTGGTGCTACGACAAAGGCCGGTATGGTCTCAAAACCTCTCCAGACACGTTTTGGAATCATTCAGAGATTCAATTTCTATACTCGTGAAGAACTTGCAAAAATCATTCATCGTTCCGCAAAAATTCTCGATGTTGCCATTGATGATGATGCGGCACTTCTTATGGCCGACTGCAGCCGTGGAACACCTCGTGTCACTAACAGGGTCCTTAGACGAATGAGGGATTTTGCCCAGGTGGAGGGCAGCGGAAGGATTACAAGAGAAATTGTTGCTGATGGTTTGAAAAGGCTTGGGATCGACAGTATGGGTCTTGAAAATTATGACCGAGAAATTTTGCTTGCCATAATCGAAAAATTTGGCGGTGGACCTGTAGGTGCTGAAACCCTTGCCATTTCCATCGGTGAAAGTCAGGATACTCTCGAAGATTACTATGAGCCATATCTGATTCAGTGCGGATTTCTTGCAAGGACTCCACGCGGAAGAATTGCAACGGAAAAAGCTTACGAACATCTTGGTCTGACATATTCACCAGGAATTTCTAAAAGCCAGGCGGAACTCTTCTAAGAGTCCTTGTTTTCCGGCATTTGTAAAGAAACATTACATTCACTATAATACTCAGCATGCAGACTTCAGACTTTGATTTTGAATTACCGGAAGAACTTATTGCCCAGCGTCCAAGTGGTGAACGTGGAAATGATAAGCTCATGTTTTTGAATAAAACCACGGGTGCCGTCGAGCATCACAAGATGGAAGAGATAGTCGATCTGGTAGCTCCTGGAACACTTATGATTTTCAATGACAGCCGTGTCCGAAGAAGCCGCTGTTACGGAATAAAAACTACAAGCGGTCGTGAGCAGGAATTCATGTTTCTGAATCCGATTGGTGACGGTTCCAGCTGGAATACAATGGTCAAGGGTGCAAAGAAAGTCAAGACTGGAAATGAGTACAAGTTTTCAGATGGGACCATTGGAGTGATTCCGGAAGTTGCTGAGGGCTCTGAATTCCGTACAATCAAATTCGATAAGCCGATCGATGAGGCGTGGTTTGAAAGAAATGGCCACATTCCTCTTCCTCCTTACATCCGTCGTGAGGATGATGACACTGATAGTGAAAGATATCAGACCGTTTATGCCAGAGAGACTGGCAGTGCAGCTGCTCCTACTGCAGGTCTTCATTATACTGAAGAGACTTTACAGAAACTTAGAGACAAGGGAGTTGAGCTTGCCTGGGTTACTCTTCATGTAGGACTAGGAACTTTTCTTCCGGTCCGCGAAGACAATATCGAAGATCATAAGATGCATACTGAATACTACACTGTGTCGGAAGAAACTGCCGCAAAAGTTGCAAAGGCAAAAGCTGAAGGTCGTCCAGTCCTTGCAGTCGGAACTACCAGTGTGCGTACTCTTGAAAGTGCCAGCGATGATAGTGGTGCATTGATTCCAGGTACTCGCGGTACAAATATTTTCATGTATCCAGGATACAGGTTCAAGGTCGTTGATCAGATGTTTACAAACTTTCATACACCTGAAAGTACTTTGATAATGCTGGTCTCAGCTTTCGCTGGGAAAGACAATATAATGTCTGCTTACAGGCAGGCTGTAGAAAACCGATACAGATTCTTCAGCTACGGCGACTGTATGCTGATAAAGTAAGCCTGGAAAGTCCAAAGAAAATCAGGTCAACTGTTCGAAAGAATTTCGCAGAAGATTCAGAAACTGTGCCTTGACGATGGACGGTTCTTTTTCAAAGGTTTTCTCTGCCTTGTATATTACTTTTGCTTCTTCTATCAGTTCATCAATCCGCTTTTCGGTAAGAGGAAGCCTGGTTCCGATAATTTTGTTTTCAAATTCCGGAGAGTAAAATACGGTATTTCCTGCAAATACAACCCTGATGTTTGCAATCATACCTCTTTGCGTTTCAACAAGAAATGCAAAGCCTGCAGACAGTTCTGAAAGTGAATTTGTCGGACCTATGCGTCTGAAAATCTGAACGTCCCATTCTTCAAGGGGAATCCTGATTTTTGTAAGGATTGTTTTTTCAGGAATTCCTTCAAATTTATTGAATTGTATGAATTTTGTTTCAGCAGGTGTTTTCAGTTCAAGACGGGCATTCAAGGCAAGAAGGGGAGCCCATAAAGTGTGCTTGATACCTTTCGCACAGATGTTTCCGCCAATGGTTCCGATATTCCTTATCTGTTCCGTTCCGATGCTTTTCAGTGCATCCAGTAGAAACTGAGGTAATTTTGATCCTGTGGAAATTACTTTTGAAATTGTAACTGCAGCTCCATATTCGATATATCGCTCATGACGATCTATCATGTTTATTTCTGGTATGGCTCTTATGGAAACTGATTTTTCCCGTAGCTCGTCAAGATCTGTTCCTGTGCAACCGCAGAGGATCTGGATTTCATCGGTGTTTTTGAAGTGAAAGAGAACGTCTGAAAGACTCTTGGAAATTAGTACTGTTTTATTTTTTTGCATTGGATTTCTTTCCTTCACGGGTATGTTTTGCTGCAACGGCATAGAGAATTCCGTTTGTCAAAGTTGTGTAATCCGTGCAGCATGAATTGAGATCCTTGATTGCTACGTAGATCTGTTCGAGAGTCGGCCGATAATATTTCGTAAGAATTGAATATGCTGTGAATATTTTTCCGGCGTTGCAATATCCGCACATATGAATTCCGGCTTGTGAAAAACCTGACATGATGTCCTGATACAGCGGATCTGTTTTAAGATACTCAAGAGTAACAATATTACTGTCGCGTATGATTCCCATAGGAATCTTGCAGCTTGGTACAGGATTTCCATCCATTAGGACAAGACAGTTTCCGCATATCCCTTTTTCACATCCGCATTTTACGCTGTAAAACTGTTCCTTTCTAAGGATATGCATCAGTGAATCAGTAGGTTCCGAAGTAAGAATTATTTTTTTACCATTCAAAGTCAGTGGAATTTTCATTTTCTTCTGCCTCCTGATTATCGCTTTCTTTGTGCTCATTTGTCTGCATGTCCAGTTTCATGTTCAGTTCACGCAGGATTTTTTTCTGTTCCTTTATTTTCATAAAAATCGTGTCAGAACTCAATGGAATGGAATTTATCGTACAATTGAGTGCCTGAGTCAGCGCCTGGGTAAATGCTGCTGGAATGACTTGATAAACAAGCTCGCCTATTTGAGAAGAGTCATTTTCAGACTGAACGAATGAAATTTTCACCGGTGGATATTCAATTCTGTCATCATCAAATAGGCATTCAAGAACTCTTTGTATTCCAAGTTTAATGGTGGATGCGGCTGCCTGCGTACTTAAAATTTTTCCACCATTGACAACAAGATTGATGTTCCTGATGTTTTCACGGTATGTGCAGGGATTGATCTCAAGTTCAAGAATAGCGGCGATGTAAGATGTACTGTGGAATGGCTTGCCGGAAAAATTCTCGTGGTTCCATTCATTTTTTTGAACTGATGAAATTTTTTTTCGCACTGTATAAGGCAGTTTCTCGTTTCCTTTGCGGCGTTTTATCGTCTGACAGCATTTGCGCAGCAATGATGTCATGATGCTTATGCTTGAATAAACGTTTTCCGGCAGGGGAGGTTCTTCACCGTTTTTAAAGGCGGAATTGAATTTTACATTGCTCTGAGGTATCTCAAGAATTTCAGAAACTGTCGTTGAACAGATTTCCTGGATTGAGTCGGATACGGGAGGACAAAGAATTGTGATGGTGTTGTCTTCTTCCAGAGTAACTTCAAGAGACTGTGCCGCCTCATAGACCTCGGAACCATAGTACCCAGTACCTTCAAAGGCACATGCAAAACCAATTCCACGCATTGGAGAAGAGAACAAAGACACGTATTCCTTTGGTCCGCTTTCAGTTTCCCAGTTGTTGGAATCCAGATGATATGATGCATACTTTCTATTGAAATCACTTTTCGATGAAATTGCATCAAGTGCCTCTGATATTTTTTCAATATTGAACAGGAATGGAAACTGATTTTTTTTGTTTTTGCTTTCTAGAAACGTATTGAAATTAAGTTTCTTGAATTCCAATGGAGTCAATGAGCATTTCTCGCAGAGACAATTCATCTGGTTTTCTACAGCGAAAAAAGCTGCTGAATCAATAAGTTGAATGTCAACTGAAGATGCAGGATTTGCTGAACTCGTGGCTTCTGATTCTATGAGAATGTTTTCCGGTGCATAAAGCCCGCATGATGCTATGACAAGTCTGTCAATCATTTCCTGAGCAAACGGGTTGGCGTAGCCAGCGTCAACCTTGATGTTGACTTTCATAGCTATAAGCCTACCCTTAGAGTTTGCTGCGCTCTTGTGAGTGATTGTTATCGGTTGAATCGTGTTCAGGAATTTGTCCTGTTCCTTTCGTGAGTAAACAAGTTTTATTGGTTTTCCGCATTTTTTTGAAGCCGCTGCAACCTGGCATGATATGATGGAATTATACCAGATGCTGTTTGTTCCTCTGTTTGTTGAAATCGTTTTTTTCAGGTTGATGTCTTCAGCATCGATTGCCATTGATTCGGAAACGATTTTCCTCAAACTACCAAGCCATTGTGTCGGCGTGAGGATTGTCAAAGTTCCGTCTTTCCAGAAACAAAGAGCTCCGTTGGGTTCTCCATAATCTGTAGTTTTAAGTGAATAGGTCCAGTCCTTCTCAAATACATATTCCGCAGAATCAAAAATCGAATCGATGCCTTTAATTTCACCGTTTTCGTCGGGAATCCAGCAAGGGCCAAATTTCAAAGTCCGTTCAGCAAGTTTATCAGAAAAGAACTCTTCTTTGATTTCCTTTAGAGCTTTGATTTCTCTGTTCTGTTCATTGAGCCTGCGTTTGGAAATTTTCCCCTCTACAGATTCAACATTTGAGGCCATCATGTCTTCGTCAGGAAGATAGTCTTCGATTGTGTTTGTGTCAACTGTAATTTCTATTTCATCAAGGAGAACCTGAAGTTTTGATTCATCCGGACCAACAAGTAAAGCCAAAGGTTCCCCTTCGTAGGAAATGTTGCCCTCGCAGAAAATTGGAATTTTACCTCTTGGTGTATCAATCAAATTTGAACCGGGAATGTCTCGCGCAGTGACAAGAGTATAACCTTCCGGCAAGTCAGGATGAGAAATGGATTTGATGATTCCTTCCTTCGTTGGACTACGAACGGTCAAGGCATACAGCATTCCGTCCATGGTAAGATCACTGAAGAATTCTTTTTGAAAAGAGAATTTGTTGGTTTTCGCTGCAGTGACTTTTTTAGACATGATGCTTTTCTCCAACTTTTAATACGCAATCAATTACGTAATCAGTGATTTCTTCAGTCATGTCCGGCCACAAAGGAATGGAAATTGTTTCCAGATATTTTTGTTCTGCTTGTGGAAAATTTACTGCGTTGAATTCTGGATACAGGTTGCTCCAGTATGAGAAATGGAAAATTGGAATAAAGTGCATTGAAATTCCAATTCCAAGATCCTGAAGTTCTTTTGCGAATGTGTTCCGGTCACAATCAAGTTTTGTCAGGTCCAGCCTCATGAGGTAAAGATGGCAAGAGTCACCTTCGGAAGTTGGAGGTATTTTAATGAAATCATGTTTTGAAAATTCGGCATTATATTTTTTTACATGGACCTTTCTTTTTTCATCAAATTCATCCGCCTTTTTCAACTGAACTCTTCCGATTGCTGCAAGTATATCTGGAAGATTGCTTTTGAAGCCGGGAGCAATGATGTCATATTCCCAGCTGGCTTTTGACGAGGTATATCTGTCCCAAGCGTCACGGTTCATTCCGTGAAGCCTCATCTGGGTCATTCGTTTTGCAAGGTCATCGTTGTCGGTTGCAACCATTCCGCCTTCGCCCGTAGTGATGGTCTTTGTCGCATAGAAACTGAAGACTCCTATGTCACCAATTGTTCCGGCAAACCCCATGGATGTAGGAGATGGGAAAGAATGTGCGCAGTCCTCGATGACATAGACTCTGTATTTTTTTGCGATCTCCATGATGCGTTTCATGTTGCAGACGTTTCCCGCAATGTGAACCGGAACAATGGCAACAACATTCCGTCCTTTGTCGCTTTCGAGAATTTTTTCTATGCAGTCCGGATCAATGGAATATGTATCTTTCTCAATGTCAGCAAAATAGACATCAGCATCAAGGTGCCTTGCACTTGCCGCCGTTGAAACAAAAGTATATGGCGTAGTGATGACAGCTTTTCCTCTGCAGACTCCGCAGGCTTCCATCGCCATGATCATTCCGCTTGTATTGCTGTTGACTGCCAGTGCGTGTCTGGTTTTTATCTTCCGTGCAAATTCATTCTCAAATTGATGGGCTTCATTTCCTGTTGTAAGCCATCCTGATCTAAGAACTCTTATTGCTGCATCTTCTTCTTCCTTTCCCAAAGAAGCCTTAAAAAATGGTACTGTCATTTTTGTATCGCTCATTATAAAACCACCTTCACAGAAGTTGCCATGTCAAACTGAAAACCTGATTTTTCTTTTTCGATATAAAACTCATCAAGGGTAGGGACTGCCTGTCGCAAGATCTGCTTGAGTTCTATGCTGTTGCGATAAAGTTTTTCCTTGCCTTTTGTAAAATTGCAGATTGGATAAAGTTTTTCAATCAACTCGTCCAGGACAAAAGTTTTTGGCGGAATATTTGTAAGCACGAGAATTTTCTTGTATTCGGTTGGCGTCGGTTTTTCCTCATCAAGCCAAAGCGGTTCCTCAAGTCTTTCTCCTCGTCTGACACCAATAAACTGAATCTTTATGTCTTCATCCGGAGTGAAGCCTGAAAATTTTATTATCTGACGTGCAAGGTCGACTATCTTGATAGGATCACCCATGTCCAGAAGGTAACTGCAACCGTTTTTTCCAACACCTCCGGTCTGAAGAACAAGGGAGCATGCTTCCGGAATGGTCATGAAATAGCGTTCCATTTCAGGATCTGTGACAGTAACAGGGCCTCCGTTCTTTATCTGTTCCATGAAAATCGGAAGAATCGAACCGCGGCTGCCAAGAACATTTCCAAATCGCACGAACATGAACGACTGGTTTTCAGCTGCTTTTTTCGAGTATGCGTTTACAAGTTTTTCACAAAGCATTTTGCTGACTCCGTAGACGCTTACAGGATCAACTGCCTTGTCGGTGGAAATGAGAACAAATCTTTCAACTCCATATTCGAGAGCTGCGTCAAGAAGATTTTTTGTACCAAAAACATTGTTTTCTATCGATGCAACAGAGTTTTCTTCCATCATTGGAACATGCTTATATGCGGCGCAATGGAAAATTACATCGGCGTGGGTATGTGAAATGATGTAGCGTACATATTCTCTGTCTTTCATGTCACCAATGATAGGAACTACGGATGCTTTCTGTCCCACACCTTCATTCTGAAGAACATGAAGTTCGCGATAGATGTTCACGATGGAGTTTTCACCGTGCCCAAAAAGATAAAGACGTTCCGCACCGCCAGACAAAAGCTGCCTTGCAAGTTCACTGCCGATTGAACCACCGGCGCCTGTAATGAGAACACGTTTTCCGCGCAGATAAGAAAGACTCTTTGTTAATGGAATTACAACGGGGGTTCTTCCAAGAATGTCCAAAGGATTTATGTCTCTTGCCTGAATGAAGTGAGCCTTGCCATCGATAACCTGGCTTATGGAAGGAAGTATCTTGATTTTTGTAAATCCGCATTTTTTCAAGGCGGAATAAATTTCTCTGATTCTGTCTGTTCCTGTGCTAGGAATTGCAATCAAGGCCTGATCTACTGAAGGATCTGGATGAAGTGCATTTGTCATGCTTTCAATTGGCCCAAGGACAGGAATACCGTCCATCTGTGTTCCTATTAGATTTTTATCATCGTCAAGGAACGCTGCTACGGAACCTATTATTCTTTTGGAAAGAATATCTTTTGCGATCATGCGCCCTGCGAAACCCGCACCGATAATATACAGCCTGCTTTCTGAATTGTTCATGTTCCCCTCGTGAGTGATGCTTAGGAAAGCGAAATCTTTTTTACTTCTTCGATAAACTCGTCAAGATTGTTGAATTTTCTATAGACGCTGGCAAATCTGATGTATGCGACTTTGTCAATTGTATTGAGCCTTTTAAGAACAAGTTCTCCCAGAGTTGCTGTGGATATTTCCCGTTCAGCCTTTCCAACGTTGTATGCTTCATCTTCAATCTCGTTGACGATCTGGTCTTTCAAGTCTGTTGATATCGGTCGTTTTTCAAGAGCACGTTCAATTCCCTTGGCAATTTTTTTTATGTCAAAAGGCTGTCTTCTGCCGTCTCTCTTGACCACCATGAACGGTTTTTCTTCGATTCTTTCAAAGCTGGTGAACCTTTGTCCGCATGATAGACATTCACGTCTTCGTCTTATGCTTTCTCCGTTTGCAAGTTGCCTGGATTCAAGAACTTTATCATCAAAACTGCCACAATATGGACATCTCATATTATTATCCTAAATTAATTTTGTTTCCATAATATCAGTGTTTATTCAATAAAACAAGTTGTGAAAATTTCTGGTTTAGTTGATGGCTTTAAGGATAGGGGAGCGACCTTTCCTATTTTGGTGTGGTCTGGTTTTGCGAGGTTCCCGGACCGTTCCGGTCCGGGCAATCCCTAGGGCACCCCGCTTTCCGGGGTTCCGCTATCCGCTCATTGCCGCCGCAGCCTGTGCTGCGGCGGCAACGCCTCCGGCGCCCCTCCAATCGGGGCTAGGCTCGTCGCAGGGTCCCTGAGCGCAGTCGAAGAGTCCATATCCCAACCTCATCTTTCAAGAATTGCATCGCAATTCTTGAGGCGAAAGTTACGTGATGGCTGGCATCTATTTAATCACCTTCTTTCGCCACAGGATCCCTGAGCGTAGTCGAAGGGTCCGCATCCCAATAA
>SAMEA3663241__coassemble_66_pt1 | contig 33240 bp, 26 predicted proteins | sample SAMEA3663241__metabat2_high_PE_014 | metagenome-assembled genome bin SAMEA3663241 (sample SAMEA3663241) | pig gut metagenome | biome: pig gut; feature: pig-associated habitat; material: faeces | place: China | collected 2013
CCGGCGTGACAGGCCAGCGCGATAACCAGCTTCGCTAACACCCCATAAGGTTGCTATACTATATGAAATTTTCAGAAACGTGTCAAGCAAGTTTTATGGAATTTTGAAAAAAATTGCCCCATCCATAATCTCAAGTGCACTGTTGTACAAAGGCTTTTAATTGTATAATGGATGCATGAGTATTTTACAGACAATCATTCCGGTTTTCCTGATCATTGCCCTTGGGAAATTCCTTTCATCCAGAAACATTCTCACTGACAGCGGCATATCCAACATCAAAAGCCTGTGCGTTACAGTCCTTCTTCCGGTGATGGCCTTTGACGCCCTCATACACGGAACCTACTCAAGAAATTCACTTCTGCTTATCGGACTTGAATTCTTCATGCTGTTTTCCGCCTGGGGAATCGGATTCCTTTTGAAAAGATTTTTTGACAGATCGATACAGGATTACATTCCATATGCACTGACAACCTATGAAGGAGGTCTTTTCGGATGGGCATTGATCTCCATACTTGTGGGAGAAAAGAATCTTTACTACATCGTCAGCATGGACATCTTCAGCGGCGTATTTGGTTTTACAGTCATGTACATTGGATACAAAATCATCAACGGGGAACAACCGTCAAAAAAAGAGATAGCTCTTTCCATCGCAAAGAACCCTCTCATAATATCCGTAGTACTTGGTTTTACCGGAGCCTTTGTCGGTCTTGGAAAAATCATAGACGAATCCGCATATGCCGGACTCTATTCAAAAATCATCTCCATATTTACAGCACCACTTACAACATTGATCCTTCTTTCCATCGGTGCCGGTCTTGTATTCAACGGTACAGTTCTTTCACGCGGAACTAAATTCGTATTGATAAGAATTTTCATTCAGGCCATCATCTGCATGATCGTCTTCAAGATCATTGACCTCACGATCGGAATGAACAGGATTCTCCTTGCTTCACTGCTGATGTATTTCAGCTGTCCACCAAGTTTCCTGATTTCAATCTATTCACAGAAAAAAGAAGCCGTAGAATTTTCTTCAGCGGTGATCAGTCTCCAGATAATTTTTGCGCTGGCGGTTTTCTCGATCCTCTTGGTTTTATCGATGGGACTGTGAGCTTTCTTTTTTCCGATTTATACATGTAATTCTACAGTCAATTATTATACAATAGTCTTGTAATATTTTGTCCGGAGGAAATATGTCCGTTTATACAAAAGAAGAAGTAATAGAATTCATTGAACAGGAAGATGTCAAATTCATCCGACTTGCTTTCTGTGACATTTATGGCAATCAGAAAAATCTTGCAATTCTCCCAACGGAACTCAATCGGGCATTTGAACAGGGAATTCCATTTGACGGAAGTGCCATCGACGGATTCACTGATTCTGCCCACTCAGATCTTTTCCTCATTCCAATCGCTTCAACATTGACAGTACTTCCATGGAGATCTACATCCGGAAAAGTCGTGCGCATGTTCTGCGAAATAAAAAAATCAGACGGTTCAGTTTTTGAGAAAGAAAGCCGTCATATTTTACAGAAAGCTGTTCTCGCCGCAAGGGAACTTGGGCTGGACATTACGATTGGTACGGAATGTGAATTCTATCTGTTTAAAACGGATGAGAAAGGAGAACCGACTAAGACTCCTTTTGACAACGCAGGTTACATGTCTGTCGCTCCTGAAGACAAAGGTGAAAACATCCGCCGTGAAATCTGTCTTACACTCAAGGAAATGGGCATCAATCCAGAAAGTTCACACCATGAAGAAGGACCGGGACAGAATGAAATCGACTTCCGCTATGCCTCACCTTTGAAATCCGCAGATAACGTAATGAACTTCATCACTGTAGTCAAAGCAGCCGCCGCACGTAGCGGGCTTTATGCAGACTTCTCACCAAAGCCACTTAGCGGTCAGTGCGGAAACGGTTTCCACATCAACATTTCAGTAAACTCAGAAAAAGGTGAAGAAGTCTTTGAACCTTTCATGGCTGGAGTTCTGTCTCACATAAAGGAGATGACTGTATTCCTCAATCCAACACCAGAATCCTACGACAGACTTGGTTCCGGCAAAGCTCCATCTTCAATAGGATGGGCCAAGGAAAACCGTACCCAGCTCATACGCATTCCGTCTTACACAGGAAATGAAAAAAGATTTGAAGTCCGTTCTCCAGATCCGATGACAAATCCTTATATCGCCTATGCTCTTCTCATCTACGCAGGTATGGACGGAATCAAGAACAATGCTGTCCTTCCTGAACCTTCGGATTCAAACTCAAAACTTGAACCACTTCCTAAATTCTGGGGAGAGGCCGCAGACCTGGCAAGAGAAAGCAGCTTCATCAGAGGCATTCTCAACAACGACGTGGAATCTTTCCTTCATAGATGAAAGGATGACAAATGACGCCCTTGAACAGCCGCAGAAAGGTGCTCATCGTATCAGAAAGTGACACCTTCTTTGACAACATTTCAAGTATCCTCCCTAGAGAACAGTTTTTCCCTATCATCCATGCAAAGAACGGGGGTGAGGCTAGAAGACAGCTGCTGGAAAATGATGCAAACCTTCTTTTGATAGACTGTCCTTTGACTGATGAACACGGCGTAATGTTTGCGGAAAATTTCAGCGACTCCAACATGGGAATTCTTCTTCTCGTCAATGCCGACATGTATGATGAAGTCTGTTCGAAAGTTGAGGAACAGGGAATCGTAACACTTCCAAAACCAAACTCACCTCAGATGTTCTACATGGCGGTAAAAATGCTTGCGTCCATGACGTTCCGGCTGGAAAAACTTGAAGAAAAAAACAGAAGCCTCCAGGAAAAAATGGCTGACATAAGAACTGTCAACAAGGCAAAATGGCTGCTCATCGAAAACAAGAAAATGACAGAAAGCGAAGCCCATCATTACATTGAGAAGAAATCAATGGATGAGCGATTAAGCCGTCGTGAAGCAGCAGAAAGAATCATTGAAAAACTGGAACTTTAGATCACACTGAACAAGCCTAGTCGGCAAATTCAATCTCACCACTGGAAAGAAGCCTGAGCATGGCCTGGCAGACAACAGGATCAAACTGCATTCCCGCATTGTCTCTGATCTGGTTGATTATCAAATCCGGTGTCATGTGCTTTCTGTAACATCTGTTTGAATTCATTGCGTCAAAGGAATCCGCAAGGCAGATGATACGCGCATAAAGAGGAATCTCATCACCCTTCAAGCCATCAGGATATCCCATGCCGTCATAACGCTCATGATGGTAACGGGCAACAATACAGGCTTCAGGGATTGCTGTAAGACTGGACAGAATTTCAAATCCCTGCAAAGTATGTTTTCTGATGCTCCTGAATTCCTCTTCTGTAAGATGTTCAGGTTTGGAAAGAATATCATCATGAATTCCAATCTTTCCGCAGTCATGGAGAAGTCCGCAATAGAAAACCAGCTGGCATTCCCTTTTATCCAGACCAAGTTCCTTTGCGATCATCTTTGAATATTTTGCGACTCGTATTGAATGACAGCCGGTATAAGGATCCTTCGCATCAACAAAGCCAGAGAAAGTTTCCATTACTTCCTGAATTGCCTGTTTATCGCGTTCTTCCAGCTGTTCAATCTCATTTATCCTCCCCTCAGTAAGAAACAGGAAAAGACATGAGAAAAACCAGATGATGGAAATGACAACAAGAACCTTAAATGCAGGATCTTTTGAAATCCTTCGGTTAAGTCTGTAATAGAATACTCCATGATTGAATTCCAGAGGATACACACTATTGGCGGTATAGACGATGAAACCAAATTTTGCCTGGGAATTTGGTCTGCCAGGAACAGATTCCATCAAAGGAGCTTCCTTTTCTTCCTTGCTTGGATAGTAAATGAAAAAGTCATTTTCCTTCAACGGAAAGTAATTGCTTTCACCATCCTTTATGGAAGAAATATTCAGCATGTTCTTCTTGTAATTTCGTAGATCAATAACCTGGTGAAGTAAAGTATTTCCGTATGTCTGATAGATGCCAAGCTTTCCGCACCATGCATTTTCCAGATAACATTTATCATCGACGATCAGTTTGAGACTCCAGTCGGTAACTTCATAAGGAGTCCTGTTTTCAACAACCGCATCATAGGTCGCACCTTTCATCTGCCACAAGCCAGTCGCCTGAACAGCTTCTTCTGACAGCGCTTTTTCCCAGACATCATTATCACCGCCTCTTTGAAAAACGGAAACAAAAACATCAGGATTTCCATTCATTTCATTAAGACCAATGCTTCGTTCCCGGCTGTTGAACTTCATGTTGCGGAAAAAAACAAAAACAAAAGAAAGAATGATGCAGATGAAAGCAATAATGAGTATTACGAAATTTCCACGATTCTGCTTAGAGATCACTTCAGTTATTCCTCTAATTTATACGGACATTGAATTCAGAAATCATTGTACCCATCTGGAATCTTAGGTTTCGTCTGACTTCATATTTTTGCAGGAATGCTTCAAGCTCTGGAACGACAAGACTTGACTCAACTTTTTCGATGACTATTCTCTGAACTTTCCTGACATCCAAAAGATTCTCTTCAGAAATAAGGGATGGATTTTCCGATTTTACCTTGACCTCAAAATTCAGCCAGGCGCCTGATGTATACATGGAAACATCCATTTTTCTGGCGCCAATTTTGGAACATCCTTTGACTGCGTTTTCAAGAAGACGCTCACATACAACAGCATATTCAAATTCCACGGAACCGATACTTTCCGGAACATTCATGTTGTACGTAATCTCAACACCGGCTCTTTTTGCGTATTGATTAACCTCAAGGATGACCGCATTGAGAGAACGGTTTGCACAAATTCTTTCCTCAATTGTAACGCGTGAATCAGATTTAAGCGTGTTTGCAATCGTTCTGATATCGTCATATTTACCCGCATCAAGAAGTTCAATGATTTCGGACGTAACGGTCTGCATGGCACAGCTCATTTCTTCCATGCGCGACGACATCATATTTACCTTCTCCGATTCCGTCCTGAGCCTGTCTGAATATTCAGCAAGGAATACAAGGTTCATGTCCTGAAAGTGTTTGCTGTGTTTTTTTGACGTAAATCTTACGGAAGCTGCAAAGGCAAGAATCATGAGAATGAATAGAAGAAGGACTCCCGGAAGACCCGTTGAATCCTCGATGATATTTACAGGCCATACAGTGAAAGCCGTAACAGCAAGATAGAATATGAAGGGAACCAGACATAGAAATCCCCATCCATTGTCATTGTCATCGTTCTTCTTGAACTGTGACGCAATAAGCTTTACTGAAATGATGAGAATGATCACATGGGCAACTATCTCTACCAGTGCGCTTGCAAAAATATCACCCGTATACTGATAGCTGAACTGACTCAGAATTCCACCTGGGAGAGTATAATCTGAACCACAGAAAGCAATGAACACAGATCTGAAAGTCTTTGTCTTGCTCAAAAAAAGTTCCGTCAACTGAACGACAATGAAAGTGCTTAATGTCATTCCAAGAAATCTTGCATTTCCTTCAAGACAGAAGATTCCAACATAATCAATCAAAGTAGAAATCAGGAAACATAATGAACATATTCCAATGCTTTTTACCCTTCTGAATTTCAGATTTGTGAAAAACATCAGATAAACCAGAAGAAAAAACATTGAGATTCTGTAAGATACAAAAAAGAATAAATTCATAATCCTTTTTATTATATATCAAATTTCTCCATATTTCAAAAGGAAAAGACCGGCTGTTCGACCCGGCTGTTCGACCCGGCTGTTCGATCCCGATAAAATTTGTTATTTCACGATATGTGTCATATAATATTAATGGGGCTGTCCAATAAGTATTCATGCCAGGGTCATTGAGCAATGTCGAAATGCCCGATACCACTATATGTGGTGGTTTCGACTAAGCTCAACCACCCTGAGATTACTTTTGGGACAGCCCGATTAAAACTGGTCGACTGGAGGCAGAAAAATGTCAGTAATATCTTATTCACTTGGAGCAGCACAGGAAGTAACGGGAAGCAAACACATTCTTGAGATCGACGGCCGCAGTTTTATGATTGACTGCGGTGCTTTCCAGGGGAAACGTCAGGAAGCTGACAAAAAAAACAGAGACTTTGATTTTGCCGCTGACAAAATAGAAGGCGTAGTCCTCACGCACGCACATTTTGACCATTGTGGACTTTTACCGGTTCTTACAAAAAATGGATTTGGAGGAAGCATATTTGCAACCCCTGCAACACGAGACCTTGCAAACATAGTCATGATGGACAGCGCAAGGATCCAGGCACGCGACGCCGAATTCCTTGCAAAGCAGGCAAAGAAAAAAGGTGAGAAATTCTCATGGAAACCTTTATTCTCGGAAAACGACTGTGTAAAGGCAGCAAACCAGATTGTGACACTTGGATACAATCGAAAAATGTATATCGCTCCTGATGTTCAGCTTGAATTCTTTGATGCAGGACACATTCTTGGATCTTCACTTGCCTATTTCACGATTACAGGACAGAGAAAAAATCCTGCAAATTCAAGAGTTTCAGGTGGTCTTGGAATGTCAGGAAGAAGACTATGGCACAGACTGTTTGGCACCGGAATTTCAAAATCTTCTTTCGAAAAATCTGCAAGCGAAGAAGCCCTCAAAGGTGCTCCATCGGATGAAATCAGAATCCTATACACGGGAGACCTTGGTAGAAACAATAAACCTATAATACGCGATCCTGCAACAAACATGAAAGCTCCGGACTATATCTTCATGGAAAGCACATACGGAAACAGGCTTCATAAGGAACCTACAAGCGCATTGAAAGATCTTGAGAAAATCGTAAGGCGTGCCGTTGATACCAAAGGAAAAATCATAATTCCGACTTTTGCAATCGAACGTGCACAGGAACTTGTCTATTATCTCCATCTTCTTGTAGACAAGAAAAAGATTCCTCAGATTCCTATTTACATGGACAGTCCGATGGCTGTAAACGCTACGGGAATCTACCAGCTCCATCAGGAATGTTATGATGAAGCCACAAAGGAAGCTTTCCTTTCTCATCACAAAAATCCATTCGGTTTCAATTCCATGACATTCATCCAGAGTGTTGATGAATCAAAGGCTCTCAACAACAAGCAGGGTCCTATGATCATTCTTTCAGCAGACGGAATGTGTGAAGCCGGTCGAGTTCTTTACCACCTGGCAAACAATATTTCTGATCCTAAAAACATTATCTGTATCGTCGGATACATGTCAGAGGATACACTGGGAAGAAAAATTCTTGACGGTGCAAAAGAGGTCAAGATCCTCGGTGACTGGTACAACGTAAACGCGGAAGTTGTAAACATCGATTCCTTCAGTGCCCATGCTGATTACCAGGAAAGTCTTGACTGGCTCAACACCATAGACACGAGCAGGCTCAAGAAGATCTTCCTTGTCCACGGTGAAAAAACAGCCCAGGAGCACATGAAGAAATTCCTTGAGGACAATGGATTCGAAAACGTAGAAATTGTAAAATACGGTGAAACCTATAACTTGGAGTAGACCGTACATATGGAAAAAGAAACGGAAGAACGAATCGTTCAGCTGGAGACAAAACTTGCCTATCTTGAAGATTTCCTCAATCAGCTTCAAGGTGTCGCTGTGGAAAATTCCAGGACCATTGAAAAACTGCATGAAGAAAACAAACTGATGGCACAAAAGCTGAGAGATCTTTCCGACCATATGGAAGGAGACATTCCCAACAGAAGGCCTCCTCATTATTGATAAAGAAACAGGGTCGTTGAGCGCTTTGCTTAACCCATACGAGACTGTTATGGGTTCATGTTAAAATGACCATTGACACTACATACGGTGGTTTCGACACTTTGACAGATGCTCAGGGATCCTTCGATCAACCACCGTAATACTTTTGGGACATTCCTCTTTTTCCCTTATCCGATCAGATAGTAAACAGCAAAGAAGTGGAAAATGCTTCCTGCAAGCGCAAAGAAGTGAAATATACTGTGAGACCATTTGTAATTTCTGAACAGGAAGAAGAATCCGCCTGCCATGTACATTACAGTTCCGGTTATAAGGAGAGTTCCGCCGGCAGAAAAATAGGCCGTTAGAAGTATTCCTGAAACAGCAAAGATGAATGCTGAAGTCATTTTAAACTTCTTGAAGAACACCGCATGAAGGGCAAGGAAAATTCCACAGGCCGACCAGAGAACTGCAACAAAAGCAGTCAAGGTAGTTCCGTGGAAAGTCTTCATTGCAAAAGGTGTAAAAGTCGAAGCGATGAGCATGTAGATAAAACAATAGTTCAGTACTGAAAAAACTTTTCTTCCGCCTGGAGCAGTAATCGCATGGGCTAAAGTAGACGAAAGATACATGAGGAAAAACACGGAACCCAACATCGCATAGGAAGCAGTCCATGAAGCAACGGAAGATGACGGTGCATTGTAAACACTTCTGATGACAAGAAGGACAACGGCCGCCACACTCAGTCCGGCTCCAATACCATGACTGATGGAATTAAAAAGATCTTCACCAAGAGAAAATGGTCTAGGCTGTCTTGCATTGTATGAAACACGGGCATTTGCCTTCTGAACCTTCAGTTCCTTCTTCTGGTCTTTTTCAGCGACCTTTGCCTTTTTCTGTTCGGCATCTATTGAACACTCAAGCTTTACAAGCCTTATTTTTTCCTTTGCCTGAGCCTTGATTGTTTTTATGGCAGCTTTTCTTTTTGCCTTAAGAGATTTTCTAGTTATTCTGCGTGAAATATCATTCATGATCATACCCCAATGCTTCAATTATACATCATAGAAAAATTATTTGCAAAAAAAGATTCCTGTCAGATTCCGGAACATAAAAAACCCGGCATCATCCAACGAATGACACCGGGAAAACAATAAAGGAAATTGCGGTAAAAACTTACCATTTATACATTACTCTCCCCGAGTCGGAGGAATTCGGAGATATGCAATTACAGATTCAAGTCTTATTTACCAGACTTCTTCTTCTTTGACACTACATCGAAGATTACTGCAAGGAGGAGAACGAGTCCCTTTACAGCACGCTGCCAGTTGGAGTCAACACCAAGGATCGACATACCGTTGTTAAGAACGCCCATGAAGATGGCACCAACAACTGCACCACCTACTGAACCAGTTCCACCGTATGCAGATGCACCACCGATGAAGCACGATGCGATGGCATCCATTTCGTAGCTCTGACCAACTGTTGGAGCTGCTGAGTTAAGACGTGCTGCACAAACAAGACCACAGATACCTGCGATGAATCCCATGTTTGTATATGCAAACATCATTACGTTGTCAGTGTTAACACCAGAAAGACGTGCTGCCTTTTCGTTACCGCCGATTGCATAGAGGTAGCGTCCAGGAACTGTATTCTTTGTGTAGTAAGAATAGATTCCAACAACAATTCCAAGGATGATGAGGATTACTGGAAGTCCCTTGTCTTTTGCGAGAAGTGTACCAACAATCATGATTGCAGCACAGAGAACAACCTGCTTTCCAACAAACGAGCCGAAAGATGGAACTGAATATCCCTTCTTCTGCTTTGTCTTGCGGCTTACAAAGGCCGAAACCACTGTAATGAGACAGCAGACTACAGAAATAAGAAGCGTAACGGCAAATGTGATTGCTGCATTTTTTTCTTCAAGTGCATAGTATGCATCTTCCGAAGCATCCCAAAGTTCATCTGTGAGAGGTTCAAGGCAAAGGTCTGGAAGGAAGCTGTTGAAGATATTGAGGAAAGACGGTGGAAATGGAGAAATTGTCATACCGTTAAGAAGGATAAGGGCAACACCACGCCAAAGAAGCATGCCTGAAAGTGTACAGATGAATGGAGGAATGTGAACATATGCAATGAAGAATCCATGCCATGCACCGATCAGGGCACCAACAATAAGACAGATGATGATTGAAGGGAGAACAGGCCAACCCATGTTGACTATGAGGATACCGGCAACTGCACCAACAAGACAAATAATCGAACCTACCGAAAGGTCGATGTTACCACCTGTAAGAATACAGAGAAGCATACCTGTTGCAAGAATTACAACCCATGCGTTCTGGTTAATGAGGTTTGTGATGTTTGCAGGTGCAAAGAGGGAACCCTTGTCTGCTGCAACAATCAGAACCTGGAAAAACAACATAACTGCAAGAAGGATCAAAATCATTGTATTGCCCTTCAGCGTCTTTTTTATGTTCTGCATATTAGCCATTTTTTTACTCCTTAGTTTATTTATCTGAATTAATGATGCATGCCATGATTTTTTCCTGGTTAGCATCCTTTGCGTCCATTTCGGCAACCATGCGTCCTTCGTTCATAACGTAGATGCGGTCGCTCATTCCCAAAACTTCAGGCATTTCAGAAGAAATGAGAATTACTGATTTTCCTTCGGCAACCATCTTGTTGATGATGCAGTAGATTTCATACTTTGCACCAACGTCGATACCGCGTGTCGGTTCATCAAGAATAAGGATATCCGGATCGGCAAAAAGCCACTTTCCAAGAAGAACTTTCTGCATGTTTCCGCCGGAAAGGTTTCCTACATCCTCATCTACAGTAGCACACTTTGTATGCATTTCTTTGGCTGATTCAATTGCCACACGACGGCATTCATCGTAGTCATAGATCCAGTTCTTTGATACCTTTTCAGGTTTTGCGGATACAGTATTCTTTGTGATTGATTCAGAAAGAATAAGTCCGTTGCCCTTTCGGTCTTCAGTTACATAGGCAATACCGCTCTTGATGGCCGACTTGACGTTAGGGAATTCAACTTCCTTTCCGTTGAGGAAAATCTGACCGGAAATGTTTGCACCGTAAGACTTTCCAAAAATACTCATGGCAAGCTCCGTGCGGCCGGCACCCATAAGACCTGAGATGCCAAGAACTTCACCCTTGCGGAGCTTAAAGTTAACTCCGTTGCAGACCTTGATTCCATCGAATACAGGATGGTCTACGTTCCAGTCCTTTACTTCAAGACAGACATCTCCAATCTTAGGATTACGCTTAGGGAAGCGGTCCGTAATGTCACGACCTACCATGGCAGCGATGATTGCATTCTCACTGAATGATTCATGTGCCTTATCCATGGTTCTGATCACGGCACCATCACGGATAACGGTGATCTTGTCTGCAACATAGGAAATTTCATTGAGTTTGTGGGAAATGATGATTGAAGTCATTCCCTGCTTCTTGAACTCAAGGAGAAGATCAAGAAGATGCTTTGATTCGTTTTCATTGAGGGAAGCTGTTGGTTCATCAAGAATAAGAAGACGAACTTTCTTACCGAGTGCCTTTGCAATTTCAACAAGCTGCTGTTTGCCGACACCGATGTCTTTGACTAATGTATGTGATGATTCTTTAAGACCTACTTCAGCAAGAAGACTGTCGGCCTTATCGAAGGTTTCTGCCCAGTTTATTTTGGCTTTTGTGCCGCGTTCGTTTCCAAGGAACATGTTCTCTGCAATTGTAAGAAGAGGTACAAGAGCAAGTTCCTGATGGATAATTACAATACCAAGGTCTTCACTGTCTTTGATGGAGTGAAACTTACAGATATTGCCGTCGTAAAAAATATCTCCGGAATATGTACCGTAACCATAAATGCCGCTCAAGACATTCATGAGAGTAGATTTGCCGGCACCGTTTTCACCGCAGAGAGCGTGGATTTCACCTTCTTCAACAGTAAGTGTTACATCGCTCAGGGCTTTTACGCCTGGAAACTCTTTTGTAATATTCCGCATTTCCAATAATGCTTTTGCCATTGGAATCTCCTGTATATTTAACCTTATATTTTTAACTATAAACCCTTAAAAAAAGGCGGGATTGATTAGAACCCCGCCTTGACTCATTTCAAAGCAATCTCAAACTATTTGAGCTGTGCTTCTGTGTAGTATCCAGAGTCGATAAGGAGAGCCTTGTAGTTGTTAAGGTCACCATATACTGGATCACAGAGGTATGAAGGAATGATTCCTGTACCGTTGTCATAAGTTTTCTTGTCGTTGATTTCTGGTTCTCCACCCTTACAGATAGCGTCAACCATTCCAACAACCTTTGTTGCAAGTGTACGTGTATCCTTGAAGATAGACATAGCCTGTGTTCCAGCAAGCATGTTCTTTACAGAACCGATATCACAGTCCTGACCAGTGATGATTGGGAAGTTAGCCTTTGTGTATCCAGCAGCCTTGAGAGCATTTGTAATACCCATAGCACAAGAGTCATTTGAAGAATAAACTGCATCAAGCTTTGTTCCGCGTGGACCATAGCCGTTTGATGTGATGAGGTTTTCCATTCTCTTCTGTGCTTCTTCTGTTGACCAGTTGAGTGTTGCACACTGTGCCTTTGATGTCTGGCCTGAGCGGCAAACGAGAACGCCACTGTCGAGGTATGGCTTAAGAACGTCCATAGCACCACCGAAGAAGAAGTTGATGTTGTTGTCATCTGGTGAACCTGTGAAGAATTCGATGTAAGCTGGATCAGACTTTGAGCGTGTCTTGAGGTTGAGCTTGTCTACGAGGTAGTCACCCTGGATTGTACCAACTTTGTAGTTGTCGAATGTTGCGTAGTAGGAAACTGCCTTTGAGTTCATGATGAGGCGGTCGTAAGCGATTACAGGAATCTTCTTCCTCTTTGCATTGTCAAGAACAGTCTTGAGAGCTGAACCATCGATAGAAGCAATAACAAGAACCTTACATCCACCAGAGATCATGTTTTCGATCTGGTTAACCTGTGTTGCAACGTCATTGTTTGCGTACTGGATATCAACTTTGTAACCTGCTTTCTTGAGCTGAGCTTCCATGTTAGCTCCGTCCTGGTTCCAGCGCTGAAGATCCTTTGTAGGCATTGAAACACCTACTTTTGTACCCTTTGACTTGCCTTTTTTAGCAGCAAAACAAGGGAACACCAATGCTGCAGCCAACAATACAGCGATGATTTTTTTCATAAGATAATCCTCCTTATTCGATATCTTACACTTAACAGTTAGCGCCGGCCCCAAACGGAACCGACACTACCTTTGTTCTTAGGATGATTATATCCTACATCAAAGCACTCTCTGTGGATTATCAATGTTCTTGAATTTCTTGCTAATTTATGGGAATTTTCAAAAAATTCTGTCATTTCCACACGCCAGCCATCTAGATTTTTTTGTTGTAAGAAAAGTTAAGAACAGTTTCCGGCAGTCCAGGTGGAATAGGGCAGCTTGCCTTGCCTGCCGGTACGTGTCAGAGTTCCGCCTTTAAAAAAATCTTGAAAAATTACCGATATTTACTTATTATTTAACTATTATGGGTGGAAATTTCTTAAAAGATTTAATCAGTTCTTTGTTTGGCGGCAGCGACCCTGAAGCACAGAAAAAGAAAGCATTGAAAAGTATCGCAAAATCACTTTCAAAGACAAAGTATAAATTCTACAAACTGGGATCAAATGAAGTTGAGAGTTCTTTTGCAAGATTCTTCATTGAGATCTACAAGGCAGTGTCACCGGCTCAAGCCATGCTGCAGTCTTTCAATCCAAACAGCCTGAAAAGACTTGTGCTCAACAGTTCGCTTTCAGAAAAACAGCTGGATTCCCTTGAGCAGCTTTCAGAAACGGCTATCATGGAACTTGCAAGGAAAAAGCCTCTGAAGGAAGTCCGTGAAACAGTCAAGGCTTGCATGGATACGTTTTCATCTGCCTATGACAACAACAAGATTTCAAAGACAGACCAGCTTTACACAAAACTCATCACTTTCGCAAATTTTGTTCAGTTTGACTTCTATTTCATGCTGAAAAAATTCGACAACACATTGAAGGAAAGGAATTTTTCCGTGGCGCCTAAGTTTGCACCTATCAACGGAACATACCTGATAGAGGATCTGAAGAACTTTATCGATGTTGCATGGGTCCTTCCGTTTGACTCGGACTGGAGCGATGTGTTCAAGCTGATCAAATCAGTGAAGGGTGCTGATCCTGTGGCTGCAGGTGTATGGAAAAAACTTCTTGCACGCATCAGATATCTTAAGGACAACCATATTCTTGAAATGCTCATCCAGCTGATTTCTGAAAATCCATATTATCGTGACGAGGTAACATCAAAGGAACTTTACATCGTTGACGACTATATCGCCGACGTGAAGAAAACTGCTGAGAAGACCCTTGATGAAATCCAAGCAAAGCAGACGGCAGGAAAAGTTGACGGACTTCTGGTTCAGATTTTTGGAACTACGGAAGTCGAGCACCTTAAGTACTACAACGAGGCAGGAAGCGCTCCATTTGAACGCAAGGATCTTGGTTCCTTTGAATATGCTGAACCGCTGGGCTACCTCAAGCAGTTCATCCTTGACTATGTGAAGAAGGATATCCGTGAGCTTTCGGACATTCTCCTTGTACGCGGCGAATGGGCCAACCAGCAGCTGGCATCTCCTATGAGCGAGGCATTCCACCAGCTTCTGGAAATTGCAAACAAAATCACGGCCCTTGACAACAGCGTAAATGAAACCGTTGACCTTGGATTAAAAATGAAGACACATCTTCCGCGTGCTGACAGGGACAAGGAATCAAGGAACATAATCCAGTCTACCCTTACCCACATAAACGACACGGCGGGGATCCTCATAAAGAAGTCCATCGCACTTCTTGTTTCCTTTGACAGAAACCTGAAGATGATTCTTGAAGACTGCGTCAAGAAACATCAGGAGCTTATCCTCAACTGGAACGACATCGACCACTTTGCAGAGGGACAGCTCAAGCAGATGTCCATCGATGCATACAAAAAGATTTTTTCTTTTGTTTCATTGATGCAGAACTTCCCTATCCAGATTTCTGAGGACAGCGAATAGAAAAAGGTTGCGGCCCGATATTTGAGCAACGATTGTTTAGCAACACTATTTCCGTGCATAGACAAAAAAAGCCCGTGAAGGCAACTGAGATTGAAGTGCGATTCAACATCAGGAACTTTCACGGGCTTTTTCATTGCCTGTCTATATTTATGGCAGAAGGAATCTTCACTTAAGCACTGAATCCACAAGAGCCTTGAGGGCAGGATCCTGTTTGATTTCCGAGGTTTCGATTCCGCTTTGAATGACGAAGACGCCGTTTTTTTCAACAATTACTTTGTTCATGTTTTTTGCTCCATTTGTTTCAGTAATATGCTTCAGAAGACCGGTTCCTTTTTTGGGCTCAGTCAGTTCCATGGCCTTACCCATAAGACCTTTTTTCTGAGAATTTTTAACTTCCGTTTTTTTAATGTTTTCTGCCATATCAGTTTTCACCATCAAGATTTGAAAAATTCAGACCGCTGACAGAAAAACTGTCATTGACCTTTTTCTTTATCTCTTCGATATCTGCCGGAACCACTTTTTCCGGACTATCAGTTTTTTCATAATCTGAAAAAGATTCCTCGATTATTTCCACAGGTTCGTCCTCAGGGACTTCTTCAAGCTCTTCTACAGGTTCTGCTTCTTCAACTTCCTCGAGTTCTTCTACAGCTTCCGCCTCAGGGACTTCTTCAAGCTCTTCTACAGGTTCCGCTTCTTCAACTTCCTCGAGTTCTTCTACGGCTTCCGCCTCAGGGACTTCTTCAAGCTCTTCTACAGGTTCCGCTTCTTCAACTTCCTCGAGCTCCTGGATTTCTTCAGGCGCTTCAACAGGTTCCGCCTCTGGAATTTTCTCTGGCATAGATGCCTTTACCGGAGACGGAATTTCTTCTACGAGAGTTTCCCTGGATTCAAACTGCTTTGGAACCATATTCCGTGATGACGCGGATGCAAAGGCTGACATGATGTCCTGCCAGCTTGATTCAAGCATTGCATCAACAACTTCGGAATGTTTTTTTCCGCGTCTGCCAAGACTCTTTTTTACTTCATCATTGACATCCATTCTTCTGGAAGCGATTCCTTTTGCAAGTGTCTTCCAGTCCGTAGTGTCCTTGCGCTCGATGTATTCCTTTAAGAGTTCGTACTGGAATTTTCTGATCCGCCTTTTGATGAACACCATGTCATCATGGCGAAGGTTGAACATAAGGAACACCACAAGGAACAGGGTGATGAAAAGGCATACAAGAAGCGCGATTTTTTCCATGTCGCTGAATTCGAATTCATCCTGGCTGCAGATCCAGCCGATCTTGATTCCGCTTTCATCAGTTGTGGATATTACAAAAAGATTTTCCCTTTTGTCGTCGCTTTCAGCAATCTGTTCAATATTTGAATAACGTTTTCCCCAGCGTTCCTGAATTTCCTGGATGAGTGCCTTTCGCCCGGTCAAAGGAAGCCCGAAGACAAAGCCTGCAGGAGACAGGACAGTTCCCCTTGCATTGAGGGAAACAATGTCGCGGTTGATGAGACTACGTGTAAAATCATCGCCGGACACATAGAAGACAATGGTTCCGCGGTATGCCGTATATGCATCATAGAAAGGATAGCTGAACAGAAGACGGTTTCTGGTGTTGTCGAAATACACGAGGGTTTTCTTGTCTCCGTCTGAGGTTTCTATGAGGGCATAGGGAATCCTATCCATGTAGTTTGAATATGTGACCAGTTCCGCAGTTTCTGAAAGAATGTCATCGCTGAATGTGCTGTAATGGATGTGGACACCGTCGTTTTCCACAAGGCGAATTCCTTCAAGCCCGGGATTTTTCTGAAACAGAAGAGAACACAGGGTATCACGTTTTTCCATATTTTCCGGAGAAGGTTCCCGTTCGATATAGGATGAAACACTCTGCTCAGAAAGGAATTCCCTGAGCTGCCGGTCAAGGTTCGTGAAATAATCACCGTAACCGGATTTAATTTTCTCGAGTCGGTCGTTTATGTTACCAATCACTCTAGGCGTGTAATACTGAACCTCAATCAGATTGAAGCCACCTGCAAACGAAAAGAAGAGGCAGCCGGCAAAAATGAGGACTGATATCAACATGCTGAGTGCAACTTTTGGCAAAGATGTCACAAAAAATCTCCTGTCTGTTGCGGAAAAGAAATGAACCCCTTTCCGTCTTTGAATTTTCGGCAAATTCGGTGCAGGATTTCACACTTTTCATGAAAATTTGTATAATAAACGTATGGTAGAATTAAAGCAGGAAGAAGAAAAGAAAGTAAGATGCCTTCTGATAGGTGCCCCTGACAAGAAGAACGGAAATCCGGAACCAAAGGAACTGGAAGGCCTCATAAAAACCCTGGACTATGAAGTCGCAGGAGTCATGGTCCTCGTCAGAATAGAACCGACTCCAGCCTACGGAATCGGAACCGGAAAGGCCCATGAAATAGCCGACAAGGCAAAGGAACTTTTCGCCGACTGCATAGTGTTTGACTGGGAAATAGATCCTTCAAAACAGCGCAACTGGGAAAAACTTGCCGGCATGCCTGTCTTTGACCGCAACGAAGTCATCATCAGAATTTTTGCACAGAGAGCCCAGACAAAGGAAGCAAACCTTCAGGTAGAACTTGCGAAACTTACGTATTCCCTTCCCCGCTTGAGCCACATGTACGGCGATATGGCACGTCAGAGAGGTGGTGCCGTTGGAAACAAAGGTAGCGGCGAAACACAGCTTGAACTTGACCGCCGTCAGATAGAAGATAAAATCGTCCAGTTGAAAAAGGAACTTGAGCAGGTTGAAATAAACCGTGGCATCCAGAGAAAACAGCGAGAACGGACAGCCGCGGCAGGATGCGCCCTTGTAGGATACACAAATGCCGGAAAATCAAGTCTTCTAAACGCGCTGACAGATGCCGATGTCTTTGTCGAGAACAAGCTCTTCGCAACCCTTGATCCGACCACAAGAAAGCTGTCCCTTTCCGAAGCAAGCACGGTCCTCATCACAGACACTGTAGGTTTCATTTCCAGACTTCCACACACACTCATCGACGCCTTCAAATCAACACTGGAAGAAGCAGCCCTTGCAGATTTTCTTCTTGTTGTCGTTGACGCCGCCGACCCTGACTGTGAAAAGCAGTATGAACAGGTAATGAAAGTTCTTGGAGAAATCAAGGCAGACAAAATTCCGCGCATCGTGGTGCTCAACAAATACGACAAGGTAAAAGGCAACATTCTTCTTGAATCACAGCTGAATAATTTCTTTCCCAACGCACTCCACGTCAGCGCAAAGACACACGAAGGCTTTGAGGACATCATCGCTGTGCTTACGGAAAATCTTCTTGGTATCCTCCGTTCATTCAGAATTCCAATGGCAAGGGCTGACCTTGTTGAGCTTGCCCGCAAAAACGGAACCATTGAAAAGGAAGAATGGCTTGAGGATGTGATTTCCCTTGAAGCCCGCATACCTGGATCATTTGATGATGAAGGAAAGGCAACTACGAGAACCCTCGCTCTTTTGAAGGACTACACAGCATGAAAAGAAAAATCGATATGCTCAACAGAATTCTTGCCATCACAGCCGGAACAATTTCCGCAGCCATAGCAATCGCTACAATCACTGCGTTTGCCGTATCAGGCGGAAATCCAGGGAAAAATTACAGACGTGCAGATCCTGATCCTATGAAAATGACAAACAGGAGCAAGGGAAAGGAAGATGCAGTAGATGCGTTTACCGACATCAGCCAGATAAGAATTCAGACAAGAGTTGAATCGGAAGACGAGGAGCCGGTCGTAATCGTTGTAAGTCCATGGTTTTCTTATCCTGCAGGAGACCAGCAGCTTTTTGAGGAATTGTCCCAGAAGGAACGCCAGATGCGCGGTATCTTTTCCGGCTACTTTTCTTCAAGAACATCCAAAGATCTTATGGACAAGGGTGAAGTAAAGATCAAGGAAGAACTTCTTGATGAAATCAACGCACAGCTTGTCATGGGAAAAATCCGTGCCGTCTATTTCAACGACTACATATTCATAAACTGATCCATTCATCACAGAATTCATTTCATCTGACCTCTGGAACTCGTTTTTGGAGGTTTCCTTAATTGTTTTTTTCCAATTTATTGTCTATTATAGCGGCATGAAAGTTATAGTTGTAGGAAACGGTGGACGTGAACATGCCATTGCCTGGAAACTGGCACAGAGCAGTTCAGTTGAAGAAGTAATCTGTACTCCTGGTAACGGCGGTACAGCTTTTGAAAATAAATGCCGCAACGTAGAAGGCAAATCCCACGATGACTTTATAAGGATTGCAAAGGAAAACGGATGCGATCTTTGTGTAGTCGGACCTGAAGATCCTCTTTGCGCAGGTCTTGCAGACAGATTCTGGTCGGAAGGAATTCCAACTGTCGGAACAAAAAAGGATCCTGCACAGCTTGAAGGAAGCAAGGATTTCGCAAAGAACTTCATGCACAAATATGGAGTTGCCTGCGCAGACAACAAGACATTCACAGACAAGGAAGCTGCCCTTGCATACGTAAAGGAACATGGTGCACCAATCGTTCTCAAAGCTGACGGTCTAGCAGCTGGGAAAGGTGTCGTTGTTGCCCTCAACATGGATGACGCACTCAAAGCCGTCGAAGAGCTTATGGATGGCCAGCTGGTTGGAGATGCCGGACGCAAACTTGTCATCGAAGAATATATGCGCGGTGTTGAGATTTCAATTCTCGGTGCAGTATCAGTAAACCCGGAACTTACAGCAGCCGGAAAATCATGCATCGTTCCTTTCATGAGCGCACGTGACCACAAGAGACTCCTTGACGGAGCAAAGGGTCCAAACACAGGCGGAATGGGTGCGATCTGTCCGGTAGATGATGTAACGGATGAAATCCTTGCCCAGTTCAACAAGAATATTCTCGAACCTACTCTCAAGGGAATCCAGGCAGAAGGCTGGGATTACAGGGGATTCATTTTCTTTGGTCTCATGATCACAAAGGAAGGTCCTAAAGTCATCGAGTACAACGTTCGTCTTGGAGATCCTGAAACTCAGGCGGTGCTTCCTTTGATGGATTTTGATTTTGCGGAAATGGCAAAAGCTGTTACAGACGGAACTCTGAAAGACTTCAAGACAGCATGGAAGCCAGGTTATGTTGTCGCTCCTGTGGCCGTAAGCGGTGGATATCCAAAAGCTTACAAAAAGGGAATGACAATAAAGATCGATACAGCAAAGGTTGAAGAGACAGGGGCAAAGGTTTTCTTTGCCGGAGCCATGGAAGACAGAAGAGCTCAGGGCGGAATCGTCACAAACGGTGGACGCGTCCTTGCCTGCTCCGCACAGGGAGATACATTCGACGAAGCCTGGAAGAAAGCATATGCTGCCATCGAACATGTAATCTTCGACGGAATGTTCTACAGAAAGGACATAGGTCTTCCTGGGGCCGCAGAGTCCAACTGATGATTAAAAACAGAAAAGTCCAATAATACCGACTGGAACAAGGTAGGCGGCAAACCACTGCAGCCTGCCTTTTTTTATCAGTTTCATGAGAACTGCAAGTGCGAAATAACCGCTTGCAAATGCGACAGCACATCCAAGGACAAGCTGTGCGATTCCACAGTTTGAAGCTACCTCGCCAAGATCTTTTGCTTCAAGAATGAAAGCACCAAGAATTGCAGGAATTGAAACAATGAATGAGAATTCACCGGCTGTGCTGCGGCTTACTCCGCAGAAGAGAGCACCGGCAATAGTTGAACCGCTTCTTGAAATTCCAGGAAGAGTACCGATGCCCTGGGCAAATCCAATCACAAGGGATTGTATGAGAGTCGGAGCTTTCATGTCAGATGAAACAGTTCCGTCGGTGGAAACATTTGTTTTTTTCTTTTCAATGATTCCGGAAAGCACAAGAATGACTGCTGTGACTATAAGTCCTGCGCATGTAGCTTTAATCGAGATGACATCGTCGTCAATGAGTTTTTTTGTTACCACGCCAATGACGCCGGTTACAAAAGTTGCGGCAACAACAGCAGCGATGTAGGAACGGTCATTGTTCCGTAAAGCAGCCTGATCTTCTGTAAGACCGTGTTTTCTGACAAACAATCCTGCAAAGGCAACTATAAGCTGACAGAGCTTTTTCCTGAAGAAAATGCAGACAGCCGCAAGTGTCGCAAGATGGAGCATCACATCAAACAAAAGCGGAACTTCCTCAAGGTCAAAAAGATATTGAACAATCTTGAGATGACCGCTTGATGAGATTGGAAGAAATTCTGCAATTCCCTGCAGAAGGCCTAAAAGAATTGATTGAATTATTGTCATATCTGTTTCCCTGCGGAATTTCCGCACTGCGCTCTCAATGACGAGTCCTCATTACTCGCATGACAAGCCTTTCTATTTTCCTACACAAAAACGGCTGAAAATATTTCCAAGAACATCATCTGGAGTCACATCGCCGGTTACTTCACCAAGACTGTCCAGAGCATCCTCAAGATCCTGAACAACGGCATCAAGACCATATTCACCGGTCGATGAGATTTCAAGGGCATGGGTTACACGCTCAAGAGCTTCCTCGACTGATTTTTTCTGACGCTCAGATCCAAGTCCGGCGTGATCGCTTTCCGATCCATTGTCTGAAAGTATCATTTCCTTTGTTGCGGCTACAAGTTCCGCAATACCCGTACCTTCCCTGGCAGAAATCTTAACCGCATTTTTCCATGTACCATCTGTTGGAATTACAACATTCTGTTCTGCATCACATTTATTGAGGACAAGGATCACCGGCACATTTTTCTGCTCCTTGATATAATCAACATCTTCCGGTGAAATACCGTTACGGCTGTCGATGAGATACAGGATCACATCTGCATCCTCTGAAAGATCCTTTGTAAGCTCTACACCACGTGCCTCTATGACATCATCAGTTTTTCTAAGCCCTGCGGTGTCAAAAAGGCGGACCGGAATGCCGCCAAAATCAGCATAGCTTTCTATCCAGTCCCGTGTTGTTCCTTCGATATTGCTTACAATGGCCCGCTCTTCTTTCAGGAGAGTATTAAAGAGGCTTGATTTGCCTGCATTGGTTTTACCGCATAAAACTACGCGGGCACCGTCCTGATACAGTTTCTCACTTTTCCAGGACAATTTAAGCTGAGTGAGTTTTTCCTTCATCTCAACAAGAGGTGCGGAATCAAAACAGTCGGCGATGTTTTCCTCATCTTCAGGATATTCGATTTCAACTTCAATGTTTCCAAGGACATCGACGATGCCTTTCTTTATGGAGTCTATGTATTCAAAAAGATTTCCAGAAAGACGACCCGCCGCTCTGCCACGACCAGCATCAGTTTTGCTGTCGATGATTTCTTTAACGGCTTCTGCCTTGGTAAGATCGGTTTTTCCGTTTATGTAGGCACGGAAAGTGTATTCACCGCGTTCCGCCTGTCTGAAGCCATTTGCCAGCATCAGGTTATATACGGCTGTCACAACGGAAACACCACCATGACAAAAGAATTCCACCATATCTTCTCCAGTAAATGATCTTGGAGCACGATAGACGGCGGCCATGACTTCATCGATGCGGCAGTTTTCTTTTGGAAGTGATGGATCCACTACCCATCCGTAGACAAGGGTATTGCCCTGAGCTTCATTCAGGGCCTTTGGACGTGAAAAAATTTTCGATGCAAGCTCGATGGAATTTTTGCCGCTTGCCCTGACGATTCCTATCGCACTTGGAACAAGGGCAGTAGCAATAGCGGCAATGGGTTCCTCCGGAGTATAACCTGTATTATTCATGGTTCACAACCGGGAATGGTTCCACTTTGAGGAAACCATGTTTACTTGGAACGGGCTTGTCATAGTCTTCCTGCTCCAGGACCGTATTCCATACTGAAAGCATTTCATCTGAATTGAAAGAACTGGAATAATCTCCAGATGCAACACCGTCCGTGCTGTCACTGCCGTTTCCCATGCTGAATGCCGGAATGCGTGTCTGCTTTGCAGCTTCATTATGATGCCATGGAGAAAGCACTGAATCTTCTGGATCAGGACTGATGTCCTCATAGTATCCGCCTGAATTGTTCCAATACATGTATCCTCTGTCTACACCATCGCGGACACCGTAGACTTCACGGCTGACGTAATTCTTGTCGTAATATTTCCTGTCATAGCGCACTCCCATATAGAAGGCCTGAAGCCATGGACGCACTACGATTCTGTTTCTTCCGATTACAGTATTCCTGTAGGAACCGTAGAAGAAAATTCTATAAGGGCGTTCCTCATACGGAGAGTAATCAAGGAAGCTCTGTTCAAAATGCGACGGATAGAACATAGGGCAGATTACATCAACATATTCACTCATGAGTTCAACATCCTGGCCTGTTCTTGTTCCGGAACGATACCAACCGTTAGCACCATAGATATCGATTCCGATCGGGGCGTCGATATTCTTTCTTGCATATGAAAGGAATGAAACAAGAGCGCTTTCCTTATCCATACCTTTGTCCTTCCATCTGTAAGATGCTGATCCCATGTTGATTCCGTCTGTCGGGAAACGGATATAGTCAAACTGAATTTCGTCAAATCCGCGCTTAATGAGTTCCTTTGCGATCTCAACGTTATATTCCCACACTTCCTCACTGTATGGATCAACCCAGTTTTCGTCATAGTAGTTGGCTTTCTGGCCCGTTACAGTTCCGTCCTCGGAAACAATATCTTCATAGCCACGGATTCCAACCCAAGGTGTATTTGTCTTGTAATTCCAGACGGCATACTTTCCTTTTCCGTAGCCTGCAAGATTTCTGTCCTTGAAAACTACGATGCGGCCGATGAGATAGGTTCCGTCTTTCTTGAATTCATTCACAAGCTTGTCCACATCGATCTTGTAGACGGTGACTTTTCCTTTTTCCTTGAGGAGAGGACTTTCAGGTTCAAAACGGAGAAGACCATAGTCATCCTTCATGTCGATCACAACGGAATTCAATTTGTTGTCATTTACGATTTTTCTGTACTTTGCGATACCGGCGTCATTTCTCAACTGGTAGACGGATGAATAAACTGCTTTCTTTTTGTTTGCGGTCTCTCCCCACGGCGTAAGAATCACATCGGGATTAAGGAGCCACAATTCGTTCAGCTGAAGAGGCGTATCCAAGCCGCACACAACTTTTGGAATATATGCAGCATTGACAATTGAGTGAGCGGCATTCAGCCTGTGTCTCCACGAGGCATAATTTTCAAGTTCCTGAACCTGACCGTTTTCAAGAGAGAAAGTTCCGAGTTTTCCTAAAGTTGAATAGACGATTTTTGAACCGCTCTGGCACATGCCATCGATGGTGTCTGTCTGTTCTTCTCCGTGATAGACTTTTTCTCCGCGCTTGTCCTTCCAGTTGAACCTGTAGATGTTCGGAAGGAATGTCTGGGCAAGATAAACTTCCGCAAAATAATTTCCCTGGTCGTCCTTGCACATCACCGGTAGGATGTCTGAGATTTCATCAACCTGAGTCATGCTTGGCATTGCGGCAAAGCCTGCACTTACATCAACCCAGGCTGGCTTCTTCGCGTCTGCCCTGTAATAGCTCAAACCATAGATCGGGTGAGACATGAAAACTACAAGTTCGCTGCCGGTGATCGCACCTGACTTGTCATACACAGGCATATGGGAAACGGCGACTGCCTTTACACCTGCCGTATATTTGCTTGCCGAACCGATATTCGTCCAGTTCTGTCCGCCATCTCTTGTAAGAAAAACAGAGTCCTTTGTGGCTGTGACGAGAATATCCGGATTGAATGGATCTGAACCGATATCCTTTAGAAGAGCTGCTTTCTGCTCAAGTGTCTTTTGAAATCCGTCATAGGATTTTACAGTAAGGAATGGAAGTCCGTTGTTTCTTTCCGTAAACGTCTCAAGGTCCGGTGAGGAAACAACTCCCTTATCAGTAACAAAAAACCATCTGGCGCTTGTCTTTAAAATTCTATCAACCTTGCCTTCTGTCCACAACGATTCCGCAGTTCCGTTGGAAAGGATTTTAAAAAGACCGCTGTCGGTTCCAAGCAGGAATGGAGTTCCGTCTTTATCCTTTTCCTTGAAGGTTATCTTTTTTTCCGGAAGATTCTCCGGCAACTGGTATAAAGGTTTTGTCTGAGCAAACAATGATTCTGATGCTAAAAATGCTGAAAATGCCAAACACAATTTTAAAGAGATAGTTTTCATGTTCAAATTTTCGGCAGCAGAACAAAAAAAATTAGATAATCTTTTTAGAAGATGCTACTGAAAAATTGATTCTGTCTGGATCTCATGGCTTCATCAACGGCTTTATTGGAATACAAAAAAGTGCTTTCCGTAATGTCTTTACCGACAAAAGATCTTCCTTTGTTGATTTTTTCAATAAGTTCCCTGATCAATACGCCATTTTCCTTGGAACACTGAACGGCAAAATTCACGATATTTGAATTGACCATGCGCCTTATCTGCGGAGTTTCCTCGAAAACAAAAATATAAACGTCTTCTCCAGGCATTTTTCCGTATTTAAAAAGAATATCGATGACTCCAAGATAATCCTTTTCGGATTCCACAAAGACGGCATCTATGACTTCCTGGTTTTCATACAGTTCGTTCATGAGGAACTTTGCCTTATCATACTCACCGTTAGTTTCCCTGCGTGAAATGATGTTCCATCCCTTGTTTTTTTCGACGCTTTCGTTAAGGGCCCTCATTCTTTCTCTTGCCGATGTGGTATCGGCGACATCATTGAAAACACAGATGTTTACATTTGACTTGCCTTTTTCATACAGTTCAAGACATTCAACAGCGGACTTTGCTTCATTGTAGTAATCGCAGTAGACTTCGTGGATAATGCTGCAGTTTTCCGAGGGGTCATGCCTGACAGTACCACAGGTAAGGATAACCGGAATTTTTTTCAGGGACAGATTTTCTATTGCATTCTCGAGTCCATGTTCGCTTACGGGATCGATGATCATAAAATCCACTCCCCGGCTCATAATGTTGTAGATGCCTATGATCTGTTCCGTCAGATCGCCGTTGGCACTGAATTCTGAAAGGTCATATCTGGGATCATCAGAGAAATTTTCTATTATGGAAAGATTGTTTGAATAGTATGGTTCCGACTGTCTGCCTGAATAGGAGAACCCGATTCTGACAGGTCCTTTTCTATTATGTAAAGGCTGACAGGAAACAAACAGAAAAATAAAAAAAGCAGCAGTCAGAAAAAATGATTTTCTCAAAATTATCCTCATGCTGCTATTCTAATAGCATTTGCGCCAAATTTCAATTTTTGAAGAAACCCATCGACTATGAAAGCAAAAGGTCTCTTTCTTTTATCCATCCTGCCTTACGAAGCAACAGTCCAAGTCCCCAAGAAATGAGTCCTGGGAGAACAAAGCAGACAAGAATAAGACCAAGCCAGTTGAAAGCACCAGGAACTAAAGCTGCGGCACCATGTTCAACGGCTACAGCGCTTGGATCAAACCAGCCGGAAATTACACCGATCTGACCGACAAGGCCGCAAGTTCCCATGCCGGAAGAAACTGCGGCACCGTTCATTTCCATCTTGAATACGCATGTTGCAATTGGACCTGTGATAGCGGAAGCCACTACAGGCGGAATCCAGATGCGGGGATTCTTTACGATGTTAGGCATCTGGAGCATCGATGTTCCAAGTCCCTGGGAAAGAAGTCCGCTCCACTTGTTTTCGCGGAAGCTCATGATTGCAAAACCGACCATCTGTGCGCAGCAGCCTGCAACGGCGGCACCACCTGCAAGTCCTGTAAGACCAAGGGCAGCACAGATTGCGGCGGAACTTACAGGCAAAGTGAGAAGAATGCCAACGATTACGGAAATGATCACACCCATAAGGAATGGCTTGAGTGTTGTCGCCCATACGATAAGGTTTCCAAAGGCAGCGGCACCCTTTCCAATATAACCTGCAAAAAGAACTGAAAGAAGTGCACCTGCGGCAATCGTAACCAGTGGAGTCACAATGATGTCTACCTTTGTCTTTCTGCTTACAAGCATTCCGGCTTCAGCAGCTGCAATGGCAATGAGAAGAACAGCAAGAGGTCCACCTGCTCCTCCAGAAACATTTGCGGCACTACCGACAGCAACAAGGGAGAAAAGAACGAGAGGTGAAACCTGCATTGCAAAACCGATGCCCACTGCCATGGCTGCACCGACTACATGTGGTTCGCCTGCAAAAGTTCCGGCTTTGACAAGAAAATCAAAGACTGGATTTACGTCAATGCGAAGAAGCTGCTGCCCCAGAGTCTTGACAATTGTTCCGATAAGGAGGGATGCAAAAAGGCCCTGTGCCATTCCGCCAAGAGCGTCAATAAGATAACGCTTTACGTACTTGTTCATAAACAATACCTCATGAGAAAAATAAAAATGTTCAGGTTGATTTACTTGGTGATGTAGTTGATTGGAGCGGACGTGGGCTCCCTAGGCAGTGGTAGAACTCCATTCTGCCGGCAGTCATCTCAAACGTAATTTCTGAATGTAAAATAGCAGAAGATAAGTTTTTTTTCAATTGGATGACATTTTGAATTTTTGAATATAAAATAGAATCATGTATCACTTCATAGTAAATCCGGTTTCACAATCAGGAAAAGGACTCAGACTTTGGCAGAACAAAATCGAACCGGAGCTGAAAAAACAGAACATAGAACATTCCGTGGAATTTTCAAAAGAACGCGGTGATGTGACAAACATAGTCACCAGGATCTCATCACAGTCAAAGAATGAAAAAAACTGCATCATAGTGATTCTTGGCGGCGACGGAACTGTCAACGATGCTGTTCAGGGCATGAAGGATTTTGACAACACAACACTGGCCTACATACCGACAGGGTCAAGCAATGACTTTGCACGAGACCTGAAGTTTCCAAGAGACGTGAAAAAAAATCTCCAGAGAATTCTCAAAGCAAAGGAACCGGTTCTGATGGACATAGGACAGGTTGAAACTGAAAGAGGAACAAGAAGGTTTGCCGTCAGCAGTGGAATTGGATTCGATGGTGCGGTCTGCCAGAAATCAGTCCACTCAATTCTGAAAAAGAGACTGAATAAAATCGGTCTTGGAAAGCTTACTTATCTTGGAATTGCATTGAACCAGATAATCAACGCTCCAAAAGTGGATGCCCAGGTTAAATTCTCCGACGGAACTGAACTCCAGCTGAAAAACCTTCTGTTCATGGCCGCCATGGTTCACAAGTACGAAGGCGGTGGATTCAAGTTCTGCCCAAAAGCTGATGCCTACGACGGTGAACTGGACTTCATCTGTGCAAGCAACAAAACCATTCCTGGAATTCTTGTCGCCCTTCCAACCGCATTTTTTGGATTCCATACAATATTCAAAGGGATTGAAATTTATCGTTTCAAGGCAGCGGAAGTAAAAACATCGATTCCTCTATGGCTTCATACTGACGGCGAAGTTGGATACAAGGCCCAGTATCTTGATTTTTCGACATTTGAAAAAAAATTGAAATTCATACTCTAGATGAAACTGCAATGAACTATCAGACGGAACTGGAAAAGATCATCAAAGGACTCTATGGAAAACCTAAACTGCTTCTGCATGCCTGCTGCGGGCCGTGTTCAAGTTATGTAATGGAATACCTTGCGTCAATTTTTGACATTACGATTCTGTACTACAACCCGAACATTTATCCTAAGGAAGAATATGAAAGAAGGCTTCAGGAACTGAAGGATTTTCTTCCAAGATTTTCACCTGCCGTTGAAAACAAAATCAAACTTGTAGAAATGAATTATGATCCGGAAGAATTCTACGGTGCAATCAAAGTTCGTGAAGAACCAGCCATGGCTGATGATCCTGAAAAAGGCGAAAGGTGCAGAAGATGCTACGAATTCAGATTGAGAAAATCCTACGGCTATGCAGCAGAAAACAAATTCGATTATTTCTGTACTACCCTTTCCATAAGTCCATTTAAGGATTCCGTAAAGATAAATATTGAAGGTGAAAAGATTGCCGCTGAAAACCCAGCAGGTCCAAAATGGCTTTATTCCGACTTTAAGAAGAAGAGCGGATTTTTAAGAAGCCTTGAAATCAGCGAAGAGTACGGACTATACCGACAGCAATATTGCGGCTGCGTCTATTCAACGAGAACTGCCGTACCTGATTGAGTTTTTTCTATTTTCCATTCAACAAATGAACAGTATAATGTTTTTATGACACTATCAGGAAAAACAATATTCTCTATCGCAATACTCTACGGAGTAATTGTTGCTGCAGGCAATGTCATCGGCGTTGTAATTCCAAACATTTTTACCAGCAACGATTTGACCAATGGTGAAATAGACGGTTGGCTTAATTTTTTGCACAACAGTCCTACCAGCAACTGGACACAATACCTGGCTTTTGCCGTACCATCAATTCTTTGCACACTCTATGCTTTTTTACCAAAAGAAAAGAGATTCAGCCATTTCATAAACCTTCCGATTGCCTATTCGACCATCGGGATATCAGGTTGGATTTCCTATTTCATACTGGAACTGTTCTACATCAGATTTGCAATCAGTCAGGGATATGTTTTTAATGTTGCAGATGTTTTAAAAACTTCAATTTTGAATCTTGTACTAGAAGCAACAGTAACCTTTTCCCTTTCTTTTTTTATAACCGAAACAATCCACAGGAAATATATACTTCCAAAATATTTTTCAGAAGGAAACCTTTCGCAATACACAGGAACAAAATATCCAAAGGTAAGGTTCCTCTTTATTGTTAACTATGTTTCTGTAACTTTATTTCCAGTCATATTCCTTTCAACACTGATCCTTTCTCTGCAGAAAAGATTTGGTATTTCCATCGACAGGAAATCTTTTCACATACTTATCGTAATCCTCGTAATCGGAATTGCAATTTCTGTTCTGCTCAATACTTATTTTTCAAAGCCACTTGAAAAAATCAAAGGCCGCATTGAAAAAATCAAGGAAGGCGATTATACATCAAAGATAAATTTTGTTGCCAACGATTCCTTTGGCGAGCTTGCAGATACCCTCAATGACATGACGGAATCCATCGAATCAAAGACAAAGAAAATTTTTGAAATACAGAATTCCATCATCGAAGGGATGGCTGCCATGGTTGAAAGCCGCGACAATTCAACCGGAGGCCACATCAAGAGAACAAGTTCCTGCGTAAAGATTTTTGCAGAACACCTTAAGACAGTTTCTGAATACAAGGACATTCCTGAAAGCTTCTATAATGCAGTAATCAAGGCAGCTCCTATGCACGACCTTGGTAAAATTGCAGTTGACGACGCAATCCTAAGAAAACCCGGAAAATTTACAGATGAAGAATACGAAAAAATGAAGGCCCATTCTGCAGAAGGAGCAAGAATTGTTGAAAATGTTTTAAGTTCTGTTGAGGACCTTGAATTCAAAAAAATTGCAATCAATGTTGCCCACTACCATCACGAAAAATGGAACGGCCAAGGATATCCAGAAAAAATTTCCCGCACTGACATTCCTCTGGAAGCAAGGATCATGGCTCTGGCTGATGTTTTTGATGCTTTGGTCAGCAAGAGATGCTACAAGGATAATTTTTCATTCGACAAGGCATTCCAGATTATCGAAGAAGATTTGGGAACACACTTTGATCCAGCCCTCGGACTTGAATTCATAAAGTGCCGGTCAGAACTGGAAAAGCTGTACAGTTAACTCTTTTATGCTGACCTAGCATTCAAAAGCCTTTTCAAGTTTTTCATCCAGAAGGGAAACGAAATTTGAAAAGGTTATTTTTTTATTCCCTATATTTTCTGAAAGCTTCTCGAAATATTCAAATACAAGGAACATGAACAAACCTGCTCTTGAAGGCAGCTTCATGTTTTTATCCGCAATGAGTTTTGAAAGGAAAACACAGCTGCAAAGCTTTATGGACCTTTCAAGTCCAGAAAAAATTGCACCGTCCGTAATTTCAAGTTTCCAGATTTCTGCAAGGATCTTGCCGTGGGGAACAAGAATCGAAAAGAATGTTACTGACAGGATGAGTGCAAGTGAAGGAAGAAGATTTACCCTTTTGTTTTTTATGAAGCAGGCAATTACGGCTAAAAGGAAAATTCCACTGACTGCATAAATTGATTTAGAAAAGAAAAGCAGGATGAACATTGAAAGAGAGAATGCCAAAACAAGGAATTGAAACTTTGGAGATGATTTTTTTTCTTCTGCGGCTGCAGATTTTTTCACTGCGGATTTTACTTCCGTCCAATTTTTATTTTTTAGGTCTGCAAGCCACTTTGATTTTTCTACAAAGACATTGGCAAACAAGCCCATTGCAATTGATGCAACGAAACTGATGGCAAGCAAAACAGGTGCAACAAATTTCGTGTTCTCTCCAAAAAGAAAAATGCAGGCAACACCAAGCTGGGCAAGGTTGTTGGCAAGTCCGCCTGCCATGCTGATGCCAAGCCAGGACACAAGTTTTCTTCCGTAAAAAAGATGGAAGATCGCCATCATCACAAAACCTGAAGCAACCGATCCTGCCAGTGAAAAAAGAAACACGTAGGAGAAAAGGGTTCCGCTGATTATACCCTGGAGAAGGACCTTGAGAAAAATCAAGGCGGTGCTTTCCCTACGGGTCATGCAGAGAAAAGAAATCATTATTGGAAGGTTTGCAAGACCAATCCTGAAAAATGGCACAGGCTTTGGAATTGCATATTCAACTGCGGAAAGAAAAAAACACAATGCCGAAAAGAAGGCAAGTTTTCTCATTGCAGGCCGCCACTTACTGAAGGTAAACCATAAGGAGCATGATGTCGCTGTTGCGGATTCCACTGATGCGGGATGCCTGTCCCAAAGTTACAGGGCGAACCTTCTCAAGCTTGCCACGGCTTTCTGACGAAAGGGCCACGATCTTTGAATAATCAAAGTTATCCGGAATGCGGACATTTTCCATGCGGTGCATCTTTGCAACACGGTTGTCCTGCTTTTCAATGTAGTAGCGGTACTTGTGGTCTTCCTTTGCAAGAGTCCATTCAAGCAAAGTATAGTTGCCCGGATTTTCTCCATCAGGATGCTTGTCCAGAAATGCCATGGCTTCTTCTACATTGCGGTATTTCAGTTCCATGGCATCCATCTGATCTTTTGAAATCAAGCCCACATTGAAACCTTTCTGACGCAACCTTCTGTCTGCCGTATCGTGACGAAGCTTAAGTCGGTATTCCGCGCGGGCAGTAAACATGCGGTAGGGTTCCTTTGTTCCAAGAGTAACAAGGTCATCGATAAGCACACCGATGTAACCTTCATCACGGCCAAGAACAAGAGGTTCATAAGACGGAATCTTTTCAAAATTGTTGAAGCCATTTTCCGTCTGGAAGTTTTTAAGTTTTTCAGAAAGCTCCTTTGTTTCGCGTGCAGAAATTTCCGCAAAGTTCTTGAGATCTTCCGCGTTGAACACAGGCTTTGGCTGGAACTTTCCTTTTTCTCCGCTGGCAGGAGATGAATAGTTTTTTGAATCTGCGGCACAGATGGGACCACAGAGATTTTTATGCTCTCGGGCATAAAGGCCTGCATTGATTCCGGCAATAAGTCCTTGACCTGCGGCCTCTTCGTAACCTGAAGTTCCGTTTATCTGGCCCGCATCAAAAAGACCTGCAACGCGTTTTGTTTCAAGGCTTGGGAAAAGCTGGGTTGGTTCAACATAGTCATATTCAACGGCATAGCCCGGACGGCTAACAACACAGTTTTCAAAACCTGGCATAGTCCTGAGGAATGCATCCTGAACTTCTTCCGGCAAAGAAGAACTCAAACCGTTAAGGTAGATCTCATCAGTTTCAAGACCTTCCGGCTCAACAAAAAGCTGGTGGCGTTCGCGTTCTGCAAAGCGCATAACCTTGTCTTCAATGGAAGGACAATAGCGCGGACCTATTCCGCTTATCTTTCCTGAATACAACGGAGAGCGTCCGATGTTTTCGCGGATGATTTTATGGGTCTCTGGATTTGTATATACAAGGTGGCATGGAACCATAGGGCGTTCAACTTTTTCAGTGTCAAAGCTGAACGGAATGATTTCCGCATCGCCTTCGTTGAGTTCAAGCTTTGAAAAATCAATTGTGTGGCGGAGGATTCTTGGAGGAGTTCCAGTTTTAAGGCGGCCAGTCGTAAAACCAAGTCGGTTGAGGCTTTCTGTAAGACCAAAGGCACCGGTTTCTCCAATACGTCCGCAAGGTGCATCATATTCTCCGATAAAAATTCTTCCGCCAAGGAAAGTTCCTGTCGTAAGGACTACGGAACGGCAGGTTACTATTCTTCCGCGCTCGGTAACTACACCGATGACTTTCTGGCGCATTCCGCTTTTTGCAGCATCGGTTGCATATTCATAATTGAGGTTGCTCCTCTTTTCGCCTGGAATTGTATTGAGTTCTGCGGCGCTGTCGGAATTTTCAGGAAGAGGAGTATCTGATGCCACAGTCAGAACATCAACGACAGTATCCATCAAAGTGCAGAGATTTTCCGTCGTCTCAAGGGTCTTGCGGGCAAGCTGCG
>SAMEA3663241__coassemble_71_pt1 | contig 31658 bp, 26 predicted proteins | sample SAMEA3663241__metabat2_high_PE_014 | metagenome-assembled genome bin SAMEA3663241 (sample SAMEA3663241) | pig gut metagenome | biome: pig gut; feature: pig-associated habitat; material: faeces | place: China | collected 2013
GAAACCGGCGCCTTACAGGATAAAATAGAAAAATCCGAAAGAATCAAATGGATTTTATTCAGACGATGATTGAAAACTGGAAGGGGCTGTCCAGCAAATGACAGACCCACATCCTATATCGTAAATTCAATAAAAAACCATCATCTGTTTGCCAGCATCCTGTTGGCGATTCTTGTTCCTATGAACTGAATTACTTCAACCATGACGATGATTACAACAACGGAAGCTGCCATTACATCAGGACGGAACCTCTGGTATCCGTAGCGTATTGCAAGGTCACCAAGTCCACCGCCACCGATTGTTCCGGCCATTGCGGAATATCCAATGAGGTTGATGATTGTAAGTGTAATTCCAGAAACAAGGGAAGGCATGCTTTCCGGAATCAAAACCTTGTAAATAATCTGCGAGTTTGTCGACCCCATGGCACGTGCAGCCTGAATCATTCCAGAATCAACCTCAAGAAGTGCTGTTTCAACAAGGCGTGCAACAAATGGTGCCGCTGCAATGGAAAGAGGAATGATTGTTGCTGTTGTTCCGATTGAAGTTCCAAGAATAAGGCGTGACAACGGGAAAAGCAAAATCATGAGGATGATGAAAGGGAACGAACGGAGAACATTTACGATGCGGCTAAGCACCTGATTCAAAATAGGACGTGGTGTAATTCCCATGGAGTTTGTTGAATAGAGAAGAACTCCCAAAGGAAATCCGATTACCATGGAGAAAAGTGTTGAAAACAAAACCATTTCCAAAGTCTGCAAAGTTGAAACGCCAACCAAAGTTAGAATCTGGCTCATTTTTCTTCCTCCACCTTAATTCCATTTTTAGTAAGATATGAAACAGCCTTTTCTATTTCTTCTCTTGTCCCGATGAAATCCACAAGCATCTTGCCCACTTCACCTTCAGCAAGGTGTGAGATTCCGCCTGCACGAATGTTGAATTCAACGTCAAAATTTTTTGCAAGACGGCTTAAAACAGGTTCGCCGGTTTTCTTTCCTTCAAAGTAAAGTGCATATTCTCCGCCTTCCTTTGACCAGCGTGCGAATTCAGCACCGTTTTTTGATGCATCTTCCGGAGCAAGATGTGAAAGGAAGTCTTTTGTAACCGGACTTTTTGGTGCAGAGAAAATCTCCGAAACCTTCCCCTGTTCCACAACTTTTCCTGCATCAACAACTGCGACCTGGTCGCATGCATCCCGGACAACTTCCATCTGATGTGTAATCATTACAACCGTAAGGTTCATCTTCTTCTGGATTTCACGGATGAGTCCAAGGATAGATCTTGTTGTCTGAGGATCAAGGGCGCTTGTAGCTTCATCGCAGAAAAGGATGTCCGGTCTTGTAGAAAGGGCGCGTGCAATGGCAATACGCTGTTTCTGACCGCCACTCAAGGTGCTTACAGGTGCATCACCACGATCTTCAAGTCCAACCAGTGCAAGCATTTCATTAACACGGCTTTCAATTTCCGTCTTTGGGAATCCGCAGATTTCCATCGGGTATGCGATGTTCTTTGCGGCAGATCTTGAAGTGAAAAGATTGAAGTTCTGGAAGATCATTCCAATCCTGCGGCGGCGCATGATCATTTCCTTTTTTGAAAGGTTGTCAACGCGCTCGTCGTTGTAATATACGGCTCCTTCATCAGGAGTTTCCAAAAGGCTGACAAGGCGGACAAGGGAAGACTTTCCCGCACCGCTTTTTCCTATGATTCCAAAAATCTGGTTTTCAGGAATATCAAGTGAAATGTCGTTTACCGCAGTGACAGTTCCGCCTGCTCCTTTGTAGGTCTTCTTAAGTTTTTCAAGTTTGATGCGCATGATAAAATAATGGTGTTTTATTTCCTAAAAGTCTATAGTCTATTCTTAGCAGCGAAGCAATCCATATGCCGGTAAAGCAAAGGCATGCATGGATCGCCGCGTCACCCTGCTCCTTGCGATGACGTCAACTTCGTCGTTGCGAGTCTAAGTCTATCCTTGCGTCATTGCGAGGAGTTCACGACGAAGCAATCCATTGATCACTACAGCAATTTATTATCTTCCGTTCATTTTTCCTCGACTTATGAAATCCATTTTGCGCGCTGCCTTTCGTGAACCACGGCTCTGGTCAACTGACTTCTGTTCTGGAAGCTTTACCTGACGCTTTAGGTTCCGTGAATCACGGACTTCCTTGAGCCACACCGGCAACTGGGGATGGGCATCACCCTTCTTTACATACTCAAGCCATTCCTCCGGTTCCGGCTGCTCAAACTTCATCTTCTGCCCCGTAACCGGATGGATGAATTCCAATGTGCGCGCATGAAGGCACAACCTGTGGAAAGGATCAGTTTTCGCGCGGTAGTTCTCGTCACCTGCGAGAGGATAATGCCTGTTTGCAAGATGTGCGCGAATCTGATTTTTCTTTCCCGTATCAAGTTCAAGTTCAAAAAGCGTATGGGTAGGTCCGCGCTCGACAACAACAAAATTTGTTCTTGCTTCAACGGTCTTTGCATCGTCATCGGCCCTGTTTTTCACATAGCCAACGTGATGTGCGTTCTGCGCAAGGGGATCATCGATAAGTCCACTGTCCGGCAAAGGATCATGATGGCTTCCGGGATTTTCCGCCACGGCATGATAGATTCTGCCAGTGACCATTTTCTGCCAGGAACCCATGATTTTTTTCTGAATGTATTCGTTGAGGGCAAACATCATTACGCCGCTCGTGTCCCTGTCCAGACGGTGAACGACAAAGGGTCTGTGTGTCGCCGTATATGTACCTTTTTTGCGCATGATTTTTTCAACCACGTCGATGGCTGTCCGTGACTTGCTTCCAGGGTATGGAACCGACAGAAGTCCCGTAGGTTTATTGATCACGACAATATCCTTGTCCTCATAGAGAATCTCAATGCGTTCCTTGCCATAATCACTCTTGTTTTCCCTTTTATATTGCGTGCTTGCCTTTACATGATGGAGTGTTTCTTTCATGAATGGAATTATACATTTTTTTTACATAAGGTGGAAACAAAAAAAGCAGGCTGACAGTTCCATTGCCATCACAGCCGGAACCACCATCCTGCTCTCGTCAGCCTTCAGTTCTTCTGCTAGAAGTTGACTCTGAGTGTTGCACCTGCAGCGCTCTTTGCATCCTTGTCGTAGTTGTAGTAGACCTTGACAGTTGCTCTCTTTCCGGCTGTAAACTTGATTGAAGGTGTCACATCGTATGTCGTTTCAGATTCACCGTTCTTTTCGATCATCTTGATGCCAACTTCAAATTCCGGAGTGATGGAATTTGTGATCGCATAAGACATGTGAGGATAGAATTCAATCGACTTGTTGTCCTTCACGATGATCTGATGGCAGTAAACACCAGTTTCCAAAGAAAGACCAAGTCCCTTGAAATTGTAGTTCAACAATTCCCATGCTTCTGTATATGTTGTCTTTGCACCGCTCTTGTCTGTCTTTCCGGAAATTTCATCCTTGAGGAATTTTGCCTCAATGTTGAACTTAAGGTTTGGAACAGCCTTGAGACCAAAGAATCCATATGCCTCACCTGCAAGGTTGTATCCTCCGGCAATCGTGAAAAGTTCATGCTTGTACTTTGCGCTTACAGTAAGAACCTTTTCGTTAAGCTTGAATGATCCGACAGCTGCCTTTCCATCCTTGACTTCATCATCACCTTCAGCATATTTTTCTGCCCTGTATGTGCTTGCGCCGACGCCAAGGAAAAGTCCGTCAACAGGAACAAATACTGCACGGACACCGTATCCTCCGATGGCCTGGTATTCATATCTTGCTTCCGAGTGTGTATAGAAGTCCATGAGCTTACCGGCTTCAGCAATGATCTTTCCATCCATGAATTTTGCATATCCCATAATGTACTTGAGATTGCCCTGTGTGAACCATGTTTCCTTGTCTGCTGATTCAACTCCAAATCCGTCACACTGATAGCGGAATCTGAATCCATAATCTTCTTCAGTATAATCCACGTTAAGTCTTGCACGTGACTTTCCGTTTCCGTAGTACTGACCATCCTTGTAAACCTTTGTTTCTGTATCTTTTGCATCAAAGTTTCCTTCAACACCAGTACGGAAATATCCGTTCACATCCCAACCTTCTGCAAATGACATTGCCATTGCTGCAAATGCAAGTCCTGCAGCCAAAATACTCTTCTTCATATAAACTCCTGTCATTGTTCCTTTTTCTACGGAACTCTTTCCATGCGGCAGCTTTTATCTGTACCTGCCGATATCATGAATGTATCTATAACTAAATATTAATGCAACTCATATCAATTTTCCATTATTCCATATCAAAATTAGACAACACATGGAAAGGATGTTATACTATCTGTATTATCATGAGTTTTTGAGGTAATTAATGGATTTGCTTTTAAATGATGTTGAAATTCCTGAAGGAACAATCGAAATTACGGAAGATACTTTTCACAACCACCGTCTGGTTTCATCTGTAAAAATTCCCGAAAGTGTTCTGGTCATCCGTGAACGAGCTTTTGCAGACTGCGTGAACCTTAAGAGCATTGAGCTTCCTGCAGGTCTCATGGCAATTGCAAAAGGAGCTTTCTACAATTGCGCAAATCTTGAATCTGTAAATATCCCTGAAGGTATCTCCACAATTGAAGAAGGCGTTTTTGAAGACTGCGCAGGACTTGAATCCATCATTCTGCCGGAAAATGTCACAGCCATAAAGGATAAGGCTTTCGCCCGCTGTACAGGCATCAAGAACCTGGTTCTTCCTGACAATCTGATTTCATGCTCAAAGACAGCATTCCCAAACAGCCGCAAGTATCTCCCGATCAACAAGAATTACAAATACGAAAACGGAATGATGATAAACACGGCAAACAGCATGCTTCTTTTCTATGATGGAGAAGCCAAGGAAGTTACAACTCCAGAGGGAATCAAGGGCATTGCCTTCCGTGCATTCAACGGATCAGGCATAACTAAAGTCCGTGTCAGTGAAGGTGTCACAAGCATCAGCGACGAAGCTTTCATTGACTGCGGAGACAATCCGGTTGTCATTCTCCCTGAATCGGTAGACTACATCGACAACAGCGCCTTTGACACCAAGACAAAGGTGTTCTGCCACAAGGGTTCCTACGCAGAAAACTGGTGCCGCAACAATCCTGACTTCAACCAGATTGCTGATGAATGCATGTAAACATGCGTATCAGATTGCTGAATCCTTAATCCAGGCCGTCACTTTTCCGTGGCGGTTTTTTTTTCACAAAATTTAAAAGCCCCCGATTTCTCGGGAGCTTCCGTATGTATCGCAAAAAAAAATCAGCAAATTTTAGAAATGAACAGTAACACCGATTGAAGGCATGACATAGATAGAACCCGGTTTGACGGCAAACTTGTTGTCTTCCTTTATGTCAGTATCCATGTCCTTCACTTCGTTGTTTCCGGCACCAAAAATACCTGCCATTCCAAGAACATTGAATCCAATTCCGATTCTGTCACTGAGGTTTGCAATCAAGGCAAGATCAATGCCTGCAGAGAATTCCACAGCATCAACAATATTTCTGATTCCGTTGTGCTCCATCTCATAACCGAAACAATCAGCACCAATTCCTGCAGCAGCCACAAACTTGATCTTTTCATTGTTCACAGGAGCATAGCCCAGACCTGCAAAAGTGCTGAAAAACCCTCCAAACTCAGTGCCGGAAGGAAAATCATCAGAAAGATAGCCGCCAACAGTTCCGTTGAGAACGAGTGAAAGATTTGTCTCCTTTTCAATTGTCACATACTCTGTAAACAATCCACCGCCCTGGGAATTGAGATTCTTTTTTTCTCCGCCGATTTCAACTTTATGACGTGCGAGTGGAATACCTATTCCCGCCATGACGATTTTGTCCCAGCTTTTTGCTGATTCTTCCGCCATGACAGCAGAAACCATGATCAGTGAGACAACTGAAGCAACAAGATTCTTCTTTGAAAATTTCATATGTAATTTCCCCTATGTATTAAAAACTTAATATTGCCATCATGCAAATCTTTCTGATATGCTGACACTATAATCAAATCTCCCTAAAGCATGGTGCCGAATGGAAAAAAAATCCAGTTAATGGGAAAATTTGTCATGAAGACATCAGACAAACCATAATTGAACAAAACCACGCAATTAATTAAACTGTGGCATATATTTTTTTGAGGTAGACTATGCTTTTTTCACCGGTAGAAATCGAAGAAACTGTAAATATGTTCATGCGCCACAAGCTTGACGTGCGCTGCGTTACTATGGGTATTTCCCTTCTTGACTGCGCAGACAGTGACATGAAGCGTTCCTGCGACAAGATCTACGACAAGATCATGCACAAAGCCGCAAACCTTGTAAAAGTCGGCCAGGACATTGAAAAGGAATACGGTGTTCCTATCATCAACAAGCGCATTTCCGTAACACCTATCGCCCTTGTTGCCGGTGCAAGCGGTGCAAAGTCATATGTTGACTACTGCAAGACTCTCGACAAGTGTGCCAAGGAACTTGGAGTAAACTTCCTCGGCGGATTCTCTGCCCTTGTTCCAAAGGGAATCACTCCTGCTGACAGGATCCTCATGGAATCAATCCCGGAGGCCCTTGCTTCTACAAGCTATGTTTGTTCCAGCGTAAATGTCGGTTCTACAAAAAGCGGAATCAACATGGACGCAGTAAAGATCATGGGTGAAGTAATCAAGCAGACTGCTGAAGTTACAAAAGACTGCGAATGCAACGGATGTGCAAAGCTTGTAATCTTCTGCAACGCTCCTGAAGACAATCCGTTCATGGCAGGAGCTTTCCATGGACCAGGAGAAGCAGACAGCGTAATCAACGTCGGTGTTTCAGGTCCTGGTGTCATCCTCGCAGCCGCACGCGAATTCAAGGGTCGTCCACTCAATGAACTTGCAGACGGAATCAAGAAGATGGCCTTCAAGATCACACGCATGGGTCAGATGGTAGGTTCGGAAGCCGCACGTCGTCTTGGCGTCAACTTCGGCATCCTTGACCTTTCACTTGCACCAACACCGGCTGTCGGCGATTCAGTTGCACGCATCATCGAAGAAATGGGCATCGAAGGTTGTGGCGGTCCAGGAACAACAGCTGCCCTTGCAATGCTCACAGACATGGTCAAGAAAGGCGGCGTAATGGCATCTACAAACGTCGGAGGACTTTCCGGCGCATTCATCCCTGTTTCTGAAGACGAAGGAATGATCAATGCTGTCAAGACCGGTTCAATCTGCCTTGAAAAACTTGAGGCGATGACTACAGTTTGTTCTGTAGGTCTCGACATGATCGCAATTCCAGGCGATACACCTGCAACAACAATTTCCGGAATCATGGCTGATGAATTTGCCATCGGTATGGTAAACAGCAAGACAACAGCTGTACGCATCATCCCTGCTCCTGGAAAGAAAGAAGGCGACTGGGTTGAATTCGGCGGCCTCCTTGGCGGTATGCCATGCATGAAGGTAAGCAAATTCGGCTGCGCTGATTTCATCAACCGCGGCGGCAGGATACCAGCACCTATCCACAGTTTCAGAAACTAGTTAAATCTAACAAAGATAATGAAAATGGGCTGTCCTAAAACAGCCCATTTTTTATTCAAACCATTTTGCAACAAAGGCATCAATCCGGCCATAGTAAAGTTCCGGATCAACAAAACCGGCCATTGCATGTTCCGCATTCTTTATCACAAGAATTTCCTTTTCACCTTTCTTTGCTTCATAGTTTTTCTCAAGCATGCTGAACGGAACATAATCATCCGCATCTCCATGAATGAAAAGCATTGGAATCTGAGCCTTTGCAAGAGCCCTTATGCTGGATCCATCCTTGAAAGAATAACCGTTTTTTACTTTGCACAGCATCGATGCCAAGTCAAGGATCGGATGTGCAGGCAGATGGAATTCATATTTAAGCCTGTACTCAAACTGATCCCATACAGAAGAATATCCGCAGTCCTCGATGGCGGCCATAACATTTGGCGGCAGGTCTTCTCCGCTTGTCATCATTACCGTAGCGCCACCCATGGAAATTCCAAAAAGCAGTATTCTTGCCTCAGGATCCAACTCTACGATTTTTCTGCACCATGAGGCCATGTCACGGCATGCAAAGGTTCCCATATCCACATAGCTACCTTCACTCCATCCATGTCCCCTCTGTCCAGGCATGATCACATTCCATCCATTATCCAGAAAGTGAACCGCATTTGGAGCAAGATCCCTGGGTTCCGACCTGTAGCCGTGAATTACAAGCGCATAGTCATGACCTGAGTTTTCAACTGGTCGTGCAAAAAGAGCCTTAAGCTCAAGGCCGTCGAAACTTTTCATCGTTATCACGGTTGAATGTTTTTTCAGCTTTGGATATGCGATGGCACGTTCCTGTTCAGCAAGGATGTGCTGCGGATCATCTTTCTTTTTGATTTCCTCAACTTTTTCCGAGATGGAAAAATTTTTACTCTCATAGCAGAGGGTTCCGTCTTCAGGTGCGACTGCATAATCAACAAGATATAGGGCACCGCCAAAAACTGCCACAAACAAGGCAGCTGCAATACTTCCGCAAATAATGAACGCTTTCTTCATTTTCATGGCTTCATGTTATTTCATAATGAAATTTTATTCAATTTTGCACAGGATACTTTCCGTCTTCCGCTGAACTGCCTTTTTCCATACATAGTTTTTCTCAAGAATCCTGTATCATTGCTGTTGACAGTGAATGGGTTTCTTCTTTAAAACTAAATGAACAGGAATCAACATTTTCGAGGTAAAATCATGGCAATGGACACACCACAGATCGACAAAGACGGAAACGGCATCCTTTTTTACGGGGATGCTAAAGTTAATTTTGTAAAAGATATTGAAGGACAGCCTAACGTTTTCCTTATGGAAGTTCAGACACAGCTTGAACGCGACACGCAGGTTGGTCCAAAACCCGGCCAGTTCTACATGATCAGGGGAAAATGCAGCAATGTTACTTTTGGCCGCCCGATCAGCGTTTACCATGCGGAACGTGACGGCAACACGCTCAAAGTTCAGTTTATGATTCTTGAAAAAGGAGAAGGTACAAAACAGATGCGTTCTCTTATTCCCGGCGACATGCTTTCAATGAACGGACCTCTTGGAAATACCTTCGAAGAGTTTGCAGATCCACAAACTAACGATAGTATGGCAATTATCGGAGGCGGAATTGGTGTTGCTCCCGTTGCAAATTTTGCTTCAAGCCTGTCGAAGGGCAGTTATGATTTTTATGCCAGCTTCAAGAGCGGAACCTATGGCCTTGAACATGTGAAGGCCAGAAATCTTGTGATCACAACAGATGATGGATCAGCCGGAATTCACGGAATGCTGAGCGTCGCATTCACAAAGGATACAATCACACAAAAAGGGTACAGATCGGTTTTCGCCTGTGGTCCAACACCTATGCTTGCCTACGTCCAATCTGTCTGCCAGGAAGCAGGAATCAAATGCTATCTGAGCCTTGAAAAGAAAATGCTCTGCGGCGTAGGTGCATGTCTTGGCTGTACAATCAATACAAAAGCCGGAAACCGTCGTGTCTGCAAGGACGGACCAATTTTTGACGGTGACATTCTGGAATTTCCAAAACCAGCCACTAGAAAAAATGTGTCACCGTTAAAGGATACAGAAGTTGATCTGTCTGTAACCATTGCAGGTGTTGAATTCAAGAACCCAGTTATCGCAGCCAGCGGAACCTTTGGTTTTGCCCAGAACTATCGAGGTTTCTTTGATGTTGAAAAACTTGGTGGTGTCAGCAGCAAAGGCTTGACCCTTGAACCAAAGCCGGGAAACAATGGCGAGCGTATCATCGAAATCACTGGTGGTGACATCAATTCCATCGGCCTTGAAAATCCAGGCGTTCCAAGTTTCATCGAGCACGAGCTTCCAGAAATGCTCAGACTGAATACTGTCACCATGGCAAATCTTGCAGGACACAGTCTTGAAAGCTATGTAAAGGGTGCAGAACTTCTCGACAAGACATCTGTACCCATGATTGAACTCAACATCAGCTGTCCTAATGTAAAGGCAGGAGGAATGGCCTGGGGAATGGAGCCAGATTGTGCCTTCGAATGTGTCAGTGCCGTCAGAAAGGCCACAAAAAAACCTCTCATTGTCAAACTGTCACCTAATGCACCGGATCTTGTCGGTGTTGCCATGGCATGTATAAAAGCAGGGGCAGATGCCTTGAGCCTCATCAATACGATCCAGGCAGTTGCCATCGACATTGAAAAAGGCCGTCCGTACTTTGACAACATTAAGGCCGGAATGTGTGGGCCTGCAGTAAAGCCTATAGCATTGAGGATGGTTTACGATGTCTGTGGTGCCGTAAAAAAACTTCCAGAAAATGAACAGGTTCCGGTCATAGGACTTGGCGGAATTTCAAAGTGGCAGGATGCAGTAGAATTCATCATGGCAGGTGCCAGCGCAATTCAGGTTGGAAGCGCTACTTTCGCAAATCCAAATGCAATGGTAGAAATCGTGGATGGCCTTAAAAAATTCATGGCTTCCCACGGCTATAAAACAGTCGAAGACTTCAAGGGAATTGCCCTTTAAAAATAACGGGCTGCCCTGGAAAGCAATTCCTGTGGCAGCCCGACTGGTCTTGGCTTGATTCCATTATTCACGCCATTTCTCGTCTTCCTCATCTTCAAGAACAGATGATGGAAGAACGGTTTTCTTTTCCTCTTCCTGGGAAGCAGAAACGACAGCTTTTTTTACCGGTCTGCCTCCGCCATATCGTTCATCAAGCTTGTACTTCTTGATGATCTTCATTGAAATCTTCGAATAGGCAATGAAGCTCACTACAAGACCACAGGTGAAACTTCCGAACAATGCTGTTCCGTATGTCTCAGGCTGGGCATGAAAACCAAATTTCAATACGGCAAAAGAAATGCCGACAAAAACAGCTACAACCACAGCTGTAAACAATATGTTTGCAAGACTCGAAACAAGAACATAAACTAGAGCAAATGTTTTCCTTGTCATTTTGAACCACCTTTTTTTGCTTTTTTTGAATCTTCAACAATCTGGAGAATAAAAGTAATCATGAAAATCACCCCGCAGACAACTACGGCACTGTCCGCCACATTGAAGGTAGGCCATCTTTCCATTCCGAAAATTCCCCAGAAATAGCAGTCGATGAAGTCTACAACTCCTTCCGGACGGAAAAATCTGTCAATGAGATTACCGATTCCGCCACCAAGAATTCCGCAGATCGACCATCTCTGAAGTTTTGTGAATTCGTTGTTCAGGAAATAGATCACATAAACTGCAATTATTATCAAAAGAGGCATCAGCGCAAAAAGAAGTCCCCTGGCATTCTGGGAAAGAGTTGAACCCATGCTGAAGGCTATGGCATTGTTCCTTACATGAATCAGACGGACATATTTACCTAGAATCTCAATGATACCGTCATCTGTCCACAGCGTCAGACGAGGAATATACTTGACGACAAGACATTTCGTCAGCTGGTCCAGGATTATGACTGCCACGGAAAGGATCAGCGGCAGAACCTTGTTTCTTGAATTTTCTTTCATAGTCAGAAGTATAACATAAAACAGAAAAAAATTCACAATCCTGCAATGTTCAGTTTTCCGCACTTCAGCAACAGGAAATTTTTCAATATACTGTGGACATGAAATGGATCATCGCTTCGGACCTCCATGGTTCCGCCTATTACTGCCAGAAACTCATTGAAAAATTCCGTATGGAAAAAGCCGACAGAATACTTCTTCTGGGGGACATACTTTATCACGGACCAAGGAATGAGCTTCCCAAAAACTACAATCCAAAGGAAGTCATTGCAATGCTCAACGGAATTTCTGACAGGCTTCTCTGTGTCCGTGGAAACTGCGACGCGGAAGTTGACCAGATGGTCCTTGATTTCCCTATCATGGCAGACTATGCGGTTCTGGATTTCGGAAGCCGTGCGATCTATGCAACCCATGGACATATATACAACGAGACCAATCCACTGAAATTCGCAAAGGGCAGCATCATGATCTGCGGACATTTTCATGTTCCGGCTATAAAGGAAATGGATGGATTTACCTGCCTCAACGACGGATCTCTTTCTCTGCCAAAGGAAAATTCATTCCACAGCTGCATGACCTTTGACGGAAAAACCTTCATCTGGTACGACATTGAGACGGGGGAAAAAAAGATGGAGTATTCAATTTAGCCCGCAATCCAGAAGATCAGATTATTGCCCCTGAACAATCTGGCGGCTTATGAAATCTGTCACTTCCATCGCAAGATGACTTGAAATATAACCGCTTCGGTCAATCTCAAGCCCTAAAAACTTGGCAAGAACAGGGTCGGTATTTTCAACCGGACCAAAACCTTTTGCAAGATGGTCATCAAGAAAAGCCAGATCAAAGGTTCCGTTTATCTTGCCCTGATTCCAGTTGCACACGCTTTTCATCACTTCAAGATTGTCTTCATCCGATAGAAGAAAAACCGTATCATTGGAAGAGAATTCCGCAAGCCCAAGCAGATGATTGTATTCCTGGACAAGTACATTTATGTTGTTCTTCAATATCTTTCCATATCTTTCTCTGTCCTGGATTTTCGTCACCAGGCAAGCATGCCGCCTCATGAACCTCAAGTCAAAAAAAGGATTGAAGTAGTTGCCGTCATCTGTCCAGAAATCACCTGCATATACAGAATATCCGTTTTTTGCCAGTTTCTGCAGAAGGATTCTGTATATTTCCACCGAAGCGGTTTTAGGCGGAACAAAAAGCACCACCGTTCTTCCGGCAGGATTCTTCTGTTCCGGCTCAAAATTCCATATCTTTACCGTATTTCTCTGGAAGGGTCTGTCTATCTCCTTTATGCCTGAGTGAAAGGAACCGGTACAATTCTTCACATTTTCAACAACGCCCATTTTTTTTCCGTCTGTCACTGCAGGGATGAACATGAAGACACCGACAAAACAAACCACGCAGAGGACGGCATTTACGCAGCTTATGAAAACAAGTTTCAGATCATAACGGTCGATCACAACGTCAGAAGCAAGCCTCAAGACGGATCGGAAATTCCAGATGGAAGCCCACAAAGCAAGCAGAAAGATGATGAATTCCCTTAGAGAAAATCCGAAGACGCCGATGCTGAACAACGAGAAGATCATTCCCACAAGCGGAACCACTGAAAGCGAATCTTTTTTTGTATGGCTGATGAATAGAAATCTTGTGCTGCCTAATAAAACCAATGCAAGAACCAGAAGTTCCGCCTGTATCTGTTTTGTCATGCCATACATTTTATCTTGAAAAAGAAAAAAAGCAACACTATAATAGCAAAATAGACATTTTAGAGAATTATGGCACAGATAAAAAGAATCAAAGTCGATCAGGAAAAAGTTAATCTCGCAATTCAGACAGGCATTCCATTGACTGTGACCACCTACACTCTTCCACCAGAGATGGAAGGATACATCGTCGACATTCTTTCAGTTTTTCTGAAACAGCTGAACATGGACAACCTCTTTGAAGGACTTTCCTACAGCGTCAAGGAACTTGTCAACAACGCGAAAAAAGCAAACACAAAACGCATATACTTTGCGCTTAAAAATCTTGATCTCAACAACAGGGATGACTACGCCAAGGGAATGGAAAATTTCAAGATGGATACCATCAACAACATCCATTATTACCTTGACGAACAGCGCAAACAGGGATACTTCATCAAGATCATTTTCCAGATGCGCAACAACAAGATCAAGATTGAGATCCGCAACCGGGCGGAACTTACTGTACATGAATACAAGAGAATCCACGATAAGATTACCCGTGCCCAGATATATTCTTCCGTTGAAGAAGGATTAACCCATCTTCTTGATGAATCGGAAGGAGCTGGTCTTGGCCTTGTGATCATGATCCTCATCCTTAGAAAATTCGGACTTAATGAAGACAACTATCAGATACTCAGTGAAAACGGTGAAACAATAAACAGAATCATCATTCCGCTTTCACAGTCAATGACTGAAAATATTTCAGGAATCACAAAGGAATTCGCAAAGCAGATCGAAGGTCTTCCTGACTTCCCTGAAAACATCAGACAGATCAATAACCTTATAAATTCACCTACAAGCAAAATGAGCGACATCGCCATGAAAATTTCAAATGATGTATCCCTCACAGGTGAACTTTTAAAGATGGTCAATTCCGCCGCCTACATGCTTCCACATCCGTGCCATAGCATTGAGGATGCCGTCAAATATGCAGGTCTTCGCGGAATCAAGAATCTTCTGTTCTCAATCGGTTCCATGGAAAATCTTGTTGCAAATTCTTCTGATACCAGCAAGAAGCTCTGGGACCACAGTTACCAGGTTGGATTCTATGCCTACAATCTTGCCCGCAATCTCAGCAGAAAAAATAAATCCGATGTTGATGACAGTTATGTCTGTGGCCTGCTCCACGACATGGGAAAGATTGTTTTTGCAAACACAAGGCCAGAAACCATAGCAAAGATGGATGAAATATGCTCAAGGAAGGGCTTCTCAAAGCAGATTTTCGAAAGTCTTGTGGCAGGATGCAATCACGGAGAAATAGGTGCCCTTATCGCTAAAAAGTGGAATTTTCCTCAGGTCATTGTCGACGTTCTCAGATACCACCACAACCCGGAAAGCGCACCAGAAGAATCAAGGCAGCTTGCAAAAATAATCTACCTGGCTGACATGATGACCCATTACGAGGATGGTCGTGTCGACTACCAGCAGATTGATCCGGAAATCCTATCATCCCTGGATATCACGTCGGAAGAACAGTTCCAAACCATTTCGGAAAGACTGTTTTCATCCTTCAAACGCTGATTCTCAGCATTCTATTTATTTCTTTTTCTCAGTGCCTCAACCCAGGACTGCATCAGAATTCCAAAGGCGACCCCTACATTCAAGCTTGCCTTTAGTCCGGTCATTGGAATGGTGACACGTCCATAGGAGGCTCTTTTCAAGGCTTCAGGGCTCACACCAAGTTCTTCAGAGCCTATGATCACTATTCCTTCATCTGGAAATTCGAATTCGCTGATCGGAGTTCCGCCTGTCTCAAGAACAAAAACAGGCTTGTCTTCTGGAAGTTCATCAAGGGAACATCTTGTATATCCCAAGGTCTCAATGCAACCCATTCCACTTCTCACTGCCTTGCTCTGGGACGGATCGGTGCAGTTTGGAGAAATATAGACACTCTCACATCCCATGGCTTCCGCCGTTCTGAAAATGGAACCGATGTTGAAAGGACTTCTTATATCTTCCGCATAGACACTTACACCCTTAAAGAAATTCCTTTTCTCAACCGTAAGTCTGTCGTTGCTGTGGGGAGCGATCACAAGATCCCATTCTGCCGGGAAAGTTCCGATGAGAGCAAGAAGTGAATTACGTGCAAAATTGCAGACACGACGTTCGTCAAAAGGCTTCATATCCAGAAGTTTTTTCAACTCTGCGGCTGTCTCTGATGCAAGCTGAGGATCCTCCAGGACAATGCAGGCTACAGTTTTTGTATACTCTTCTCTTGTCATGCGCGTAAAATTGTATTCCATTCCCGGTTCAGGAATTCCAGCAATGTCACGCTCAAGTTCTCCAAAGGTAAGGGCAAGTTTGCGCCTTTTCTGTCCAGGCTGCAGTTGATACAGTTTGTTTGGATCTATCACTTTTGATTTTCCCCAGGCTGCAGATTTTAGTATGCTTTCTTGATGATCTCAAACAGATCGTCCGTTGTCATTGAACGCTGAAGGTTGTTGATGAGATCAAGTTCACCGGCATCTTCCGCTGCAAGGGCAAGCTGTTCTATTGAGAGGGAAAGATCCTTCAGGCGAGCCGGAATGTTGACTTTCGCGATTTTCTGTCGCACATATTCCGCAAGTGAAGCACTGGCTTCCGCGGTATTGGCATCCATTTCACAGGCCCTGAGAAGCTTTGCAAGATATGCAAGTTTTTCCGCCTTGAATGTTGCCGCATCTTCAATCATGTAAGGCAGGAGAATCGCCGTTGTCAGTGAACGGGAAATTTTATAACGCGAATTGATTGCTATGGAAAGAAGATTTGTCGCACCAAAAGAGCTTGATGCAGCTCCCAGGGAAGCCATGCAACCTCCCTGGGCAAGAAGAACTTCCTGCGGTGTCGTTATTGAAAGTGACGGAGCTCCATCAAGAGCATAGCTTAAAAGCTGGACACTTTTCTCAATGATCATGTCGCTGAAGAATGTGGCCTTCTGGCTCAGGTAACCTTCCACAGCGAAGGCAAGTGCTTCCACAGCCATTATCTCAACCTGTTTTTCTGTAAGGGCAATCTGCAGATTAGGATCCCAGACAACAAGACGGCAAAGTCCATTCTGTGTTTTTATGAGTTTTACTTTTGAGGAACGTGAATCGGTGATCATGGTTCTGTCCGTAAAAATAAAACTGTCACGGTTTGTCGTAGGCACACAGATCAATGGAAGCATTTTCTTTCCAGGAACAAGCTGGTCATCGATGAAGTCATATACACCGCAGGTTTCGTAATAGAGAGCACAGACAGCCTTTGCCAGAGAAAGCACCCTTCCACCTCCAACGGCAATGATTCCGTGGACCTTGGCATTCTGTGCCAGATTCAAGGCCTGGGCAAGGGTTTCTGTGTCAGCAGTATTCGGAACTTCATCAAATACGAAATAGTCAACGTTTTTTTCCTTGAGGGAACCAAGAACCTTGTCAGAGGTTCCCGATTCTTTCAAAACAGGATCGATGATGACCATGAAGTTGCTACCCCATTCAAGCACGTATTGTCCAAGACGGTTTGCAGTATATGAACCAAGCACAATATTCGGTGAAATTTTGAAAATGAAATCTGCCATTATAATAATCCTTACGGAAGCCGCCAGAACTCCGGTTCTGGAGATTCCTAGAAATGAATTGCAAAAAAAAAGAGCGGAAAAGTAATTCCGCCCTTATTTATCCCCTTTAAACGACTACGGAATTTATTACAGTCCGTATGCGCTAAGAATCTGATCCGCTGTAGCAGCTATCGTTGCTTCATTGAGGTAATTTGGATCCTGAATCTTAAGCTTAATCTTTTCCACCAAGTCCTGACGAATATCCGGAGTCTCATCAGACACCTGTTTCATGAACATAGCTTCAGCCATTGCCTTTGCCTCGTCAGAAACGCTGATTTCATCAGATGCCCTCTGTGAATTTGCAACATTGTTTGAACGCTTTGTGTTCTGCAAGTTGTTCACAGGTGATACATAATTAACTTTGTCTATCATCATACTAAGCCTCGCTTATATTATCGGAAGATTCTTCTGAAAGTTTAGCATTTTTATTACCAGAAATAAAAACCGCAAACTCTCCCTGGACCTTGGCCCTGGAACTGTAATCTTCAAGAACCTCTCTGGCGGTTCCATCCGTTATCTCCTCATGAAGCTTTGTCAGCTCACGACCAATAACAACTCTTCTCCCTTCCTCTATATCGGCAATATCTGTCAAAAGTTTAACAATTCTGAAGGGACTTTCATAAAGAATTATGGCATCTCCTGTTGCCATAAGTTCCCTCAGGCGGCTCCTTCTCCGCCCCGGTTTTGGAGACAGAAACCCTTCGAAAATAAGAGTTTTTCCACCAGCACCTGCCACACTTGCAAGAGATGCAAAGGCGCTTGCTCCAGGAATAGGAACAACCTTATGTCCTGCTTTTCTTGCAAGTCCCGCCAGAACTGCCCCAGGGTCACTTATTCCCGGAGTACCTGCATCGCTGGCATAGGCGACCGTCTGTCCCTCATCAAGAAGCTTGATGATTTTTTCAGACGCAAACTGTTCATTCTGGGAACGGCAGCTTATCAGAGGCTTTCTTATCTCAAAATGAGTCAGCAGCTGAAGCGTATGCCGGGTGTCTTCCGCGGCAATCACATCAACTGTCTTGAAAGTCTCAAGAGCTCTGAAAGTCATATCGCCCAGATTTCCGATTGGCGTTGCTACAATATACAATTCTGACACAAGTATAGTATACATCCAAGGGCTTTTTTTTGCAACTTTACTGCTAAAAATCACCTCCCCAGACTCCGATAATCTGAAAGTACCTTTATTTTTTTGGAGTTTATGCAATGACTAAAAAGGAACGTATTGTTGCTATATTCACAGGCATCTCTTTGTTTTTAACGGCAGCATTGTTTTCCATTTCGCTTCTTCTCGGAATACTTGATTTTGGAACTTCTTCCGGCAAAAACTTTCTGACGGTCCTGGGTCAGATGCTGGTTTCAGTCTATGGAATCTGTTCCATCCTCATACCGGCATTCTTTTTTGTAGCCGGTGCCTTCTGCCTCAGTGCCAGATGGTCAATACAGCGAGCATTCATTCTCCTTGTAAGCATAATTCCTTTTTTCACCATGGTCGTATCGGAACGTATATGCGTCGCCATTTCCGATCAGGACACAAGCCCTCTTGCATTTGTAAAAATTTCAACACTCGTCGTAATTTCTCTTCTGCTCGTAGCACTGGAATATCTTCTTGCAGTGAACCTTGCCTCCTACATTGAACATAGGATCAATGGAACTAAAGTTCCAAGAACTAAAGTTCCAAGAACTAAAGTTCCAAGAACTAAAGATCCAGAAACTGAAATGGCAGAAGTAAAAGTTCCGGCTCAGAAAAAATCCGCACCGCTTCCCAAAAAATCAGAACCGGTAGCTGAAGAAATTACTGAACCGGTTGAACTCAATGACGTGGAAGAAGAAATTTCCGAAACGGAAGATCAGGTGTCTGCAGATACAGACCAAGCCGAAACAGAACGAAAACTAAGAAACTTAAAATCTTTTGCCTTCCTAAAGACAAGACCTTCTCATCTGAAAGATCTTTTTGTAAACAAGATTTCATTTGCAGGGAAAAGAAAACCAAAAGAGATTGATATTGAAAGCATTGATTCCGGAATAGAACTTGAAGAAAATGATGTTACGGAAAACGCTGCTTCAGAAAACATTGAAATCCAGAAAACAATCTCCACACCTTCAGAAACAGCAGCTGAACCAGAAATTCCTGAAACTCCAAAAAGAAAACTTTCCTTCAACTGGTCTCTTGATGATAAAGGCAATGTAAAAGGAAAAGCTTCTGAGGAAAATTCAATTTCAGCTGAAGAAGAAACAGAAGAGGACGCTGACGAAGAAATAGCCATAGAAGATGAAATCACAATTGAAAGTGCTGAAGACAATGAAATTGCTGTTCCGGGTGATGCTGAAGGTTCTCAGGAATCAATCGATGTTTCTGTTTTTGATGATGATCTGAATGATGATGTTGATGTAATTGATCAGTTCGAGCGTGAATCCCAGAGCCTTACAGCAGACATCGACTCATATGATGCAGATGCTTCAACAGATAATGAAATCCAATATGACATTGCTTTTGAAGATGAAACAGCATCTTCTGAAGAAAATGATTCTGCCGAAGATGATTTTTCATTTCTTGAAGATCCGGAATTCAACATCGATGAAAATGATGAACCTGTGGAATCTGAAGAAAATGAGGAAACCATCGACGATTCATTCATGCAGGATCAGATAATTTCCGGAATAGAAAATTCCGCAGAGGAAAATTTCCAAGCTGATAAGGATGATGACGAACCTGAAGTCCAGAATGATTTTTCCGATGACGCAATTTCATTTGAAGATGATGAACATCCGGATGATACAGGCATTCAGGATGAGCCAATAGAGGAACTTCAGATCCAAAAGGACAGAACCGCTCAGTTTAATCCAGACACGACTGCCCTTGGTGACATATTTACTCAAATGGAAAACGATGCAAGACAAAAAGTCGAATTTGAGGCCAATGAAAATGTAGATCCTCTTGCACCTGCAGTTGTCGACAGCAATGGCAATCCAATAAAAACCGCAGTCACTGTTTCTTCCGACGGAACTACAAAGGCCGCTGTTGTTGTTCCGCCTAAAAAGAAAAAGAAAATGGGCGCATACAAAATCGACACAGACCTTCTTACTGCATATGCGGAAAATGAATACTGGATCATCGACGAAGAAACAAAACAGGCTTCTCTCAACCTTCAGGAAACCCTAAAGGAATTCAGCATACAGGCAGAAGTCATCGGAATCCGCAAGGGACCTGTCGTAACAATGTTTGAAATCCTCCCGGCTCCTGGTGTCAAACTCTCTAAGATCGTTGGACTTGCCGACAACATCGCACTTCGTCTTGCGGCCCAGTCTGTACGTATCGTAGCACCAATTCCAGGTAAACGTGCCGTAGGTATTGAAATCCCTAACACAAACAGAGCCATCGTTTCTTTCCGTGAATGTATCGAACAGAATCGTCCTGAATGGAAGAAAATGTCTGTCCCTGTAATCCTTGGAAAGGACATTGAAGGCGAAACCCAGATCATGGATCTTGTAAAGACTCCTCACCTTCTTATCGCAGGATCCACTGGTGCAGGTAAATCTGTCTGCGTCAACAGCATGATCCTTTCAATTCTTTACAAACGCAGTCCAAGCGATGTAAAGATGATTTTGATAGACCCAAAGGTTGTTGAGCTCAAACTTTACAATCATATTCCGCATCTGCTTACTCCTGTCATCACGGAATCAAAGAAAGCAATGCAGGCCCTTCAGTATTGTCTCTGTGAAATGGAACGTCGCTATGCAGTTCTTGACAGCATGGGTTGCCGCGACATTTCAAGCTACAACCGCAAAATCGTTGAACAGCACATAGCTACAGAAAAGATTCCATATCTCATCGTCATCATCGATGAATTTGCCGACCTTATGGCAACAACTGGAAAGCAGCTTGAAGGTGTTGTAGCACGTCTTTGTGCCATGTCGCGCGCCGTCGGCATCCATCTTGTTCTTGCGACACAGCGTCCATCAGTTGACGTCATCACGGGACTCATCAAAGCTAATATTCCAAGCCGTGTTGCATTCATGGTTGCAGCAAAGACAGACAGCCGCATCATCATTGATCAGGTAGGTGCTGAAAAACTTCTTGGCAAGGGTGACATGCTTTATGCAAGCGCAACCGATCCTTTCCCTGTGCGCATACAGGGTGCTTTTGTTTCCGACCAGGAAGTGGAAAATGTTGTTGAAGCCGTAAAGGAATGGGGAGAACCTGAATACATCGACGATGAGATTTTCGTTGATGATGAAGATGATGAATCAAACGGACAGATGTCTTTATTCAACGATGGGGCTGATGATCCATTATATGACAAGGCTCTCGACATAGTAATTCAGGCAGGCAAAGCAAGTGCCAGCTACATCCAGCGCAGGCTAAGCATCGGTTACAACCGAGCAGCACGACTTGTTGAACTTATGGAAGAACGCGGAATTGTTGGTCCAGCAAACGGATCAAAACCACGTGAAATAATCCATATGCCATAAATAATTGCTCAAATTGAAACAAAGTTTTTTTGCAGTTTCAACAAACTATGATATAATCGGAGGTAGATATGGAAGAAACAAAAAATGAAACAACAATGAACATTTTGACTCAGTTCCAGAATCTCCAGCAGTCTGGTATGCTTTCTTCTGTTGAGAATCTCAAGAGAGAAAACACAGATCTCATCCGTATCGTAAATGACATATCACATCTCATTTCTTTAACTGAAGTTGATTCCATGATCGACTTCCTGTGTTCAAGATTTCTTGAGTATTTTATTCCTGACCGGCTTGTATTTCTTTTTCAACCACCGCGAAAAAAACAAATGAGACAATATGTCTACCGTAGGCTTGAAAAAACAAATGAAGACTTTAACTCCGGTTGTTTTGCTTACTTCAAGGAATACTTCGACAAGATATCCAACCATGAAGAATCTGGTGCTGTTTATTATTATGATGATATAAAAGACAATCTTCCTTCAGAAGCAATTGATGAAGATCTCGTGGAACTCAATCCATATATTGTCATTCCTCTCATCGCCATTGGCGGTACTTACGGTATTGTTTTCATCACAAACAAAATCACGGAATCCGAATATACTGAATCCCAGATTTCCTATATTTCAAGAATTTTTTCCATTCTTTCAATTACCATGCAGAATGGCCTTCACTACGAATCATCAATCACTGATTCAAAGACTGGTCTTTATACAAACGATTTCTTCTTCTCAAGAATTACTGAAGTCATTTCACTTGTAAGGAGATACAACCAGACAGCTGCCGTTTTGATTCTGGACATCGACTTCTTCAAGAAATTCAACGACACTTACGGACATCTCGTTGGTGACAAAGTTCTCGTCTCCATCGCTAAATGCCTAAAAAAAACATTACGTACTGAAGACTGCGTCGCACGTTTTGGTGGTGAAGAATTCTCCATACTTTTAACTCAATGCACTCCTCAGTCTGTTTACAATGTCGCTGAAAGAATCCGAAAAAATATTGAGGCCATGGTATTATACGAAAATGGCCAGCAATTGAAGGTTACTGTTTCAATTGGTGGTGTCATCATAGACAATCACGAAAATCTTGAGCCACATTCACTTTTCAGAAAAGCAGACCAGGCTCTTTATTACTCTAAAAATCACGGTAGAAACCAGAGTACAATATATAAACTTGGGCTTCTTGATCTTGCACGCATGCATAACCGTGATTTTGATTTTCTCGATTGCAATGATGAGTAAATCAGTATTTATTGTATATGAAAAAAGAACGGGGTTCTTCACTCATGAAGAACCCCGTTCTTTTTATCAATAGCCGTCGCTCATGCTGCGGTTGATGTCTCTCTGGAACAGTTCTGCGTAGGCAAGACTTCTTTTCTTAAGTTCTTCCTTAAGCTCCTGTGGAAATGGAAGGTATCTCCAGAATATTGCACGTACTTCCTTATCAAGTTTCTGTGTTCCCATAGATTCCTTTGTCATCCAGAGAATATAATCATCGATGAAGAACTGCTTGATGTCTCCCTTCATCTTATGTTCCTCAAGATACTGATAGTAGTGACCTGTAAGACCTTCACTCATCCAGTCAAAGGATGCCTTTTCCTTTGCAACCTGCCAGCGCAAATCAGCAACAGCAGTAAGACATGCTGTTTTCAAGTCACGAGGATACATCGGAATACAGATTCTTCCACGGCTCGAAAGCCTGTTGTATCTGTCGAAAGGTTCCCAGCAGAAACCAAAGTCTCCGTAGGATGGAACAAGCAGTGTGTATGGAACAATTCTATGAGGAACATTTTTATGGATACGGCAGAAGCACTGTGGATCAATTGATTCGATCCATGCAAGCTCGCGAATTACATTTTCACGGAAACCTGTAAACTTGTCGATACAATGAAAGAATTCTCTTGTAAACACAGGAAACTGATTTCCCTGACGACCACAAGTCATTTTGGCCATCTGCCTGATCGTATTCATTTCGCCGAGAATCTCTTCCTTTCCTACATTTACTTCCTCAACTACTTCAGAAGATTTGGCATTAAGACTTTCCTCAATGTTTTTTGCTTCCTTGAATTCATTAAGATAGTTTGTAAGTTCCTTGTCATTTTTCTGAAGCTGACGGAAAATGTTAATTATATCACTGAACATCTTTCTCTGCAGATCAGTATAGGGGGCCTTGTGTGGCTCCAGTCCCATGAGAGGTTCATGAGTAAACAGATCCTGAATACGATTCATGACCTGTCCTTCAAGTGTCTGACGTTCTGCTTCCTTTGCATTCAAAAGACTTTCAGATGTCTGGATTTTTCCTGAGTTCTTGCTTTTAAGCTGCTGAATTCTCTGCTGTTCGCCAGCACCACCTTTATTGTTTCCTTTAGTCGGTGTTTCATCTGTCGTGGATGTTTTCATATGACCCAATGCGACGGATCTGATCCATTCATCCATATACAAAACCGGCTCATAGGTTGTATTTTTATCAATTGATTTAGCAAACATTTCCTTCTGCTCGACCGTCGCAAGAGAAGGAAGGAGAATTCCAAAGCGCATTGCCATTCTTTTGCAATCTGCAATTCCTGCACTTGCCATCTTTGGTGCAAGAGTTCTTAAAAATTCCCAATAAGCCGTGACTATCTGCTGACGATAGACTGTCTTATCTTTTTTATCCTGACAATTCAAGTATTTTACAAGGAGTGCATGAAGTCTCTGTGAACTCTGACCTTCTCCTGTGAGACATTTTTTATAATAGCATGGATCATCATAATATTTATTCGGCTCATCATTAAAGTATTTTTCTATTGCCCTGAATTCCTTGATATTGAGATCCACTTCCGGAACACAACCAAGCATCTTTGGCTTGCCCATGCTCTCTTTTTTTTCTTCCACGTAATTATTGAAATCTTTATTATTAGATTCACCTATAAATGAAAATAAATTATCTTCAGGAGAAAAAGGAGATGAAGATGATGTGTCAGTACTTCCTTCATCATCAGAAAAAAGTGCTGCAATACTCGGATCAATATCATCATTAAAAGCCATTTAAGTCTCCTTAGGGGAAATATTTTCGCCAATAATTATATCATGGCATTTTAAAACTTGTAAAGAAAACTTCCACAGACCTTGTCTTATAAGGATCCCTTTCCTGAGATATCAATGACAGAATTTCTTATAATGAAATCAGCCGGAACTCTTACACAATCATTTACCGGTATTCCAACAAGACGATTCATCAATATTTCAGCTGATAACTCTCCGATCAATGAACGATTCTGACGAAAAGTTGTCAATGAAGGACTAAAAAATTCTGACGCCTGTTCATCATCAAAACCAATTACGGAAATGTCTTCAGGCATCCTTAAACCTATGGAAGAAAGATATTCCATGGCACCGAAAGCCATATTATCGTTGGCAACAAACAAAGCAGTAAGATCAGGATGTCTTTTATGGAGATTTCTCATGCCTTCATAGCCGACTTTTCTTGTCCAGAAATTGCAGTATTCTGTTTTGCTGTCATCATATTCAATACCATTTTCAACAAGGGCCTGCTTGAAACCATCAAGTCTTTCTTTTGCAGCAAGATTGAAATTTGTGAAAGATCCGGAAATGTATCCTATTTTTCTGTGTCCGTTTTTGATCAGAAATTTTCCAGCCTCATAGCCAGCTTCAAAATTTGCTGTCAATACAGACGGAACTCCTGGAATCAAAAAATTTGTAGAAACACACGGAATATCGGACCCCGCAAGTTCAATTATCTCGTCATCAAATTTCAACGGATTGATTATGATCACAGCATCAACGTTTCTATGGTAACAATGTTCAAGATATGACCTTCTTTTTGCAAGGAGAGATCTGGAAAGGAAGATCAAGTCATATCCGGAATTTTCCATTTCCGTTCTGAACTTGTTCATGATACCACCAAAGAGAGGGTGTTCAAAACCACGCTGCATATCCATATCCTCAAAGATCATCCCTATCATATAGGACTTTTTTGTTGTGAGAGAACGTGCAGCCATGTTAGGTTTATAACCAAGAGCTTCAGCTTGTCTGAGAATTTTTTCCCTTGTCTTTTCACTCAAGCCACCGGTTCCATTGAGGGCCTTTGAAATCGTTGGCGCTGAATAACCGGTCTCTTTAGCTATATCATAAATTGTTACCATATTTAAATCGTTATAGGATTATTTCCTTTTGTAGATGAAGTATTCAAAGTCAGCATAGTTTTCATACTGAACCATGTCAGCACAGTACATTCCGACGAATGCCCCCGTGAATCCCTGTCCACCGTATTCGTCTGAAAGTTTTGTCGCATCAAGCAGTGGTCTCATCTGACGGAAGTTGACACCATCCTGTGACCACCAGAAGAATCCTTTCTTTCCGTCTACTTTGAGTTTGATCCAGACAGGTTTATTTTCTTCAACTGGTATTTCTACTTCACGGATAAAACCTTCCGGCATGATTGTCAGAACATTGATTACCTTTCCAAGTTTGTCATCATGAGTAACAATACAAAGATACTGTGTCTGCTCATCATAGCGGTAAACCATTCCTGCAAAGTGCTGGAAATTTGTAGGATTGAATTCAAGTTTTGTTTCAGCCTCAAACGCAAAGTCTGTCTGACGGCGAGCTACAAGTCCCTGTGTAAATGTAGAAACAGGAGACTGTCCTCCATGAATTCTAAGCCAGCCAGGTCTTTCCTTTGTGCTGAACCTGTCTTCCGTCATTGGAATACGCAGTGTCTTGAAGTCAAGTTTCCAGTCATCATTATTGAATGTATATTTTTCTGCAGGATGAACAGCACCATGTCCAGGAAGGATTTCTCCATCACCTTCTACCTCAATATATTCCGGCGGGAAATTCTGAAGTGATCCATCAGGCTGTGTTACATATGGCCATCCCTCTTTCCATGTAAGTTCTGCTATACCTGTTTCACGACCAAGAATACAACGCTCCGTTCCTTCAACCGGACGTCCACAAAGATATACCAGATAATCTTTCTTTCCGTCTGGGCTCTTGCACATGGCTCCATGTCCTGCGCGCTGAAGCTGAATTTCATCGTGGCCGTAAGAAGAAATCAATGGATTACATGGATGAACTTCATATGGTCCCGTAATTGACTTTGATCTACCGCAGCTGATGGCATGCTCATAACAAGTTCCGCCTTCAGCAGCAAAGATGTAGTAATATCCATCTCTTTTGTAAAGATGAGGACCTTCTACAAGACCGATATCTGTTCCACGGAAAATTTTATGAACAGGACCAACGAGTTTTTTCTGTTTTGCGTCATATTCCTGCATAAGTATTCCAGAGAACTGACGTGGACCCAGCTGTCTGTAATCCCATTCCATGTTTATGTACCAGTGTTTTCCATCATCATCATGGAACATTGATGCGTCAAATCCGCTTGCATTCATGAATACAGGATCTGACCATGGTCCTTCGATTGATGGTGCAGTTGTGAGATAGTTTGGACAATCCTTCCATGGACCGTCGTTCCAACTGCGTACATTTGTATAAATCAAATAGAATAATTTTTCACTTTCACAATAAGTAAGACAAGGTGCCCAAATACCACAGGATGCTTTATTTCCTGCCATGTCAAGAAGAGTTTTTGTGGACAATGGTGATGGAACAGGATTCCAGGTCTTCATATCCTTTGAGCGATGAAGTTCAACTCCAGGAAACCATTCAAAAGTTGAGTTTGCTATATAGCATTCACCATTAGCATTTACAATGGAAGGATCAGCATGAAAACCAGAAAGAATAGGATTAAAAACTTTCATATATTTGACTCCAAAAGAAAAATATGTAATTTAAATAAATTTTTTTGTATGAAATATTAAACAGTTAAAAAAAAACAGGGTTCCCGATCAAACGGGAACCCTGGAAATCGTACAAGACTATTCCTTTACAGAACCCATTGTAATTCCGGAAATGATGTATCTAGACATGAATGCATAGAATACAAGAATTGGAATAAGGGATACTGCAACACCAAGGTAGATTGAACCGTATTCTGTACGGTAGATATCACCACGAAGTGTCTGAACAAGCATAGGAAGTGTATATTTCTTCTGGTCCGAAAGGAGAACGAATGGTGTCATGAAGTTGTTCCATGAACCAACGAAAGAGAAGATACACTGTGCTGCAAGAGCAGGAACCATGATTGGAAGAATAACAACGTTGAAAATCATGAATTCTCCGGCACCGTCGATACGGCCAGCATCAATAAGTTCGAATGAAAGGATCGATTCCATATACTGCTTGATGAACAATACAGTACCTGCAGAAGCAATTGTTGGAACAATCAAAGGAATGAAACTGTCTGTAAGGTGCAGCTTTGCCATAAACTGATAGAAACCAATGAATGACAATGTTCCAGGAATCATGATAACGATAAGGATGAATGACCAAAGGAGATTGCGTCCCTTAAATTTGAAAACATGAATACCGTATGCTGTAAGTGTTGAGAAGTAAACACCAAGCACTGTTGAAAGAATAGCGATTGTTGCACTGTTACCAAAACCCTGCCAGATCTTGAAGTTTCGGCTGGTAAGGTTATGCCAGTTGTTCATTGTGTTTCCACCAGGAAGGAACGAAAGTCCTTCGTTGATCTGAGCATTTGAACGTGTCGCATTGATAAGCATCAAGTAGATAGGCACAACTGCAATAAGTGCAAAGAGAGCCATAAGTACATAGATGATCGATCTTTTAAATGTTAATGTCGCTTTATCACTTTTCATTATTATGCCTCCGAATGCTTCTTAGGCTGACGCTCTTTAACGAGCCAGTTAATGCCATTAGCAAGAATAATTGTAATAATAAATACGCCGATAGCGATTGCTGCTGCGTATGCATAGTCAGATTTACCCTGGAATCCCATGTTGTACAGGTAAACTGCCATAGTACGGATCTTGTAGTCAGGACCACCGCGCATATCTGTAAGAAGGAATGGGATTTCGAACAACTGCATACCACCAATCATTGATGTTACAAGGATGTAGAACATCATTGGGCGAAGCAATGGAAGAGTAACATACAAAGTCTGCTGTCTCTGGTTTGCACCGTCAACGATTGCAGCTTCATAAAGTGATGGAGAAATACTTGTAATACCTGCCATAAGCATGATCAATGTATGTCCACACCACATCCACCACTGGATGAATGAAACGATAAGTCTTGAAGCATTAGGCATACGGAAGAAGTTAAAGCCCTGCTTTACTGTTTCTCCGTCGATTGTACCTTCTGCCCATATATTAAGGGTACCAGTAAGGAACTGGTTTACAGGACCGATCGGATATGCAAACAAACTGCGGAACAAGATAGCAATAGATGCTGTTGTAAGCAGGTTAGGCATATAGAATACAGCTCTGAACACGCCTTTACATTTCAAATTCAAACGCAAATCTGTAAACCAGATTGCAAAAATAAGGGCAATACCAAGCTGTGGAGCAAAGTTTGCACCCCACATGATAAATGTATTTCTTACAGCACCCCAGAAGAACTTGTCTGTAACAAGTCTCTGGAAATTTGCAAGTCCTACAAATCCCATGTCTGTCTTAAAACCTTTTACATCACTAAATCCAAGCAAAAGTGTATAAATAACCGGCCAAAGCTGGAAAGCCGCATACACAAGAATAAAAGGCAAAACAAAGAAATAACCAGCTCTGTTTACTCTTGTTTCTATTCCGGATTTTTTCTTCATCAAAGCACCTCACAAATTCCGGCAGAAACCGGATAAAAAAATAGCCCAATATAGCCGCCGAAGCGGCTACATCAGGCATTATGAACTAAGTAAATTAGTCACCGAGTCCAAGCTGAGCCTTTGCCTGTTCCTTGAAGTCAGCAATTGCCTGTGCCTTAGACTTTTCACCGTTTACATAAGCACCAACAGCTTCACCGAAGATTCCTTCAACTGCCTGGTCTGTACCCTGTGAAAGCTTTCCGTTAACAGACTTAGCCATTTCAGCAAATTCTGCGTAGTGGTTCTGTCCACCAAGGAATGGTTCAGAGAATGTATCCTTAACCTTGTTAACAACCTTAGCGTTAGAAACAACGTCACCTGTGTCACGAGCCCATGCCTCGAGGAATGTGTCGTCTGTTGCAACGTACTTGATGAGTTCCTTAGCTGCATTTGGGTTCTTTGTCTTTGCCCATGCACCTACCCATGTACCACCCCAGCGGTATCCAACTGGACCAGCACACATTGCCCAGTCACCTGATGTTTCTGGAGCATTTGTCTTAAGAACGTAGTGGAGACCCCATGTTGGGAGGAAGTAAGAGAATACTTCCTTCTGGTTTCCTGATTCATCAGCAAGAACACCCTTCATACCAGCGAACCAACCTTCTGACCACTGGCCTACGCGTCCTTCAAGACCCTTGTCGTGAAGTGTCTTACACATATCCATGTATTCTTCCATAAGTGGATCAATAACAAGCTTGTCATTTACAACCCATGGAGACTTGCGTCCTGATGAGTAAGGCTTGAACAAATCACCTGTTGAAGAAACGATGTAACAGTTTCCGTTTGACTTGCTCTTGAGAAGATCTGCTGTCTCAAGGAACTTGTTCCAGTTAGCAAGATACTTCTGTACTTCTGCTGGATCATCTGTACCGAGGTACTTCTTTGCAAGTGAGCGGCGGTAGAATACAGCACCTGGTGTTACCTGCCATGAGAGACCGTATACCTTTCCGTTGTATGTACCAACTTCTGCTGGATAAGCAATCATCTTGTCCTTGATTTCATTGTAAACGTCTGTAAGGTCAAGAAGAAGTCCTGATTCAACATACTTGCGAACGAATGCGTCTTCGAGAGCGAAAACGTCTGGACATCCTGAACCAGATGCGAGAACTGGGTCAAGCTTGTTTGGGAACTGGTCTGTTGGTGTGAGTGAGTATTCAACTTCATACTTACCCTTGAAGCGACCATCTTCCTGGAAATACTTTGTGATCATTCCGTCCAATTCATCTGTGAATGACCATACTACGAGCTTATTGCTTGCATCCTTACCTGCTGAAGCCTTAGCTCCATCCTTTTTTGCACATCCAACGAGTGCGAGTGATGCACATGCTACTGCAGCAGCTACTGCAACCATTTTCTTCATACGTTCCTCCTATTAGTTATGCATATGAAAATATAACATCGGACTCCATTTTTTAAATTTTTTTAGGAACCCGAGGGTTTACAAAAGATTAACCGGTTGCCAAGAAGGACTTGTGATTTATATATCACATGGCAACCGGTTTCCATTTATTAGTATATGCCTGACAAATTAAATTGTCAAACAATTTTTTTATATTTTTCCTTCACGGAATGAATTTTAACCTACTTTATCAATTCTTGCAAATTTTTTGTGGAAAAAAACGCAATAATTCAAATTTTTTCAATAGATATCATTATCTTGGTGAATTATTCTCTTATTTATACTGAAATCATGCTGTTTTTGATCAGTTATCTGCTTTTTTGTTCATGATTGTAGACAATTCTAATCAAATAGTGTTATATCAGTTCAAAACAATTGAAAGGAGTTTAAATTGCAGTACGGCTATTTTGACGATGAAGCAATGGAATACGTTGTAACACGCCCAGACACACCTACATCTTGGAGCAACTATCTTGGTTCCACAGAATACGGTGCTGTCATCACAAACAATGCTGGCGGTTACGGTTTTTACAAATCTGGTGCACAGGGAAGATTCATGCGCCTCAGATTCAACTCAATCCCAATGGATCAGCCAGGAAGATACTTCTACCTTCGCGATATGGAAAGCAAGGACTACTGGTCTGCATCATGGCAGCCTGTAGGAAAGCCACTCGATAAATACAAGAGCATCTGCCGCCACGGTACTGCTTACTCAATCTTCGAAACTGAATATGAAGGCATCAAGTCTGAAGCAAAGTACTTTGTTCCTCTTGGACAGACTTTCGAATACTGGAGACTCAAGGTAACAAATACAGGTTCAAAGGCAAGAAAACTCCGTGCTTTCACATACTGTGAATTCTCTAACCAGTGGAACACAACTCAGGACCAGGTCAACCTCCAGTACTCAATCTTCATCTGTAAGGGAGAAAAGGCAAAGGAGAACATGCTCCGCTATTCCATCCACGAAAACCTTTACCTCCAGCACCAGAAGAATCCAGCCATCGGTGACTACATGAGCGAATGGATGGCCCTCGTTGGACAGCCAATGACAGGTTACGATACAGACCGCCAGTCATTCATCGGTACATACGGAAGCTACAAGGAACCGGATTCTGTCATCAACGGCGAATGCAAGAACTCAAATGCATACGGTGACAACATCTGTGGTTCAATGCAGTCGGACATCGAACTTGCACCAGGCGAAACAAAGGAACTTGTAGTTCTTCTTGGCATCG
>SAMEA3663241__coassemble_73_pt1 | contig 31264 bp, 26 predicted proteins | sample SAMEA3663241__metabat2_high_PE_014 | metagenome-assembled genome bin SAMEA3663241 (sample SAMEA3663241) | pig gut metagenome | biome: pig gut; feature: pig-associated habitat; material: faeces | place: China | collected 2013
CCCGTTTTTCTATTCTTCCATTTTGTTTTTCTTCCTGTAATCGTCGGCTGATTTCAGAAGTCTGGATCTTTTTTTGTTGTATTCGTTGAGGGAAAGTCCAAGGGCGTTCTGTTCCTGAATCAGCTTTATGCGTTTACTTCCGGGGCAAAGTTTCCTGGCCTCATCCAGCAGTCTTCTGCTTTCCTCAAATTCCTTCATCTCATAGAGGTACTGGGAGTAGGTTATCTTTGCAAAGAATTGTTCAGCATCTGTACGTGAATTTTCAATGGCCTTAATGAGCCAAAACCGGGTCTGCTCCTTTGAACCGCCGAAAATTTTCGGGCTGTAATAGTACCAGGTGGAAAGATTAAGCATGGCAGGTGAAAAATCTTTTCCCTGTTCCAGGGCCTTTTCCTGATATTTTTTTACAGTCATTCCATTAAAGATGATGTCTTTGATGGAATATGCCATATAATACGTTGTTATATCAGCATAACAAAGAAGCATATATGGAGTAACCTGGCTGTCTTCTTTGTTTTCAAGGAATTTCCTGATTTTTTTCCTCAGTTCTTCAAATGTTTTTTTTGAGCTTTTGTCCTCTCCTGCAAAAACGTAAAGGTAATTGTATCTTTCCATTGCGATGAGAGAATCCAGAAGCAACGCAGCCTCTTCACCCAGATTTGAGACTTCTTCCGCGTGTTTTTCCTTGTAGCTGTCCAGGGCGGCGACTGCTTCGTCATCGGTTTCTGCGCAGGTCACTTCCATGCGGAACGTCCAGTATCTGTCGATGGCGGCCTGTTCAGTCTCGCTGAACCTTGTCTGGGCATGAGAAAAAATTGAAATTGCTGCGGCCAATGCCAGTGACAGTGTTTTTTTATACATGAACATAATTAATACTCTAATAACAAAAAAAAAGAAAGATGGTTTCATCAAATAGTTGAAACCCATGAAAAAAAAGGGATTTATGATATCAGTCTTTTTTTCTAAACTTTTATCTTAAATTTCCGAAAATCAGTGTATGGGTATGAACAGTTTTACAAATTCTATCGATTTGCTTCATCGTGCAATGGATGTTTCCAGCCTGCGCTATCAGGTTACAGCCAACAATATTGCCAACAGTGAAGTTCCGAATTTCAAGAAACAGTATGTCAATTTCGAAAGTGAACTCAAAAAAGCTTTTGAAAGTCGCGACAACAGCCACGATGAATTCCGCATGCAGACAAGTGATCCACGCCACGTAAAAAGTGAATCACCAAGGGATTGGCGTGATGTGGAACCTCGCCGTGTCAGTGATTTTGTCACTACTGCAAAAGCAAACGGAAACAATGTTGATGCAGAAGAAGAAGCAATGAAAATCGTACAGATTCAGATGCAGTATCGCCTGCTTACTCAGCTTACAAGCTTTGAATTCAACCAGGTGAATACAGCAATGAAGGGACTTTGATCCTAGGGGGTAGAACATGGGACTTTTTACAAGCATAAACATAGCTGCTACAGGAATGAGTGTTGAGCGTCTGCGTACTGACGTCATCTCAAACAACATCGCCAACGCAACTTCCACACGTACTCAGGAAGGCGGAGCATACAGAAAGCAGACTGTCGTAGTTGAACCAATCGCATCAAAGAATCCTCAGTGGAGGTCTCCGTTCATTTCTGGTGATCAGGACAACGGCCCTGGAAAAGGTGTTCGTGTACGCAATATCGTAAAGGATACGGAACAGGGAAGAATGGTGTATGATCCATCACATCCTGATGCCATCCAGTCAGGACCACACAAAGGTTATGTTGAATACCCTAACGTAAACATCGTGAATGAAATGGTCGACATGATTTCCGCAAACCGCGCCTATGAGGCCAACTCGAGTGTAATCCAGGGCAGCAAGGAAATGTTTGCCAGCGCTCTTGATATCGGCAGCCGCTGATTTAATTCACAAAATTTGATTTCAGGTTTATAATGGACTGGGAATTGAAAAAAAGAGGGGATAAAAAATGAATCTTAACATCGGATCACTTGAGCTCAATAGAAACAACGCGGCCCACATGGGTTCCGGCAGAATCAATGCGGATATCACTACAGGCGGAATTCAGAACGGAACTGAAGGTGCCGCAAAAACCGGTTCGTTCAGAAACTATCTTCTTGAGGCTGTTGACAAGATGAACTCGCAGCAGCTCAACGTAAGTGCTTTGCAGGAACAGATCATTACGGATCCTGACAGCGTTGATATCCATGATGTCACAACTTCAATGGCAAAGGCCCAGATGTCGCTCAACCTTGCTCAGACAGTGATCGAGCGTCTTGTCAAAGGATGGAACGACCTTTCACAGAACAGATAGTGAATAGATTTTCGGTTTGAATTTAATTCAAATACGATAAATTTTATATGGATAACACTAGTCAAATTTGAATTTGTATGGTAAAATTTTTGCATTCACTAATAGAATTTTTATGCGGGTGGGAATGCATACATAATTCAAAAATAACTTAAATTCGTTCATGGGAGGGGATTATGAACGAATGGTTCAAGAAAACTACAGAGACCATTAAAACAAAATGGGCCAAGTGGACTGTTTTGCAGAAGGCTATAGCAGGCGGAATAATTGTCGTTATCATTGCTGCTGTTGTAGTCATGGCAAGAATGTCATCACGCCCGACTTCAGTAAGACTTTTCAGCGCTCCTGTAAATGATGAGGCTGAAAGGGATGCTATCCTTACTCGTCTTGATGAAGACAGCCGTACACATGCTTATGTTTCCTCTGACAACTACATCTATGTAGACAATGAGGCTATTGCAAAAAAATACAGAAGCCAGCTCATTGCAGAAGGCCTTGCTCCTTCTCGTATGGATTCTTTCGCTCTCTTTGACGTTACCCGCTGGTCAAGGACTCAGTTTGATGATCAGGTAAACTGGAAGCGTTCAATGGAAAGCCTTGTCAAGCAGCATCTTGAGTCGCTTGATGGAATCATGAGGGCTGAGGTTGTCCTTGCACTTCCTGAAGAGTCCCTTTTCTCTTCCAACCAGAACCCGACCACAGCAAGTGTCATCCTTTACTCAAAGGGTGGTTCAAATATTCTTGAAGACAAGAAGCAGATCCGCGGAATCCAGAACCTTATCATCCGCTCTGTTGAAGGTCTCAGGGCTGAGAACATTTCCATCGTCGATGGCGCTACAGGCCAGGAAATCAATGATTTTGAGGGAATGGCAGAAAGTGACCGCATTTCAAATATTGAAAAACAGCAACGCACGATCCTCAAGCTTGAAACTGAGTATGCAAGCCGTGTTCTTCAGGCTCTTCAGCGCACGTTCGGTGAGAAACGTGTAAAAATCGCCAACATGAAGATCGATATGAATATGTCTGAACGCCAGACAAATTCAAAGGAATATACAGGTATTACAATCCGTCCTCGTACTCCTGGTCTTCCATATGATGACTCGGAAATTGTCGACAAGCTTGTTCTTTCTGAAGAAACAGTGAATAAGGAATTTACCGGAACTGGTTACAATCCTGAGGGCCCTGCCGGCATCGAAGGTCAGAATCCACCTGTGTATTCCGACATGTCAAACGTCATCGGAAAGTCTACTGAAGATGGTGCCAAGAGAAACTATGCCCTGAATGAGAAGGTTGTTTCTGAAAATACATCGCCTCAGATTGAGCGTGTTACTGTTTCCGTCAACATTGACGGTAGATGGGAACTTGAATACAACGAAAAGAACAGTCCTATCCTTGAGTTTGGTCATCTTCGCAGAAAGTATACGGCAATTTCTCCTGAGGAACTTGCAAATGCCCGTGAGATGGTTCAGGGTGCCGTCGGTTACGAGAAGGCACGCGGAGACAACGTTGTTGTCACAAACATCGCGTTTGACCGTTCAGAGGAACATGATGCGGAAGATCTTGCATTCATTGCCCGCCTCAACCGTAACAGAACCATCATGTTCACTCTTGTTGGTGTTGCAGTCATTCTCATTGCATTTATCGTATTCCGTATCATCAGCCGTGAAATTGAACGACGCCGCCGTCTTGCGGAAGAAGCAAGAATCCGCGAGCAGGAGGAAGCACGCCAGAGGGCTCTTATGGAAGCCCAGCAGCAGGGTATGGAAGTCACTATGTCTGTCGAAGAACGCAAGCGTGCCGAACTTCAGGAAAATGCAGTTGCCATGGCAAAGGAACATCCGGAAGATGTCGCCATGCTTATCCGTACCTGGCTTATGGAGGAATAGCAGATGTTTCCGGTTCAGAATGGCTTCATAAAGCAGGTTAAACTTTCAGGCAGGGAAAAAGCTGCGGTTCTTCTAGGGGAACTTGGATTTACAGCTGATTCTCTGCACGAGTATTTTTCAGATTCAGAGTTGAAGAAAATCAAGAAAGGGTTCGCAGCTCTCGGCGGATCCTATAATGCAAGTCTGGAGAATTCGGTTCTTGAGGAAGCATGTGCATTTGGCATCTCAAGAAACATTCTGCCTCCAGATACCATCGTGAGGGCACAAAACAACGCCGTTGAGGCAAACGCCAGATATTTGGCATCAGGTAGAAATGCCGGTGCAAATATCCTTTCAGGAAATGGTCTTAACTCAAAAGACCTTGCGAATGTTCTTTCAATGTGGCTTAAGGGGGAATAAGTTATGGCTGAAGAAATGGTCGATGGCAAGAAAGGAAAAAAGAAAGGCGGTGCCAAAGATTACAAGAACCTTACAGGCCGTCAGAAGGCAGCTATTTTCCTTGTTGCTGTAGGTAGCGATGTTGCTTCCGATGTCATGAAGCATCTTCGTGAAGATGAAGTAGAAACACTTACATTTGAAATTGCACGTCTCGATACGATCGATGCAGACTTTAAGGATCAGGTTCTTGAGGAATTCCAGGAACTCATGCAGGCACAGAACTTCATCACCACTGGTGGTATCGACTTTGCCCGTGAACTTCTTGAAAAATCTTTGGGTTCTCAGAAGGCTATCGACATCATCAATCGTCTTACATCAAGCCTTCAGGTTCGTCCGTTTGACTTCATCCGCCGTACAGACCCTGCACATTTGCTCAACTTCGTTCAGCAGGAATATCCGCAGACTATTTCTCTTGTTCTTGCTTACCTTGAACCTCAGAAAGCAGCCCAGATCCTTCAGAATCTTCCTCCTGAAATCCAGCCGGAAGTTTCAAAACGTCTTGCGACAATGGACCGTACATCTCCTGAAGTTCTCCGTGAAGTTGAACGCGTTCTTGAGAAGAAACTTTCTACATTGTCTTCTGAAGACTATACGGCAGCCGGTGGTGTCGACTCCATCGTTGAAATCCTCAACCTTGTTGACCGTTCTTCTGAAAAGGCCATCATTGAAACTCTTGAAGAAGACGATCCAGAACTTGCAGAAGAAATCAAGAAGCGCATGTTCGTTTTCGAAGATATTGTTATGCTTGACGACCGTGCCATCCAGAAAGTTCTTCGTGAAGTTGATACCGCTGAACTTGCAAAGGCCCTCAAGTCTGTTGACACTGAAGTTCAGGACAAGATTTTCCAGAACATGTCTAAGCGCGCCGCAAGCATGCTTAAGGAAGATATGGAATACATGGGACCTGTCCGCTTGAAGGATGTTGAAGAAAGCCAGCAGAAGATTGTTTCTGTCATCAGGCGTCTTGAAGACAGCGGTGAAATCGTTATTGCACGTTCTTCTGACGACGAAATGGTTGTATAAGTTTTGCATGTAAGGAAAGAATTATGGCACAGAGTGTATTCAGATCAAACGAAGTTACTACTAAAGAAGAGAAAGTTGTTCTTCAGTTTACAAAAAATTTTGAACCTCCAAAAGAAGAAGTAGTGGAAGTCGTGCCTGAATATACCGGTCCTACTGCGGATGACCTCCGCCGCGAGGCTGAGGCATTCAAGGAATCCTGGGAACATGAAAAGCAGAAGATGCTTGAGAAGGCACAGGCAGAAGCAGATCAGATTGTAAAGAACGCAGAAGAAGCTGCCTTCAGTCAGGTCAAGCGCCAGTCGGATCAGGCTGCCGTCATGAAAACCCAGGCCCAGAAAGAAGCTGAGGAAATCATCAACAAGGCAAATCTTGAGGCACAGTCGATCATAGACAAGGCCAAGGTCGAGGAAAAAGAAATATTCGACAAGGCTGAAAGTGACGGCTTCAGGGCAGGTCATGAGGAAGGTTACCGTGAAGGAAATCAGGAAGCAGAACGCCTTGTTGAACGCATTCATAAAATGATTGAGGCTGTCCAGGCCAAGAGACAGGAAATTCTCGACGGAACTGAACAGCAGATTGTAAGCCTCGTAATTCTCATGGCTCACAAAGTTGTAAAAATCATGTCTGAAAATCAGAAGAGTGTAATCATGTCCAATGTTGTCCAGGCTTTGAAAAAAGTAAAAGGCAGCGGCGATGTAACTCTCCGTGTAAACATGTCTGATGTGAAGCTTACTACAGAACATATCAATGAGTTCATTCATCAGGTTGAAAACATCAAGAATATTTTTGTTGTTGAGGACAGTTCCGTAGATAAGGGCGGTTGTATCGTTGAGACTGACTTTGGTGCAATTGACGCACGCATATCAAGCCAGCTTTCTGAACTTGAGACACAGATTCTCAGCATCAGTCCAATCAAGACTGTCGGAAAATCAGAGGTAATCAATCCGGATCTGTAAAAAAAAATCAGAGCCGTAAGCATTCATAATCTTGAAATTGAAATCTGATGATACAGCCTGTGGGGATGGGCTGTACTTCAAAAACAGAAGGGGTTTCAATCTTCAATTTTCAATTTTCCGGGGTGGGCATTTTGGAAAACTTTTTTGATAAATATATAAATACTGTAAACCGCATTGAACCTATCAAATACACTGGTTCCGTTACCGGTGTAAAGGGACTTCTTATTGAATCCAACGGACCCCGTTCCGTTATCGGCGAAATCTGTTCAATTCATATTCCAAGCCAGAATACATCGATACTTGCTGAAGTTGTCGGATTTGAAGGAAAGACTGTAAAACTTACTCCTTACGGTGATACCAAGGGAATTGAATGTGGCTGTGTTGTCGTTGCATCAGGTCATGTTCTTGAAGTTCCTGTTGGAGACCATCTTCTTGGGCGTGTAATTGATGCCACAGGAAAGGCTCTTGACGGCAAGGGTGATATTGCGGCTCAGGAATATTATCCTGCAATTGCTTCTCCTCCAAATCCTATGAAACGAAAGCCTATTGACCGCCGTATTGTTACCGGTGTCCGTGCCATTGACGGACTTCTTGCAGCCGGCAAGGGACAGCGTCTGGGTATTTTTGCCGGATCCGGAGTTGGAAAATCCACATTGCTTTCCACAATCGCAAGAAACACAAGTGCAGACATAAATGTCATTGCCCTCATCGGTGAACGTGGCCGTGAAGTTCTTGACTTCATAGAGCGTGATCTTGGAGAGGAAGGCCTCAAGCGTTCAGTTGTCATCGTTGCCACTTCCGATACTCCTTCAATCTGCCGTCTGCGTGCAGCCTATGTCGCTACTGCCATCGCGGAATATTTCCGTGACCAGTCCAAGGATGTGATGCTTCTTTTTGACAGCGTTACACGTTTTGCACATGCTCAGCGTGAAATCGGTCTTGCAAATGGAGAGCCTCCAGCTCAGCGCGGTTATCCGCCAAGTGTTTTCGACATGCTTCCTAAACTCCTTGAGCGTACCGGTACAAACGACAAAGGTTCAATCACTGCTTTCTATACAGTTCTTGTTGATGGCGGAGACATGGATGAACCTATCGCGGACAAAGTACGTGGTACATTGGATGGTCATATCGTCCTTAGCCGTGAACTTGCGGCAAAGCAGCATTATCCTGCCATCGATATGCTTACAAGCATCAGCCGTCTTTCAGGACGTGTTTCCGGAGAAAATACAAAAAAGGCTGTCCAGCGTGTGAGAAGATGGATTTCAACCTACGCGGAACAGGAAGACTATATTACCGCTGGTGTCTATCAGAAGGGCAACAATCTTGAAACTGATGAGGCCATCGATCATCATCAGGCGGTGGAGGAATTCCTTTGTCAGGAACAGAATGCCCACCTTTCAATCGAAGATACTTTGACAAAGCTTTCGGAAGTAAGCGGCATAGAAATTTCCCAGGAAGAGTTTGTCGAAAATCCAAACAGCTAAGGCAGCGGGAACCTAGTTTTCAATCATGAAGAAGTTTCAGTTCAAGATGCAGAAAATTCTCGATTTACGGCACTTTGAGCAGCAGCAGGCAGAGGCGGAACTTGGAAAAGCCAACGCCGAGGTTGCCCGTATTCAGCGTGAGCTTGATTCCATCGCCCGAAAAAGAGTTTCTACAATAAAGAACTATGACACGGAAACAGATTTTTCTGTCGTCAACCAGATACAGCAGTTTTTTACCATGCTTGATTTGAAAAAAGAAGAATACCTTAAGGAGATGGTTCAGGCACAGATGGTTGCTGATGAAAAACGCGCCGTCGTCCTTGAGTGCATGAAAAAGACGAAGTCACTGGAAAAACTGCGGGAAAAGCATTTTGCCGCATGGAAGAAAGAAGCCGTCAGGCAGGAAGAGATAATGGTGGATGATGTTGTCACCGCCAAATCCTATTCCGGCAGTTGAACTGTTCTCCATCCTTCCGTCTTGTTCATTTCCTCAAGATTTGCGATTACCTGGTTCAGCCTTGAAAGTTCACGGTCCAAAGTTTTCCTGTAATCAAGTTTTCCGGAATTTACCCGTTCCCTTTCGTCTTCCCAGTTCTGCAATCCTGTTATGAAAAGGAATTTGAATTTTCCTGTATTTGCTTTTTCTGCCCACAGTGAGGCTTCCTGCCAGTATGTGTAGCATATTTCGTAACAGGATTTTGCCTTCTCAAGGTTTCTAAGATATTCATCTTTCCATGGGGCGTCATAAAAATATGCGACTTTCTTGTCGTATATGCGTCCAAGTCTCAAATGCTGTTCAACAAGCTTAAGGTTCAGGTGCATCTGGAAGAGGTATCTGTATTTTTCCCATTCCTGTTCGTTCTCGATTTTTGTATAGGCGTAAAGTGGATTGCAGAAATCGGATTTCACAGCCTGCTCCAGCCACCATATGTTTTCGATTATGTCGTCAGGGAGCTGCTGGTGATGAACGTGATAAAGCTTGTAGAAATCTTCCTTATATTTGCACATATAGGAATTTGCATTCTGCATTCCTGCAATGGAAAGAAAGGCGCAAAAGAAGAAGATTCTGACTGCATTTTTAATAGGATTCTTCACATCATCATTATCGGGAAAAAAAAGGTGATGCTTGAGGACTTTGCCGGCTTAAATGAAAATTTAGCCCGTTGCGGACGTGTTCATTAATTTGAATAAATCTGATAAAATAAAGCGGATATATTTTTGTCATGAATTCCAGGGTATTAAAGACCGGCATAGGTATTTTGATTTTTCTCAGCATAATTGCCACTGTCATCATTGTCATGCATCCGATCTACAGACAGATTGACAATGCCGTCAGAAATGCGGAAAGGCAGTTTGTCTCTGCGCTTGAGAAAAAAACTGGCCTTAAGATTTCATACAAATCTCTTTCTCCTTCCATTCTTTCTGGACTCAACATCAAGGGTATTGTCCTCAGGGATTCTGGTTCCGGGAAGGAAATTCTTTCTGCAAAAAAAACTTTTGTTTCCTACAGGCTTTCAAATCTTCTCAAGGGTGACTACGAGCATGCCTTCACAATAGTCACAGTAAGAGACATGAATCTGAATTTAACCGACGAAGAACTTGCAAGGCTTTTCCCCGGTGAGGAAGAGAAAGATGAATCTGAAAAATATACGATTGCACGAATTGAGGAACTTGTAAGAAAGGTTGCATTTTCATTGCCGGTTGACCTGCAGATTAAGAAAGTTAATTTTTCATATTCGTCTGGCAGGAAAAATTATTCGGTTGTCCTGCGTGAATGTCTGGTAAAAAAAGAGACTGGAAAGAGTTCCGTATATCTGAAGCTTGATGGAAATGTAAGTTCTGCCATTGAAATGTTTGACTATAAAACCGCCGGATTCAACTACAGGGTTGACGGTTATCTGCTGGATTCAATTTCTGGAAGTTCCTTCAGGATCAGGGTTGACGACAACAGGCGCGTTGAATATTCCCTCAGGCATCTTGAATTCCTTCTCAATTACAGGGAACACAATCTGGTCATAAGATCCACGAGAAAATTTTACCCGTTGAATGTGAGGGCACTTTTAAATCTGGATAGTTTCAATCTTGACTGCACCGTTAAATCTGAAAAACTGAATCCCCTTGACTTGTTCCGGGCAAAAGACTACATGTGGCTCATCGATACCTTCAAGGGAACTCTTGTCACGACTGATTCCCATTTTGCGATGGATTTTGATAAGAATAGATATTCCTGGTTCACCGATTCGGAATTCAACATGCCAAAGGGAAAGACCTTCACAAAGCATGGGCAGAATCTTTTTGCAAAATGTTCTGGAAACAATACGGACATAACAATTGAACGGCTTGCGGCGACTGGCGGCGTGTTCCAGGGGGACTTCAAGGGATCCTTCAACATTCCGCGTCTCCAGCCAGAAGGTATCTTGAACCTGGAGCACTATGCCTTTGCCGAAAACAGCAGGATATCGACCGTGTGCCATTTCAGGCCAAGAAGAAACGAGGGCTTTGACATGTACATGGATGAAGTCCGTTTTGGAGACTGGAGCCGGTATACGAATGTCCGTGGTTATTCATCCCTTGGAAAAAATATAATTCTTGTTCTTGATGCTGATGATGAATCCCACGGAGAATATGGAACTCCTGGTCATGTAGCCATCAACGGAGCCTTGCAGCTCGGAGACAACAAGTATCTTCAGGCATCGGCCAAGCTGGACAACTTCTTCCTTGATACGGGGTTGAGCACGGCGGCTTTCTTTACCGACTGCAATGGTGGAGGTTATGTCGGTCATCTTGTCGAAGATTCAAAGAAATATATTACCCAGGTTGAAGTTTATTTTGCCACCGACTTTGATGATTTCACCTACAACTCACCTGTTACGATCTGCGCCAATACAGAAGAGGACAGACAGGTTCTCTTTGTTTCTTTTGATGGTAGCGGAACTTCGATCCAGTTCAGCCGTGTTGACCTTATGTACGGAAACAACTCACTTCTGGCTTCAGGCTCTCTGGATATTGATACTCATAATGATCAGCTTTCTTTTTTCACGAACATGACTCTCAATTCATTGCCATATACACTTAACGGCAATTATACATTCGGGGACTGGCTCAATGTTACGGGAAACTACGGAATGGAAGCGTCCGTAAATTTTGGAACAAGAACACGTGGTTCCCTGCGCTTCATGAACATGCCTTTGTCATATGAAAACTATACTGTTTCACTTTTGCTTGATTCCAGTTTCTCATATTCTGAATCCGGTGACTGGGATGTTTTAATTGACAAATGTGAGATTGCGGAACTTTCTGAGAATTACAGATCCAGACCGAAAGTTTCCTTTGCCGGTGAAATCAATCAGAACGGATTCATTGCGTCAAACATTTCCTACTCAGACAATATTTCTTCGCTTGACGGAACAGGTTATGTCATCTGGAACATGATGAATGGAAATTTTGAAAATGCCGTCATCAATCTTGACCTTGCAAGTCCTGTTTCATCAGAGAACATAAATTTCAATGCGGAAGCAAAAAGTCTTTCGCCCGAGGATTTTTCTTTCAGCAGGTTCAGGGAAGAACTTTACTTCAACGTTCATTCAGAAATCAACAACTTTCCTGTGAGCCGTTTCCTCATAGGGCAGGGAACCGGCAATACTGTTTCCCTTGAGCTCAATGCAAGCGGAACCATGGAAAATCCATTGTTCTCCCTTAACATCATCGATTCCTCAATCCTTATCGGTGGTTCAAATCTTACGTGCAGATTGAATTCCACATACATAGATAATATCTTCGACATTTCTTACATTGATGTTGCATGGCGTGGTTTCAAGCTGGATGAGGCTGTCGCAAACATCGACCTTAAGACCTACAACGGTAATGCCCTTGTCCATGCAAAAATGCTTGGCGTAGACAAACAGCTGGATGCCGGTTTTGATTTTGTGCTTACAAATCTGTCCGATCCTGACATCAAGGGTGTACCTGAAGCATTCTCAATTGATGCGGATTGTGTTTCCCTTGAAAGTAATTTTGTCGAAAGTTTTACTCCGTTCCATCTGTCACTCATCCGTTCTCCTGGACGCTTTGATATTGTCACCGATGAAAACCTTGGTGCCTATGGCGAAATTACGGATGACGGCTTCATTGCTTTTACTGTTGCTGATGACAAGCCTCTTCATTTTTCCATGGACGGAACCTATCACGCTCAGGAGATTGACCTCAACCTGAACTCTATTTACTGGGATCTTTCAAAAATTTCCTATGCCTTCAATTCCGACATTTTCTCACTTTATTCAGGCATACTTACTGGAAACCTTCGTGCAAGCGGTTATATTACCGATCCTGAATTCGAAGGAACTTTGTCACTTCTCAACACAGATTTCAATTCGCCTCAGTTCATTCCGGAACATTTCACAGCGGAAGAAATCAAGGTTGCCTTTGAGGAAGAGGAGATTACTCTTCTTGAAACAATGCTCAATGTAAGTGGTGGACTTGTTGCTGCCAACGGTGTCATTTCTCTGGATAGACTTTCTTTGGATAACATGTCGGTAAACATCCGTACGATAGAAGACAGCGAAATTCCAATCGATGCCCATGTCTCCCACTTTGGAATAAAAGGATATACGTCTCTTGATGCAAACCTTGTTCTTGAGGATCGTTCCCTGTCCCTTAATGGTTCCGTAGGACTCAGGAATTCCGTTCTTTCAGTTTCCATGGGTACTGCTGAACAGAGCTTTGAGTTCAACAAGATCATCAAAGAAAAAGACAAGATAAAAGGTAAGCTGACAAAAAAGCCGCAGAAAGTAAAGAAGCCGACTGATGACAAGGCTACAGGCTATACTCCGTCCCTTGATTTCAACGTTAACCTTGAGCTTCTCATCGGACAGAGGGTTCAGGTTTATGTAAATCCGTTCCTCAGAAGCCTTATTGCGCCTTCCACACCAATCTACGTTGCAGCCGATACTGCTGCCGGACTCTGGAGCCTGAAGGGTGACATCGTCCTCAGAGGTGGAGAAATTTCATATTTGAACAGAAACTTCTATTTGAAACAGGGTAGGCTGCTTCTCAATGAAACCCAGGATAATTTTGATCCTAACATTACTGTCCGTGCGGAAACCCGTGAACGTGATTCAAGCGGTGAGAATGTTACTATTATTTTGTCTGCTATTTCTCAGAACATATCAAATTTCAATGCGGTTCTCTCTTCCGTTCCTGCCAGATCGGAAAATGAAATCATGGCTCTTCTTGGACAGATAGTTGCCGGAGATTCCACTTCTGTCGGAAACCTTCTTGTAGCTGGTATGGACTATGGTGTCCAGGTGACCCTCCTTCGCAAATTTGAGAATGCATTGCGTGATTTATGTAATTTTGATATATTTTCAATCAGAACGACGGCGCTTCAGAATACGATCATGCAGGGACTTGATATGGGGAATCGTGCGGAAAATAATTCCGTAATCGGTAACCTATTTGACAATTCGACTGTTTACATTGGAAAGTACTTCGGAAGCGATGTTTATGCCGATGCTCTGCTGCACTGGACTTATGACAAGAAAATTGCGGGATCTGGTGAAGCTGTGGGTGAGGGCCTTGTGTTCCAGCCTGAAATAGGTCTCGAATTCAATGCTCCTTTTGCAAATATCCGCTGGAACTTTGCTCCTGATCTGAGCGATTTCCAGGAATCATGGGCAAAATCTACATCCATTACACTGTCTTGGCGTCTTGCATTCTGATAAGTTCAAAATTGGGGATTATGTATATGTTTTTACGCAGCAGGCGTTTTCTTTTTTCTATTATTGCACTTTTGCTGACAATTTCCGTTTCAGTTTTTTCTCAGGATTCTCTGCCTGACGGATGGTATTATGACAAGCCTGTAAGGAACATCCATTTTCAGAATCTCAAGACCGTTAAAAGCGGTGATCTGGATGGCGTCATCAGTAGTTTCATAAGCAAGCCTTTCAATGACAATCTTATAACTACTCTTTATGACAGACTTTTTTCCCTTGATTACTTTGATGATGTTGAGGTCAAGGCTGCAAGAAACAGTGACAACGGAAAGACAGTTACACTTCTTGTTGAGGTTGTGGAAAAACCTGTCGTCGCAAAACTTGTTTTCAGCGGTAATCGTGCCCTCCACACATCGGATTTAAAGGCCAAGATAACCACAAAACAGGGCGATGTGTTCAATGACAGCAAACTCCTTGTTGACGAACGCGCTGTCCGCAACTTTTATATAGAAAAAGGTTATACAAAGGCTTCCGTATCGGCATCTTCAGAAGAGAAGGATGATGGCGTCTACGTTACATTCAAGATCAGGGAAGGCAAGCAGTCAGTCGTCAAGTCGATAAACTTTGTCGGCAACAAGATTGTTTCTTCCAAGACCCTCAAGGGAAAGCTTTCCATGAAGGAAGTCAGCCTTTTCAACAAAGGTGCCTATCAGGAATCTTCCGTTTCTGCTGATTCGAGGGCAATCATCGCCTACTATCAGAACCGCGGATATACTGATGCAAAAATCCTCAATGTTTCCATGGATTCAGCCTTCAATGAAAAGAAACTCCGCGAGGAGCTTACAATCACTTATGAACTCCAGGAAGGAGCACAGTATACTTTCGGCGGACTTACGTTCTCCGGCAACTCTGTTTTCACCACTGATGAACTTTCAAAACTTGTGACTCTCAAAAGCGGTTCAATTTACAATGAGACAAAATTTCAGGAATCACGTGCAAATATTCAGAATAAATATTATGAGAATGGATATACAGCCAATTCCTTCTATCCTGAGGCTCAGAAAGATGCCGAAACCCGTATCATTTCCTATGTGATGCACATCCAGGAAAAACCAAGAAGCCATATAGAAAACATCATCATCAAGGGAAATGAAAAGACAAAGGATTTTGTAATACGCCGCGAAATTCCAATTGATGATGGCGATATTTTCTCAAATGCAAAGATTTCAAACGGAATGAGAAACCTTTACAACCTTCAGTACTTTTCTGCTGTAGCACCGGAAGTCGTTCAGGGATCTGAGGACAACCTTGTTGATGTTGTCTTTACTGTTGAAGAGCAGAGTACTACATCCCTTGACCTTGGATTTACATTCTCCGGTGTTTCTGATCCTAATGATTTCCCTGTATCACTTTATGCAAAGCTTCAGGATACAAACCTTTTTGGAGAAGGTCGTTCCGCTTCAGTAGGTACAAACCTTTCCACAAGTGAACAGTCTGTTTCTCTTGGTTATGGACAGAACTGGATTTTTGACCTTCCTGTAAGCGCCAATGCTTCGATTTCATATTCCCATTCAACCAACTATGCCTTGAGAAACAAGATCATGCCTAGTGGAGATGTCAATGACGACTACTACTACATGAAATACATGCAGAACAAATTCGACTTCAGCGCATCACTTGGCAAAAGATGGACTCCTGACTTTGCTATCCTTACTTTGTCTGGCGGTATGACAAACAGCATCATCAACAACATCTACGATGAAGATCTTTTTGTTCCGTATGATGCATCAGTCAGCCTTTACAACGACAACTGGGAACCTATGAATTCAATCTGGACTTCTTTCTCCGTTGATGGAAGAAACATCGCCTACGATCCTTCTTCCGGATGGTTTGCAAGCCAGAGACTTTCATGGAACGGTCTCATCAAGAAGGGTGTCCTTAGTTTTGCTCCTGATTGGGGAGAAACAGAATTTTATCTCAGGACAGATACTAAGCTTGAAAAATATCTGACGATTTTTGATCACTACTTTGCTGACAAATTTGCTGTAAAACTTGTCCTCATGGGATATTCATCCTTGTCATTCCAGATTCCGGCTCCAGGAACCAACATCAAGAGATCAAACCAGCTCTACATCGACGGTATGTTTACTGGACGTGGCTGGACTGTATACAACAAAAGTCTTGGTCGTGGACGTGCATTGTGGAGCAATACTGTTGAACTCAGATATCCGCTCCTTCAGGGTATCCTTTCCTTCGATCTCTGGGGAGATGCTGTCGCAATCAAGAAAGACCAGACTGATTTCTTCAGTTCCCTTGGAAAAGAAGACTGGTTCTTCAGTTTTGGTCCAAGCTTCAGATTCTGTATTCAGCAGTTCCCGCTCAGACTCCTTTTTGCAAATACATGCAAATACAGGGACGGAGCATTCGTTTTCACAAATCAGAACGGAGACGGCGATTTCAACTGGAAGAGCAACTGGCATTTCGTTCTTTCGTTCAACATGACCAACAGATAGTCCGGGAGATATTATGAAGAAAAATTTATTGTCCATTGCTTTGGCCGCACTTTTTTTTACGACTGCCTCTTTTGCCCAGCAGATCACAAAATTTGCTGTGGTCGATACAAACAAGGTTTACCAGGCCTATTTCAGGAATTCTGCTCCAGTAAGAAACTATGAGACCAAGAAAGAGGAATTCCAGAAAGAACTGGACAAACAGGTCGCAGAACTTCAGCGTCTCAACGATCAGAAAATTGAGTACCAGCGCAAGGGTAATGACTCTGAGGCAATGAAGGTTGAATCCCAGATCACAAAGAAAACTGATTTCATCAATGAATTCACCGCTGCAAAAAATACTGAACTTGAGTCGCTGAAAAGATCTCTCAAGGAAAACAATATTTTTTACAAGCAGCTTTATGACACTCTTGCAAGAGTTGCTGAAAGCGGTGGCTACAGCGCAATCCTCAATCTTCAGGAAGCAAATTCAGTTTTGTGGTACAGTCCATCTGTCGACATTACTGATCAGGTCATTTCACAGCTTGGATTGTAAATGGCAGACGAAACACCCATCATCACACAGTATCGTGGAATAAAGGCACAGTATCCCAACGACGTGCTTTTTTTCAGACTTGGCGACTTCTATGAAATGTTCAATGAAGATGCCGTCGAAGTTTCCCGTCTTTTAAATCTTACTTTGACCCATCGTGCAGAAAATCCCATGTGTGGAGTTCCGTATCATGCGTCAAAGATATATATTGCCAGACTTCTCAGGATGGGCCGCAGGATCGCGATTGCCGAGCAGATAGGGGAGCCTGCCAAAAAGGGCCTGACCGAACGTAAAGTTGTGGAAGTCATTACTCCTGGAACTGCTACAGAATCCGAGTATCTTGATGGTGGTGCGAACAACTTTCTTGCCTGCATGTGCATCACGTCCAAGGAATGTGGTCTTTCCTATGTTGACGTCACAACCGGCGATTTTCGCGCCACAAGTTTTTCTGAGAAGACACTTCGCGAAAATCTTGCCAAGGAATTGGGGCGCTGTTCTCCCAGGGAACTGCTTCTTCCTGAATCATTGAAAAACAACAATGACGTTCTTTCCGTTCTTGAAAATCTCGGGATTGCATCATTGTCATGGTATCCGGACTGGCACTTCAATCCTAAGCAGTGCTATGAAAAGATTGTAAGGCAGTTCAAGGTCGCAAACCTTAATTCCTTTTCACTTTCTGAAAGCAGCCCTGAAGTTCCGGCGGCAGGATTTCTTCTGGACTATATAGAAAAAACTACAAATTCATCTTCATCCCATATCTCAACCATCAATGTCTATAAAGATAACCAGTTTGTTGTGATGGATGATTCCTCAAGACGGAACCTGGAAATAACTTCCAATCTACGGGATGGTTCAGTTCAGTACACTCTGCTTGAGTGTGTGAACTGTGCAAAAACAGCCATGGGCAGCCGACTTATCCGCAACTGGCTTTCTTTTCCGCTGACAGATGAAAAAACGATCGTTTCGAGACAGGATCATGTACAGTTTTTTGTCGATAATGGATCGGTCCTCAGAAAAACAAGGGAACAGCTCGACGGAATTCTCGATATCGAACGCCTTGCTTCGAGGATTGCCATGGATCGTGCTCATGCAAAAGATCTGCAGGCTTTAAAAAATTCTCTCACTCTATGGATGAATGCCCGCTCATCCCTTGAAGAAAAAGGTTTTGCTTTTTCCGATGGCAGTGATGCAAAAAAAATAATCGATCTCATTGAAAATTCCATCGATGATGATCCTGCGACTGTATTTACTGAAGGCAGAATCATAAAGGAAGGCTGGTCTGAAGAACTTGATCACTGGAAAAAAATCCAGCGGAATTTCAATGAAGTTCTTGAAGAATATGCAGAAGAGGAAAGAGGAGCCACCGGCATTCAGAATCTTAAGATCAAGAACACCGGAAACCTTGGGTATTTTATTGAAGTGTCCAGAGGCAAGCTGGATAAGGTTCCGTCTCATTTCATAATGAAGAGAACCCTCGTGAATGCAGACCGCTATACAACTGAACGTCTTCAGCAGCTTGAAGAAAGCCTCAACGAATCCGGAACGAAAATAATCCAGCTTGAGCATGATCTTTTCATTGAGGTCAGAAATGAGCTTAAGAAATACATTCTTTATCTTCAGCAGTGCGCAAGGGAAGTTGCTTATACAGATGTTACGAGTTCCTTTGCCGAGGCTTCGGTTTCACATAACTGGGTCAGGCCTGAGATTTCAGACGGAACTCTTGAATTTGTCATCGAGGAAGGCAGGCATCCTGTAGTTGAGCAGCATCTTCCACGCGGAGAATTTGTTCCAAACAGCCTTGACTTGTATGGTGAAAAGTCGTGCAAAAGTTTCGCTCTTATCACCGGTCCGAACATGGCTGGTAAAAGTACATTTCTCAGACAGAATGCCCTCATCGCCCTGCTTGCCCAGACGGGATGTTTTGTTCCTGCAAAAAAAGCTCGTATAGGCATCGTCGACAGAATTTTCTGCCGTGTCGGGGCCAGTGACAATCTTGCGAAAGGAGAATCCACGTTCCTTGTTGAGATGACTGAAACCGCCAGAATACTGAGAAGCGCCACAGAACGTTCTCTGGTGATCATGGATGAAGTTGGCCGCGGAACAAGCACCGAAGATGGTCTTTCCATTGCATGGGCTGTTAGTGAACATCTTCTTAATGTCTTGAAATGCAAGACACTTTTTGCCACTCATTACCATGAACTTACCCGCCTGGAGCATGACAACATAAAACGGCTTTGCATGGCTGTCAGTGAAAATGTCAGCGACATTGTTTTCCTCAGAAAAGTAATCGACGGTGCGAGTGAAAACAGTTACGGTATACATGTAGCACGTCTTGCTGGAATTCCTTCACAGGTCATAGAACGAGCCCAGCAGATTCTTGAGAAAATCCAGATTGATACCGGTGATATGGGCAGTACGATTGAGACTGTCAAGACGGAACAAAAAAAGCCCCTTACTTATTCCGGGGGACTTTTCAGTGAGGAAGAAATGGTCATAAATGAAATTCTTTCTTCCGATGTCGACAACATGACTCCAATGGCTGCCTTGCAGCTGCTGTCAAGGTGGAAGAATTCATTATCAGGTAACTGAATCAGATTTTGTATGATAACATAATTTTATCTGTGAAGGACTGCTGAAATTTTCATATCGTCCGCAATAATTTATTGATGGTTGCGGCAAGTATCATTTCAATTTTTCTGAAGCTCAAGTTTTTTCTCTGCGTCGTGCTCCGCGTGTTGCTTAACTGGTGTTATGGTGGCGGTAAGTGCATGATATGCAGCAGAGAGACTGTAGCCGGGGACATTTGTTTTGCTTGCAGGGAAAAATATCTCTATTCCCGCTGCAGGGTAGAAACTGAAGGAAGGCGTTGTTCCGTCTGTGGAAAAAGACTTCTGAGCGAAGATAATTTGTGCATGGACTGCCGGGAGCATAAGGTCATAAATTCCTGTGACTTTGTCTTTCCGATTCTTTCTTACCGGCTATGGGCAAAGACAGTCATGTTCCAATGGAAAACCAATGGACACAGGGGCTTGTCATGGATTTTTGCAAAGCTATGCCACAGGGCGCTTTCTTCCTTTTTTGCTGATGAACCATCTGTTATTGTTCCTGTTCCGCCAAGACCTGGGCAAAATTAAAAGAAAAAGGCTGGGATCAGGTTGACGAATTGTGCAGGATTCTTGAGCACAAATATGGCCATAGGGTGATGAGGCTTCTTGAAAGGACGAATTCAGTTCAGCAGAAAAAACTTGACCGTGACCACAGGCTTCATTCTGAATCAAAACGATATGTTCTTTCAAAAAAAGGATTGGCCCTGAAACGTGAAAATATTCCAGAATGTGTTATACTGATAGATGATGTAATGACTACAGGAATAACTGTAGAAAGTTGTGCCGCGGAACTTAAATCTGTCGGGATATCAAAAGTTAAGGTTTTGACTATTTTTGTAGTGGACTAGACTCTTTTTATGGATTAAAATTACATTGTCAGTATATACCGCTAGACTTTTTATAGGAGTATAAGATGGCAGAAGAAGATACATCCTTTCAGCTTGTAACATTTCAGCTTGGTGATGAACTTTACGGTGTAGACATCATGGATGTTAAGGAAATCGTCAAGACTCAGAATGTACGACCGATCCCAAATGCACCTTTCTATGTTGAAGGTATCATCAATCTCAGAAGTGAAGTTATCCCTATCATCAATCTTCACAAGCGTTTCTATCTCAAAAAGATGGCTGTTGAGACAGATTCACTTACGGAAGATGAGGGTGGATTCATCATCCTTGATATCGAAGGAAATAAAATTGGTATCATCATTGACAGGATTGCCCGCGTTATTCCTGTCGATAGGGGAGACATAAAGCCGCCGCCACAGATGCTCAGCGGTATCGGAACAGAATATATCCAGGGTGTTGTCCGTCAGGAAAACAACTATCTGATTATTCTTGATACACGCAAACTCTTCAGTGCAAAAGAGTTGCAGAAGATTCTTGAACCTGATGCAGAATAGTTTCCTTGCTGCGTAATCCCGGTTTTGCCGGGGTTCCGTTGTTTAAAGGATGCGTTATAAAGAAATCTTCAGAAATTCATTGGAATTTAAAATTTCAGGGATTTACCATTATTATAAAAAAAACGGAACCTTCGCTGCTATGTGATCGGTTCAGGGAATATAAAAAAAATGATTCATACTTACAGTCCTACAATTCGGCGAAAGGAAATGGAAGCCGTCCTTACATGCATGGTTGATGAGAAAATCGGACCAGGCGACATGAACACAAAACTTATTCAGACCGCCAAGGAACTTATGGGTTTTGATGGTGCTGTTGCTCTAAGAAGCCCTGCCATCGCGTTTGAATATATATTCAAGGCACTTGATTTTCCAAAAGACGGGGCTGTCATTTTCAGTGCCCTTGCACCAGCCTATCAGGTTCTTACTGTAGAAAAGCTTGGTTATAAAGTTCTTTTTGCCGATGTATCTGAAGATACAGGTCTTGTGACTCTGGAATCTGTCCAGGACTGCATCAAGGAAGGCGGACGTCTTCTTGTGTTTACCGAATCAATGGGTATCCTTCCTGACATCAAGGCATTCCTTGAACTTGGAATTCCTGTTGTGGAAGATATTTCCCAGTCTGCCCTTGCAAGTTATCCCCTTGAAGAAAATGAGGAAACTAAAAAAGCAGAAGCCCAGAAGAAAAGTCAGGACGCAGCAGTCGCTCAGACTCAAACGGAAGAAGAAGAGGTTCTCGGAAAGAAGGCCGGCTTGTACGGTGTCTATACCATCCTTGGTATGGAAGAACATGACATTGTGACTGCGGGCGGTGGAGCCCTTCTGATTGCACCATGCAGAAAGGAATGGACCGTATTGAAGCACATTGCGGAAGAAGCTCCTTTCACTGATTCCATGACAGATATGAATGCAGCTCTTGCCTATGTTGAGCTCAAGGAATTTGCCCGCAACGAAAAAACACGACGTGAGCTTTTTGCCCTTTATTCTAGAGCCGTAATGTCAGGCAGACACAAGACATTTACAAGAGGCGAGAATGGGCTTTCAACCATCTACTCATTCCCGCTTGTGTTGAATTCAGGCTTCAAGGATGCCAAAGCCTATGCTCAGAAAAAGAATATTGAAATCAGGCAGGCTTACGAGAATTCAATCATTGCCTTAAGACAGGAAGAAATTGCAAAGAAGTGCATCTGTGCCAATTCCCTTTTGCTCAGATGTGCGGCATTCCCTCTCTATCCTCGTCTGGGACAGAAGGATGCGGCTCAGATTGTAAAAGTACTTTCAACATTGCTTTGATAAATGAAAAAGTGCCTTATTGTTTCTAATTCATTCAAATCTGACGCGGAATATCTTGGAAAGGAAATATGGGATTTCCTTGAAGCCAGGGGAATTCATGTTTCCATTTATTCCTATAATGGCAAGGATGCCGTGGACAATACGCCCAATCTCGATTTTTCAGGAAATGATTTTGTCGTGACTTTGGGTGGCGACGGAACTGTTCTCTTTGCCTGCAGAGGCTGTTCTATTTTGGGGATTCCTGTTTTTCCGATAAATCTCGGTGAATTTGGTTTTCTAGCCTCTGTTTCAAAGGACAGCTGGAAAACTGAAATGGAAAATTTCCTCGATGGAAAAAGCTTCATCAGTGAAAGAAGCCTTGTTGACTGCGAGGTCATAAGAAATGGAGAAACTGTGTTTGAATGCATCAGCATGAATGACTGTGTCATTTCATCATCTCCATCTACAAGACTTGTAAACCTCAATGTTGCCTACAACCATGCCTTGCTTGGTCCGTTCAAGACAAACGGAATCATAGTTTCAACACCTACAGGCTCGACAGCCTATTCAGCCGCTGCGGGTGGTCCTATTGTTGAACCTTCAACTCCGGCTCTGGTTCTTACTCCTGTAAGTTCTTTCAGCCTTTCTGCCCGTCCTCTTGTTTTTGGCCGGAACGGAGAAATTGTCATCACTGTCCTTGAATCCCGGGCTGAGGTGGCCCTTGACTGCGACGGACAGAAAGGGTTCCGCCTTGAAAAAGACGATGTGATCATACTTGGTATTCCTGAGTGTACGGCAAAACTTGTCGGCTCAACCCAGGAAAAATTTTATGCGGCATTGCAAAGCAAATTAAACTGGTCAGGAGGCCCACGTGCTTGAAGAACTGGATATAAAGAATTTTGCTCTCATTGATTCATCTCATGTTGATTTCAATAAAGGCTTTACTGTTCTCAGCGGTGAAACAGGTGCGGGTAAGTCCATACTCATAGGCAGCCTTGCGTTTCTTCTTGGAGGAAAGGCTAGTCCTGATCAGATTCGTACTGGCATGCATGAGGCTCAGATTTCAGGTTCCTTTTTAATTGATTCTGAGGAAGCTTTTGCCTGGCTTGAGGAACATGGTATGGAAGCTGAGGATGGAAGGGTTCTTATCCGGCGTCTCATACGTGATACCGGAAAATCTTCTGCATGGATCTGCGGTGTTCCTGTGACCCGTACTGATCTTGCATCTTTTGCTGATTTCCTTGTGGATATCCACGGTCAGCATGAACAGCAGTCCCTCATGAAGGTTGCTGATCATAGACGCTATCTTGATATTTATGCCGATGTTGTTGATGAGGTGAATGCATTTACCGGTCTTTACAACCAGCTTGTCGAAAAGCGCCGTGTCCTTGATTCCCTAAACAGCAATGAGGCGGAACGTGCTGAAAAAATCGACATGCTTTCTTTTGCCGTAAATGAAATTACAGAAGCAAAACTCAAGGCAAGCGAAGATGAGGAACTGGAGGCGGAAGAATCAAAACTTACTTCCTTTGAAAAACTTTATTCTGAAATAGAAGAAATCACCGCATCTTTTGAGGGTGATGACAATTCCGGCGGAATCATTCCTGCACTGAAAAGAATGACCGGTACTTCATCCAGGGCAGTTGAACTGGACAGAAATTTGACTGAACTTGAAAACCGTCTTCAGTCTGCTTTCTATGAAATGGATGACATCGCCTCTGAATTCCGCAGGTACAGGAATTCCCTTGTCTTTGATCCGGATCGGCTGGTTCAGGTCCAGGAACGTCTCGATGTCATTTACAGGCTCAAGAAAAAATATGCAGGTGGTGTAAACGGAACTGTCGCTGACATCATGGCATATCTTGATAAAGCCCAGAAGCAGCTTGAAGAACTGACAGGAAGCGGTGCAGACAAATCTGCTATTGAAAAGGAAATATCCGACCTTGAGAAGAAAGTCTATTCGGCTGCAAAACAGCTTTCTGAAAAGAGAAAGAGGGCATCTGAAAAAATGTCTGTGGCAGTCGAGGAAATCCTTTCAAAGCTTGGCATGAAGGATACCAGATTCCGTGTAAACCTGACAGAAAAAGAGGGCAACGGAGTTGAACAGAAATGCGGCCCTTATGGAATGGACAACATTGAATTCCTCATCAGTGCAAATCCAGGTTCACCTTTGCTTCCTTTGGCAAAAATTGCTTCTGGTGGTGAATTGAGCCGAGTGATGCTTGCCTTGAAGACAATACTCAGTGCCGCTGACCTTGCCGGAACCCTTGTCTTTGATGAAATTGACACTGGAATTGGCGGTGAAGTCGCTGTTGCTGTAGGTGAGCACATGAAAAAACTTTCTGCAAAAAAACAGATTCTTTGCATTACACATCTTGCCAGTATCGCCGTTTATGCCGATAATCAGATTAAGATACAAAAAGGTGTTGAAGGAAATACAACGTCAACAAATGTGTTCCCTATTGAAGGTCAGGATAGAATTAGTGAAATCGCACGAATGCTTTCCGGTGACAGTGTTTCCCAGGCATCTCTTGAGCATGCTGCGTCAATGCTGAAACAATATCAGGGTTGATGTTTCCGGAGGTAAATGATGCCAGTTTCAGAAGAAGCCCGCAAGGAATTCAATGAGAGAATACGTCCAATAAAAGAGCAGATCAATGGTCTTGTAAAGAAAGATAAGGATGATTCTTTTGCCCTTCGCAATGTCAAGGAAGGTGTGGAGCTTAAGAAGATCATCCTTGCTGAACAGATGATCTATCTTGCGACTGTCCAGATGTCGATCAATGCCATTTCCGTTGAGATGCTTGAAGTCAAGAATAATGATATTCTCAACGATGCCAGAAAATCCCTTTACAAGGCAATCATCTATCTTGAGGATGTTGTCTCAAATACAGTCGATTGTCCGTATTCAGATATTGAATCCAAACTTGTTCCGATTCAGAGCCTTTCAATTACCCGTCGTCTTGAAATCATAAGAAAACTTGGTCTTGCAATAGATCTTCTTGTCGATGCATTCGGAGAGAACTCAAAGTGGAAGGAATCCTTTGTTGAACTTCGCGGACGTCATGCTGTAGTAGCCAAGAACTTTGTGGATATGAAGCAGGCTGTCAAGGATTATTTCGATCACAATTCTCCAGTATATGAAGACACTATTCTTTATATCCGCCTGATCCGCGAACTTCTTTCAAAATGTGCCACAGATTACCGAGACCGTTATGAACTTGCCAGCCGCCGTGTTGACGATATGCGCATGGCAGTCAATCTTCTCATCGCATTGCGACGAATCGCCATGGTCATGAGTGACAGCAATGAATCTGAAAATATCCGTAAGAAAGCCCTTGCATGGAAAACCAAGATGGAAGACGATGTCAAGAAGGGTGTTTCAAAATAGTCTATGAAAAAGAAATTCATTCTCAAGATCTTCGAAGCTTTTTCCATTGAAAGATGGAACGATCTGGTGCGTCCTTTTGAGATCATCGAAATGGACAAGCATGCTGAAAAATGTGTTGTTGCATATATTATTGCCAAATATGAAGAAAGTCTTGGCGCAAAAATCGACTGGGAATGGCTTATTTATGCAAGTCTTTTTGATCTGCTCCGTAAAATCCAGCTTTGTGATATAAAAGCTCCGGTGCAGACCTTGATAAAAAATGAATATCCACAGGAATATAAAAAACTTAATGAATGGGTATATGAGCGCTACGTAAAGCTTATTGATGACCAGGAGCTTCTTGAAAAGTTCCGTAAGTATCTTGATAACCTCAGCCAGTACAAAGGTGAAAATTCTGATATTGCGCTTACAGTAAAAATATTCAGGGCTGCCCACAAATATTCCACTTTGCGTGAACTTGAGATGCTTACCCCGGTAAATGAATCCCAGCGTCTTGAAGGAATCCGGAAGGAACTCAATGCGGACTTGCAGGGATATCTTGATTTGCGTGGACTTCAGTTGCTGATCACCCGCCAGAAACCTTTTGATTTCCTCATGCGGATTGAACAGTTGAGATTTCAGACGAGATGGAATCAGACTCCCCGAGTGCCTAAAACTTCCGTGCTTGGCCATTGTTTCTTCGTTGCCGTGATAACTCTTCTTCTTGGTCGTGAATGCGGAACTGAATTATGCGGACGTAGAGTCTACAACAATTTTTTCTCGGGACTTTTCCACGATTTACCGGAAAGCGTTACCCGTGACATCATTTCACCTGTAAAAAATGCCACTGACGGACTTCCTGAGATCGTGAAACACATAGAGGATCAGATCGTTCAGAAAGAACTCGTTCCCCTTATGGAACCTTTCTATCGTGATGAAATCCTTTACTGGACAAGCGATGAATTTTCCAACAGGGCAATTTTCGACAATTGTGTTCTGTCCATTTCATTCAATGAGCTGAATTCCAAATTCAATGAGGATAGATACAGTCCTGTTGACGGAAAACTGGTTCGTGCGGCAGACCATCTGTCAGCTCTTCTTGAGGCACATCTTTCCATTCAGCATGGAATTACAAGCGTTCAGCTTCAGAAAGGGCGGGAAAACCTTTATAAAGGCTATAAAAAAGGTGTTCTGGTCAACGGAATCGATGTTCCTGGCATCTTTGATGATATCATGATGACTGAATAGTGATTGATATTTAAAAATGATATAAATCTAACATATCTTTTATACCTAACCAATTGTAAATTAATTTTTTTTCTTATATACTCATTGTGATTTACGCTATAAAATGCGGAAAAAATTCGTTTTTTAGGAAATATATATCTATCTATCTGGAGGATTTATGACAATCTCTGAAATGCTCAGCCAGAGTGGAATTCTTACTCTGCTGGGAATGGGTGTAGTTTTCAGCTTCCTTATCATCATGATTTTTGCAATGACAGGGCTTCATGCAGTAATTCATGCTTTGGGCTGGGACAAAGAAGAAAAGAAGGATGCCGCTCCTGCTGCTCCTGCCGCCGCTCCTGCTTCCGACAATGGTGCAATTATTGCCGCTATTGCCGCTGCTGTACACGAAAAAGAATCAAACTAAATATATAAGAGGATATAATTATGGCTAAAGTTGGAATTTCAGAACTTGCTATCCGTGACGCACACCAGTCGCTTCACGCAACTCGTATGACTACTGCAGATATGCTCCCTATCTGTGACAAGCTTGACAAAGTAGGTTACAAATATATTGAAGGTTGGGGTGGAGCTACATATGACTCTTGTATCCGCTTCCTTAACGAAGATCCATGGGAGCGCCTCCGCAAGCTTCACGCAGCTCTTCCAAACAATAAGATCATGATGCTCCTGCGTGCTCAGAACCTCCTTGGTTACAAGCACTATGCAGATGATGTTGTAGACAAGTTTGTTGAAACAGCTGCAAAGAACGGTATCGGATGCTTCCGCATTTTCGATGCATGTAACGACCCACGCAACATGGAACGCGCTACAAAGGCTGCAAAGAAGTCTGGTGTAGATGTTCAGATGGCTATTTCTTATGCCGTTACTCCATTCCACACAAACGAAAAGTATGCAGAACTTGCAAAGACTTATGCAGAATTCGGTGCAGATTCAATCTGTATCAAGGATATGTCTGGTCTTCTCAAGCCTTATGAAGCTTATGATCTCGTGACAAAGATCAAGAAGGCATGTGACCTTCCAGTTGAAATCCACTCTCATGCAACAACAGGTCTTTCTGTTGCTTCCCTCCTCAAGGGTATCGAAGCTGGTGCAGACATCGTAGACACAGCAATTTCTTCTATGTCTATGGGTACATCACACTCACCGACAGAAACTGTTGTAGAAATGCTCAAGGGAACAGAATGGGATACTGGCCTTGACACAAAGCTCCTTCTTGAAATCGCAGCTTACTTCCGTGAAGTACGCAAGCACTATTCTTCACTTGAATCTGCCTTCCTCGGTGCAGATACTCGTATCCTCCTTTCTCAGGTTCCAGGCGGAATGCTTTCTAACCTTGAATCACAGCTCAAGCAGCAGGGGGCTGCAGACAAGATGGATGCTGTTCTTGCAGAGCTTCCAAACGTTCACAAGGATGCAGGTTATGTTCCTCTTGTTACACCAACATCACAGATTGTTGGTACACAGGCTGTATTCAATGTTCTCTTCGGACGCTATGAAAAGATGACGGCTGACTTTGCCAACCTCGTGACAGGTAAGTTCGGTAAGCTTCCAACAGATGCAAATGCAGATGTTGTTAAGCAGGCTCTTGCCCAGAACAAGATGGACGCAGTTATGACATGTCGCCCAGCAGACAAGATTGAACCAGAATGGGACAAGATGGTGGAAGCTGCAAAGGCAGCAGGCGGAAACGGAACAGACGAAGATGTTCTTACATACGCAATGTTCCCACAGGTTGCAGAAAAGTTCTTCAAGACTCGTGCAAACGGTCCAGTTGATGCAGCTGCTACATTTGCAAAGAAGGAAGTTGCAGCTCCAGCAGCAAACGCATCTAAGGGCGGAAACTATACAATTACAGTTAACGGTGCTTCTTACAACGTTTCTTCAAACGGGGCAGGTGCAATCACAGTCAATGGCAACGCTTACAATGTAAGCGTTGCTGCAGGAACTGCTTCAGCAGTTCCAGGGGCTACGTCAGTAGCACCAGCTCCAGTTGCAACAGGCGGTGTTGATATCACAGCTCCAGTTGCAGGTACATTGTTCAAGCAGTGCTTCACAAACGGAACAAAGGTAACAAAGGGACAGACTGTCATCATCATCGAATCAATGAAGATGGAACTTGAAGTTAAGTCTACAGCAGACGGAACAATCACATACACAGTTGCTCCAGGAACACAGATCCAGAACGGTCAGGTTCTTGCAACAATCGGTGGCGTAGTAGCAGCAGCTCCTGCACCTGTTGCAGCAGCCCCAGCTCCAGCCGCCGCACCGGCTCCAGCTCCAGTTGCAGGAAACGGAACAAAGGTAAATGCTCCAGTTGCAGGCGTATTCCTCCGCACAGCAGTTCCAGAAGGTTCATCAGTAAAGAAGGGTGACAATGTTGTAATCCTCGAATCTATGAAGATGGAACTTGAAGTTAAGGCACCATGCGACGGTAAGGTTCACTTCCTTGCTAACCAGGGTGATCAGGTTGCAAACGGACAGCCAGTTTGTGAAATCTGCTGAAAATGATTCCGTCAGTTTTTTCTGGCGGAAATGTTTTTGACAACAGCTTTATATTAGGGATAAAATATGCCAATCAGAACTAACGTTAAAAATACAAAGATTGCCTTCATCATGCTCGCAATCATGGCAGTAGCTTCAGTTTTGTCTTTCACAAAGCCAGCTCTTGCACAGGATACAGCTGAACCAAAGACAGGCATGAACCGTGTAATCAAGGGAACAGAAAACTGGAACGGCAAGCACGACATTTCCGTTTCAAAGTTCCTTGGAAATATCGGTAAGTCTACCGGTATCTATATGATGATCCACAAGCAGACTGCAGAAGAAATTGCTCAGGAAAAGGCAGAAAAGGCAGCTCAGCTTGCAGCAGAAGAAAACAATCCTTTTGAAGATGAAAAGGCTCCAGGCTGGCAGCAGATCATCATGATTGCCATTGGATTCCTCATCATCTACCTTGCTGTAGGAAAGGGGTTTGAACCACTTCTTTTAATTCCAATCGGATTTGGTACTGTTCTTGTAAACATTCCAGGGGCTAACATGGGTATGGCTCCACACGGAATGCTTCACATCATCTACAGCGCAGGTGTTGGAAACGAATTCTTCCCAATGCTCATCTTCATGGGTATCGGTGCCATGACAGACTTTGGTCCGCTCATTGCAAACCCTAAGATGGCCCTTCTTGGTGGTGCTGCCCAGCTTGGTGTATTCTTTACACTCTTTGGTGTAGCTTTGATGAACACATTCCTTGGAACAGACTATACGATTCTTCAGGCTTCAGCAATTTCCATCATCGGTGGTGCAGACGGCCCGACATCGATTTACGTTTCTGGAAAACTTGCTCCGGAAATGATGGCTGTAATCGCAGTTGCCGCATATTCTTACATGGCTCTCGTTCCAATGATCCAGCCTCCAATCATGAAGGCTCTTACAACACAGAAAGAACGCTGCATCAAGATGGAACAGCTCCGCTATGTTTCAAAGACAGAAAAGGTATTGTTCCCAATGCTTCTTCTTGTTCTTGCTATCCTTCTTTTGCCACCAGCATGTCCACTCATCGGTATGCTTGCTTTCGGTAACTTCGTAAAGCAGAGTGGTGCAGCAGATCGCCTTTCTAAGACAATGGAAAATGAATTGATGAACATCGTTTCAATTCTTCTTTCCCTCGGTGTTGGTTCACAGATGACACCAGAAAAGATCATGAATAAAGAATCCATCGGTATCATCATCCTTGGTCTTGTTGCCTTCGCAGTTGCTACAGCAGGTGGACTTATCATGGCTAAGATCATGAACCTCTTCCTCAAGAAGAAGATCAATCCGCTCATCGGTTCAGCAGGTGTTTCTGCAGTTCCAATGGCAGCCCGTGTTGCAAACAAGGTAGGTCTTGAATACGATCCTTCAAACTTCCTTTTGATGAACGCCATGGGACCAAACGTTTCCGGTGTTATCGGAACAGCAATTGCTGCCGGTGTTTTCATCGCAACTTACGCTAACTAAGTAATTAATAATTCATAATTAGAAATTACAAATAAGGCCTCCGGCCGGACTGATGATATTAGTTCGACTAGGAGGCCTTAATATTTATATTCATTATGAATTATGAATTATCCTCTGCCTTAATACGGAAATCATATCGTCGTTAAATTCGTTTCTTTCGACCATTTTTTTTATTTCTTCTGCTGAATAATTGTCAGGATATACGACAACAACAGCTTCGTCTCCGTCGGCCAGAAAATTGTGTTCTCCATAATCCGTATAACGGGTAGCTCCTATGGAAATCATTGCGTTTTCCGGTCTTCCACATTCGATAAGATATGTGTGGATGTCTTCTGCAGGTCCTTCATTTTTTTGTCCGTTGAATTTTTCAAGGCACCATTCAATGAGCTTTTCGTAAATGTAGCTGTAGCCTTTAACAGGACTGTCTTCACCATATACATTAGCATTACCGTCACGCACAAGAAAACTTGCGATTCTGCAGCATAACCGCCCTGATGCAAATCTAACCGTCACGCTCAGCGTT